>JAEAME010000215.1_pt1 | contig 71988 bp, 55 predicted proteins | sample 8958731 | NCBI WGS metagenome assembly JAEAME01 (sample SAMN16933194, study PRJNA681113) | bioreactor sludge metagenome | isolation source: anerobic bioreactor sludge (Control) | place: India:Bengaluru | collected 2018-10-24
CCGACGCTCTCGACGGCGAGACGTTCGCCTGCGTTGCGAGGATCGGCTCCGACGAAGGCGACAATCCGCTCGGCAACGAAGCGTCGCTCGGAGAGGTCGCCGATCACGGGCTCGAGCGCCGGCAGCAGACCCTCGGCGCGGGACACCTCGTTGAGGTTCGCCACGCGGCCGCCGGCCATCGCCGCAGCGGCGTTGTGAAGGCCGGGCGCCTTTGCCCCGTACACAAGCGCAAGGCCGGCGAGCGAGACAAGCGACGCCGCGGCCAGGGCGACAAGCTCGACACGGCGCGCCGGCCGCCGGAGGATGGTTGCCGTGTCCCTGGCGCGTTCAGCCGCGGTGCTGTAGGTGATCCGCATCGGATGCCGTTTCCCGCCCCCGGCGGCCGGCGCCGCCTACTTGGCGGCCTCGCCGATCTTCTTGCGCAGCCAGGACAGCAGCGGTCCGGCTCCTGTGAGCTCGTCGAGCCGGCGCTCGACCTCCTCGAGCCGTGTCTGCACCTGCCGCATGCTCGTACTCACGTCGCCGAACCCGATTGCCTGGCGGTAAAGCTCCAGCGCCTGCCGGTAGTCGTCGGAGGCCTTCTCGAGGTACTCGCGCTCCTGCGGCAGGCCGCGCACATCGGCCGACTGCCGTCGCATCCGATCCCCGCGGCTCCGGTAGCCGTCCGCCATCTGGACGAGTTCGCGGTTGCCCGGGCGATACCCCCGGTTCTCGGCCTCTTTGAACGCGGAGATCGCCTTGTCGAGGTCGTCGAGGCCGTACACGTACGTGCGGGCCAGCCCGAGGTACGGATCGGGCCAGCCTCGATCGAGCGCGGCCGCCTCCTGGAACTTCAGCACCGCCTCGTGCAGCGGCTGCGCGGCGGCCAGCTTCTTTCGTTTGCGCGCCTCCCCGTCGATCCGCGCGAGGTGCCCCTCGCAGTACCGAAGCCTGGCGGTGGCGATCCGGTCAGACGGGTTGAGGTGAAGCACGTGGGACAGCCACGTGACCGCGTCCCGCCATTGCGCCTCGCGGACGACGGGCTCGTCCTGGCGGTAGTCTGCAATCACCTTCTCCGCCTGGCTGAGCAACCGCTCCCGGAGGGGCTCGCGCACGCCGAGGAGCCCGACACCGAGCAGGCACCGTTTCGACAGCGTCTGGTATCGATCCCAGATGCCCGGCAGCTCGGAGGCCTGCATCGTCGTCAGCTGGACGCGCAGATCGCGTGCCGCGCTTGCGATGCTGATCTCATTGCCCAGGATGCCGGCTCCCGAGATCAGCATGACTGCGGCAGCCACCCACAGGGCCCGGCCGGACCGGCGTGGCTGGACTGCCGGCGCCGCAGGCGGCGCCGGGAGCGCAGGCTCGACCGGGCGGGTCCGACGCGTGGCCTCCGGCTCGGCGTCCAGGGTTTGGCCCGCTGCACCTGTCGTGCGCCGCGTCGCCTCGCTGGCAAGCCGCGTGGTCTCCCACTCCCGTCCGGCAACGGTCTCTCGACCGCTCAGAAACGCCGCCAGATCGTCGCGTATCGCGGCCGCGTCCGCGTATCGCGCCGCCGCATCTCCAGCCAGCGTCTTGAGGACGATCTGCGCGAGAGGCGCCGGGCACGCCTCCGGCAGCGCCGGCGGCGGCTGGCGCGACCGGATCACCCGCTCGAGCTTCGGGTTGGAGTCCGCATCGAACGGGGGGCGGCCGGCCAGCATCTCGTAGAGCATCACGCCAACGGACCAGCAATCGGCCTGCGGATCGACCTCGCCGCTGTCGAGTCGTTCGGGAGACAGGTAGGCCAGGCTGCCGAAGTCGTTGCGGGTCAGCTTGCGGCTGAGCGCCAGCCCCTTCGCGATGCCGAAGTCAAGCACCTTGACCTGGCCCTGCCGGTTGAGCCGGACGTTTTTCGGCTTGATGTCGCCGTGGATAATCCCGCGGAACTTGACGTCGTCGACATCGGCATCGAAGCGGTGAGCCTTGTCCAGGAAGTCACAGAGCTCGCGGGCAATCTCCGCCGCTTCTGCGGGCGGCATCGGGCCGCGCGCAATCCGCTCGGCAAGGTCCTCTCCGTCGACGTACTCCATGTCGATGAAGAAGTAGCCATCCAGCGTGCCGCTGCCGTGAACCGCCGGCACGTGCGGGTCGACGCGGCTGAACTGCTCCTGCAGCAGCGCGCCCCGGCGTTCGGCATCGAAGATGTCCTTCGAGTCGCGACCGTCCTTGAGCTCGACGAGCTTCAGCGCCACGTCGCAGTGCCGCTTCTGATCGTGCGCGAGATACACATCGGCCATGCCCCCGCGGCCGAGCCGCCGGACCAGCCGATAGTTGCCGTACTCGCGGTCGAGCATCGAGGCAGCTGCCCTTCTACCTGTCAGTCCCGGCGCCCCGCCGTCCCGCTGGTTCGGTCGGCGGGTCCGTGCGTGGCGGCGATGCGCCGTTCCCGCTCACGGGTGACGCCGGAGCGCGCCGGGCGGGCGCCGCGGCGGGCTCCACGATGATGTTGTCGCGTCGTGTCTCGGCGAGCGCGGCCGCCGACAGGCCCTGTACCGGCTCGCCCTCCCGCGCAGCGAAGATGTTGCCGATGAGCGTCGGCCGCGCTGGCTCGTGGACGAGCAGCGCAGGCCTGGCGTGCTCGAACCCGTTCTCGACGATCATGTTGTGCCGGAGCAGCGGCGTCGCCCCCTGGCGGATGACGACGCCGTCGCCCGCGTTGTGGTGGATGTAGCTGGACCGAATCACCACCCGTGAGCGGGGCGCGACGCTGATGCCGGCGCTCTCCGCCCCGGAGATGTCGAGATCGTCGATCTCGACGTCGGCGTCACCCGCCATCACGCCCACCGTCAGCGGACGAGCCGCAGAGCCGGCGATGCTGAACCCCGCAAGCCGGCCGGTGGCGCCCGGCTGAATGTCCACGGCAATCCAGGGCCGAGGCCCGTCCGCGGGCGCGCGGATCACGGCCTCATGGCGCCGCTGGCTGATCAGCGCGACCTCTCCGCGAAGCACGATCGACTCGGGGTACTCGCCGGGACGAACCTCGATCGTGTCCCCCGGCCGCGCCCGGCCGAGCGCCGCGCCGATCGTCGCGACATCCGCGTCGGCGTCCGGCCCGACCACCCAGGTCCGGGACCACGACGCAGGCCGGATCGTGGCAAGCAACCACCCGGGAACGGCGTCGGTCAGCAACGCGGCCGAGGCCGCCAGCGCAAGGCCGAGCATGCAGCCGATGGCCACGAATGCAGCCCGCGAGTCGGCCACAGCGCGCAGCCAACCCGCCGCGCGCGACAGGCCGGGCCGAGCGCCCTGCGGCCGCCCCGCTTGCTGCCCACGGGCCCTGCGGACCTGTCTGGCCGAGTCGGCAAACCGCGGCCCGGCCACGAAGACCGTCGTGATGTTGTCCTTGCCTCCGGCGGTGTTCGCGGCCTGGATCAGCTGCCGCGTCAGGCGGGCCGGATTGTCGGCGAACCGGTACGCCAGCCGCGCCAGCGTCGCCGAAGGCACCAGGTCACTCAGCCCGTCCGAGCACAGCAGCAGGGCGCTGTCCTCCTCGAACGGCTGCTCGAAGACCTCGATAAACTCCTCGTCGGTCGGACTGTGCGTCCGGGATCCCACGTCGCGGAAGATCTCGTTGCGGCGCGGATGCGACATCGCCTCCGACTCGCCCAGCTCCCCCCGGTCTTCCCGCTCGCCGACCGGCGAGTGATCGTGCGTCAGCTTGCGGATGCCGCCCGCGCGGAACTCGTACAGCCGTGTGTCGCCGACGTGGCCGACCGTGAGGCGGCCGTCCGAGACCAGTGCGACGGTGAGCACACACGACATGCCGGCCAGCGACCGATCGATCTGCGACAGCCGGTACACTTCGTTGTTCGCCAGCGTGATCGCCTCGCGAATGCGCTCGGCGGGACCGCCCGTCTCGCGATCGAGCCGCGTCCTGAGCATGCCGAGCGCCGTCTCCGCCGCCTTCTCGCCGGCGGCCTCTCCACCGACGCCGTCAATCACGATGAAGATGCCCCGGGCGGGATCGCAGTAGTGGCGGTCCTCGTTGTTCTCGCGCCGGAGGCCTGGATGGCTGGCCGCGGAGACCTGCAATGCGCCGGGAACACTGCTGCGCCTACGCATCGCGCGTGAGGGCCAGGTACGCGAGGCCGGAGACCACAGAGACGAGCAGGACGAGGAAGACAAGTCGCAGCCCGAACAGCCACGTCATGGACGGTCTCCCGCCTGGAAGTCAATCACGAGGACGCCCGCCAGCCCGAGGCGCGCCCGCGTCGGCAGCGGGACCTCGACGCCCGTGTCGCGTTTTCGTCCCTCGACGACCTCAACGCTGGACGGAACGGCCTGGCCGTCCACCGTCGTCCCGAGCGTGCTCAGGTCCTTGAGGAAGAACTGGCCGGTGGCGTCGTCGCGCCTGAGGCGAAGGTGCTCGCGGGAGACGTCAGGGGACGTCTCGAGCCTGACATCCACCCAATACCCGACGCCGCCGCGACCGACGACGACCTGCGGTTTCGTGACGGCGACGCGCTGCGGCCCGCGCCGATCCTGGAACGAGAGGGTCGCCAGCACGGGTCCCGCGGGGGGGGCGGCCACGATGGCCTCGCTCACGGTGGTCTGGTCGCCACGCCGCTCGGTCGTGACACGCCTCGTCCGCGAGCCGGCGTACTCGCCCTGCGGCGGCAGGGTGAGTTCGGAAGCAATGGCGATGTCGCCCGGCGCCATCTCGTTGTCGGCGTCAGGCTCGAAGCGGATGTCCCAGCCCTCTTGAATCGGCTCGATCGGCGGCGGCGGCGCGTCGCCGCCCAGCCACCGCAGGGGAGACCGGCTGCGGGCGTGCTCGTTCCACCGCTGCACCTCGGTGTCCAGCGCCAGCCTGGCCTGCTCGACCAGAACCGGCACGATCCCCTCGAGGCGCTCGTAGTCGGCGGGATGAAGGTAGACGTAGTAGCGCGTCGGCGCAACGGTCGAGAAGAGCAGCGGTTCGAGGTTGGCGCGCATCGCGCGCACGATCTCGAGGATCACGGCCCTTCCAGTGGCCAGCTTGTCGGCTTCAGGCATCGCACCTGCCCCGGAGGCCTCTGGGCGAGCCGGCAGCGTACACACCCGCCCGGTCCCCTCGTACTACGTTACACCTACAGACGCACGAAGGGGTACGCGAGTTCCGCGCGGGTTACGGTTGGGTCTCGCGCCTGGCCCTCACGCTCAGGACTGAGCAGTGCGCGTGCCGCACGATCTTTTCTGCGACCGACCCGAACACCAGGTGGCGCCATCCGGTCAGACCGTGTGTGGCGAGGACGATCAGGTCGGCGCCTTCCTCCTCGGCGAGCCGGACGACCTCGGCGCCGGCGTCGCCATGGCCAACCGCCGAGCGCGCCTGGATGCCCTCAGCGGCCGCCTTGTCCGCCATCGCCTCGAGCTTCGCCGCCGCCTCGGCGTGCAGCGCGCGCTCGTACTCCGGAACTCTGAGCACGTAGTTCGGATCGTCGGGAAGCGCGGGAACGACAGGCAGTACGTGCACCAGGAGCAGGCTGCACTTGAAGTGCAGCGCGAGTTCGCGCGCCGCGGCAAACCCCTCCTCGGACGGCTCACTGAAGTCGGTCGGACACAGGATCAGCTTGACGGGCAGCATGCGGTCCTCCGTTTCTCCGCCTGGGCGATGTGGGCGCGCTGCTTCCGACAGACAGGCGCCTGCCGGCAGATGTTACATCACGCCAGCGACGCCAGCACTCCGCGCACGTAACCGACCGACTCGGCAACGCCCGGCAGCGGGTCCTTGGCGTCCTTCTCGTGCTCAAAATGCACGGTCTTCGCGTACCTCAGCCTCACGAGGGTTTGCAGCAGCTTCGGCGTGTCGATGACGCCGCGCCCGATCTCGACCGTCGTGCCCTTCTCGTCGGCCGAGCTGACATCCTTGATGTGCACGTCGAGCACGCGATCGAAGAACCGCTCGGTCTCAACGGCGGGGTCGAGTCCCAGGCGCCGCGTGTGGCCCACGTCGATGCAGAGCCCGACGCGGGGATCCATCTTCGCAATCAGCCGGTAGGCGCTCTCGGGGCTCGGAAACCGCTCGTCCCCGGGGCCGTGGTTGTGGATGGCCATCGCGATCCCGGTTTCCTTCACCTTCTGCTCGGCCAGGCCCAGCAGCGGCGCATTCGGGACCCCTACCATCATCGCGATGCCCGCAAGCCTGGCGTACGCAAACGCCCTGTGGACCTCCTCCTCAGTCGTCATGTAGACAACGCCGCACGAGGACAGCTCCACGCCGGCGGCGGCCATCTTCGCGCGCACCCCCTGCATGTCGGCGGCGGTCGCGGCCATTGGCAGGTGCATGTCCTTGAGCGTGAGCCGCCGCACGCCGAGGCGCGCGGTCATGGCAATCGCCTGCTCGACGGGAAACGAACGGAACGTGTACGAGGCAATGCCGAGCTCGAAAGGTACGCGAGAGGCGGCGGAGCCTCCTTCAGCGCGCGCGGGCGCTGCAACGGACGGTGCAGCACCGAGCGCTGCGGTCACGGCGGATATCCTGATAAACTCGCGGCGGGATTGCAGGGTGTTCATTGCACCTCCACCGGAGGAGGCTCGCGTGCCGTCCGTCGTTCGACCATCTCTCGGCACATCGGCCGACCGGCGCGAGTAGCCTAGCACGGTCCGGCCGGACCGGCCTACAGATGCGCCGCTGCCCCGGCGCGTGTCGGCCCTTCGCCGGTTCAGCCTCGGCACACGGGCCCGGGGCGCGCGGTTGTTGGCATAATGGGGTGTTCCCTCGGCGCAAAGACCTGAAGACGCGGAGCAGACATGATGAATCCGGTGATACTCGTCGGATCCCTCGCCCTCGCTCTCTCGTCAGCCGTCGCGGTTCCTGCGTCGCACGCCGGGCCGCCCGCCGCCGGCTCGGGCGCGGCCCCGTTCAGCGCAGCCTTCGAGCCGTCCGCCGTGATGCGGGTGATGCGGCTGGCGGCCGACTGGCAGCTGGCGCACCCGTCGGCCCACCCGCCGTACGACTGGACACAGGCCGCCTTCTACACCGGGGTGATGGCGCTGGCCGACGTCTCCGGTGACGCCAAGTACCTGGCGGCGATGCGGGCGATGGGCGAGGCCACCCAGTGGCGGCCCGGCTTGCGTCCGGGGCACGCCGACGACTACGCCGTGATCTCGACGTACGCGAAGTTGTCTGTCATCGACAAGGACAAGACGAAACTCGCGCCGGCCCTGGCGCTTTTTAACTTCCTCGTCGACCGCCGCTACGACGAGCCGCTCACGTGGGGCAACGGCATCGAGACGCGGGAACTCGCCTGGTGCGACGCGCTCTTCATGGGACCGCCGGCCCTCTCGGCGGTCAGCGTCGCCACAGGCGACCGCAAGTACCTCGATCTTGCCAGCCGCCTGTGGTGGAAGACCACCGACTACCTCTACGACAAGGAAGAGCACCTCTACTATCGAGACAGCCGGTACTTCGAGACCCGCGAGCCCAACGGCCGCAAGGTGTTCTGGAGCCGCGGCAACGGCTGGGTGATCGCCGGGCTCGCTCGCGTCCTGCAGGATATGCCCGCTGACTATCCGGAACGCCCGCGGTTTGTCGCCCTGTTCGGTGAGATGGCTGCGAAGGTCGCAGCGGTGCAGGGTGCCGATGGGTACTGGCGGTCCAGTCTGCTGGATCCCGACAGCCTGCCGAACCCGGAGACCAGCGGGACGGGCTTCTTCACCTTCAGCCTGGCCTGGGGCATCAACCAGGGCCTCCTCAGCCGAACGCAGTACGAACCGTCCGTGCGTCGCGGCTGGTCCGCCCTGGTGAACGCCGTCCAGCCGGACGGCTGTCTCGGCTGGGTGCAACGGATTGGCGACAAGCCGGGCGCGACGAGCCGGGACACCACCGAGGTCTACGGCGTTGGAGCGTTGTTGCTGGCAGGATCTGAGGTGTACAAGCTCGCTGACCAGAAGTGGTAACGCCACTTCATGCTGATGTCTATGGGATTCGGTGATGCTGACCAGGCTTACGGAGGCCATTGGCGCTGAGCCATGCCTGAACCGAGGCGGATCACGTTCCTTGACAGCCCTGAATTCCAGGGGTAGAGTCATCGAGGATTTGCCAACCCTTGAAGGCTGAGCATCCTGGTAATACCACATGGCTACTCAGCTTGCCGCGATGGAGGCGGTCGCATGGACCTCGCTGAGGTAACCCGCACGTACGACTTTACCGGCCGAACCATCGTGATCACCGGGGCGACCGGCGTCCTTGGCGGTGAGATGGCCTGCGCCCTCGCCGGCTGCGGCGCAAACGTCGCCATTCTCGACCGCAACCTGGATCCGGCCCGGGGGCTTCTGGAGCGGATGGGGCGCGGCTGCGCCGCGCGTGTGGCCGTTGTCGCCGGCAACGTCCTCGACCGTGACAGCCTCCAGCAGGCGCGCGATGCCATCGTCGAGCGCTTCGGCCGCGTCGACGGACTCGTCAACGCTGCGGGCGGCAACCGGCCCGAAGCGACCGCCAGCCGGGACCAGCCGTTTTTCGACCTGCCGGCCGACGCTCTCCGCTGGGTCTTCGACCTCAACCTGCTGGGGACGGTCCTGCCCTCGCAGGTTTTCGGGCGCCTGATGGCCGACCAGAAGGAGGGCGTCATCCTCAACGTGTCGTCGATGAACGCCTTCCGGCCCCTGACGCGCATCGCCGCGTATTCGGCGGCCAAGGCGGCCGTGAACAACTTCACGCAGTGGCTGGCCGTACACCTCGCGCAGGAGTACTCCCCGCGGATTCGCGTGAACGCGATTGCACCCGGGTTCTTCCTGACGAAGCAGAACGAGTATCTGCTGGTCGACAAGGCGACCGGTGGCATGACGCCCCGCGCCCAGACGATTCTGGCGCACACGCCGATGGGCCGCTTCGGGACGCCCGCCGATCTCCTCGGCGCGGTGTTGTGGCTGCTCTCCCCGGCGTCCGCTTTTGTCAGCGGCGCGGTCATCCCCATCGATGGCGGCTTCGCGGCGTTCAGTGGGGTCTAACCATGACTCTCGTTGGCGAAGGGGCGCCGGATCGGCGCCTGAGTGACGCGGACGTCCAGCGGGTGCTGCAGGAAGGTCTCGCGCCGCTCGAGCTCGAGAACCGGCGCGTGCTCATCATCATCCCCGACGGCACGCGGACCATGCCCATGCCGCTGCTGTCCAGCCTGCTCGAGGAGACGCTGGCCCCGCGTGTGGCAGCCCTCGACTACCTGGTGGCCCTCGGCACGCACCAGCCGATGACCGACGCGCAGCTGACGCGCCTGCTCGGCCGTCCCGTGATCGACGGCACCGCCGGCCGCAGCCGCGTCTTCAACCACCGGTGGGACCTCCCCGACACGTTCGCGACGCTCGGCACGATTCCGGCCGCGGAGATGCGCCAGTTGACCGGCGGCCGGTTGGGCCAGGACGTCGCCGTCTCGCTCAACCGCCTGATCTTCGAGTACGACCAGATCCTGATCTGCGGGCCGGTGTTCCCCCACGAGGTCGTGGGCTTCTCCGGCGGCAACAAGTACTTCGTCCCTGGCATCGCGGGGGCCGAGATCATCCATGCCACGCACTGGCTCGGCGCCTTGATCTCCAGCTACCACATCATCGGCGCCGGCTATACGCCCGTGCGCGCCGTGATCGATCGGGCGGCCCGCCTGATCGATCGCCCTGTCGCGTGCGCGGCGGTGGTCGCGACGCACGCCGGGATCGCGGGCCTCTGGGTCGGCACGCCCGAGGACGCCTGGCAGGCGGCCGCTGCGCTGTCGTCCGAGGTCCACGTCGTGAAGGTCGAACGCCCGTTCCGCCGCGTGCTGTCGGTCATGCCGGAGTTGTACGACGACCTCTGGACCGCGGCCAAAGGGATGTACAAAGTGGAGCCGGCGGTCGCCGACGGCGGTGAGGTTGTGATCTACGCGCCCCGCGTCACGGAGGTCTCCTATACGCACGGTGCGCTGATCGACGAGATCGGCTACCACTGCCTCGACTATTTCCTCGCGCAGTGGGATCGGTTCAGCCGGTATCCCGCGGGCGTCCTCGCCCACTCGACGCACGTCAAGGGTCTCGGCCACTACGACGCGGCGACGGGCGTCGAAACGTCGCGGGTGACCGTCACGCTGGCCACCGGGATTCCAGCCGAACGGTGCCGGCGGATCAACCTGGGTTACCTGGACCCGGTCTCGGTGCGAATCGACGACTGGGCCGGCCGCGAAGACGACGGCATCCTGCTTGTGCCGCGCGCGGGCGAGATGCTCTACCGGTTGAGAGAGCCCGAGCATCGGCGTGCTCGAAGCTGATCCGCGGTGGCCCCGCGCGAGTGGACTGCCCGGGCACCATGGCCGCAGGTGGCTCGCCAGATGGTAAGATGCTGCCCCGACCATGAAACACGACGCCGTTGCCGTTGTTGACTTCGGGGGGCAGTACGCCCACCTGATCGCGACGAAGGTGCGCCGCCTGCACGTGCTCGCCGAGATCCGGCAGCCCGAGGATCCGATCGAGGCCTTCACGCCCTACAAGGGCGTCATCGTCTCCGGCAGCCCCAGCCTCGCATCGTTCGGCGAAGACCAGGACTACAACAAGGCCATCTACGATCTTGACGCGCCGGTGCTGGGCCTGTGTTTCGGCCATCAGGAGATCGCCCAGCATTACGGCGGCCGCGTGGTGCACGGCGGCCGGGAATGGGGACGCGCCGACCTGCACATCGTCCGCGACCACCCGCTCTTCAAGGGGCTCGGCCCGGTCGAGCAGGTGTGGATGAGCCATTTCGACTCGGTCGCCGAGGTCGGGCCGGACTTCGAGGAACTCGGCTACTCGGTGCTCGGCGATGCGGGCGACCAGCATCGGTTCGCGGCGATCGGGTCGGACCGTCTGCGGCGATACGGGTTCCAGTTCCATGCCGAGGTCGACGACACCGTACACGGCACCGAGATGCTGGCGAACTTCCTGTTCGGCATCTGCGGGTGTGCGCCGACGTGGACGATGGAGCGCTACGTTGAGGAACAGGTCGAGCGTGTGCGCCGGCAGGTCGGCGACCGATCGGTGTTCCTGCTAGCCTCGGGCGGCGTCGACTCCACGGTGGCCGCGAAGCTGTTCGGGTTGGCGCTGGGGGCCGACCGGCTGCACCTGCTACATGTGGACAACGGCTTGATGCGGAAGGACGAAAGCCGGGAGGTGCTGGCCACGCTCTCGCGACTCGGCCTCGATCGGCACCTGCACTTCGTGGACGCCGGAGACACGTTCCTGCGCGCGCTCGAGGGCGTCGTCGAGCCGGAGCAGAAGCGCCAGATCATCGGCGAGACGTTCGTCGAGGTATTCGAGTGCGAAGCCAGGCGGCTGGGCATCGAGGGCCACCTGCTCGGGCAGGGCACGATCTACCCCGACACGATCGAGACCGGCGGCACCAAGCGCGCCGACACGATCAAGACGCATCACAACCGCGTGCCGATCATCGAGGAGATGATCGCGGCGGGGAGGATTGTCGAGCCGCTGGCCGAACTCTACAAGGTCGAGGTGCGGGAGCTTGGAGAGCAGCTGGGCATTCCCCGTGACGTGGTGTGGCGCCAGCCCTTCCCGGGGCCCGGTCTTGGCGTGCGTCTGCTCTGCTCAACGGGCGTCGAGGATCGCAAGGGCTTCGAGACGATGGTGCCGCGGCTCGAGGAGATCGCGGCACGGTACGGCCTAGCGGCGCTGCCGATTCCCATTCGATCGGTCGGGGTGAAGGCCGACGTGCGTGCCTACGAGCATCCCGTGCTCTTCTCGGGCCCCGCGGAGTGGGCCCGTCTGGTGGAGGCCGCGGGCACGATGTTCCGCCATGTGCCAGGCGTCAACCGGGCGGTCTGGAACCTCGGTGTCGAGGTGCCGACGCGCGTCCGGCCGCTTGCAGCGACCGTCACGCGGGAACGTCTCGACCTGCTGCGCGAGGCCGATCACATCGTCATGACGGCCCTCGGCCGTCATGGCCTGTACGGAACGATCTGGCAGTGCCCGACGGTGCTCGTCCCGCTTGAGATCGACGGGCGGGGCCGCGAGCTGGTGATTGTCCGGCCGATCCATTCGGAGCGCGCGATGACGGCGACGCCCGCGCACCTGCCCGAGGCGGTCGTCGATGAGTTGCGGCGCCTGATCCTGCCGCTCCCCGGGGTGAGCGGGCTGGCGATCGACATCACGTCGAAGCCGCCCGGAACGATCGAGTGGGAATAGTCGACAGTCGGCAGCAGCGGGCGAGCGGAACGGCAGGCCGTGCCCGTTCTTCCACCGTCAGTCGGGCCGGCCATGGGCGTGCCGGTGCCGCCGGAGCCGTGCCGGCACTTCGGGCGCTTCTCTGATCGCGGTGCCCAGCACGCGAGCACCCATCGCCAGCATCTGGGGCGTGCCGCGGGCCAGCCGAGCGGGGGCTTCGCCCACCTCCGCGAAGCCCCGCTCGTCGGGCGTGAGCGTCTCCCAGTTGTGGAAGAGGCGGCCCCACTCGCTCGCGAGCGCCTCCTGCACGAGCCGCCTGCCGCGGAACGGATACCAGTAGAGATCGTGGTAGGTCACCGACGCGATGTACGACCACGGCGCGAGCCAGGTCTTGAGCGACCACTCGAGCACGTTCTTGAGTCCGCCCCAGTAGATCTTGTGCTGCATCCGGCCCGCAAAGGTCAGGTGTTTGAACGGCCCTTCGAAGTGCCAGTTCTCCTCGGCGGCCTGCCGGTCGCCGGCAATCGTGATCTCCCGGGGGTCTCCACAGCCCAGGCCCCGCTCGTGCGCGAGCCTGATGAACTTGATGTCGAGCGGGTTGAAGCCCATCAGCTTCGCGGCCACGGCGTCGATGGCCACCAGATCCGCTGACGCCAGAATGACGTTCTTGACGTGCGGGGTCATGCACCGCGGTCCCGGGCCGTCGCCCGCGAACGTGCCGTCCATGACGGCGAACACCCCGCGGTGAATCCGCTGCTGGATCATGAGCAGATCCACCAGCGTCTCGTGAATGACCGGATGGGTCCAGTGCCGCCGCTCGTTGAGCAGGCCGCCAAAGGCGTTCTTCATCGCGCCCGTCATCGTGGTGAAGATGTGGGTCTTCACCGTCGGCAGGTGGATGATGTTCTCGCCGATGAACCGTCGCGGGATCATGAACCCGTCGGGGTACACGTTGTTCAGGCAGATGAACCGATCCGCCAGATCTCCGACCGCCTCCCGGATCGGGATCCACTCTTCGCCTTCGTACAGATGCACGTTGCGCAGGCCGTGAGCCTCGGTGACGGCGAGCTGCTTGTTCTCGCGTTCGCCCAGGTGCGCGTCAACGACGACGGTCCGGTTGTGGCAGCCGTGAAGGCGCGAGGGATCGTACCCGTCGCGCGCCATCGCCCGGATCACGCCCTCGAGCTGCCATGGTACGGTCGAGCAGCCCGGGAAGAAGAGGTGCCAGGTGATGTTGATCTTGAGCGCGGTGTCGGCGTCCCTGGCCACCACCCCCTGGTACCCGGCCAGGTTCATCAGCTCGTGGTAGTCTGCCAGCACCGTGCGGGGCGTCGTTCGAAGAATCGCAACAGTTGAGCGGCCCATCTCCGTCATCTTATCGCAGTCGGCCGCCTCTCCGTGCCTCTTGCGCGCCTTTCTGCTATCCTGCGCGCAGGCAACCTGATGGCGGTGCCGGATGGACGAGGCTCAGGGCCTTCGTGTCGAGTGCTACGCCGGATACCGGGCGGACGAGCGGCCCACGCGATTCTCGCTGTCGGGCCGAACCGTGAACGTGGCGGAAGTGCTCGACCGCTGGATGGGAGTTGACCATCGGTACTTCAAGGTGCGGGGCGACGACGGCGATCTCTACATCCTGCGGCAGGACACAGAGGCCGGGTCCTGGGAGCTGGTGCTCTTCGAGCGGGGTACTCGCTGAGAAGCCGTCTCCGCTCGCGCCGCCCGGCGGCGGCGCCGGTCTCCCGTCCGAAGTCGCCAGTGTACGCGCAGGACACCGACAACGTGTGGATGGACTCGCGGCTCGACAACGGCGTCGGGCTGATGGTACCGCCGTCCATCGGGCTCGGGGAGCCCGTCGGCGTCGAGGTTGAAAGCGGCAAGTACGCCGAGCGCGCGCGATCGGACACGCGAACGTAGGCCCGGCGATCAGTACGCCGTGTCTCCCGCCTTTTCGAACGCGATCCGTTCCCTGAAGATGACGTACACCCACGTCTGGTACGCGATCACGACCGGCACCATGACAAGCGCGATGCCCAGCATGATTGTCAGCGTCAGCGGGCTCGAGGCCGCGTCAAACGCGGTCACGCTGTTCGCAGGATCGAGACTCGAGGGCAGCAGGTTGGGGTACAGCCCGCCAACGCCGAAGCCGGTACACCCGAGAATCGTCGCCGACGAAGCGAACCACGCCTGCCACGCCGCACCCTTCGCGAGAAACACGCGCGTCAGCACGAGGCCCGCGACCGCCAGCAGCGGAAGCAGCCACAGGACCGGCCAGCGCAGGTAGTTGTCGTACAGCGGCGTGGCCAGCGCGCTCGCGACCAGGAACGCGGTAGCAATCACGACCAGCGCCGCCCACAACCCGCCTGCGGCGCGCGCGGCCCGCTGCTGGAGCGCGCCGTCGCTCTTGATGGCCAGCCAGATGGCGCCGTGCACGAGGAACAACAGGACGAAGAGCGCCCCGCCGAGCAGGCCGTACGGGTTGAGCAGCGTCAGCAGGTTCCCGTGCAGCACGCCCTCGGCGTCGAGCGGCAGGCCCATGAAGATGTTCGCGAAGGCCACACCAAGCAGCAGCGCCGGCAGGAAGCTGCCGACCGTCAGCGTCACGTCCCACGTCCGGCGCCAGCCGGCGCCGTCCACCTTGTTCCGGAACTCGAAGGAGATCCCGCGGATGATCAGCGCAAACAGCAGCAGCATGAGCGGCGTGTACAGCGAGCTGAACATCACTGCGTAGGCGCGCGGAAACGCGGCGAACGTCACGCCGCCCGCCGTGATGAGCCACACCTCGTTGCCGTCCCAGAACGGCCCCATGGCGTTGACGACCGCGCGCCTCTCGCGCTCGTCTTTCGCGAGAAACGGCATCAGCGTCCCCAGGCCCAGGTCGAACCCGTCCAGACAGAAGTAGACGGCCCACAGCACGCCCCAGAGGACAAACCACATCGTCTCCAGCATGTCGGCCTCCGCCTCGCTACTCCGCGTCCGGACCGCGGCGGGCGTACTTCGCCAGCAGATAGAAATCGACAGCGCCGAGCAGGCCGTACACCAGGATGAAGCCGATGACGGTCGTCAGCACCTGCGCCGTGGCCAGATTCGACACGGCGTCTCGCGTTTTCATCAGGCCGTACACGATCCACGGCTGCCGGCCCACCTCGGCGAGCGTCCATCCCAGCTCATTCGCCAGGTACGGGAGCGGGAGAGCCAGCACCATCACCTTCAGGTACCAGGGGTAGTCCAGCAGCCGCTTGCGCATCACGAAGCCGAACCCCGACAGCAGCACGAAAAGGGTGCCCAGGCCCACCATGATTCTGAAGGAGACAAAGGTTGGGAGCACGGGCGGCCGCTCGTCGGCCGGCCACTCCTTGAGCCCTTTGACGGTCGCGCTCGGCGAGTAGTACGCAAGCAGGCTGAGCATGCCAGGCACCGGCAGCACCTGGAAGCGGTTGCGCTCATTCGCGGCGTCAGGCCAGAGCAGCAGGTACATCGGGGCGCCGGCCTGGGTCTCCCAGTGCGACTCCATGGCTGCCAGTTTGGCCGGCTGCATCTCGGCCACCGCCTCGGCGTTCAGATGACCCTGCGCAATCTCGAAGAGCGAGAAGACGAGGGCAAACCCGATGCCCAGGGCAAACGACTTCGTGAAGAACGCCACGTGCCGCCGGCGAAGCAGGTGCCACGCGGAGATGCCCGCCACGAAGAAGCCGGCCAGGATGTAGGCGCCGCCGACCGTGTGCAGGAACTCGAGGACGGCGTGCCGCTGCGTGATGACGGCCGTGAAATCGGTGAGCTCCGCGCGGCCGTTTCTGATCGCGTACCCCACCGGATGCTGCATCCACGCGTTGGCGGCCAGGATCCAGAACGCGGAGAGGTTGGAGGCGACGGCCACAATCCAGATCGACGCCAGGTGCACCTTCTTCGAAACCCGGTTCCACCCGAAGAACCAGACGGCGATAAACGTCGACTCGAGGAAGAAGGCGACCGTCGCCTCGATAGCCAGCAGCGACCCGAAGATGTCGCCGACGTACGCCGAGTACCGGGACCAGTTCGTGCCGAACTGGAACTCGAGGGTGATGCCGGTGACGACGCCGATGGCGAAGTTGATGAGGAACAGCTTTCCCCAGAACTTCGTCATCCGCTTGTAGTCCTCGTCGCCGGTCCGGTACCACTTCGTCTGCATGACCGCCACCAGGATCGACAGGCCCAGCGTCAGCGGGACGAACAGGAAGTGGAAGTACGTGGCGACGGCGAACTGGAGCCGTGACAGCGTCAGCACATCCATGGAGCAGCACTCCGTGTGTGGGGCAGCGCCCGAAGGATAGCACACCCCGCCCTGCCTCAGGATGGGACACCGAGCAGATTGCTGCTAGTAGATGAGCAGGCGCTGCAAACGGCGGGACTGGTGCCCCGCGGCAGGAGCGCGCGGGCTGCTGCGCCCTCATCAGGCCGGCCGCGCTTCCTCGAGGGCCAGCCGAAGGAACTTCTTGATCTGCGCGACGTGCGTGCCGTCCCAGTAGACGCGCGCGCAGCCGCTGCACTGCCAGAACGTGTCGCGGCCCGCGGCCACACGCGCGGGGAGCCGGTCGGCCACGATATCCTTTGCGACAGCCGTGAGCGGCGCGTTGCACCGCGCGCAGCGCGTAAACGGCGCCATGCGAGCGGCGAGATCGAAGCGGCGGACGACCTCCGCGAACTGCCGGCGGGAGATCGTGCTCCTGATCCAGTACCCGCGCTTGATGCTGCTCCGCTTCAGCAGCTCGCGATCCCGCGTGAGGAGTGTCCGGTCCTCATCGCGCGAGACGCGCGCGAGCGCCTCGTCCCGCCAGTCGCGGCCGTAGGCGACGTCGAAGCCGGCCAGCCGCAGGTAGCTTGCCAGCCGCCCGAGATGCACATCGAGCACAAATCGCGGGTCCGCCAGCGGCGGCGGCTGCAGCCGGATCCCCGCAGTCCCCTCCAGCAGCTGGAAGCGCGGGTACACCGTGACCCGATCGCCGTCCGAGACGGAACGCCCGAAGTCGACCGGGTGCCCGTTGACGAGCACGACATCGACCTCAGTGTGGGGAACACCGCACGACTCAATGACGTCCTTGACCGAGGCGGGACCGTCAAACCAGCGCCTGAGCGTGCGGCAGCGCACCTCGGGCGGAAGAAGGTCGTTCAGCTCGCCGTAGAACCTGAGAACCGCCTGGTGCGGCACGGCTGCCCCCGTGCACCATTGTAACGCTCCGTGCCGCGCCTTGCCTTCCCCCGCCCCCGGCGGCGACAATGCGGGGAGATCACCGTGGAGACGCCATGTGCGGACGATTCACGCTGACGGCGACACCGGCCGATATCACAGAGGCTTTCCCCGACGTCGAGGTCCCCGCCGACCTGGCGCCGCGCTTCAACATAGCGCCCTCGCAGAGTGTCGCGGTCATCGCGAACACCGGCGTCCAGCGCATCGAGCTGTACCGGTGGGGCCTGATTCCCTCATGGGCCAAGGACCCCACAATCGGCGATCGGCTGATCAACGCGCGCGCTGAGACGCTCGCCGACAAGCCCTCGTTCTCCCGCGTCTACCGCCGGCGCCGCTGCCTCGTCGTCGCCGACGGCTTCTACGAGTGGAGACAGGAAACGGGCGGACGGCCGAAAACGCCGATGTACGTCCGTCTCGCCTCGGGGCGCCCGTTCGCCTTTGCCGGCCTGTGGGACGTCTGGAAGCCGGGTGAGGGCGATCCCCTGTTCTCGTGCGCAATCATCACAACCGCGCCCAACGCCCTCATGCAGGTGATTCACAACCGAATGCCGGTCATCCTGGCGCCCGCCGCCTACAGCCGCTGGCTGGAACCTGCCGAGGTGCCGCCCGAGCGGCTCAACGATCTGCTCGTGCCCTTCCCTGCCGACGCGATGACGGCATACCCGGTGTCGCGGTTCGTCAACCGGCCGCAGAACGAAGGACCAGGCTGCATCGCCCCCGCCGGACCGTAAGGGTGGCGGCCACGAACCGGTTTCGGAAACCTGGACGGTGGGTCTTGCGTCTGTACTCTCGGGAGTGTACAGTCGCGCAGTGGACGCTGTGGTCGCCATCACTATCGACCGGACACACGATGAGCCGGCATACGCGCAGATCGCAAGCCAGATCCGGCGTGCCGTTGCCGCCGGTGCGCTCTCCGCGGGCACGTTGCTGCCGAGCGTGCGCACGCTGGCGGCGGACCTCGGCGTGAATCTCAACACCGTGGCGCGCGCGTATCGGCTGCTGGCCGAACAAGGCTTCGTCCGCATCCGGGTTCGGTCCGGCGTCGAGGTTGCCCCTCCGGCGCCCGCGCCGGCACCCGAGGTGACGGCTGCTTTCCGGGCGGAAATCGACGCGCTGGTCGCTCGGATGCGCCAGGCAGGCCTCCCGGCCGCTGCGGTCCGGCGCATGGTCTCGCAGAAACTCCAGGAGCTGGCTGTCCTTCGCAGCGAAAGCGAGCACTGACATGGATGCCCGTGCGATCTGGGTCGTCATGGCCCTCGAAACGATCGTGGCTGCCGGATTCATGCTGATCAACCCGCTGATCACCCGGCGCGGACTGCTGTTCGGCGTCTACGTTGGCGAGCAGCAGTGGGATGGCGAGGAGGGCCGCCGCATCACGCGGGGCTGGTACGCCGGCATGATCGGCGCCCTCGTCCTGAGCCTGCTGGTGGGCGCGGTGATGGCGGCGTCCGTATCGGCGAACCCTGCCTTGGTGGTGCTGTCGGTCTGCGTGTTCCTGGCGGGGTCCGTGGCCTGCTATCTTCGCGCGTACTTCCAGGCGCGCGCGCTCGCCGCAGCGACGCCGGTGCCGATCGCAGCTGCGCCGCTGGTCCCCGAGACGGCCGCCAGCTTGACGCTGCCGGCGATCGCGCTGGTCAGCGGCCTGCTCGTTGGCGCGGCGGCAATCGGGTACGCCTGGATTCACTATCCCGCTCTGCCGGCCCGCGTTCCGACCCACTTCGGACCCTCGGGCGCTCCAGACGCGTGGTCGCCGAAGTCGTGTGCGAGCGTGATGGCGCTTCCCATCAGCACGCTGCTCATGGGCGTCGTTCTCGGCGTTGTCTCGTGCCTCACCGCACGGGCGAAGCGGGCAATCCGCCACGGCGATGGCGGCGTGTCGATCCGCGCGCAACTGCGGTTCCGCCAGGCGATGGCGCGTTTCCTGAGCGGCGTGTCCATTCTCGTGACACTGATGATGGGGCTGATCTCCATCATGGCGATTCGCACCGCCGCGGGGTACGCGTCGGGGATGCCGCCGGGACTCTGGGTGATCACCGTCGTGCTGGTCCTCTATGCGGTGGGCGGCTCGATCTACATCGCGTTCCGCTACGGCCAGGGCGGCGCGCGCCTGGAACGTCGTGCGGGAACGGCCGCACTCACCGACGGGCTTGCCGACAACGAACGATGGCGGCTTGGCGCCTTCTACGTCAACCGCGACGACCCGTCCATCTTCGTCGAGAAACGTTTTGGTCTCGGCTACACGGTGAACTTCGGAAACCCGAAGGCCATCGCCCTGTTCGTCATCCTGCTTGCGGTGATTGCCGGCATGGTGATCGTCGACCTGATGACGCCGTAGACGGGAGCGGGCCGGCCCGCCACAATCCTGCCACGAGAATGTCACCTCGCCGTCACCGCGAAGGCGCTTCGCGGAGGAACCGCCTCGCGCGCACATCGTCTAAGCTGAAAGAAGCTCCTGCTGCGATCCCGGATCTCAATCATGAACCTGCGCGCTCGTCTCATCCTGGCGTTTCTCGCCCTGTCCGTGTTGCCGCTGACAGCCGTCACGCTGTATTCCTACCGGTCCTCGATCGACGCGATGCGCCTCACCGCCGAGTCGGAGGCGCGCATGCTGGCGCGGGAGATGACCGGCCGGATGGATGCCGTGACGAGGGATATCGGCCAGCGGATCGAGCAGATCTGGAAGCTGCCGCCGGCCACGCCGAAGCCCTCCGCCCCGGACGCGCAGCGCACAGCCGACAGCGTCAGGGCTGCGCTCAGCGAGGCCGCCGGACTGGTCGACCGACTCGAGTTCGTCGCCTCCGGCGCAGGTGAGCCGCCGCCATCCGCCGAAGCCCAGCGCGGCTCGCGGGCAGGCACGCGGCCGGCCTCGCCCGCGCCGCCGTCTCCGCCTCCCCCGCCTGGGAAGGTGGTGATTGACGTATCGAAGCTGTCGTGGGACGCCGGAGGCGCCGCGCAGGACGCCGCCGCCCGCGAGGAGATCTTCAGGCAGCGTGCGGAAGCCATGCGCTTCCTGCAGCAGCTTGTCGCGGCGGGGCTGAAGGCCGGCGCCACCGACACGGCGAAGGCGCTGGCAGAAGAGGCGGCACAGGCGCTCAAGGAGCGCAACCGCGGGCGCCGCGAGTCCTCCGCCACACCCGGCCCGCCGCCGGAGGCCCTTCAGCAGATCCGCGTGTCGAGCCCGAGCTGGAGGGGCAAGGCGCTCGGCCTGCCAGTGACGCGGGACGGCCGCGTGATCGGGACCGTCAACGCGACAGTGAAGTTCGACCGCGTCCTGGGCGAAGTATTCGCAGCGACTCGGCGCGGCGAGGGCGAGATCCCGTTTGCACTCGACCCCGGCCAGACCATCCACACGCCTCGCCCCGCAGACCGAACCCGACTGAGCGCCCTGGGTCTGGCTGCGCTGGCTGGCACCGACCAGGTACTCCGGCGCTCCGGGCCGGACAGCGACTGGCTTGTCGTGACCCGGCACGACCCGTCCGGCACGACCTTCGGCATCGCCCGGCCGCTCGGCGAGCCGCTTCGCGAGATCAGGAACACCGCCGGACGGAACCTGGCGTTGGGCCTTTCGCTCGTCGGCCTCGCGCTGGTCGGCATCATCCCGTTGTCAGGCCGGATGACGCGGAACCTCAACACCTTGACGGCGGGGGCCGTCGCGATCTCGCGTGGCAACCTGCAGACCCGCGTGCCGGTGCGATCGCTCGACGAGTTCGGCCAGCTGGCCGCGGCCTTCAACCAGATGGCGGGCGAACTGGAAGCCAAGCAGAAGGCCCTCGTTGCGCAGGAACGCCTGCAGCGTGAGCTGGAGTTGTGCCGGCAGATCCAGAACGAGATGCTGCCAAGTCAGCCGCTGCTGCTCGACCTCGCCGAGGTCAGGGGCGTGTCGATTCCCGCGCGCGAGGTGGGCGGCGACTTCTTCAATTACTTCGTCCTCGACGACGACCAGTTGGCGTTGCTCGTGGGAGACGTGGCCGGCAAGGGCGTCGGCGCCGCGCTGCTGATGGCGAACATCCAGGCCACGCTGCGCGCGCGGCTGCCGCTCGAGCGGGATCTCGCGAAGCTGGCCGACGCCATCGACCGCGAGATGGAGCAGAACACGCCGCGATCGGTGTTTCTCACGCTGTTCGTGGCAATCCTGGACACCCGCCGCCGGACGCTCCGTTACGTCAACGCGGGGCACAACCCCCAGTTCGTCCTCCGGGCCGGGGGCGGCATCGAACAGCTGCCGTCAACGGGCCTTCCCGTCGGCATGTTCGCGGGACACGGCTACGAGGAGCGGAGCGTCGAGATCGCTGACGGCGACCTGCTGTTCTTCTACACGGATGGCATGGTCGAGGTTGAAAACGAGGCCGGCGACGTCTTCGACATCGAACGGCTCGAGGCGCTGCTCCTCGCCGAGCATCGCGACGAGATCGACACGCTGCTCGCTCGCGTCGAAGCAGCCGTGGGCGCGTTCCGCGGCACCGCCGAAGCCCTCGACGACGCCACCATGATGGCGTTGCGCTTCGGCGGCGCCCGGCCGGCTTCGCCCGTCAGGCCCGTGTGACGGGCTGCCGCAGGATCGTCTTGAGCCTGTCCGGTTTCACCCGCCGCGGATCGCCAAGGTAGATTTCGTGGTGCACGCCGGTGCGCCTGAATCCGGCCCCGACCATCAGGTCGTGCATCTTCCGGATCGACGCCGGCTCGGTGGCATACGGCCCGACGTGCAGCATCTGAACCACGGTCCCCTCGTGCATGCGCTCGAGGCCGACGTCCGCGATTGGGGCCTGCGGCTTCTTCGTCATCGCCGCCTTCTTCGCGCGGTCGACATCCGACGCCCGGATGAAGTCAGGCACCATGATCAGCAGCTTCCATCGCCATGCGTCCTTGGGCACGGTCATGAAGGCGTCCGGCTCTTCGAAGCCGGACATGCCCGGCTCGGTCCACCAGAGACCTTCCAGGGTCGACACCTTGTAGTCCTGCCCCTCGGGCTTCTTCTGGAACTTCAGCGTGTACGCCACCGAGTAGAGCGCCTCCGCAGCCGCGGAGAACCGCTCGGAGTCGGGCGACCCCACGCCCGGTATGCTCAGGTACTTGACCGCCGCCAGCGTCTCCAGCGCCGGCATCGTCTTCGCCGAGAAGTACACCCGTCGTTCCCTGAACAGGTCGATCGTCGCGGCCTTCGCACGCGCCGCCTTTCCGGCGGGGCGCGCCGGTGCGGCTCTTCCCTTCGCCATGAGACCCCTCCTTGCCCTGATCCCCGATCCCTGATCCCCGATCCCTGCTAAGATCGCGCCGTTCTCGCCGTCACCTGCCGGCGAGGTGTCTCGAACAAGGAGCATCCGTGGACGCAATTGAGTGCCTCAAGAGCCGGCGCAGCATTCGGGCGTATCAGCCGACGCCCATTCCCAGGCCCGTTGTCGAAGACATCGTGGACTGCGGCCGGCTGGCGGCGTCGGCGATCAACCTCCAGCCCTGGCTGTTCGTCGCAGTCGACGATGAGGCCATCCGCCGGCAGCTTGCCGAGCTCTGCGACTACGGCAAGTTCCTCGCGCAGGCGCCGGTCTGCATCGTGGTCTTCTGCGACAACGTGAAGTACTTCGTCGAGGACGGCTGTGCCGCCACGCAGAACCTGCTCAACGCCGCGAGGGCGCACGGCCTCGCCTCCTGCTGGGTGGCAGGCCACCAGAAGACGTACGCGGACCGCGTCCGCGCGCTGCTGGGCGTGCCAGAGCCTTAGCGGCTCATCTCGCTCGTGGCCATCGGCCACGCCGCGGAGACCCGCCAGCCGGACAAACGTCCGCTTGCGGACGTGCTCCGCTGGAACCACGTCTGAGCCTGCCTACTTCTCCGCCGGGCGGCCGGTGGCTTCCACGAGCTTCCTGACCGCCGGCACGACCGCCAACGTCACCTCGGCCTTGGGCTTGGCGGCCGCCTCCAGCACGGCCAGCTGCGGCGCCGGCTGGTTCGGCACGCCTTCGACCAGCGCGCGAATCGCGAAGAGGCCGATCGCCGCGACCTCGGCCAGGTCCTTCGACACCGGCCCCAGCTCCTGGAGCAGCGCGGACCCGGACAGGTGCGCCTGCAGCGCCGCCTGCTGCGACCTCCACTCTCCCAGCCGCGCTTCAATCGCCGCGCGATTGGCCGCACGACGCGGATCGGCGAGGAACCCGTCGACGAGGGAGGCAAACTCGCGCACGCGCGGGTTGTCCGGGATGACCGCGTCAACGAACCGGTTGAACGGCGTCGCGCTCGTGTACGTCGTGGCCCGGCTCCTCCCGCCGATCCCCAGCGGTTCAACGGCATCCGCCAGCACCTCGAGCGCCTCGAGCGGTTGATAGCCTGCAACGCGCTGGAGCATCACCCGACTCTGCGACCGGTGCCGCACACCGGCGAACTCGAGCCGTTGGCTCACGATGTCCATCCGCCGGTACATCTCGGTGACGTCGGCCACCTCCGCCGGCGACCACATCCGTTCCGCGAACGCCGCTGCGCGGGGCCAGATGCGCGAATCAACCGTTTCCGCCGTCACGTACTCGGCCCACATGCAGGCCTCGCCGCCGAGGATCCGCGCTTTGGCGTCGTCCGGCAGCTCGGCTGCCTTCCCGCCGAGCGGATCGACAGCGTAGTGAGCGGAGGCGGGTCGGAGGTAATCGAGGTAGTAGCCGGCCGACAGAATGCCCTGGAACCCACGGGCCGCGCCCTCCGCGAGGGAATCCGCCCCCCGCCACGACTGGACGACGGTGTCTCTCGGCAGATCCGGATGGAACACCTCATCCCACCCGATCATCTTCTTCCCGAGCTTCTGCAAGAGGGCCAGCACGCGCCTGTTGAAGTAGGCCTGCAGGTCGGCGTTGGTCTTCATCCCGCGGGTGGCCTTGAAGGCTGCAATCTCGGTGTTCTCCTCCCACTGGTGCCCTTCGACCTCATCACCGCCGATGTGAAAGTACGGATCCGGGAACAGCGCCGCCATCTCACGGAGCAACCCGTCCAGGAACCTGTACACGCTCTCACGCGTCGGGTCCATCGTCGGACGAAACACGCCCCAGCGGCGCTCGATCTCGTACGGGCCCGGCGCCGACGCCAGCTCCGGATAGCCGACGAACCAGGCGGTCGTGTGGCCGGGCATGTCGAACTCGGGCACGACACGAATGCCGCGCTCGCGCGCGTACGCCACAACGTCTCGAATCTGATCCTGCGTGTAGTACAGACCATCCGAGCCCATCTGGTGCAGCCGGGGATACTGGCGGCTTTCCACCCTGAAGCCCTGGTCCTCGGAGAGGTGCCAGTGCAGCACGTTCAGCTTCACCGCAGCCATGGCGTCGAGGTTGCGTTTGACGACCTCGACCGGCATCCAGTGCCGGCAGACATCCATCAGCAGGCCCCGCCACGGGAATCGCGGCCGGTCCTGGATCGTGACCGCCGGCACGACGAAGCCGGCCGGCCCCGCCTGCACGAGCTGGAGGAACGTCTCGATCCCTCGCAGCACCCCGTAGGGCGTTTGCGCCGTCAGGCGCGCATGCTGCGGCGTCACGACCAGGGCGTAGCTTTCATCCTCGATAGCGCCCTGCACCCCGGGCGCTGCCCTCCCGTACTCAATCGACAGCGCCGGCTTGGCGCCTGTGCGCCGCATCGGTATCCCGGTCTCCGCCGAGAGCCGCGCGACCAGCCGTGCCGCCGCAGCGTCAACGCGCGCGTCGCGCGCCCCGGCCACGGCGACGTCGAAACCGGCGTCAATCGCCAGGGCGCCGTCACCGAAGGTGACTGCCGCCGGCACGGGCATGAGGCTGTGTGGTGGCGTCGGATCGGCCGGCGCAGCACCGACGGGCACGGTGCCGCACACGCACGCAGCGAGGACGATGGCACGAACGCCCTTCATCGGAATGTCCTTTCAGACGAGCGGAGATGCTCGGGCGCAGCGGACGCGCGTAGATTCTACTGCAGGCGCTGCCCAGTGCTAGACTGCTTCCATCGGCTGACCCACGGAGGGGGCACGACGTGGAGAGGAGTTCCGAGCCAGCGCCGGCACCGCGGCAACTCCGGCGCCTGCGCGAGATTGGCGGCGTGCTCGTGAAGTACGGCTTCGTGGACGTGCTGGCGCGCCTCCACCTCGAGCCGTACGTCGCCGTCGGCCGACGTCTCGTCTCCCCGCGGACCCGGGCCGATCCGCTCAGCAAGGCCCAGCGCCTGCGCCTGGCCTTCGAGGAGCTGGGGCCGACCTTCATCAAGCTGGGCCAGGCGCTCAGCACGCGCGCCGATGTCCTGCCGCAAGAGCTGGTCACGGAGCTGGCTCGGCTCCAGGACAGCGTCCCTCCGCTGGCCGCGGGCCAGGCCGAAGCCACGGTTGAGGCTGAGCTCGGAACACCCGTCTCCTCCGTGTTCGCGCGCTTCGATCCCGTCCCGATCGCGGCCGCCTCGATTGCCCAGGTCCACCGGGCGGCGCTTCTGGACGGCCAGGAGGTGGCGGTCAAGGTTCGCCGGCCGAACGTGGCAGCAGTCATCGACAGCGACCTGGCGGTCCTCGCGCAGCTGGCCAGGCTGGCCGAGCGGTACATGCCGGACGCGGAGGTGTACAGGCCGTCGCAGCTCGCAGCCCAGTTTGCCCGGTCGATCCGCCGCGAACTCGATCTCGCGCGAGAGGGCCGTACCATCGGCAGGTTCTCGGCGAACTTCGCCGGGGACCCGGCCGTGCGCCTGCCCCGCGTCTACTGGGCGCTCACCCGGCCGGGCGTCCTGACAATGGAATTCGTGCCCGGCATCAAGGTGTCCGAGCTTGCCGCTCACCCCGGTGTCTTCGATCGCGCGCTCGTCGCGCGGCGAGGCGCCGAGGCGATCCTCAAGCAGGTGCTGGTGCACGGCCTGTTTCACGCGGACCCGCACCCGGCCAACATCTTCGTGCTGCCGGGCAACATTGTCTGCTTCCTCGATTTCGGCAACGTCGGCCGCCTCGATCAGATGATGCGCAGTCGGATTGCCGCAGTGGCCGAGGCCATCGTCCGGCAGGATCCCGAACGCGCTGCCCAGCGCCTGCTGGCCCTCGCCGAGCCCGCGCCCGAGCTCAACCTCCAGGAGTTCACGGCGGATGCGACCGAGATTCTCGACGCCTACGCCGGCGTGTCGCTCGGGGAGGTGTCCATCAGCCATCTGATGGCCCAGGCCGTGTCGGCGCTCGCGCGGCATCGCCTCCGGTTCCCTCCGGATCTCATGCTGCTCGTCAAGACGTTCGTGACGATCGAGGGCGTGGGCCGACAGCTTGACCCGGGCTTCAAGCTCATCGACACGGCGCGGCCGATCGCGGAGCGGATCCTCCGCGAACGCCTGACGCCAGCAGCCGTCGTGGCGCGCGCGGGAGAAGTCGGCCGCGAGGCAGCCGAGACGTTAACGACGCTGCCGCGGGATCTGAGCGAGGTGATCCGCAAGGCCCGGGGGGACGGGCTCCAGGTGCAGTTCGTCCACCGCAACCTGGATCACTTCGTCCAGGAAATGGACCGGGCGAGCAATCGGTTGAGCTTTGCCGTGGTCATCGCGGCGCTGATTGTCGCCTCGTCGCTCGTCTTCCAGGCCGGAGCCGGACCAACCATCTTCGGGTTCCCGGCGCTGGGGCTGGCAGGGTTCCTGGCGGCGGCGTTCCTCGGTGTGTGGCTGGTCATCGGCATCCTGCGCTCGGGACGGCTCTGAGGGCGCGGAGCCGCACGAGAGAGGCCCGGAGAGGCGCCGGAGAGCCGTGGTGTGCTATCGTTGACGTACGCGCCAAGGAGAGCGTTGCTGTGCATCTGGGCGTTCCGGAACTGCTGATTATCTTCGCGATCATCATCCTGATCTTCGGCGCGAAGCGCCTGTCGGGTCTCGGCCGAGGTCTCGGGCAGGCGATTCGCGGCTTCAAGAGCGAAATGAAGGAGGACGAGCCCAAGGACAAGGCCGCGTCGCCGCGCGACCGCGGGTGACGCGGCCGGCCGGCGCCGAGGTTTCCCAGCCGGCCTCCCCATGTCTCATCACGCGACCCGTTCCGGCTACGCCCGGCTGGTTGATCGGATCAACCGCTTTCCGCAAGGCGCGGCGCCCGCCGAGACCCTCAACCGGATTCTCCGTCTCCTGTTCTCCGAGCGGGAGGCGGAACTGGTGTCGCTGCTCCCCATAAAGCCGTTTGCTCCGGCCGACGCGGCGCGCGCCTGGAAGGTTCCCGCCGCGGAGGCCCGGGCCGCGCTCGACCGTCTCGCCTCACGCGGCCTGCTGCTCGACATCGATCGGGACGGCAGCCCGGTGTACGTCCTGCCGCCGCCGATGGCGGGCTTCTTCGAGTTCTCGATGATGCGGGTCCGCAGCGACATTGACCAGCAGTTGCTCGCGGAGCTCTTCTACCAGTACCTGAACGTCGAAGAGGACTTCATCAAGTCGCTGTTCACGGCAGGCGAGACCCGGTTGGGTCGGGTCTTCGTGCACGAGCCGGTGCTGACGTCCGACCTCGCTGTCGAGGTGCTGGACTACGAGCGGTCCTCGGAGATCGCCAAACAGGCCGCGCACCGCGCCGTCAGCCTGTGCTACTGCCGGCACAAGATGGCGCATCTGGGCCGTGCCTGCACCGCGCCTCTCGAGATCTGCCTGACGTTCAACGACGTGGCGGCGTCGCTCACCAAGCATGGCATCGCGCGAAGCATCGACGTCGCCGAGAGCCTCGACATCCTCCAGGCGGCCGGCGAGCGGAACCTCGTGCAGTTCGGCGAGAACAGCAGGAGACAGGTCAGCTTCATCTGCAACTGCTGCGGGTGCTGCTGCGAAGCGATGCTGGCGGCGCAACGATTCGGGTTCCTCAACCCGGTGCACACCACCAACTACCTGCCGGCCGTCGAGTCGGACCGGTGCAACGGCTGCGGCAAGTGCGTCGAGGTCTGTCCGGTCGACGCGATGGGCCTCGTCGCCGCACACGACCCGGTCCACCCGCGCAAACGAGTGGCCCGTCTCGACGAGCGGATCTGTCTGGGCTGCGGCATCTGCGTCAGGAACTGCGATCGCGGCGGGCTCAGGCTGACCGCGCGGGCCGAGCGGGTCATCACGCCGCTCAACTCGACGCATCGAGCCATCGTCATGGCCATCGAACGGGGAACGCTGCAGCACCTGATCTTCGACAACCACTCGCTCTGGAGCCACCGTGCGATGGCGGCGATCCTGGGCGTGATCCTTCGCCTGCCGCCGATCAAGCAGGCCCTGGCGAGCCGGCAGATGAAGTCCCGCTACCTGGAACGGCTGGTCGAGCGCTGGAACGGCGCCGACGCGTAGGCAGCGCGGTTCGTTCGGGCCGATTGGCGGGCGTCGGTGCAACCAGCCGGGCTATAATCGGAGCGCCTTCCAGCAAGCCTGTCGTGACAGGAGTCCGAATCATGTGCCTGCTCCGGAGCCTCGCGCCAGCGTTCGTGTTGGCGGCAGTCGCGACCGTGGCTGCCCCGCTCGCCGCGCAGCGCGATCCCGCATTTGCGGTCGCGATGCTGCGCCGCGATGGGGTGATCATCCCGTTCGCCGTCTTTGACGGCCGCTCGTGGTCCACTCCGTGGCCAGCACCGGCGTACCGTCTCGAGGCGCCCTTGACGATGGCAGCCGTGCGGCGGCAGTGGTGGGGACGGGTCGATCCCTCCTCGACGTGGCTGGCCTGGCCGACACACGGCGATCCGCGAACCCTCCGCATCCGTGGGCCGGTGGTCGTCCCCGTGCACTGCCTGTCCACCATCGGCCTGCAGACGGACTACCGCTCGCCGGATCCCATCCCGCCGCCGACGCAGCATCACCATCCGAAGGACGGCGTGGCGACAACGGGCACCCAGACGGTCGTCCCGATCGACGTGCTCACCGACACATCAGTGGAGTGGGCGCCGACGCTGGCGATGCTCGCTCCGGCCGTCGAGAAGGCCGAGTCGAGTGAGTCGCGTGACGGTGCGGGCCTCTCGGCAGCCGCGTGGCGATCGCGCGCGACCGACGCGCCGCTGCGGCTTGAGGTGCTGTGCCGCTCGAAGGCCTCGACGACAGGCGGGGTGGCCTACTACTTCGAGGCAGCGCGGCAGTTTCGCCCGGGAGGCGGGCCGTCCGCTCCGCTTGCGCGGAGAGCAGACGCGTCCACCCGTCGTGATGCCGGCGTCGAGCTGTTCTCGCAGGGTTTTGTCGTCCTGGATGGCGGTCGGATCGTCTGCCAGAGCATCAGCTCGACGTTCTCCGACGCCGAGCGCAACAACATCAACTTCGGTCTGCCGCTCGGATCGACCATCGTCAACGGCCGGGAGCACTGGATCGTGCACCTGGCCGGGCGCGGTCGTGAGCAGTATGTGATTGTTGAGGTTGGCCCCGGGAATCTGCGCACGGTGGTCAGCGTCTTTGGGGGAGGGTGCTGAAAACCGCACCACGACCAGGCCGGTTCCTGTAGGATGGTCGAGGGTTCCCCAACGCCAATACCCAAGGAGACGCGATGCCCAGGCACAAGAGGCTCGAATCGTGGGTCGGAGAGGTTGCCGCACTGTGCCAGCCGGACCGGGTTCACTGGTGTGACGGCTCGCCGCAGGAGTACGACCTGATGGTCCGGCTCATGGTCCAGGCCGGCACGGCGATACCGATTGCCGAATCCATCCGTCCGCGCTCGGTCTTCGTCCGTTCCGACCCCGCTGATGTCGCGCGCGTGGAGGACCGCACCTTCATCTGCTCGATCAGCAGGGAGGACGCCGGCCCGACCAACAACTGGGCCGAACCCGGCGAGATGAAGCGGACGCTGACGGCGCTCTTCGCCGGGTCGATGCAGGGACGGACCCTGTACGTGATTCCGTACAGCATGGGCCCGACCGGCTCCCCGATCGCCAAGATCGGCGTCGAGATCACCGACTCTCCGTACGTCGTGGCCAACATGCACATCATGACGCGCGTCGGTGCGAAGGTGCTCGACGTGCTCGGCACCGACGGCGAGTTCGTGCGGGGGATGCACTCGGTCGGCGCGCCGCTCACGGGCAACGAGGCCGACCAGCCCTGGCCCTGCAACGCGCACAACAAGTACATCTGCCACTTCCCCGAGACGCGGGAGATCTGGTCGTTCGGCTCCGGCTATGGCGGCAACGCGCTGCTGGGCAAGAAGTGCCACGCGCTCCGGATCGCCTCGGTCCAAGCCCACGACGAGGGTTGGCTCGCCGAGCACATGCTCATCCTCAAGCTGACGAGCCCGTCGGGCGAGATTCGCTACGTCACCGGGGCGTTTCCGTCGGCGTGCGGCAAGACGAACCTCGCGATGCTGATCCCGACGGTGCCGGGCTGGAAGGTGGAGACCATCGGCGACGACATCGCCTGGATGAAGTTCGGCAGCGACGGCCGGCTGTACGCCATCAACCCCGAGGCCGGGTTCTTCGGTGTGGCGCCGGGCACCAGCATGGCATCGAACGCGAACGCGATGCTCGCCCTGACGAAGAACTCCATCTTCACCAACTGCGCGCTGGCGCCCGACGGCGACGTCTGGTGGGAGCAGATGACCGACGAGGAGCCGCCATCACTGATCGACTGGCTCCGGCGGCCGTGGGCTCCCGGGTGCGGCCGCAAGGCGGCGAACCCCAACGCGCGTTTCACGGCGCCCGCCGCCCAGTGCCCGGTCATTGCGAAGGAGTGGGAGGACCCGAGGGGCGTGCCCATCGACGCCATGCTGTTCGGCGGCCGGCGGGCCACGGTGGTGCCGCTCGTCACCGAGGCGTTCAGCTGGCAGCACGGGACGTTCCTAGGCTCCATCATGGGCAGCGAGACCACCGCGGCGGCGGCCGGCCAGATCGGACAGCTCCGGCGTGACCCGTTCGCGATGCTGCCCTTCTGCGGCTATCACATGGGGGACTACTTCGCGCACTGGCTGAAGATCGGGACGATGACCGACCCCGCCCGGCTGCCGCGCCTCTATTACGTGAACTGGTTCCGGCGCGACGACGCGGGGAGGTTTCTCTGGCCCGGGTACGGGGAGAACAGCCGCGTGCTGAAGTGGGTCTTCGAGCGGGTATCGGGATCCGGACGTGCCGTGGACACTCCCATCGGACGCCTGCCGGCGCCGGACGCGTTGGACGTAGCCGGCCTCGACATCAGCGCGGAGGACCTGACGGCGCTGCTCACGGTCGACCTCGACGGGTGGAGGGCCGAACTCCCTCTCATTCGGGAGCACTACGATCGGTTCGGGAGTCGGCTGCCGGACGGGCTCAGGGTCGAACTCGCCGAGCTCGGGCGGCGTCTCCTCGCGGCGGGACACTAGAGTCCGTGACACCGACGTCGCCAGTCCGTGAGCGAGATACCGTGGCCGTGTCCGTTCGAGACCTCTGGCGTGTGGTGCTCGTGCTGGCGTGCGTGTGGCTGGCTCCCGAGGCAGCTTCGGGCCAGCCGGCGGAGCCGAGTCCTGCCGCTCGCCGCGTCTTCGAGTACTGGTTCGGGCCTTCCGCGGTCTCTTCCGGCTTCGACGGAACGGTGGCCACGGACTATCCAGCGACACTCGACGTCGGAACTGCGGAAGGACGCGCCTCGCAGCGCCTGACGGTCAACGCACCCCGCCATCTGGGCGTCGGGGCTGGGATTGGACTCTTTCCGGCGAGGCAGGTGGGCGTCCAGTTCCTGCTGGACTACGTCACTCGGGAGCTGACGGGTGCCAGCAGCCCTTACGCCGTGAGCCTCAACTACATCGCGATGCTGCCGCCGGACGACGTGCCTCGCCAGGTCCACGCCGGGGAGACGATCGCCTGGCCGGCGCCGACAGGCAGCGCCACACAATTGACCCTGAGCGCCAACGGCGCATGGCGGTACGATGCCGGGCGCCGGCTGTCGGTGACGATCAGCGGCGGCCTCACCGCGTTCCGATCGAAGGGGTCCGGCGAGAGCCTCGCCTACACTCGGTTCTGGCTCGGCGGCCACTCCGTCTTGTCTTCGTCTGCGCTGGCGACAGCGTTCAAGTTCGGGCCCGTGACGTCGATCGGCTTCAACCTGGGCGGGAACCTCGGCATCAACCTCGCGGGCCCGCTCGACCTGATCGTGGATGTTCGCGCCTTCCGTGACGGCGACATCAGGCCCGAGATCGAGCTCACCCGATTCGTCGACCGCTCGGAGCCAGCCGGAGAGCTGGCGGTCGACGCGCTTGCCGAGCGGATGGCGCCCATCAGGGCGAGCTTCGACCCCTCGTTCGCGCGGGTCTTCCTCGGCGTCAGGGTCCGGCCGTAGGGCGCTGGCCGGCCTTACTGCTACTTCCGCTGGAGTCCGGCGGCGACCTGCTCGACCTCGCGCCAGACGCGGAGGAGGTTCTCACCCCAGATCTTCCTGATCTGGGCCTCCGTGTAACCGCGCCGCACGAGCTCGATCGTCACGTTCGGCGCCTCGGTGTCGTCATTGAACCCCGGGATCCCGCCTCCGCCGTCGAAATCCGTCCCGATCCCCACATGGTCGATGCCCGCCACCTTCACGGCGTGGTCGATGTGATCGACGAACTCCTTCACCCCGGCAGTCGGGTACCTGGCGTCGATGTCCTTCATCCGTTCGCGGTACTGCGCCACTCGGGTGTCGTCCTCGGCGCGCTCCTGCCCGGTCGTCGCTCGAGCCCCGGCCCGGCCGCCGCCCGCAGCGCCCCGCGCCGCTGGCGCGCCCGCCGCCGGCTCGCCGCGCCCGCCCGGCGGGAGCCCCAGCTCCTGGCGCAGCTTGGCGATCGCCTCCCTGCGCACCGGGTCTTCGGCCTTCAGATAGCTTGCCAGCGCCACAATCTGGATGGTGCCGCCGTTCTTCGCCAGCGCGGTCAGCTGGGCGTCCGTGAGGTTCCGATTCGAATTGCACAGGGCCCGGCATCCCGAGTGCGACGCGATGACAGGCGCCTTGGTGGCCTCAATGATGTCCCAGAATGACTGGTCCGCAATGTGGGACACGTCGATCATCATCCCGAGGCGGTTCATCTCCGCGACGAGCTGACGGCCCAGCGCCGACAGGCCGTGATGCAGCGGCTGGCGCGCGCCGGACGAATCGGCAAACTGGTTGTTCCCGCTGTGCGTGATGGTGATGTAGCGGGCTCCCAGATCGTAGAACTTCCTGACGTTGGCCAGGTCGAGGCCCACCGGATAGGCGTTCTCGACGCCGGTCATGATCACGCGCTTGCCTGTCTTCTCGATGCGCTCCACGTCAGCCGGCGACCGCGCAAAGGCGCTCCGGTTCGGGTACATCTGCTCTGTCAGGCGCCGCAGCGCCGCAAACTTCGCCATGGCCTGGTCAGAGGCCTTCCGGTAGCCGGCAGCATCGAGCGTCCCCTGCGCCACGTAGACGGCCAGGAAGACGCCATCGAGGCCGCCTTTCTCCATCTTCGTCAGATCGCACTTGAGCGACGTCGTGTCGGCACCCGGATCGAGCGCCGGCGAGGCATAGGTCTCGCCGCTGATGTCGACGTGGGTGTCGATCGTCACCGCCTGCCGGTGAATCGCGAGCGCCCGCGCGACGACAGGGTCCGTCACGGCCGTCTGCCGTGACGAGGCGAAGAGCGCCACAGGCAGCACAAGCACAGCAGCGCAGAACACTCGTCGTCTGTTCATCGGGGTTCCTTGAGGCGGCTCTCAGGCGGATGGGTGGCGCTACGGCCGCTTCTTCGCGCGGGGCGTCGCCGCAGCAGCCTTCGCACGCGGGCCGGCCTTCTTCGGCTCGGCGGCGGTCCTCCTCCGCCTTCTGGGTTTTGCCTCGACCGCCTGCGTCACCGCCTCGGCCGCCTCGGGCACTGCGCCGGAGACGGGCTCCTGCGGAGCTTCGTCCGCGCCGGCGAGAACGACAGGCTCGGGTTCGGGGACTGCGGGAGCGACGGGCGGCAGCGGAGCCGCCTCCATGATGCCGGACGTTCCGGTACCGGATGCCAAGGGAGCCAGATCGGCTGGCGCCGGGACATCCGCGCGCGGCGGCGTCACGCCCGGAAACACACGCAGGACTCCCTTCCGATCGCGCTCGAGACGGAACACGCCTTCGCGCTGGCAGGCGCGCAGCAGATCGAGGATGCCCGTGAACCCGTACCGCCGCTCGTCAAACGTCGCGTCGATCGACCGGATGTACTGCTTGACATTGCGGACGTACATCGGCCAGCGGAGCGGTCCCGGTGCGGCGTCGAACATCACGCGGACAATCCGGACAGCCTCGGCCGGCTGGCCTGTCTGCGCAACCGGCGCCTCACCGGCCTCCGCCGCTGCAGGCGCGCCCTCGGCGGGATGGGCTGCAACGACTGCTGCCTGTGCGGGGACACTCGGCGTCGCCTGGAGTGCGGGCGCGGCAGGAGCCGCCGACGGTTCGGCGTCGTCCGCGGGCTCGCCGTCTCCGTCCCTGAGCTCGACAAGCACGCTTCGGCCCTGCTGGTTGAGCCGCACGAAGCCGGCTTCCGCGAGCTTCTGTGCGAAGTCACGGAACGACCCGGCACCGTAATCACGCTCGGAGAACGCGGAGTCGAGCTGCAGCAGCGTGCTCTTGAGCAGGCCGAGCTGCGGCGACACCTCACGATCAGAGAGGACCTTGAGCGCCCGGCGCACGAGCCGGAACGCCGGCTTCAACGACGCCTGGCCGGACGGCCGGCCCTTGTCCGGCGCCCGGCGGCCGCTTCCCTGCGGCGCAATCACGTTCTCGTAGGCGATAAACTCGTGGCAGTTCTTCTGCAGGATGACGCTCGTGAAGGCGCGCCCGCCGACGACGAAGACGGTCTTGTCGTACTGCTTGAGCTTCTCAACGAGGCTGATGAAGTCGCTGTCGCCGCCGACGATCACGTACGCGTTGATGTGCTCGTGCGTGAGCGCCATCTCCAGCGCGTCGAGCGCCAGGTTGATGTCGGCGCCGTTCTTGTCTCCGCCCGGGGTCATGTTGCGCTGGACCATCCGGATGGCCTGCTGCGTCAGCTGCCGGCTGTGGTCCCCCGCCCTCTTCCAGTCCCCGTAGGCGATCTTCGTCACGACCTCGCCGCGTTCCTTGATCGCATCGAGAACCGCGCCGACGTCAAACGTCGCGTTGAGCGTGGTCTTCACACCAATCTCGATGTTGTCGAAATCGATAAACACCGCGATCTTGAGTCGTTCGTTACTCACAGTCTTCGTCCTCTGAAAGTGCCACGTTCAGCATACCGTACCCGCTGATCGTCCGATCGGCAGGTACCGCCGCCGGCCTCTACCGCGCCATCGCGCAGCCGGCACGCAGGTGCCGCGCCCGGCGACGGGACGTCAAGAGACGACCCCGACGCCCCGCTGATGCTCACCGGCGGCCTTGGCACGGGACAACATATCGGCCAGCCGGCGCAACGGGCTGCGGCCCGAAAAATCGGCGGGCACAAACCATGCGGGAGCGGCGGACACGCGGCCTGACCGCTCGAAGGTTTTCACCCACTGCGCAGCATGCCCCCGCGCCGCCGCGTACGCCAGGTACGGCTCGAACCACGCCGGGTCGACGGCCGGCCTCCGTCCCCCGGCCGTGTCACCGACGAACCGGAGAAAGGACGCCCATCGGGCCGCGCGGGTCCGTCCGCTCGTGGTGAGGACGCCGAACGCACTGGCCATGATCAACACCGCGAGGCCGACCGCCAGCACGGCGCCGGGAACGAGAAGCAGCCAGGGGCCCAGCCGCTCGGCCGACAGGCCGGCAACCACGAGCCCGAGCGCCGCGACAGCCACGAGCGCCAATCCTCCCCGCACGAGCGCGCCCTTGGTCCGTGACCGCTCCGGGCAGACGAGGCCCGCGGCCAGCAACTCCTCGCGCAGCGGGCGCTGGAACAGCTTGAGGTGCGACTGCGCCGCACGACCCGCTGCAGACAGCCTCACGGAGGTGGTCGGCTCGGCCCCCCGCCTGAACAGCAGATCCAGCAGGCCGCGTTCGTGGGGCCGAAGGTCGGCATTACCCGGAACCAGGCGAATCACGTAGTCGTGCGCGTCCACCAGGCGCTGGCGTGGCACCTCCTCGACCCGCAGCACGCCACGGTGCGCGAGGTCGAGCAGCGTGGCCAGCGCATGCGCCCATCCGGCGCCTCCACCCGGAGACAGGATGGCGCCGGCGAGCGCCACCGGCAGCGTTTCGGGGGGCGTCGTCTCGCTGGTGCGCGGGTGCGTCGGCACCGGTTCGCGCCGGTGGCCGTTCCAGAACACCAGGATCCACGCGAGGCCGGCCAGCAGGATGGTCGCCGCAATAAGCACGCACGGCAGAGCCAACCCCCTCACACCCTCCACGCTTGCCCCTCCGATCCGCGCCTTGATTGTCCCACGAAACCCGGTTGTCCGCGCGATCTCAATCAGACGGCGTCTACCGCGAGCCCACGGCAGCTCTCGGACCGCGTGGTCCGTCTTGAGACACACCTGAGCCGTTCTGTGACGATCGCGGAACACGACGTGCCAGAGCCGCCGCGAATCGGTAGAATGAAGTGTTGGATCTCAAACGTCTCGCCCGGGGGGTCATTCGTGTCCGACTTCGAATCAGCCGTCTCGCGCCGCAGATTGTCCGTTGCTCCGCTTCGTGACGAGGAGTTCGACGACAGCGTCTTCGACCAGGCTGCCGCTGACGCGACAGCCACGGAAGGGCGGGAGGGACTGCCGCCGACGTTCCGCATGCGTCACGACGAACACTACGTCGACCACCTGACGGGGCGTGCGGGCGCTGCGCCGGTGCAGATGATCGCCGTCGGCGAGATTGACGGTCCGCCGGCGCCTGGCGCCGAGGATCTTGGCCCGCTCGTCGCATCGATTCGGGCGTTCGGCATCCTGCAGCCGCTGCTCGTGCGGCGACGGAGCGGCCGCTTTGCGCTGATCGCCGGCTCCAAGCGTCTGGCCGCAGCCATCGCGGCGGGCCTGACGGAGGTCCCCTGTCTGCTTCAGGACGCCGACGACGAACGGGCCCAGTCGCTGGCCGAAGCCGAGAACATCAGGGGCAACGAGGCGACGGCTGCGCCGCACGACGCCGTCAGCCCGACTGCCCTGCCGGCGCGCGCGGCAGCCGAGATCCTGGACAGCCTCGCGACGATTGAATCGTGCCTGAATCTCTTCCTGGACCGCCAGCGTCCGCTGCGCGAGCGTGTCAGCCTTGAGCTGATGCGCGCCGAGGCCCATCGCGCCCGCTGGCTGGCGCAGGTACACGGCGCGCTCGCCGGTGCGCCGGTGCTGAACAAAGAGACGGTCAACCCCGCCGTGCTCGCCGAACTGGCCCTGAAAGGCCTCGAAGCCAACGCCCGGCTGGGCGGCGTCACGACGGCTCTGTCGGTCGACGGGTTCACGCGGCCGGTCCTTGTCGACAGGCACCTGATGCTCGCAGCGCTGACCGGCGCGATCGGCGCGATGCACGCCGTGCTGCAGGAGGCCGGCGGCGGCGCGCTCAGCGTGCGAATCAGCACCCACCCCGCAACCAGGCTGGTCGTGTTCCAGATCGCACAGGACCTCGTGCCGGTGTCGAGCCTCCGGCTGCCGCAGGCCGACGGCACCGGTTCCCGCAGCACCTCGGCGGGCCTCGCGGCAGCACGGCGGATCGCCGAGTTGCACGGAGGCCGCCTCGAGGTGACGCCTGGCGCCCGCGGCGGGTGCAGCATCGCCCTGATGGTTCCGGCGGGCGACTGACGCGTCAGCGGGCCAGCGCGTTGATGGCCCGCACGAGCTGGGGATCGAACTTCGGCTTGCGGTCGAAGGTCAGCAGTCCGTTCACTTCCTGCTCGACATCGGTCAGCTGCGTGTAGCAGAGACCGGCGAAGGCGGGCATCGCGGCAATCGCCGCATACAGGCCGCGCATCCGCTCCAGCGCCGCCTCGGGCGTCTTCTCAACGCCCGAGTAGCCCCACGAGTCGTTCGGGACGTTCTGCCCCGCGGGAATGAACGCAATCCCGCCGAACTCCGAGAGGTACGGCGGCGAGCCGTTGTAGCGGAAGCCGGGAATCACGGCCGCCTCCTCGGGACCGGGAACCGGCAGGCCGGACTTGCCCAAGTCCTTGTACGCTTCCGCCAGCAGGTCGCCGGTGCGGGCGTAGTTGTGCACGGCCAGCAGGTCGGTTGCGTCCGTGTGCTCCCACCCTTCGTTGTCGATGACCAGCCGCGTCGGGTCGAGCGAGCGCGTCAGCGCATACAGGGATTTCAGGTGGGCCTGCTGGCGGGGATCGCGCAGATCCGGGACTCCCCAGCTCTCGTTGATGGGAGCCCAGACGATGATGGACGGGTGGTTGAGATCGCGCGCGACGGCCTCCATCCACTCGCGCGTGAACCGTGACACGTACGCCTCGTTGAAGACGTATGCATTGGCCATCTCGCTGGAGACGAGCAGCCCCATCCGGTCAGCCCAGTACAAGTACCGTGGATCCTCCAGCTTCTGGTGCTTGCGCGCGCCGTTGAAGCCCATCTCCTTGGTGAGTCGGATGTCGTACTGGATGGCTTCGTCGGTCGGCGGCGTGAGCACGCTGTCCGGCCAGAACCCCTGATCGAGCACCATCTTGAGGTACAGCCGATCGCCGTTGAGCGTCACACGTCCCCGCTCGACCCCCACCGATCGGAAGCCGAAGTAGGATGAGACGCGGTCGATCACGGCAGTCCCCTGTCGCAACTCGAAGGTGACGTCGTAGAGATTCGGGGAGCCCGGGGACCATACTCGCGGATCGGCAATGGCGACGCCAGCAACCGCGACAGGGCCGCTGACTGGTCCTGACCCGGTCGCCACAGGCTGGCCGCCGGCCGTAACCACCGCGTGCAGCTCCAGATCTCCTCGCGCGCGTGCCACACGGGCCTCGAAGCGCACGCTCCCGTTCATCTCGGGCGTGATCGTGACCCGCTCAAGGTAGCTCCGGCCCACGCCCTCGAGCCACACCGTCTGCCAGATGCCGCTGGATCGCGTGTAGAAGATGCTGCGGGACTTCGGCTCCCAGTACTGCTTGCCCCGCGGAATGGAGCGGTCGGTGGGCGGATCCTCGGCCCGGACGGTCACGGTGTTCGTACCGCCGTTCACAAGATCGGTGACGTCGAAGGCAAACGGGGTGTGGCCTCCTTCATGAGAGCCTGCGAGTCGGCCGTTGACCCACACCATCGCCCGGTAGTCCACCGCGCCGAACCTCAGGAGCACGCGGAGGTCCTTCCAGCTGGCAGGCACCGTAAACGTCCGGCGGTACCACACCCAGGGATGGAAGCTCGTATCGCCGATCCCGCTGAGCCGGCTCTCAAAGCAGAAGGGCACCGTGATCTCGCGGCTCAACCGCCGTCCGCCGCCGGCCCAGTCGTCCCTCAACCCCACGTCGCCGTCGTCGAAGTCGAACTGCCACCTCCCGTTGAGGTTCACCCAGTGGTCTCGCTGGAATTGGGGCTGCGGGAATTCCGGCCGCGGCACGGGACGGTCCGCGCCGGCAGCACTGAGGGACAGGGCGGCGGCCAAGAGGGCCAGGACGGCTATCGGTCGCATCTCTCACCTCGCTCCTTGAGAGCCGGCGAAGATCTCGTATGCGGGGTCAACGCTGCCTCTTGGCGGAAAGAATGTCAATGGCTTCCGCAGCTTCCGGCGGTCGCGTACAATAGCCGCACCTCCAGCCGTGAGCATCCTTTCGGACGAAAGGACGTGTATGGACCCGGAGCAACCCGGCCGAACATCGGCATTCGGCGGCGCCGCGGGGCACCTGCCGGCCGCACCAGCTGCGCCGGTGTGGCCGATCGCCGCCACGACCCTTCTCGCTATTCTGCTCGTGGAAACCGCTGTCGAGACCTTCTGGCGGGGCTCCCCGATCCGGTGGTGGGTGCTGGCCGTGATCGCCTGCTGGGCGTGCGCGATGGTGCCGGCGTCGCTGTTCCTCGGCTGGGGAAGCCGTCTCTGGCTGACCGTGCTGGCAACCGTGGGCGTCGTGGTGTTTGCCGTCTGGCGCGCCGGGACGCCTGCGGATCCTGCGCTCGCCGTGCTCACACTGACGCTGCCGCGCGTGCTTGCGGGCCTGTCGGCTGTGGCCGTCGTCTTCACCGTCGTCCTGCTCGTGCGCCCGAGGACGATTCAGCGCCTGCCCTGGCTCATGGGCCTGATCGTCCTCGCCGGGATGTACTGCCTGTTGCCGTTTCTGTTCGCCTTCCTCTATCCGCAGCCGCTCGCCGACACGGTGCGAGGAGCCGGGTACTGGACGGCGCCGCCCCTATGGCTGCAGGGTGCCTACCTCGCGCTTCAGGTTCTTGTCCCGCTGGGCTTCGTGGCGTCAAGCCTGCAATGGCTCCTGGCGGCGCCCACCCGTGCGCGCCGGCCGTCTGCTGTTCTTCCAGCGATCGGATGGGTGCTGACCGCGGGGGTCCTGGCAGCCACGTCGATCGATCTCACGCGGGCAGGGATCCCAACCGTTGCCGCGCGGTTGATGAGCAGCGTCCCGCCGGCGGCCATCCCGCCCGCCGCCCGCGCGACGGCCGGCGGCCCTGACGCGACGGGGCCTCAGGTCGTCGTGGGCGTGACGGAGCCTGCCGGTCCCGCCGCGGGTCGGATCGCCACCACGAAGGCCGTCGAGTTGAGCGTCGAGCGCGTCGAACTGGTGACCGCGCTGGGTGACCGTGCAGCGCCCCCCGGCGAGATGTTCGTCGTCATCCAGACGTCGTGGAAAAGCCTGGCTGCGTCCGGATCGGCGGCCTCCGGCCAGCCGGGTGCTGGCGCGTACGTTGTGCCGTCGCTCTCCCAGCGCCTGTGGCTGCTGGCCGACGGTCGATCGGCCGAACCGATTGACGAAGCTGCAACGAGAACCCTTCCCGGCGCACTGCCAGCTGGCACGCTCACCGTGCCGGCTGGGAGCGAGGTTCTCAAGGGTTCCGTCGCATTCCGCGCCGCCGCAAACGTGTCGTACCTGGCGTTGCTGCTTCTGGACGCTGCAGCCGGCGACGCTGTCGTCGCCGTCAAGGGCCGCCCCGTCGACGCACCGCCCGCGCCGTCCCTGGGCGTTGCGCAGCAGAACGAGACGCTCTCGCTGGTGGCAACCGAAGCCGGCTGGTCGGAACAGGCTCCGCCGCCTCCGCCTGGCTTCCGCTACTTCACGTTGGGGCTGCGTGGAACGGGGAAGGCTCCCGACGACCTCGTGGCGGTGGACCTCGGTGCCAGCGGCTTCCTGCAGACCGACCAGGGCTTTGTCGCAGAGCCCGAACAGGCGACGTGGCTGAGGCGGCCGTTCGCCAGACCCGCCGTGTTTCTTCGGGGCTATCCCAACGAAGGACAGCTCGCGTTCCTGCTTCCCGCAGGGAGCGAGCAGGTGCGGTTGCTGCTGCGTCCCCGGTTAGGAAGCATGATCGATCTGCCTGTCACGGGCCAGTTTGCTCCGGGATGGCCGCAGCCGATGGGGACGATCACTGACGGCACGACACTCCGCCTGCTGCGACTGCCGCCGCCGGCGCTTCCGGCCGATCTCCCTGCCCCTCCCTCGGGCCGACGGTACCTGGCGGTCGATGTCCTGGTTGAGAATCTGCGCGCCGCTCAACCGCTCGAGTTCCAGGTCGAACGGCAATTGCGCCTGATCGGGGCCAGTGGTGCAGCCTACAGCCCCGTGCCGGAATCGAGCCGGCTGCCCTACCGGCCCACCGGTTCATCCGTCGTTCCCGCCGCCGCCGCGCGGCGGTTTCAGACGCTCTACCTCGTGCCCGCCACCGAACCGCTTCGCCTCGAGTATCGGGGCTTCGAGCGGACCGAAACCGTCGAGATTGAACCGGCGCCGCAACGCTGAGGAACGGGCGACACGTCGTGATCGCGTCGCGCGACGCTGATGAGCCCGCTCGCTGTTCGGTATCGGAGCGTGATTGCCCGGTTCGCGTCTCGCTCGTAGCCTATAATAGCGGCATGGGTTGTCGCCTCAGGCGCTTGGCCGCCGGCGCCGTGCTGGTGTTCAGTCCCCTGGGTGTCTGGGCGCAGAAACCGCCTGAACCTGTAGCCGTCGAGCCGGCGCCTTCCACCTCACAGCCTCGTGCGGCTGCGGCCGAAACAGCACCGGCCGCCGACACGCCGACCGGCGCGTCTCTCGACCGATTCCGCCAGCAGCTGCAGCGCCCGCCGTCCACGTTGAAGGTCGCCTCCGCAGCTTCGGTCGCAACGTTCCGGGTGTCCGTCCGTCCCGACTACCGCGCCGAGTTCCAGTCTCGTCTGGCGCCGGTCTTTGAGCTGACGCCCGAGGAGAAAAGAGCGATCCGGCTGGGCGCCGGTGGCGCCGGGTTCGACCCGCTCGTCGTGCTGAACGCCTACCGGCGCGTGAAGCACTCTCTGGAGGCCGCCCGGGCGCGGCGTGAGGTCGACCAGGCGCTTGCGGAGTTCCGAAGGCTTGAAGAGGCGCGGCGAAAAGCGGCGGAAGAGCAGGAAGGGGAAAAGAAGTAGTGCGCGATCTGCTCCAAGGCCTGCGCGAGTTGCGTGCACACCCCTGGATCGTCGGGACGGTGGTGGCCACGCTCGCCCTTGGTGTCGCCGGCGCGACAACGATGTTTGCGATGCTTGGTGCGATGCGCGGCGTGATGGTGCCGCCGGGTGTGAACGCCGATCTGGTGGGCCGCATCGCGTGGACGAGCCTTGACGAAAGCGGCGGCCGGAGCCCGCTCGGCGCCGATGACTACGCGCACCTGAGGGCTGGCGTCACGGCGTTTTCGGCGGTGTCGGCGTCGTCGGACGAATCACTCTCGCAGGGCACCGATGGTCCGAGTGTCTCCGTCAAGCGCATCTCAGCCGAATTCTTCAGGACCTTCGGCTTTAAGGTCAGCGCCGGACGCGAGCTGACGGCCGATGACCAACGCAACGGCGGGCGTCCAGTCGCCGTCGTCAGCGAAGCGTTCCTCCGGCGCAATCCGGAGCTGCGGCTGAGTGCGACGGTCCAACTCGCCGGCGAGCACTACACGATCGTGGGCGTTCTGCCCGATCGCCACTGGTTCCCGGTCGCCGGGGGCACGGACGTCTGGCTGCCGCTTCCGCTGGCCGCCGACGGCACACCGCTTGTTCCGTCGGTTGTCGTGACAGCGCGCCTCCCGTCGCCCTCCGACGCTGTCAGGGCTCGAGCGCAGGTTGCCGTTGTGACGGAACGCCTCGGAGGCGAGACCGCCCTCGGGCGTCAGCGGAAGCTCACCTTCATCACGCTCCAGCAGGACGTCGCCACGAGAACGAGGTTCGGGCTCGCCGGAGTGCTTGGCCCCTCGATTGTGGTGCTGCTGATTGCCTGCGCGAACGTCGCCAACCTGCTCCTCGCGCGGGCCACCCGTCGCGAGCGCGAGATGGCCGTCCGGGCGGCGCTCGGGGCCGGACGCGCGCGGCTCATCCGCGAGCGTCTCGCTGAGAGCGCATGGCTCGCGGTTGCCGGCGGCTCGATCGGGCTGGCCGTGTCGTACTTGAGCACGAACGTGCTCCGCGCGTGGGTCGGGAGTGTCGAGGAGTCACGCACCGCCGCGGAAGCTATCCGCCTCGACGGGCACGCGTTGCTGTTTGCCCTTGCCGTCACCCTCGTCGTCCCGTTTCTCGTCGGACTTGTGCCGGCGCTCATCGCGTCTCGCCCGAACTTGGTGACCGCGCTTCGCGCCTCGCCGGGGCAGAAGAAGCCTCGTCGAGGCCCGTACGGAGGCCGCGACCTGCTCGTTGTCGTCGAGATTGGCCTTGCCGTCGTGCTCGTCGTCTGCGCGGGCATGCTCTCGCGGTTCTTTGCCGAGTTCGGCCGCATGACGTGGGCGTTCGACGAAACGCGGGTGTTGGCCGTGCCCTTGAGGCTCTCGGACGATCCGGCTGCGGCAACGGCCAGCGCGCAGTTGGTGAGCGACGTGTTGGCAGCAGTGCGGCAACTGCCGGGCGTCGAAGAGGTGGCACGCGGGGGGCTGATCGAGCCGCGTCCGCTGACCCTCAGCCAGGCGGCAGTCGAGTTCGAGTCCTGTACGGCGTCGCCGGCGGTTGTCGGCGCCGTTGTCCTTCCGGTGGACGGCCGCTACTTCACGACGTTGGGCCTGCCCGTCCGTCGAGGCCGTAGCATCGGGGATTCGGACGTGATGGGGGCGCCGCGCGTCGCTGTCATCAGTACGTATCACGCGGATCGGTGCTGGCCGGGACAAGATCCGATCGGGCGACGCCTCCGAATCGGACGGGGGGCGGACCGGCGGTGGGTCACGGTTGTGGGGGTGGCTGCCGATGCCATGACGACGCGCGCGATGGCGGACATGCCGCAAGCCGTGTACGTGCCGGCCGCGCAGGGCGCCGCCGTACCTCCGCTCCTGTTCGTGCGGGCTCGAGGTGACGCGGCTCAACTGGTCGGCCCGATCAGGACCGCAATCCGGCGGTTTGATCAGAGCCAGCCGGTGGCGGAAGTAGGCCGTGTTGGAGAACGGTTCCGGCGGCAGTTCGAGGGTACGCGCGTCATCACGGGGATCCTGGGCGGGTTCGGCGGCTTCGCCCTGCTGCTGGCGGCGCTGGGCGTGTTCAGTGTGATCAGCTACATGGTGGCCGAACGAACGCGCGAGTTCGGCATCCGGATCGCGCTGGGCGCCACGCGACGCGACATCCTGCTGCTCGTCATCGGACGGGCGGCCATCATCGTGGCCATTGGCGCGTGCGTGTCGATTGCAGGCACGCTTGCCGTCACCCGAGCCGGATTCAGGGAGCTGGCGAGCTTCGCCGCCACTGACCCGCTGCTGTGGAGCGGTGTGGCCGCCTTGCTCGCCTTTGTGGCGCTCGTCGCCAGCGTGCTTCCCGCCCGGCGCGCGATGCGCGTCGAGCCCTCTATCGCCTTGCGCGCAGAGTAAGCGGCGGCACATGATACCGCTCCGGCGATGGCGTTCTGCGGCCATCACGCTCGCCTGGCTCGGCCTGGCAGTGTGGTGTGTCTGGAGCTGCGGCCGTAGTGCACAGACCAGCCCGAGCCCTGTCGACACGACGACAGACCCGCTCGACGTTGCCTTCGCCCAGGCTCGTCAGGAGACGAACCTCAGGAGCCTGACCGTATCACGCGGCGGGACGACGGTGCGCGCCGAGTACTTCAACGGTGGGAGCCCCGAGACGCCCGAGTACGTGTGGTCGGCGACCAAGAGCGTGCTCGCCATCGCCGTGGGCGCCGCGCTCGACACTGGGTGTCTGCGATCGCTGGATCAGACGATCGGCGAGTTGCTGGGCCCGCTCCTGACCGACCCCGCGAAGGCGGGCGTCACGCTTCGGCATCTGCTGACCATGAGCAGCGGGATCGACTTCCCGGAGGCGTCGTACTACGTGACGGGTCCGAGTCTCTACAACGCATGGGTTCTGGCGCCCGACCAGGTGGCATTCGTGATGGCCCGGTCAATGACGGCAGAACCCGGCGCGCGGTTCGAGTACGGTTCGGGGACCATACATCTTGCGTCGGTCGCCCTTACCCGAGCATGCGGCATCGGCACGGCAGCCTTCGTCGAGTCGCACGTCTTTGCGCCTCTGGCGGTTCCGGCTCGACGGTGGGAAACCGACAACCAGGGGTACAACAACGGGGGCGCGGGACTCGAGCTCACGGCCTCAGACATGCAGGCGATCGGGAGCCTGGTTCTCGACAACGGCCGATACCAGGGCCGTCAGGTGGTCCCATCCTCGTGGATTGAGGCCATGACGAGCCAGCAGATCGTCACCGGGGGCGGAGCGACCCCCTGGTACGGCTATGGCTGGTGGGTGGGCCGAACACTGGCCGGGGACGCTTACGCGCTGGCCAACGGATGGGGCGGCCAGTTCATCGCCGTCGTCCCCGCGAAGGGGCTGGTCGTCACGACGGCAGCCAAGACCAATACCGTGTCGGGCAGCAGCGCCCTCGCCCAGTGGGACCGCATCTTTCAGATTGTGTACTCGCGCGTTCTGCCCTCGTTCTGAGGGGTCGGGTCTCATTTTAACGGATAAACGGGGGGGGGGTCTGGGGGTGTTTAGCGGCAATAGACCCCCCCCCCCCGGGAGACCGCCCGCCGGGGGGGCCCAAAAACCCCCCCCCCTGTTTCCGGGGGGTTTGGGCCCTGTTGGTGGGGGGTGGGTTCTCTTTCCCGTTCCCCCCGTGGGGTTTTCCCTAGTTGTTTGCGGGCAATTGCCCCCCGACCCCGGGTTCAGCGCGCGAGCGTTGCGGCCATCAACCCCACCACGACCTCGCTGGTGAGGGTTCGCACCGTCAGCGACTGCAGCGGCTTACCTGGATTGAGCGGCAGGTGCAGCACCATCGCCGCCCCGCCCGGACGCCGGTGATCAAGCGGTGGCGCCTCCGGGCACAACGTGATCCTCCGCACTGACGGACGAGCCTTCCGCACGCGATCGTGAAACCGTCGACGACTGCTTCGCCGCCTCCTCAATTTGACTATTGGTCCGACCACTTGCGATCCTGAGCCATCTCTGTGCTTCTCTCAAAACACCCGCTCTACGTCGATATCATTCGCTTTTTGCAGCAGTTTGTGGCCCTCCTGTCGAAGCGGCGATCGGGCACAGCTTGCTATACCAGATCATTCAATGTCAGGATGTTGTTTTACCAATTAGCCTTCAGTACCTACGCCATCCGGCGGGTCCCGGCGACCCTCCTTCGGATGCCGAGCGGACCGTGAAGGTGCTCAACGCGAGTCCCCGGCTGGCCGCAGCCGCTGGCCGCTCCCTCCCGCTAGCGCAGCAGCGCGGACGCGCTCCACAAGACCGGCGCCTGGCCGTGCAGATCGCCCGTGTTGCGGCGGCGATTCAGGTAGTAATCGATCGTGTGACCCTTGGGCGTCCCTTCGCAGACATCGGTGATGTTGCCGTCGGGCCCGATACGGCGGACCAGGCCCAGCCACGCCCGACGTGCCGCAGGGCCGAAACGCGCGGGATCGAGCCACCCCTGCCTGACGCCGGTAATCATCGCGAAGGCGAACATCCCCGTCCCGGACGTCTCCGGCCAGGCCTGAGGCACATCGATGAGCTGGCGCCACAGGCCGTCCTCGCCCTGGAACTGCAGCAGCGTCGCCATCATCGTGCGGTAGCCCTCGAGGATACGCGGCCGCGCCGGGTGATCGGTTGGCAGCGACCGGAGCAGTTCCGCCGCCCCCGCCGCCATCCAGCCGTTGCCGCGGCTCCAGTAGAACTGGGAGTCGGGCGCGTGAAAGAACAGGCCATTCGGCTGCTGCAGCCGGTCGAGATACGCGACCATGGTCTTCGCAGTGCGATCGACGTACTTCGCATCGCCCGTCGCGCGGTAGGCCTGCACCTGGACGGCGGTGATCATGAACATGTCGTCGATCCAGTACCGCGCCTCGGAGGTGATCCCGTCGAGAGTCGTCGTCTCCCACTGTTTGTCCGCAAAACTCCTGCCCAGGTCCAGGAAGCGGCGCTCCCGCGTCTGCATGAAGATCTCGAGCGGCACGCTGCCGAAGACGCGGAAATCAACGTGAGCTTCGGGCGAGATTTTCTTCGACCCCGCCGGCGTCCACAGCGGGTCGAACTTCGCCACAAGCCTGGACCGCAGGTCGGCGTCGCCCGTCAGCGCAGCCAGGGTCAGCGCGCCGTACCAGGTGCACACCTCGGGGTAGATAACAAACCCGGTCGGCCGCTCAAACGGCCGCGCCGCGAAGTTCTCGGCGACTCGCGTGCCAACCTCGCGCGGCGAGGTCCCGGACGGCCAGTTCGAGAACGCCGCAACCGTTGCCGGCGGGACGCCGGCGGCCGGCGTTTCCACCTGGCTCGCGGCAATCTGCACCGCCATCAGGCCGTGCGTCGAGTTCCGGAGCCGCGGGACCCTGATGTAGCCGGCGTAGTCGTTCTGCACGCCCATGCCCTGCACGGCACCCGTGAACACCAGCCGGCCGCCTGCGTCCTGCTCGATGACGCCCTGCAGCCCCTTCCACCCGCGCTCCACCACCGCCGAGTACTTCGCGTCGATGAGCTTGAGGCTGATCGCCTTCTTGATGGCGTACACGAACATCCCGCTCGACGAGGTTTCGATCCAGTTGTCAGGGCGGCGTCCCTGGTCGAGGACCTGAAACCACAGGCCGGTCTTCGAATCCTGCACGGCGCTCAAGCCGCGCACCGTGCCGCGAAGGAGACGATGGAGTTCGGCGTACCCCGGGTGCGACGAGGGCAGCAGCTCGAGCATGTCGACCAGCGCCATCACGTACCAGCCCATGCCTCGACTCCAGAACACGAGTGAGACGCCGGTCTCGGGATTTGCCCACGTGGCGTTCCTGTCCTGATCCCACGCGTGGTACAGGAGGCCGGTCTTCTCGTCGTAACAGTGCCGGGCCGCCAGCAGCGCCTGGTCCACGGCCAACTGCCGGCTGGCGTCCTCGTCGCCGACGAGCGCGGCATACCGCATGAGAAACGGACCGGCCATGTAGATGCCGTCAATCCACATCTCGTTCGGGTAGATGCTCTTGTGCCAGAAGCCGCCGTCCGCGTTGCGCGGGATCTTGTCGATCGCCGCCCGGACCGCTCGTGCCGCGGTCCGGTACTTCTCCTCGCCCGTGCGCTCGTAGAGAAACAGGATGAGGTTGGCCGGCTGGATGTAATCGAGGTTGTGCGTGCGCTCTTGGTTCCACCCGAGGCGGCCCTGATCATCGACGTAGCTGTCCACCCACCGGCGGATGTAAGCCAGGTACCGCGGATCCCTCGACTGGTCGTACATCTTGGACAGGCCGAACAGCACGATCCCGGTGTTGTATTCCCAGCCGTTGCGCGCGGGGTCAAGCGCCGCGGGGTCGGGCCAGTCAGCCAGAATCAGGTCGGCGAAGCCGGTGCCCAGACGGCTGGCAGGAGCACGCGCGGGCGCCGACCGCAACCCGTCAGCTGCGACCGCCGTCGCGACGAGCGCCAGCACGACGGCGAAGGACCGGCGCGGTCGCGGACACGTTGTCACGATTGCCTCCGTGCGTACCCGGCAGCGGGCGTCAAAACGAAGACCGGGGTCCCGAAGGAGGAGGGGGAAGGGACCCCGGCCAGAACACACGGCCGGGATGTTCCGCCCGGCCCAGTCTTCAAGTGGCATAGCCACTCGACGTCCGTGCGTATCTTGCGGCGAGGCGCCCTGCTCTGTCAAGTAACTGCATAATTCGGGATACAACCTTTGAAACTCTAGGAATTCCACTCTACAGTCAGGTCGATAGCCCAGTCACACCGGCGTCGTTTGGGTTAGCCTCTCGACTCAGGACTAATGCTAAGGTCAGGCCACAGGATCGCGCGACAGCCTCGCCCTGACGCACCAGCGTCAACTCCCGCGGCGAGCCAGCGCCGGGACCGGTACAATGGCTGCTGATCACCATGGGAGACGAGCAACTCAATGGTCCGCTGAGGCTGCTGGTGGTGGTGGCAGGCGTGCTGATCGCCAGCGCGCTGCTGGCGCCCCTGCTCCACGACGTCCTGCCGTACCCCTTCGACAGGATTTTCAGGCGACTCGTGATGATCGGCGCGATCCTCGGAGTAGTCGGTCTGGTGGGGTTCCGCAAGGAGACCTTCGTGCGGTACGGGCTGGCCTGGACCGGCGACAGCGCACGTCACCTGCGTGTCGGCTTCGCCTTGGGGTTCCTCGGCCTGCTCGCGTTCGTGCCGGTCAGCTTCGTGTGGGGGCACACCGACATCACGGTGCGCGACCTGACCGCGCTCCGGTGGGTGCAAAGGATCGGAGAGGCTGCAGCCACGGGCGTACTTGTGGGCGTCATCGAGGAGTTCGTTTTGCGCGGCGTTGTGTTCGCCTACCTGCGCGACTCGGTCCTTCGCGGCCGCGTGCCGCTTGCGATGATCGCCACGAGCCTCGTGTACGCCGCCCTCCACTTCGTCGACTTCCGCATGTCCCCGGTCAGTCCCGATCCGGGAATTGCCGACAGCCTGCGGCTCATCCTTGCGCCCGTGCGGGCGCTAGCGGGGTGGCAGACGATGTGGCCGGCAGCCGTTGGGCTGTTCCTGTTCGGGATGGTGCTGAACGCGTGCGTGGTGCGGACGGGCTCGCTCTATCCGGCCATCGGGTTGCACGCCGGCGGCGTAACGGTCCTGCGCATCGTCCGGCTCTTCGTCGGCTTCGGGCCGGCCGGCTCGTGGGTCTGGGGCACGAAGAACATGTACGACGGCGCCGTGGGGTGGATGATTCTGCTCCTGACAGGAGTGGTTGCGACGCGCGTGCTTGGCAGAATCCGGCGGACTCCAGAACGAGCCTGATTCGCCGTTATCCTCCCGAGCCATCCGGACACGGCTGTTCGCCGAGGCCGCGCGCATCGACACGATCGAGGGAGAGATCGCGTAGCCCTGCGGAAAACGAATCGGCCAGCACGACGGGAAGGCCGTGCTTCGCGACGGCCCGCCGCCATCGGACGTCGTACTGCGTCCTCAGATCCTCCGGCGACCGGGTCGAGAGGATGGCGCGATCGAAATCGAGCAGGTAGAGCGTGCCTGCGGTGTCGACGCGCACGTTGCCGGGATGGAGGTCGACGTGGGCCACGCGGTTCCTGATGAGGAGGCCCACCTGGCGCGTGAGATCCACCATCAACACTGGGAGCGCGGCAAGGTCGGATCTGACAACCTCCACCAGACTCCGACCAGGAATAAACCGAGTGGCCAGCCAACCCCGGTACAGGAGGACGCCGCGCGAGAAGCACGCGACGGGATCCGGCACGTTCAGGCCTGCGGCCCTGGCCGCCAGGAGGTTCCTGAACTCGCGCTCGGGACGCACCGTGCGAAAACGGACGTAGTACCGGCGCCGGATGAACCGGAGCAGCCCGCCTCGCCGGTATTCTTTGATCACGACAGGTCCGACCGACGGGACCTCGTGCCGCCAGATCGCGGCGCGGCCGCCGAGAACACCTCCATCGGGTGCAACGGACTTGGCTCGCGCAGCGGTCGCCAGCACGGCGACCAGCCGCAGGCGCTCGTCGTCGTCGAGCGGGTAGGCAAAACGGCAGGCAAAACCATCAATCCGTGCCGCCACGACGCGTCGTCCGTCCTCAGGCGGCGCCTCGACCGTCCACACGCTGGACTGTCCCCCTTCCCTCGGCAGGTCACGCATGGTCTGTCGCCATCCAGTATTCGAAGAGCCGCCGGTAGGTCGGACACGCCCCGAGCAGTTCCTCGTGCCGGCCCGTTGCGACGACGGCACCCTGATCGAGCACGACAATCCGATCCGCCTGCTGAATCGTGGCGAGATGATGCGCCACGATCAGCACCGTGCGCCCCTCCATCAGGTTCTGCAGAGCTCGGTGAACGATCGCCTGGGCCTCGCTGTCGAGCTGCGACGTCGCTTCGTCGAGAACCAGGATCGGCGCGTCCTTGAGCAGGGCCCGCGCAATCGCGATGCGCTGGCGTTCGCCGCCGGACAGCCGGAGGCCGGATTCGCCGATGTGCGCCTGGTACTCGCCCGGTCTGGCCCGAACGATATCGAGGGCGTACGCCGCGGCTGCCGCCCGCTCGACCGCCTCCATGGGCGCGTCCGGATTTGCATAGGCAATGTTGTTCCGAATCGTGTCGTCGAACAAGACCGTATGCTGCGCGACAACGCCAATGAGCGATCGCAGGCTTCTCAGCGTGACGTCTCGCAGATCGTGGCCGTCGATGAGCACCCGCCCCTCGTCCGGGTCGAAGAAACGAGGCAGGAGGCTCGCCAGCGTGGTCTTGCCGGCTCCCGACGCCCCCACCAGCGCCACGACCTCGCCGCGCCTGATCTCGAAAGAGACCTTGTTGACAACAGGACGCCCGCCATAGATGACCGATACGTCGTCGAAGACGATCCGATCGCGGAAGCCGTCGAGTCGTCGGGCGTTCGGCCGCTCCTGAACGTCTTTCGGCGCCTCCATGACCGCGAGCAGCCGCTGCCCGGCCGCAATCAGCGGCTGCAGGGCCAGGCTTGCCGCGTTCAGCTTGCGCAGCGGATCGTACAGCAGCCACGCGTTGGCAAGGAACTGGACCAGCAGCGTCGCCGTGATGGCGCCGGACCTGACCCTGAGGCCCGCGTACACGAGGAACAGGCACGTGGCAGCGGCCGCCAGCGATTCGATCAAGACCGACGACAGCGTCGCCAACTGTTGGGCGCTGAGGCTCTCGGCCAGGTGCCGATCCGTGGCCGTGCTGAACTTCGCGTGCTCGAAGTCTTCGGCATTGAAAGCCTTGACGACCGGATGCCCGCGAAGGCCTTCCACCAGCGTCGCCGTGACATCCGCCATGCGCACCTGGCTCCGGCGGGTGGCGCCGCGCACCCGGTGGCTGTAGCGGACGAGCACAAACGCGAACGGCGGCACCATGAGCAGAATGACGGCGCCCAGCGCGAGGTCGGTCGACAGCAGCAGCAGCACCAGCAGAACGAGCGCCAACGATTGCTGGCCGACATCCCACAGCCTCGTCGAGAGGGCGGACTGCATCGACGAAATGTCGCTGACCACGCGGCTCACCAGCTCGCCGCTCGGATGGGCCGCATGAAAGCGCGCATCCTGGTCCAACAGACGGCGGTACAGGTCATTGCGAACGTCGTTGGTGATACTGAGGCCGACGCGCTGAAAGGCATACGAGCCCCAGAAGTCGGCAATTCCGCGAACGAGAAAGACGGCGAAGAACAGAAGCGGCGTGAAGAAGACCACCGTCCGGCCGTCCACGCCGGCCCAGGCCTTCGCGCGCCGGTACGTGTCGTCCGCAAGAGCCTTGAGGCCGGCGCCGCTCGACGCAGAAGGGATCGCCGGTGTAATGGCAGACGCCGGGGCTTCGACGGCCGGTGCAGGGGCCGGAGCCGGCTGCGCGAGCAGGACGTCGGTCAGCACCGGCTCAATGAGCGCGACGACGCCGGTCGACGCAACGCCGTAGACGGGGATGGTGACGACGGCCAGCACCAGCCACCAGAGGTAGCGGCGGTAGTAACGCAGCAGCAGCCGAAACAACCCCACGCGTTGTCCTTCTCGTGACCGGCCGTCAGGCGGGCACCGTCACTGGCATTATAGTCGGGCCTCGATGTTCGCTTGAACCCTGATTCCGCGGGCGTGAGCGGGCGTGCCGGGCCCGGCTCTACTTGTTGCCGCCCTCGCGCTTGGTCCGCCGCGCAGGCGCATCGCTGCTGGGGGCCTCCCACCGCCGGTGCGCCCACAGCCACTGCTCCGGATAGCGCCTGATCCATCGCTCGAGGATGGCCGTACAGTCGGCCGTGATCCGGCGCGCGTCTGCCTCGAGGTCCCCAGTGCGGATGACGGGCACCGCCGGCTCGATGGCCATGCGCCAGAAGCCGCCTGGCTCCTGCACGGCGTAGAAGGGCACGATGGCGGCGTCAGAGTGGAGCGCCAGCCGAGCCAAAGCGTCTGTCGTGTAGGCCTCGGTTCCGAAGAACCGCACGCGCAAGCCCCCGCGTTTGGGCCGCTGATCGATCAGAATGCCGAGGAAACCGCCCGCACGCAGCAGGGCCAACGCCTCGCGAGGGGCCCCGCGCCTGTCAATGATCCGGTTGCCGGTGATCATCCGGAGCCGGGTCAGCCGCCTCTCAAGGTACGGGTTGTCGAGCGGCCGGACAATCGGCGTGATCGGGGCCCCGAGGCGCCCGAACATGAGCGACAGCAGTTCCCAGTTGCCCAGATGTCCGGTAAAACCGATGACGCCGTTCCCCCTGTCGAGCGCGTCGCGCAAGTGCTCGAAACCCTCGACGTGCACGCGAGCGCCAAGCGCCTCCTCGTGACCGGCCCTGAGGGCCAGCATCGCAGCCGCCAGCCTCCCGAGATGCCGCATCGACGCGAGCGCGAGGCGGCGTGCCTCGCGCGGAGTGAGCGTGTCACCGTAGGCCAACCGGATGTTGTCGCGCGCGACGTGGCGATGGCGTGCATCGACTGCCCACACGAGGGTCCCCAGCCCCGAGCCGATGGCAGAGCGAACGGCGGGCGGCGCCAGACGGGCCAGCACCGAAAGGCCGCCGACGCCGGCCGCCTCTGTGCGATACCTGGCCTCGAGCGCGAGGCGCGCGAGACGGCTAGCCGGTGGTCGCCTTGGCATGAGGACGTGGCCGGTACGGGTTCGCTTCTCCGGGCGGGCGGATCCGGAACCGCCGGTAGCTCCAGAGATACTGCTCCGGGCACGACCGAACGAGCCGCTCGATGTCGGCGTTCAGCGCAGAGGCCGACGTCAGCAGATCGGCATCCTGCACCGCCGGCGAGGCCGGGCTGAAGTGGAGACGGAACCCTTCCCCTTTCGGCAGGCGTTCGGCGAACGTGAAGATGACAGCGGCCCCCGAGCGCGCCGCGAGCCGAGAGACCAGCGTGGTCGTGTTCGCGAGCACGCCAAAGAACGGCACGAAGACGCCGGCGCCCCGCCGCGGATCCTGGTCAGGCAAGACGCCCACGATCTCGCCAGCCGCTAGCGCACGCAAGAGCGTTCGGATGCCGCCCGTCGTCGTTGGAACCAGAGTCGCGCCGAATCGTGTTCGTCCGGCCTCGTAGAAGCGCTCCATCCGTGTGGCCGGCGGGCGCGTGTACAGGGCGGTCAACGGGTACCGGGACGAGCAATAGAGCCCCATGAGCTCCCAGGCCCCGAGGTGAGGGGTGAGCAGGATGGCGCCGCGGCCTTGGGCCAAGCCAGCCCGGAGGTGCTCTTCCCCTCGGACGCTGCGGACAAGGCCCAGCACGCGCTCGCGGCTCCAGGTCCACAGGGCGCCGAGCTCGCAGACCGTGCGTGCGCTCTCAATCATGCTGCGGCGGAGGAACCTCGCCCGCTCGCGGTCGGCGAGCATCGGATAGCAGAGCCGGATGGTGACAGCCGAGGAGCGCACAGGCCGAATCGGCAGCCACGCGGCGAGGCTGCCGGCCCACCCCGCCACGCGGTAGACGAGTGGATACGGCAGCAGAGTCAAGCTGCGCAGAGCGGCGACGGCGCACCACGCCACAATCGGCCGGGGCGCCGCAACCCTGCCCGGGCCGGCGCGCGCAGGACGATACCGATCCCCTGCCTCACGCAAGGTCGCTCCGGCAGCCATCGCGCCCGATCATATCTGCGGGATCACGCGACGGCAACGGTGCACCGGCATCCTCGGGGACCTATCCGTCGCCGCCGGCCAACCCAGGCTGACACGATGCCCGCGATGTGCTATACAAGGCCCGCATCGGGCATTGCTGGCCGCAGGTGGTGGCTGGCGGATCGCGAGGCGTCATGTCCAACGACCGTGAACCGGCGACTGCGGTCGCAGGCGGGCCGGCCGAGGAGTACGAGCGGGAACCGGTTCCGCCGGGTGCCCTCCTCGGCTTCAAGAGCTTCATCGGCCAGTACGCCGGCGAGCACACCGCCGGCACCGAGTTGATGCTGGGCCCGCTGTTTGTCGCCGCGGGCGTCAGCGCCTTCGATCTCGTGGTGGGGCTGCTCGTCGGCAACCTGCTGGCCGTCCTGAGCTGGACGTTTCTGACGGCGCCCATCGCGACACGAGCCCGGCTCACCTTGTACTTCCAGCTCGAGAGGATCTGCGGCAGGAACCTGGTGACGCTGTACAACCTCGCCAACGGCGTCATGTTCTGCTTCCTCGCGGGCGCGATGATCACGGTGAATGCGACGGCTGCCGGCGTGTGGTTCGACTTCAGGATGCCCGGCCTCAACGACATGTACCCCAACAGCATCGGTTGGGTGGTAGCGGCGCTCGTGATGGGCGCGCTGATTACCGTCGTGGCGGCGTGGGGCTACAAGTTTGTCGCGCGCGTGGCCAACATCGCAGCCCCCTGGATGGTGCTGGTGTTCCTCGCCTTCGGCCTCGTCGGTCTGCACCAGATGGGCGTGACGTCGATGGCCGATTTCTGGCCGCAGGCCAAGGCGCTGCTGTGGAAGGGAGGCGCCCCGCTTCCGGGCCAGGTGAAGTTCACCTTCTGGCATGTCATGTTCTTTGCCTGGTTCTGCAATCTCGCCATGCACGTCGGCATGGCGGACCTCTCGGTCCTCCGCTACGCGCGTAAGAGCTGGTACGCCATTGCCACCGCCTCCGGCATGTACCTGGGCCACTTTCTGGCGTGGATGGCAGCCTCGATCCTCTACGCGCGCCAGCTGCACCTGAACCCCGCCGACACGGCCGTGCTGCCCGGACCGCTCGCCTACAACGCCTGCGGCATCGCGGGGCTCATCTGCGTGATCGTGGCGGGCTGGACGACCGCCAACCCGACCATCTATCGGGCCGGCCTGGCCTTCCAGGCGGTGGTGCCTCGGATCTCCCGCTACAAGGTCACGCTGGCGACGGGCGCGATTGCCACGGTCGCCGGCATGTTCCCGGCCATCGCGATGAAGCTGATGGACTTCGTGTCCCTGTACGGCCTGGTCCTGATGCCGATGGGAGCCGTGGTGTTCGTGGACTTCTGGCTGGCGCGCAAGCTCGGCTTCCGGGACAAGTACGCCGAGCTGACGTCGAGCCGGTTTAACTGGGCGGCGGGCCTGGCGTGGCTGCTGACGCTGACCGTGTGCCTGGCGGCCGTGCGCGCCGGCGGCATCCAGATCTACTTCGTGAGTCTCCCCGGCTGGTTCCTGGCAGCCACGCTGTACATCGTCTTGAGCCGGATCTATCAGCGAAAGGAGATGCGGGTAGCAGTCTGACGGCCGCTGCTCGCGACCTGATGAGACAAGTCGCACGGATTGCGTCAGGCGTCGCTCTGGCGGGAACGATTGTCCCTCCCCTGCTGCTGTTCGCCGGTCAGTTCGAGCTGAACCAGGTCAAGACCTGGATGCTGGCGGCAACCGTCCTCTGGTTCGTCGCGACGCCGCTCTGGATGGAGCGCGGGCGCGAATCCTGACGGCCTTGACTGGCCACCTCTCGAGTGCCGCTGTGCCGGGCGCGGTCGCGCTCGCGGTGATGGGCCTCGCACTGGGGCTCGCGCCCGCCTCGGTTCCCCCCATCGACCGCCACGCTCTCGTCACGCGCCATAACCCGGTCCTGCGGAGCTTCGACGTCGAATCGCCGTTGAGCGTGGGAAACGGGCGGTTCGCATTCACCGCCGACGTCACGGGACTGCAGACATTCCCGGAGGCGTACGAACAGACCATCCCGCTGGCGACTCTCTCCGACTGGGGCTGGCACAGCTGGCCGAATCCGGAGCGGTGGACGATTGAGGGATTCCGCTTCAACGAGTTCGACAGCCACGGCCGCAAGGTCGGTTACGCGGACATTCCGAACGACAAACGCACCCCCGAGATCGAGTGGCTTCGCGCGAACCCGCATCGGCTGCATCTCGGCCGGCTCGGGTTCGATCTGGTCACCGCCGACGGCCGCCGGGCGATCCCTTCGGATCTGACCGGAATCGAGCAGACGCTGGATCTCTGGAGCGGCGAGCTCGTCAGCCGCTTCTCGCTCGACGGGCACCCGGTCGAGGTGCGCACAGTCTGCCATCCGGGAGTTGATGCCCTCGCTGTGCGCGTGGTCTCGCCGCTCATCCGTCGCGGGCGGCTGCGCGTCATGCTGGCGTTTCCGTACGGGACCGGCCGGGCGACCGCGGCGGACTGGAGCCAGCCCGACGCGCACGAAACCGAAGTTCGAGCCGGCACGCGTTCGGCCTCCTTCACGCGGCGCCTGGATCGTGACAGCTACCACGCGGAATTGGCGTGGGCGCCCCAGGCCACGATCACGCGCACGGCGGCGCACCACTTCGTGGTCGAGCCGGCGCGTGATGCTGACCTCTTCGAGATCACCGCGGCGTTCTCGGATGTGCCGATGGCGAACGGCCTCGGTCTCGGTTTCACGACGACACAGGCGGCAGCCAGGGACTTCTGGCGCCGGTTCTGGACCGAAGGCGGCGCCATTGACCTCTCCGGCAGTCGCGATCCCCGCTGGCAGGAACTCGAGCGGCGCATTGTCCTGTCGCAGTATCTGACGGCTATCCAGTGCGCCGGCCGCACGCCGCCGCAGGAGAGTGGCCTCACGTTCAACAGCTGGGAGGGCAAGTTCCATCTTGAAATGCACTGGTGGCACGCCGCGCACTTTGCGCTCTGGAACCGGCTGCCGCTGCTCGAGAACAGCCTGGAGTTCTACCGGCGCATCCTGCCGCGCGCCAGGGGCACCGCGACGCGCCAGGGCTACACGGGCGCCCGCTGGCCGAAGATGACCGACCCCAGCGGCGCCGAGTCGCCGTCCTCCGTCGGGCCGTTTCTCGTGTGGCAGCAGCCGCATCCGATCTTCTATGCCGAGCTGACGTACCGCGTGAAGCCGACACGCGAGACGCTGGACCGTTTCCGCGACGTCGTGTTCGAGACGGCCGAGTTCATGGCGTCCTACGCCGCGCTGGATCCGGCCACCGGGCGCTACGTGCTCGGCCCCCCGCTGCAGTGCGCGCAGGAGGTGTTCCCGAAGGAGACGACCACCAACTGCACGTACGAGCTCGTCTACTGGCGCTGGGGCCTGGAGACCGCGCAGACGTGGCGCGCACGCCTGGGGCTCGCGCGCGAGCCTCGCTGGGACCGCGTCCTCGCGGGACTGGCGCCATTGGCGGTGGCGGACGGCAAGTACCTCTTCGCTGGCAGCGTGCCCGACACCTACCGGGACCCGCGGTGGGCGCGCGATCATCCGTCCGTGACCGCGGCCCTCGGAGTCCTGCCGGGCCCCGGCGTCGATCGCGAGACGATGCGGCGCACGCTGGACTGGATCTGGCAGAACTGGAGCTGGCCGGACACCTGGGGCTGGGATTACCCCATGCTCGCCATGACCGCCGCCCGCCTGGGCCAACCCGCCCGTGCCGTGGACGCCCTGCTGCTCGACACGCCGAAGAACGTGTTCCGGAAAAACGGCCACAACCACCAGCGGCCGGGCCTGACCATCTACCTGCCCGGGAACGGCGGCCTTCTGTACGCGGTCGCGCTGATGGCCGCCGGCTGGGACGGCGGTCCCGACACACACGCACCGGGCTTCCCGGACGATGGATCCTGGACCGTTCGCTTCGAAGGGCTGAGAAGGGCGCTGTGAAGTGTCCGGCGCCGTGACGGTCACGTCGTAGTCTCCCGCCCTCTGCCATCCCGGGCGTTATACTGAATGCACCTGTCATTGCGAGGGACTCCATGATTCCCGTACCTGCTACCCCGATCGGCATCCGGAGGGTGCGCCCTCCCTGCGACGTGGGACGCCGCGGCCGCGCCATTCGCGCGGGGTGGATCGCGTGGGGCGCCGTTCTGTACGTCCTCGTGACGCCGCTGGCGGTGACCGCCCAGCAGGCGGGAGTCATCTACGAGGTCCAGAGCAAGTATCAGCGGATCAGCGTGCGGGACACCGATTACGGCTATCGCCAGCTGATCTTCGACGGACACCCCGACGGCTTCGATGCCATCCAGTCCGAGATGGATCTGGCCAACCCCGACGTGCCGACCTTGTCGTACGCCCGGCACATGATGGCGGCGCTGGCCGTCGTCGAGCGGCCGCGCCGCATCCTCGTGGTTGGGCTCGGCGGTGCGTGCATCCAGCGCTACGTGCACAGACTGCTGCCGGAAGCCGTCATCGAGACCGCGGAGCTGGATCCTGAGGTCCGCGCCGTCGCCGCCGCGTACTTCTTCTTCAAGGAAGATGCGCGCCAGGTCGTCCACTTGGGTGACGGCCGCGCGTTTGTCGAGACGACGAAGCAGCGGTACGACCTCATCATCCTTGACGCGTTCAGCGCGACGTCGATTCCCGATCGGCTGACGACGCGCGAGTTCCTGCAGGCCGTCAAGGATCGGCTGGCCGAGGGCGGCGTCGTGTGCGCGAATCTGTGGAGCTCGGAGGCCAGCTACTGGGACATGGTGAAGACGTATGCAGCGGTCTTCCCCGAGTTCCACGTGCTCAAGTGCGCGGGATCCGCCAACAACCTGGTTCTCGCGATGCCCGTGCGCACAGGGCTGACCGTCCGGGGCTGGGTGGACCGGGCGACAGCCTTTGAGAAGATCCATCCCACGGGGTTGGATCTCCCGCGACTGATCGACTACGGCGCGGAGGACACGACAACGATCCCCGACTCTGCCCGCATCCTCCTCGACCCGCAACGGGGTCGGGACTCATTTCTGCTCGGAGTCCATTCCGCTGACGGATCTGTGATTGAGTCAGCTCAATGACGTTTCCGTGATCCGAACGCAGCAGCATCGAAAATGAGTCCCGACCCCTGTAGCATGCGCGGCCAGCCGTTTGCGACGCAGCTCCGCCGCGTCCTCACGGAGTACGAGCGCAACGGCTCGATCTTCGAAATCCCGGCCCGTCTGTTTTTTGTCCCGCCTCCTGACGCGCCCTACTCGGTTGACACCCTCTTCGGAAGACCCCTCGCAACCCCGGTCGGGCCGTCTGCCGGACCGCACACGCAGCTCAGTCAGAACATCATCTCGGCGTGGTTGTGCGGGGGCCGCTTCTTCGAGCTCAAGACCGTTCAGTTGAACGACGACCTGATCGTTCCGCGCCCCTGCATCGACATGACCGATGAGGGGTACAACGTCGAATGGTCACAGGAGCTTCGACTGGATCGCTCTGCGCACGAGTACGTCGTCGCCTGGGCCATCCTGCACCTCCTGCCGCGGCTGCTTGGGTGGGGCTCCGGGAACTCGAGCGCCGTTTCGTCGCCGGGTGCCATCTTCGACATGAGCGTCGGTTACACCCTCGACGGCATCTGCCATCCCCGCATGACGCGGTTCCTGGACGTGATGGCCGACGCGTCGGAGCCGATCGCCCACATTCGAGACGTCGTCCGCCGCGAGTTCCCGCAGTTCGCCGACATCGACATCCCCCCGTCCATCGCGGCGAGCGTGACGCTCTCGACCATGCACGGCTGTCCTCCGGACGAGATCGAGCGCATCGCTCGCTACCTCCTGGAAGAGCGCGGCCTGCACACCGTGGTGAAGCTGAATCCGACGCTGCTTGGCAGGAACCGCGTGGTCGACATCCTGCACCACGATCTGGGCTTTGCGGACATCGACGTACCCGAAGCTGTCTTTGATCACGATCTGCAGTACGACCGTGCCGTCCGCTTGATCACCTCGCTCAAAGCCGTGGCCTCCGCGCGCGGTCTTCGGTTTGGCGTCAAGCTCAGCAACACGCTTGCCGTGCGCAATCACCTCGGGCGGCTCCCCGGCGACGAGATGTACCTGTCGGGCCGCGCGCTCTACCCGGTCACGATGAACCTGTTCGACCGGCTCCTCCGCCAGTTCGACGGCGAGCTGAACGTCTCGTACTCGGCTGGCGCCGACGCGGTCAACGTGCCAACCATCCTCTCTTGCGGTGCGTTGCCGGTCACCGCCTGCACGGATCTGCTCAAGCCTGGCGGGTACGGACGACTCTCGCAGTGGCTCGGGAACCTCGGCGCGGCCATGCGCGAGCGCGGCGCGAAGACCCTCGAGGACTTCTCGCGCGACAGGCTCGCGAACGTCCGTCGCGCGGCGGTCGACTCGCTCTCCGATCCTCGGTACAGGAGGCAGGCGTTTCCGCATGGCCTCCCAAAGGTGTCGTCGCGCCTCGGCTTCTGGGACTGCATCGTCGCTCCTTGTGTCGAGGCGTGCGCCGTCGAGCAGGACGTGCCCGCCTACGCCTGGCTCATCGCCCAGGGCGACTACGACCGGGCGCTGGAGGTCATCCTCGCGCGAAACCCGCTGCCGGGGGCGACGGGGCATGTCTGCACGCGACGGTGCGAGACCCGGTGTACGCGCAACGACTACGAACAGCCCGTCGCGATCAGGGCCCTGAAACGGATGGCAGAGGCGCATGGGCGCGCTGACTGTGTTTCTCGACCCAAGACACCGACCGGACATACCGTGGCTGTCATCGGCGGCGGGCCGTCAGGCCTTTCTGCAGCGGCCTTCCTTGCGCTGAGCGGCGTGCGCCCAGTCGTGTTCGAGGCCAGGGACGCGGCCGGCGGGATGATGCGGGCCGTCCCGCCGTTCCGCCTGCCTCAGGCAGTCATCGATCGCGACATCGCGCGCATCGCCGCGCTCGGTGTCGAGATCAGGTTGAACGCTCGCATCTGCGTCCCACCGGAGCACCTCCTGCACCAAGGCTTCGACGCCGTGTACCTCGCGAGCGGCTTTCAGCGGGACGCCCCCCTTCACGTGCCGGGCGTTGAGGGCCCCGGCGTGATGCCGGCGCTCGAGCTGCTGGATCGATCCCGTCGGGGCGAGCGGGTTCCCCTCGGCTCGACGGTTGTCGTGATCGGCGGCGGCGACACGGCCATGGATGCCGCGCGCACCGCCGGGCGGATCACCGGGCACGCGGTCACCATTCTGTACCGACGCACGCGGCGTGAGATGCCGGCAGCCGAGGAGGAGGTAAACGCAGCTCTCGACGAAGGCAACGTCCTGGAGGAGCTTGTCGCACCGCTTGAGGTCCTCCGGGATGATGGGCGTGTCGTTGGCGTTCGGTGCGTGCGCAACAGGATGGGAGAGACTGGACCGGACGGCCGGCGCACACCCGTGGCGATTGCCGGCAGCGAGTTCATCGTCCGGTGCGATGCAGTCGTCGTCGCGGTGGGACAACTGCCCGAGCTGTCGTTCCTGGATGGCAGCCGCGTGGCCAGGCACCACGGAGGCGGTGTCCTGGCGGACGAACAGACCGGATCCGCGGGACTGCCCGGCGTGTTCGCCGGCGGCGACGTCGTCGTGGGACCCGACAGCATCATCGCCGCGTGCGCCGACGGCCGCCGCGCTGCGGAGGCAATCTGCGCGCACTTCAGTGTGCCGTTTGTCTCCGTGTCCCCTGAGCCGCCGCTGCTCTCGGACCAGGACATCGTCGAGATTAAGCGCGTGCGGACGCGCCGCATCCCACAGCAGACTCCGGCCGCCGTGCCGGCGGCAAGACGCGCCGACTTCGGGCTTGTCGAAGCCACGTTCACCGACGACCAGGCACGGGTGGAAGCCCTCCGCTGCGTCCAGTGCGCGACGTTCTGCGACAAGTGCGTCGAGGTCTGCCCGAACCGCGCAAACTACACGTTCCGGACGTCGCCGGTTCGCTGGACGTTGCCCGTCCTTGACGCATCGAACGGCAGGCTGCGCGTCGCCGGTGCAGAGGACTTCCGGATCGTGCAATCGCGTCAGATCCTCCACGTGGCTGATTTCTGCAACCAGTGCGACAACTGCCAGACCTTCTGCATGCACCAAGGCAGGCCGTACGTGGACAAACCCCGTCTTTTCCTTGACGCCGAGCTGTTCAGTACGGCGTCCGATCACGCCTTCCGGATCGAGCACCACACCATTGATCGTCGAGAGCAGGGAGCGGCCAGCCGTCTCACGATCCTCGACGATGAGATGATCTACATGGATGCGGTCGCGCGCCTCAGGCTCACCTCGAACTGGCGTATTCTCGAGATGGACGCCCTCGTGCCGTTCGAAGGCCGTATGTCGCTCGCGCCGGCGGCGGAGATGGCGGTGCTCTTCGAGGGCGTCCGGCGTTCGCTGCCCTTCCTGCTGCTGTCTTGACCGCAGCCCTCTTGCAGCTCGTCCGCACGCTGGCATGGCCGGCGTCCGCGCGCTGAATCCCGCGCGGTTCCGTGCTAGGCTAGCTGGATACCCCAAACTGGGACGGAATCACCGAGGCCAATCCCGACAGAGGAGATGACGATGGCGACTACGGAAAACCTGAAGACGGCGTTCGCCGGAGAGAGCCAAGCGAACAGGAAATACACCGCGTTCGCACGCAAAGCTGACGCAGAAGGCTTCAAGCAGATTGCCAAGCTGTTCCGGGCGGTTGCGGCGGCCGAAACCGTGCATGCGCTCGCGGAGTTACGCGCGATGGGCGGCGTGAAGTCGACCGTCGAGAACCTGCAGACCGGCATCGACGGCGAGGCATACGAGTTCAAGGAGATGTACCCGCCGTTCGTGACGGAGGCCGCCGGCGAAGGACAGAAAGCCGCCGAGACCGCCTTCAAGTGGGCCATGGAGGTGGAGAAGGGGCACCACGCGCTGTACAGCGAAGCGCTCGCGTCCGCCACGTCGGGAAAGGACCTCCCGCCGGCGGACATCCACATCTGCGAAGTCTGCGGCTTGACCGTCTCGGGCGACGTGCCCGATCGCTGCCCGCTGTGTGGCGCCGGCCGGAACAGGTTCGTCAAGATCGACTAGCGGAATTGCTGCTCGGCCGGGCTGCGGATCCTACCGCGGCCCGGTTCCCGCAGCCCGGGCCGGCGCGACGACCGACAGCAGGATCATCGGATTGCGCCCTCGGCGCTCAAGCGTGTAGGGCGTGTCACGCGGCACGACGACCAGCCACCCGGCCGACAGGTTCTGCGTGCGGTCGCCGAACTTCGCCGTGCCCTCACCGGCCACGACGTACAACATCTCGTCGCCGTCGGGATGGACCCGACCGGTCACGGGCTCGCGCAACTGCAGGACGGCGGCCGCCGCGCCCGGCACCTGGCCGACCGGCGACAGCTTCTGCGGCTCGTTGCGGCCAAGCAGGTTCCGCTCGATCCAGTCGGACAGCGAGAGCACCGACACCTCGCCTGCGGGCTCTGACGGTGGCTCCACCGGTTTGGGCACCGGTGGCGGAGGCGGCGGCGGAGCTTCGACCTGCTTGGCCGGCTCCGTGTTGAGTGCCACCTCGGTCTCCTGCACCTGGCCGGCGCGGACCGTCACCTCTTTCTCGAAGAGGATGTACCCATCCGCATCGAACCGGGCGCGGTAGGTCCCCGCCCGCAACGCCGTGAACCTGACCGTCCCCTCACGGGACGTGACCCCCTCGCGATCAACCGGCCCCGCCAGCGTGACCTTCGCATCTGCGATAGGCGCGCCCGTCGGCGTGGTGACGAACAGCCAGGCGGAGGTGCGGGAGGCGGTCTGGCTCGCCGCCGGCGCCGCAGGCTTCGGCGTCTGGGGGGCGGGCTGTGGCGGCGTTTGCGCAGCGGGCTTCGCCGGTTGCGCTGGCGTCTGCGGAGTCTGCACGGCCGGCTTGGGCGTCGACGTTCCTTGCGGCGGGGACGTCGCCACCTGCACGCCAGTCCCCGCGACCACGAACGCCACGAACACAGCAGTCAGCAGCCTGTTCATGTCAGCTTCTCCACCATGTGCCGAAGCCTCACTTGAGCGTGATCGTCTTCTGCACCGTGCCGCCCTTCTCGCTCGCGTACTTCACGACGATGTCCCCGGCCCCCTTGACGAAGTACTGGATCGTCCTCGTCGTTCGGCCGGGGTGACCGTTGCGGATGATGATTCGCTTGAGGTCCTTCTGGTCGATCTGCTGGGCAATCATCTGCCGGAACTTGTTCGGGACCCAGCTGGCCGAGACAACTTCCAGCCCCTTGCCCTCGATCGTCAGCAGATCCGGCGCGACCACGTTGTTCGCGGCCGCCTTCGCCAGAATCGTCGGCACCAGCTTCGAGTTGGTCAGATCGACCCACACTTTGTAGATGCCGCCGCCCAGGCTCTCGACCTTCGTGTCGCCGATCGACATCTTCGGCATCTCATCCGCCTGGTAGAGCGTGAAGGCCATGTTCCGGTGGCACATCTCCTCGGTCATGAACCGCGGCGGCACCCGGCCGTAGAACTTCTTCCACCCGCCCATCTCGACCTTGCCGAACTGCGGGTGATCGAACTCCTTCCACTCGGCGTACTCATCGCCGAACTCGAGGAAGTCGTCGAAGAAGTAGTTGGCGACCCTCGAGTTGATGGGGCTGTTCGGATCCTGCTGCTGCGCCTTCAGCTCAGGGCTCGTGAAGTACTGGCCGCTGTTCCACAGCTCGTTCGAAAACGACAGAATCCCCAGACCGTCGTTCGTCCAGTCGATGAACCCGCCGTGGACCGTGTACAACCCGCTCCAGATGACGATGTAGCGGTAGAAAGGAATGATGCGCTCGCCGTTCCGGCCCAGCTCGTCGTAGGCCGCGACATCTGCCCGCGGATACTCGCCGGCCCACTCCGCGCCCGGGCCCCGCAGGATCATGCCGCCGTTGTTGTGGTACGACTGCACGCCGGCGATGTTCGGGTGGGCCATCAGGAACTCGTTCTCCGCGCGTGCCTCCGGCAGCTGGAACGGGTAGTCCATCGCGCCGCTCTGGATGTAGTCCGGCTGCCAGTCCGAGGCGTAGTTCCGGTTCCCGTCGTAGCTGCCCGGGCCGTCCTCGTTGACGCGGCCGTCGCCGTCGTTGTCGATGCCCTCGTTGCCGAGCAGGATGTAATCGCCCTTCTCGCCCGGCCTGACGGTCTCCATGATCCGCGGATCGAGGCTGCTCTTCCGGTGCGTCCCCTCCCCCGGCACGTACTTCCGGATCTGCTCGATGACGCCGTTCCCGTTCAGGTCGTCCGCATCGTCTTCGTCGACGAGCCCGTCGTTGTCATCATCGACCGGCACGTGGCCCGTGCGGGCGCTCCCGCCGGGATTGTGCATGAAGTAGTCGTGCCCGTCGGGGTTGATGGTCGGCACGAGGTAGAAGACCCGCTCGTCGACGAGCTTCGTGATCTGATCGATCTTCCCGTAGTGCTCCATCAAGTACCAGGCGGTGTAGAGGCAGATCTCGCCCCCCTGGATCTCGTTCCCGTGCACGTTCGCCTCGATGAACATTGCTGCCTTGCTCAGCTCCGGACCCGTGTCGGGATTGTTGATGATGAGCAGCGGTATGTCCTTGCCGTCGTGGCTCTTCCCGATCGGCGCGTACTTCAGGAACTTCGGGTACGCCTTCTCGAGCGTCTTCAGGTCGGCGATGAGCTCCGCCGTGTCGTGCCAGCGGTTGAAGTCGAGCTTGACCTTGTAGGTGCGATCGCCCATCGCCGCGGGCGCCGCCTGCCCCGCGGCAGGTTTCGCGGCCTGACCGGATCCGGACGCCGGCGCGGCCTTCGCGGCCGGCGCGGCGGACTGATCGTCGACGGTAGCGGCCATCGGGCCGGAAAACGCCGCCACCCAGACAACGAGGGCAGCCACCATGACTGTTCTGCGGACGGGTTTCATGTTGATGTCTCCTCCATGGGAAGTGCTGCCCTACTTGAGCGCCAGCGTGACGCTGTCCGAGCCGGCTTTCTGCGAGACCGCTTTGAGCGTCACGCTCGTCCCCGGCTTCCCCTGGATGACCCATTCATAACTCTGGCGGTTCCCTGAACCTGCCAGCGCCTGGAAGAACATCGTCTTCTCGTTCCCGGTCACGATTGCCGCCGGGTCCACACCCAGCTGGACCATCGTCGGACTGACGGAGCGGGAGGCGACCCCCTGCGCCATCGCGGTCGGCAGGAACCCGGCGTTCTCGATCTCCGCCCTGATCCGGAAGAGGCCGCCGCCGTGGTTGATCACCTCCGTCTTCGCGATCCGCACGCGCGCGAAGAGCGAGGTGAGGTCGGTGACGAACGCCAGGTGCGCTCTGCCGAGCTCGGCGATTCTCGCCGCGGGAGGATTGACCAGCACGTAGGGCTTGAACCCGCCAATCTCGACCTCACCAAGCGTCGGGTGCTTGTACGGCGTCCACCTCACGAAGCCGTCGATCTTCTCGCCGTCCAACCACTGCACGAGGCGGAGGTCGATCCCCTCGGCCGCCGCAGCCGCTGCTGGCGCCTGTGCGGCAGGTGCGCCCCCTCCCGCGCCGCGCCCCCCCCGCTGCCCGCCGGCCGTCATCATTGCGCCGGCCGCAGCACCGCCGGATGCGCCGGGCGCGGCGGCCGCTCGCGCACCTTCCGCCGCGGGGGCGGGCATCGCCGGACGCGCCGCAGCCGCCGGCAGTCCCCAGCCCGGCGTGGAGAACGACGGCACGCCGAACTGATAGTAGCCGTACTCGAAGAACGCGCCCGCCGGCGTGCGCACCACGCCCGGGTTGCGCAGGCCCGTCAGCTCGCGGTACTTCTCGCTGATCCCGATGAAGTAGTCCACGTCTCCGGCATTCACGGTCGTGGCCGGCCGCTGCGCGGGCATCTGCGCCCGACCGCTGGAGGGCTGCTGGGCCTGTCGCCCTCCGCCGGGAAGGCCTCCCTCCTCGAACATCATCTCGCCACCGCCACGGCCCCGGCCGCCGCCGGGGCCGCCGGTGTCCGCGAACATCCCTGTGCGCCGCGCGCCGGAAATGCTGCGATCGGCGAAGTCGATGAGGCTGACGCCGGTCGCGGGGCCCGGTTCGCCGCGACGGGTTGGCGCGGTGATGAGGTTGTCGCTCTCGCCGAAGGTCAGGATGGCCGCGATGTTCTTGTGCTGGAGCACGAACTCGAGCAGGGCACGCGTCTCCGCCTCGCTCGTCATGTACCGCCCGGCGTCGCCTTCGTAGTACGGATACTGGTGCATGAAGTTCCGGTTGATGTCGACGCCGCCGGGCCCATCCTCGTTGTAGTAGCCGTCACCGTCGTTGTCGATCCCCTCCCAGTACACCGAGTACGCCCCCGTCTCGCCCCGGACGGGATCCGCCCGCTTCATGAGTCTCGCATCGTCCGGGCTGACCATGTACGGCCCTTTCGGATCCTTCACGCGCATGAGCGTGATGAAGCCGTCCTTGTTCAGATCCTCGGGCGGGTCCTCGTCGAGGCGGGCGTCGTTGTCCCAGTCAAACGGCGTCGTGTTGAGTCGGCTGCCGGTCTTGAGCGGCGCGAACGTCTTCTCCGCACCGTCGGGATTCACGCGCGGCACAACGTAGATGACGTGGCGATCCAGCCGCTGTCTGATGCGCTCGTCTGACGCGTAGCCGCTGAGCAGGTTCTCGACGATGTAGAGGGCCAGTTCGCTGCCGATCAGGTGATCGCCCTCGAAGTTCGCCGCAATCAGCAGCCCCGGCCGGTCCTTCGGCGGCGTGCCCGTAGGGTTGGCGATCTCGACTGCCCAGAGCGAGCGTCCCTCCCGCGTCTGGCCTATCGCCGTCAGCTTCGCCAGATCGGCATGCGCTGACACGGTCGTCTTCAGGGCGGCCGACAGCTCGTCGTACGTGTGGTACTTCGTGAAGTCGGTCGCTGCAGACAAGGGCGTCAGCACAAACAGGCTTGCCAGCACCGCGCCAGCCGGCACGCGGCCCAAGCGGGCGCCCCTCTTCTTGGTGAGACTAGGCACGACATCCTCCCGGGTTGCCGATCGAAGAGCCGACCCTCGCTTGTCGGCTGTGTACCGCTTCAAGGATTGCCCGTCCGCGTATTCCACAGCCCGCGCCCCGCGGGCGTGCTGATCCATGAGAGGCTATCACACAGGACGCCCGCACGTGACCACTCAAACAGCAGGCAGCGCAGCACTAGCAGGCAGCCGTGCGGCAGGGCGGACCTTCAGGTCCGCCGTGTGCCGGGGTCCTCAGACCCCGGCATCACGTCGAGCATGCCGGCCACCGTCCACTGACCACCGTCCACCGGCCACTGACCACTGATCACTGCATCTTGACAGAAGCCCACCCAGCCCGACAGAGTATGAAGTCGATGAGCTCATCCGTTCGTGTGTTTGCCCCTGCGTCAGTCAGCAACCTCGGTCCCGGCTTTGACATTCTCGGGCTCGCGATCGAGGAGCCGGGCGACCTCGTTGAGGCCGAGTTCAGCGAGACGCCGGGCGTCGAGATCGTCGAGATCACAGGCGAAGGAGGCGTGCTGCCGATCGATGCGGCGCGGAACGTGGCTGGCGTCGCTGCGACGGATCTTCTGAGACGCCTCCGCGCGAGAGGCCATGCGGAGCCGGTCCCGGGGCCTCGGGCGGGTGTCAAGATCCACCTGCACAAGCGCATGCCTCTCGCCAGCGGCCTGGGAAGCTCGGCAGCCAGCAGCGTAGCGGCCGCGGTTGCCGTCAACGAGCTGTACGGCCGGTCGTTTACGCCGCGTGAGGTGCTGTTGAGCGCTGTCGAGGGGGAACGGGTCGCCTCGGGATCGCCGCACGCCGACAACGCAGCCCCGTGCTTGCTGGGCGGCATCGTCCTCGTGAGGACGTACGAGCCGCTCGATGTGCTCGAGTTGCCGGTCCCGCCGGACCTCTGGGTCGTGGTCGTCCACCCGCACTGCAGTATCCGCACGGAGGAGGCGCGTGCGCTGGTGTTCGAACGCCGCTACTCGCTGCCGGAATGCGTGGCCAACATGGGGAACCTGGGCGCCTTCGTCGGGGCGCTCTACCGGGGCGATCTGCAGCTCGTCGGCCGCTGCATCAGCGACCAGTTGGTCGAGCCGATTCGCGCGCGGCTCATCCCGGGCTTCTCTGCGGTGAAGGAGGCGGCGCTGGCGGCTGGAGGGCTGGGCTGCTCGATCTCCGGATCAGGGCCGTCGGTCTTTGCGTTGTCCGACGCGGCGGCCACCGCGCGGCGGGTTGCCGCCGCCATGGTCGAGGCGTTCAAGACAGCCGGGCAGGTCACGAGCGATGTGTACGTCGGCCGCGTCAACACCGAAGGCGCCCGCGTCGTCGACTGACGCCGTTCCCTGATCCCTGATCCCCGATCCCTGTGTGAGCCAGTTCCCATGAGGCTGGAAAGCACCCGCGGCAAGTCACCAGCCGTGACCTTCCGGGAGGCGGTTCTGCGCGGCCTCGCTCCCGACGGCGGCCTGTACCTCCCCGTGTCGCTCCCGCGTCTGGAACCCTCCGAGATCGAAGCGTGGCGCGGGCTGCCGCTGGCAGCTATCGCCATACGGCTGACCGATCGGTTGATCGGCGACGAGTTCGCCCGCGAGGTCATCGAGGAGTTGGCGGCTGACGCGTTCAACTTCCCTGCTCCGACAGTGCCTGTCGAAAGCCAAGTGGCCGTCCTCGAGCTGTTCCACGGTCCGACGCTGGCGTTCAAGGACTTTGGCGCGCGGTTCCTCGCGAGATTCTTCGGCTACCTGCTGCGCGCGCGTGACGATGGCGCCACCATCCTGGTCGCAACCTCAGGAGATACCGGAAGCGCCGTTGCGAACGGTTTCCTCGGCGTGCCCAACGTGCGCGTCGTCTTGTTGTACCCGAAGGGCCGGATCTCCCCGTTCCAGGAAGCGCAGATGGCCACCCTCGGCGGCAACGTCCGCGCGCTCAGGGTGCCGGGGACCTTCGACGACTGCCAGCGGCTCGTGAAGACCGCGTTCCTGGATCCGTCGCTCGCGGGCCTCGGCCTGTCGTCGGCCAATTCGATCAACATCGGACGGCTGCTGCCGCAGAGTTACTACTACGTCGCCAGCTACCTGTCGGCGACTCGCCGCGCGAGCGAACCTGTTGTCTTCTGCGTGCCCAGCGGCAACCTGGGCAACCTGACCGCGGGCGTGATTGCGCAGCGGCTGGGACTCCCCGTTCGGCGGTTCATCGCCGCGTGCAACGTCAACGACGTGCTGCCGGGCTACCTCTCGACGGGCGCGTACCGATCCCGCCCGGCGGTGCCGACGCTGTCGAACGCGATGGATGTGGGAGACCCGAGCAACTTCCCGCGCCTGCTCGCGCTTCACGGCGGCCGACTGGCCTCGATGCAGGCGAACCTGATCGGCAGGACGATTGACGATCGTCGGACGCGGGCAACAATCAAAGAGGTGTACGCCCGCACCGGGTACCTTCTCGATCCGCACAGCGCTGTCGGGTACGCCGCCGCGCAGGACGAGTTGACCTCCGCGCGATCAGATGAGCTTGTCGTAACGCTGGCGACCGCTCACCCCGCCAAGTTCGGGGACGCCATTCGCGAGGAGCTCGGCTTCGCGCCGCCGCTGCCGCCCGCCCTCCAGGACTGGACCGAGCGGCCCAGCCTCGCCATTGAGCTGCCCGACACGGAGTACGACAGCCTGCGCGACTTCCTCGTGTCCGGGACCCGATTGACGACGTAGCGTCCGCGCAGCGGCGCCCCTGCTACCAAGCGGTCTGGGGACCGAGGGCGGATCGGGCTACCGCCTCGCCGAGCTGTAGATGTTGTGCTACTCGTTCTGTTGCCCAAGACACAAGGGCGGGGCTTCAGCCGTGATGCCGCGATCGGTAGGTCGGGGCTTCAGCCCTGCCGCTCCATCCCCTGTAGGGGGGGGCTTCAGCCCCGCCTTGCCGGCGGACCTTCAGGTCCGCCCCGTCCACTGCTGCGCCGCCACCACCAGTA
>JAEAME010000216.1_pt1 | contig 71936 bp, 72 predicted proteins | sample 8958731 | NCBI WGS metagenome assembly JAEAME01 (sample SAMN16933194, study PRJNA681113) | bioreactor sludge metagenome | isolation source: anerobic bioreactor sludge (Control) | place: India:Bengaluru | collected 2018-10-24
GACGCTGTAACCCTCGTAGGGCGGGGCTTGCGCCCCGCCGTGACGCCGGGGGCTTAAGCCCCCGGCGCGTACGGCGGACCTAAAGGTCCGCCCTACGCCTACCGCCCGCCGAGGGCCCGAACAGCTTCTCCAGCGCTTCCGGCTTCGGCGGCGGTGTCAGCAGGCTGACGATAATCAGAGCGCCGATGGAGATGAGCGCCGACGGGTAGATGCTGGGGATCCCCCAGGGATCCGCGCCGAAGACCTGGGCCCCGGTGACGCCCGGCGCAGCCTGCATGACCCCTGGCAGAATCCTCGGCAGCACGAGTTCGAAGAAGACCGTGGCAAGCGCGCCGAGCGTGATCGACGCGAGGCCGCCCTGCCAGGTGGCGCGTTTCCACGTCAGCGCGGCGAACAGCGCCGGCGTCACGGCCACGCCGTACATCGTGTAGGCGAAGTACGCGTACTGCAGCACCGAGATCTGCGAGTTCAGCACCGTCGGCACGAAGATCATCAGGAATGCGAGCAGGCCCAGGCAGACCACGAAGACCTTCTGCAGCGCGACCATCTTCGTGGGGTCGGCGTCCGGCCGGATCATACCCTGGTAGATATCGCGCATGACGTTCGAGCTCGACGACAGCAGGTAGTTCATGCCCGTCGACAGGACCACCGCACATGCGGCGCCGAGCAGCAGCACGCCGACCGGGCCGGGCACCATGTAGCGGGCGGCGTTCAGCACCAGCGCGCGGCCGTCCCATCCCAGCTGGCGCTCGACGTTGTACGACGACGCGTACACCGCAATGCAGATCACGATCGTTTCGACGACGATCGTGCCCACGATCCAGATCGCCACGGCCTGCTTGGCTTCTTTCGGCGAGCGGGCCGCGTAGAACTTCTGGTACATCGACTGCACGCCCATGAGCAGCATGAGCGTCGACAGGAAGTAGGCGAACGCCTTGAGCGGCGGGTACTTGCCGAAGTCGGCCGCGAAGACTTCAAAGCGCGAGGCTGGCAAGACCTCCGCCGCGTGCCCCCATCCGCCGGCGGCCGCCACCACGAACGGCACGGCCAGCAGGCACGCCGACACGATGATGATGCCGTTCGGCAGGTCCGTGCCGGCCACCGCCACCATCCCGCCGAGCGTCACAAACAAAATGACGAAGGCCGCCGTGATCGTCTGGCCGACTTCCAGCGAGATGCGGCCGTCGGAGATGACGTTCAGGATGTAGCCGCCCGCCCTGAACTGGTACGAGACGATTGTCGTAAACGCGATGATCAGCGCGATTGCCCCGAAGAGCCGCGCGAACCTGCCGTACCGCACCTCGAGGATGTCACCGACGGTGTACTGGCCGAACGTGCGGATCCGCGCCGCGACGAAGTAGATGATGGCGATGCCCAGAAACGCCCCAGCCGGCTGCCAGACCGCGCTCCAGCCCGCGTACGACGCGTACTCGGCGCCGGCGATGAAGGTGCCCGACCCGATCCACGTGCACACGAGCGTGAAGACCATCGTGAGCAGCGACAGGCTCCGCCCGGCCACCATGAAGTCGTCCTGCGACTTGACCCGCTTGGAGCGGTAGACGTTCGCGCCCATCAGCACGAAGAGGTACGCGAGGATGACGTAGAGATAGAAGCTCACAGGCCCTCCTGGTTGCCGTCCGCAAGAGTCCCGGTTCAGCGCCCCTAGGCTTCAGGATCCGCGGTCCCGTCGGGATCGCCGAGCTCGAAGGTGCCGTGCTCGGCGGCAGCGAGAATCTCCCTGGCCTGCTCCGCGTGCTCTTCGGGCACGAGGATGGCCACTTCCCCGAGCCCGTCCATGGTCAGGCCGAACACCGCGCCGAGCGCCTCGCCGTGCGCGCGGGCGGGAATGCCGCTGCCCCTGAGCGCCGCGACGATCGCGTCGGCGTTGACGCCGCCGGCGGTCCGCAGGATTTCGACTTCCTTGGAAGCGTGGTCCATCGCATCCTCCGCGCGCCCTACACATCGATGAGGATCAGGTCGTGCTGCATGGCGCCGGCGACGTCCACCTTCCCCGCCGGCGTGATAAACACGTCAATCTCCGACCGCACCGCCATCTCCCCCGCCAGGTAGATGCCAGGCTCGATGGAAAAGCAGATGCCAGGCACCAGCTCCCGCTCGTCGCGCGTCTCGAGGTTGTCGATATTCACGCCGTTGCCGTGCACCTGGTCGCCGATCGAGTGCCCCGTCCGGTGGATGAACTACGGGCCGGAGCCCGCCTGGTCGACCACCGCCCGGCAGGAATCGTCCACCTCCCAGCCGAAGACCCGCGCGCCCGCCGCGTACCGGGCGCGGACGAACTCCAGCGCGGTGTTCCTTGCGTCGCGGACGACGCTGAAGATCTCGACGTACTTCGGCGGCGGCGCCGACCCGACAAAGCCGCACCACGTGATGTCGTAGAAGATCGAACCCGGCTGGTCCAGCTTGGCCCACAGATCGATGAGCAGCGTGTCGCCTGTTCGGATGGGCCGGGCGTTGGCGGGCGTCGGCTCGAAGTGGGGATCGGCCGGCTGCTCGTTGGTGCCGACAATCGGGAACTCCCCCTGGCACGTCAGCCCCTCTTCACCGTACCGGCGGACGATAAACTGCTGAACGTCGTATGCGGTCAGCGCCCGGCCGGCCCTGAGCTCGCGTCCGACGAGGGCGAACGCGTCGTTCTTGATCCGCTGGACCCGTTCCCCCGCCGCGAGGTGAGACTGGTACGCCGCCTCGTCGAGCACCGCCTGAAACGTCTGCACGAGGCTCGCGGACGACACCACGTCGTACCCGAGCGAGCGCACGAGATCGACGGTGCCGGCGTCAACGACCGAGACATACGGGATGTTCGCCGTCGGCGAGTACTGCATGGCGACCCGCTGCGCGCCGCCGAGCATGCCCTGCAGGCCGCTGTGCAGCTCCCGCCAGGACAGGTAGAGACGCTTCTCCCCGGGCAAGCCGTCCAGCTTCGTTGACTCGACCTTCGAACAGAGCTTGATCGGGTCGCCGGCGGCTGGAATCCAGTAGAACCAGCGTCGGCTCGTGAACTTCCCGAGGTCCATCCCCAGCACGCGGTACGCAATCGCATCGCGGTTGTGGAAGTCATAGAAGAGCCAGCCGTCAACTCCGGCGGCCGCAAGTTCCTCCTGGATACGTGAAATGTCGGGCATCCTGACCTCCTCTGTGCACCCGCCGGTGAGCCCGCAGGATACCATGTCCTCTCCCTCCCCCGTCTCTCGTCCTGAGCCTCTCGTCCTTAGCCTCTCCGGCGCTTCTCCGGAGCTTCTCCTGAGCTTCTCCTGAGCCTCTCCTGAGCTTCTCCTGAGCCTCTCCGTGCCTCTCCGTGCCCTGTTGTATGATTCCCACCACCAGAAGGAACCCGCATGACCGCTCGCGTCGACTTCAACTGTGACATGGGGGAGAGCTTCGGCGCCTGGACCCTGGGGTTCGACGAGGCGGTCATCGCGTCGATCACCTCGGCCAACATCGCCTGCGGCTTCCACGCGGGGGATCCGCAGGTCATGCAGCAGACCGTGCGGCTGGCGGAAGCGCACGGTATCGGGATCGGCGCTCACCCGTCGTTTCCCGATCTCCAAGGGTTCGGGCGGCGCACCCTGGCCGCCTCGCCCTCCGAGGTCCGTAACGACGTCCTGTACCAGATCGGGGCACTCACCGCGTTTACGTCCGCCAAGCGCCTGCAGCACGTGAAGCCGCACGGCGCGCTGTACAACGAGGCCGTCAGCGGCGGAGAGCTCGCACAGGCCATCTGCGACGCGGTGCTCCAGGCCGACCCGCAGCTCATCCTCGTCGTGCTGGCGGGATCGGCGTTCGCCCGCGTGGCCCGGGAGCGCGGCGTCCGCGTCGCCCGTGAGGCGTTCGCCGATCGCGCGGTGAACGCCGACGGCACCCTCGTCGCTCGATCGAGGCCGGGAGCCGTCATCAACGACGTTACGGCGGTCGTCGAGCGCAGTATCCGGATGGTGACGGAGCACACCGTCGTGGCCATCACGGGCGAGGTCATCCCCGTCAGCGCCGACACCGTCTGCCTGCACGGCGACACGCCCGGCGCGGTCACGCTGGCAGCCCGTCTGCGATCGGGGTTTGAGCAGGCCGGGGTAGAGGTTGTCCGGCTCGACGAGATCGTCTGAAGACCGTCCTTGAACCTGCCGGAGGCTGAAGCCTCCGGCATCACGGCGGGGCTCAAGCCCCGCCCTACGCTCGCCGGGCGATCTGCAGAGAAAGCAACGCGATGGGCCTGAAGTTCCTGAACGCCGGGGATGCCGCCGTCGTTGCGGAACTCGGCGACAGCATCGACCCGGCTACCAACCTCCGCGTACACGCTCTTGCCCGCGCCATCGACGGCCATCGCGTCGCCGGGGTCGTGGATCTCGTACCGACCTATCGCTCCCTGCTCGTCAACTACGATCCGCTGCGGACGACGCGTCCTGCTCTCGAGCAGGAGATTGCCACGCTGGCGGCCAACCTGGAGGAGCAGCCTCAGCAGCCGCCTCGCGTGCTCGAGGTGCCCACCGTCTACGGAGGGGAGTTCGGACCGGATCTGGCGTTTGTCGCCGACTACGCAGGCCTCCCGGCTGACGAGGTCGTCCGAATCCACTCGGAGCCTGACTACCTCATCTACATGATGGGCTTCACGGCCGGCTTCCCGTACCTCGGCGGCATGTCCCCGACGATCGCTGCGCCGCGCCTGAAGACGCCGAGAACCGGGATCCCGGCAGGTTCAGTGGGCATCGCCCAGCAGCAGACCGGCGTCTACCCGGCGGAGAGCCCGGGCGGATGGCAGATCATCGGCCGGACGCCGCTGCGTCTGTTCGATCCCCTGCGAAATCCGCCCGTCGCCGTCCAGGCTGGCGAGTTCATCCGGTTCGTGCCCATCACCGAGACCACGTTCCGCGACATCGAACGGAGGGTGCAGGAGGGCACCCACACGCCGACTGTGCAAGCACAGCGGTGAGTGTGCGGCAGATGGAAATCCTCGAAGTCATCGACGGCGGCATGCTGACCACCGTGCAGGACCTGGGGCGTTACGGGTACCAGCGGTACGGCGTCCCTGTCTCCGGGGCCGCAGACACGTTCGCCCTGCGCGCAGCCAACCGGATCGTCGGGAACGCTGACACCGCCGCGGGGCTCGAGGTCACGCTGGCCGGCCCCCGCCTGCACGTGCTGGCCGCCACCGTCATGGTGGTCACCGGCGCCGATCTGTCGGCCCGGCTCGACGCGACGCCGGCGCCGCTGTGGGAGCCGTTTGTCGCGCCCGCCGGCTCCGTGCTGTCGTTCGGCGAGACCCGCGACGGCGTGCGCGCGTATCTCGCGGTGCACGGCGGCATCGACGTACCGGTCATCCTGGGCAGCCGTTCGACCAGCGTGGCCCTGAGGCTGGGCGGCCTCGACGGCCGCCCGCTCAGGGCCGGCGACCGGCTCGCCGTGCCGGGCAACCGCCCGGCCTCGCGCATCGAGGCCCGTCGAATGCCGCGCGACGAGATCCCGACCTACGGACACCATCACGTGCTGCGCGTCGTCCTGGGCCCGCAGCAAGCAGCCTTCACCGCGCACGGCATCAGGACACTGGCGTGTTCGTCGTACACGGTCTCCGCGCGGTCGGACCGCGTCGGCTGCCGTCTCGAGGGGCCGGCCATCCAGCACGCCGGCCCTGCCGATATCGTCTCAGATGGCAGCCCGAACGGCGCGGTCCAGGTGGCTGGAGACGGCATGCCGATCGTGCTGCTGGCCGACCGCGGCACGACCGGCGGGTACACGAAGATCGCCACCGTGATCGGCGTCGACCTGCCGCGCCTGGCGCAGGCGGCCGCCGGCGACACCGTCGCCTTCCGGCCGGTGACGGTCGAGCACGCCCACGCGCTCGTCGGCGAACAGCAGCGCGTACTCGACCGGCTGGCCGCAGGGCCGGCTGTCACGTTTGCCGCGCGGCGAATGGCTGCAACGGTAGACGGGATGTCCGTCGAGATCGACGCTGGTCTTGCTGAGGAGACTGCCGGTTCCTTGGTCGGACGCGAGCCGCCGCCGCACACGCGGCTGGCCGTTCAGGTGCGCGGGCCGGCCGGCACGCGCACCTTCTCGGTCGACGTCCGCGACGCGGATCAGTGAAAGCCCGACACGAGCGCCAGCAGCACCCCTCCGGCAATCACGCTGCCGAGTTGGCCGGCGGTGTTCGACCCCATCGCGTGCATGAGGATGAAGTTCTCGGGGTCTTCCTCAAGCGCCATCTGCGCCGAGAGGCGGCCGGCCATCGGGAAGGCGCTGATGCCGCAGGCCCCGATGAGCGGGTTGATGGTCCCGCCCGACACCGCCGACATGAGCTTGCCGAACAGCAGCCCTGCCACGGTGTCCAGCACGAACGCCAGCAGGCCCAGGGCGAGGATCATCGCCGTATCCAGCTTGAGGAACGCGGCCGCTGTCATCGTCGAGCCGATCGACAGCCCGAGGAAAAGCGTGGTGACGTTGACGATCTCGTGCTGGGCGGCCTTGCTCAGCCGGTCGACGACGCGGCTTTCGCGCAGCAGGTTGCCGAGCATCAGCGTCGCGATGAGCGGCGCCGCGTCGGGGGCGATGACGCTCACGACCACGGTGACGACGACCGGGAAGACGATGACCGCCGTGCGCGACACCGGTCTGGGGGCGTAATCCATCCGGATACGGCGTTCAGCCGGTGTCGTCATCAGCCGCATGATCGGCGGCTGGATGATCGGGATGAGGCTCATGTACGAGTATGCCGCCACCGCGATCGGCCCCAGCATCTCCGGCGCCAGCTTCGTCGACACGAAGATCGCCGTCGGCCCGTCGATGGCGCCGATCACGCCGATCGACGCCGCCTGGTTCAGCGGGAAGCCCAGCAGCACCGCCAGGATGAGCGTCCCGTAGATGCCGAACTGGCCGGCTGCGCCGAGCAGCATCATCTTGGGCTGCGCCAGCAGCGGGCTGAAGTCGATCATGGCCCCGACGCCGACGAAGATCAGCAGCGGGAAGAGCTCCGTCCTGATGCCGGCGTCGTAGAGCACCTGCATCAGCCCTGACGCGTTTGACATGCCGAGGTTCGCCATGATGCAGCCGAACCCGATCGGCAGCAGCAGCAGCGGTTCGTACTTTTTGATGACCGCCAGCGCGACCAGGGCGCACCCGACGGCGATCATGGCGGCGGCGCCCCAGGTGAACGCGGTCAGTCCTTTGATGAGGCCGGCGACAAGTGGCGTCAGGTCCATGCGTGTCCTGCGATCAGAGGGTCACCTCTTCCGCTGCTCATCGGCCAGGTACGCCCCGACCGCCGCTGCGGCCGCTCGTGCCTTCACGTCGCCAGCGTGCTGCTCGCGCTGGCGCGCGACCGCCACGGCCGCGACCGCGGCGACCGCCACCGCGCGTGCGCGGGCAGAGGCCTCGTCGTCCGGCGGCTGCCCCGCTCTGTCGCCGTCCTCGCCGCCGGTGGCGGACCGATCGGCGGCCGCGCGGACAATCACCGCGATAAGCGCCCAGAGCAGCAGGATGACGGCGAAGACCAGCCCCATCCCGATCGCGGTGATGAGCAGCGCCGCCTGCAGCGTGTCAGTCATTGATCCCTGGCCCCAAGTCCCTTGCCCCTGGCCCCTCAGGCAAGCGCCCTCCCCTTCGTCTCGGGGATCCAGATCCAGATGACCGCGGCCACGCCGAAGGCCGTCGCGATCAACGGGAAGGCCACCTCGAAACCGTGCGTGTCGGCGATCGTGCCCACCGTCCAGGGCGCGACCGCGCTGGCGATACGTCCGATGTTATAGGTAAACCCCTGCGCCGTCGAACGAATCGCGGTCGGATAGATCTCGGCGGTCACGGCGCCGAACCCGCTGAAGTACCCGGTGCCGAAGAAGGCCACCAGCGGTCCGAGCCCAAGCAGGATCCAGGGGTTCCGCGTGGTCGTGTACAGCAGGATCAGCGCGGAGGCTGCGACCAGGTAGATCACGTACGTCCGCTTCCGTCCGAGCGTGTCGGCGATGAACCCGAAGGTCACGTAGCCGAACCACATCCCCACCTGCATGCTGACGAGCAGGCCGGTTGCGACAGCGCCGAGGCCGATCCCGCCCTGCTCGACCGGAAGCTGCAGGTACGACGGGATCCAGAGGTTGAAGCCCCACCACGCGAACATCGTGCAGGCGTTCATCAGGGTCACCGCGGCAGTGGTCTTGAGCATCCGGCCGCGGAAGATGTCGCGCGCGCCCTGGCGCGCGCGAACCGCTCGCTCCCGCGTCTGCCGCCAGATCGCCGGCTCCGGCACCGTCCGCCGCACCCAGGCCGTGAAGAGCGCGGGTACGACGCCGACAAAGAACACCGCACGCCAGCCGGCCACCGGCATGACGAGGGCCGCGACAACGACCGCGGCGCCGTACCCGACGGCCCACGCGCTCTGGACGAGGCCGAGCGCCTTGCCGCGATGCTCGGCCGGCCACGTCTCGGACACCAGCGTGGCGCCGCTCGCCCACTCGCCCCCCATGCCGAAGCCGAGCAGGACGCGGAACAGCGCCAGTTGCGCAACCGTCTGCGCGAGGCCGCACGCCCCCGTGAACACCGAGTAGATCAGGATGCTGCCGATGAGCGCCTTCGTCCGGCCGTACCGGTCCGCCACCACGCCGAAGACAATCCCACCGATGGCGGCGGCGGCCAGCGTCAGCGACCCGAGCAGGCCGCCCGTCGTCTTGGCCATGCCGAGATCGCGCATAAGCGCCGACAGCACGAGGGCGTAGAGCATGACGTCGAAGGCGTCGAGCCCCCAGCCGAGCGCTGCCGCGATCAGGGATCGTTTCGATGCGGGCGCGGCCGTCGTCCACCAGCCAAAAAGACCGGGCGGGCCGGCCGCGCGGCTGTCGTTCATCAGACACTCCGTCGGACAACTTGCGTGAGATACCGCCCCACACACGCGGTGTCAAGGGAAAAGGCCGAAAAGCGGCTGTGGTATCCTGCCGGTGACGCCCCGATCGCCGAGGAGGACGCGATGACGCCAGCCGATGCCGCCGACCGACGCGCCCTGCGCGTGACGGATCTCACCTTCCGCGACGGCCACCAGTCGCTGTTCGCCACGCGCGTGCGCACCGCGGATCTTGCGGCGATCGCGCCCCAGATGGACGAGGCCGGCTTCTGGTCGCTCGAAGTGTGGGGCGGCGCCACCTTCGACGTGATGACCCGCTTCCTCAACGAGGACCCCTGGGAACGCATCCGCACGCTCAAGCGGCTGATGCCGCACTCGCGGCTGCAGATGCTGCTGCGCGGCCAGAACCTGGTCGGCTACCGCAACTACGCCGACGACGTGGTGGGCGCCTTTGTCGACCACGCGGCGGATTGCGGCATCGACGTGTTCCGCGTCTTTGACGCGCTCAACGACGAGCGCAACTTCACGACCGCGTTCCGGGCCATCCGCGAGAAGGGCAAGCACATCCAGGGGGCGCTCAGCTACTCGGTCACCGAGCCGCGCCTCGGCGGCCCGGTGTTCAACATCGACTACTTCGTGCGGAAGGCCCGCATCATCGAGGAGATGGGCGCAGACAGCCTGTGCATCAAGGACATGGCGGGGCTGCTCGCGCCCGAGGACGCGCACGATCTGGTCAGCGCGCTCAAGCAGACGCTCACGATCCCCGTGTGGGTGCACAGCCACTTCACGAGCGGCATGGCCTACATGAGCCTGCTCAAGGCGATCGAGGCCGGCGCCGACGGGATCGATGTCTGCCTGGCGCCGTTCGCCCTGCGCACGTCGCACCCGGCCGTCGAGCCGATCGTCGCGGCGCTCCACGGCGAGCCGCGCGACACCGGCCTGTCGCTCGACCGGCTCCTCGAGATCGGCGGGCATTTCGAAACCATCGGACGCAAGTACCGCGACTTCCTCGACACCTCGAAGCTCTCCGTCATCGACACCAACGTGCTGACCCATCAGATTCCCGGCGGCATGTTCAGCAACATGGTGGCGCAGCTGAAGGAGGCGGGCGCTCTCGATCGGCTGAACGAGGTGTACGAGGAACTTCCGCGCACGCGGCGCGAGCTCGGCTACCCGCCGCTCGTCACCCCCACGAGCCAGATTGTCGGCAGCCAGGCCGTGCTGAACGTGCTGTTCGGGCGCTACAAGATGATCTCGCGCGAGGTGAAGGACTACGCCTACGGCCTGTACGGCACGCCGCCGGCCGCGATCGACCTTGAGGTCCAGCGGATCGCCCTCGCCGGCTACGAACGCGGCGACACGCCCATTACGTGTCGTCCAGGCGACCTGCTCGAGCCCGAGTTGGAGAAGGCGCGCGCGGCCGCCGGGGATCTGGCCTGCGACATCGGCGACGTGCTGTGCTGCGCGCTCTACCCGACGACCGGCCTTCGGTTCCTCAGGTGGAAGTACGGCGTCGAGGCGCCGCCGCCGGACACCCGGCCGAAGACGCTCGAGGAGGTCGAGCGCGAGGACGCCCTGATTGCCAGAGCCAGAAAGGGCGAGCTTTCCGTCCCTCCCCCGACCGCCCCGCGCCGGGTCTTCAACGTCCGCGTCGGCAGCGAAGCCTTCGTCGTCGAGGTCGAGCCGGCAGGCGGCGCGCCGGTCGTGACCGCCGGGGCCGCCCGGCCGTCGGCCGTGCAGACAGCCACCGCTGTGTCACCCTCGGCCGCGCCCCCGGCTGTCGCACCGCCAACGCCCGCAGGCGCCCCGAGCGCAACGCCCGAGGCCGTCACGGGGGAGACCCGCCTCGTCGCGCCGATGCCGGGCATTGTGATTCGTTACCTGGTCGGGGAAGGCGACCAGGTCACACGCGGGACCCCGGTCCTGGTGCTCGAAGCCATGAAGATGGAAAACACGCTCCCGGCGCCGGCCGCCGGACAGGTCAGGCGGCTGCTGCGCAAAGCCGGCGACTCCGTCGCCCGCGGCGACGTGCTGGCCGTGATCGGGTAACGCCCCGCCGCCGGCCGCCCGGGCTACAGCAGCCGGCGCGACAGGTAGCTCCACACCGCGTAGGCGAGCCGCTGCCGATGGTGGCGTGCGATCTCGCGGCACCAGAACGGCCCTTCGATCAGCTCGCAGCCGTACGGCAGCTCGCCGATCTCGAGCGGCTCCTTGTGCTCGGCGGCATAGCGCCCCAGCGTCTCGCCGGACGGGCGCGCGGTGTTGGCAATGACGACGTCGACCGGCCGCCCGATGGCGTCAGCGGTCCAGTTCACGGCGTCGCCGGCCGTAAACCCGCGCATCCCCTGCCCCTCGGTGAGCAGGTTCGCAATCAGGATGATCGGCACGCCGGCACCCGCCAGCGCTTCCCTGACGCCGTGGACCTGGAAGATCGGCATCAGGCTCGTGAAGAAGCTGCCGGGGCCGATGACGACGGCGTCGAACTCGCGGATGGCCTCGCCGACGGCCGGGTGGATGCGGACGTCCGGATCGAGCCAGATCCGGCGGACCAGATGCCCCTCGTTCTGTCCCTGGTCGACCTCGACTTCGCCTTTGGTCTGCGACCCGTCGCGGTACTCGGCGCACACGCTGGCCTGCTCGGTGCTGACCGGCCAGACGCGCCCGAGGCACCCGAGCAGCGCCCGCAGGCCGTCGACCGCGGAGAGGAAGTCCCCGCTGTAGCGTTCCATCATCGACAGCAGGAGGTTGCCGCCGGTGTGCCCGGCCAGCCGGGTGTGCTCGAGGGCGGGCAGGCGCGACAGCAGCACGCGGCGGGCTTCGGCCTCGTTGCGCGCGAGGGCCAGCGCGCACTTGAGCACGTCGCCCGGCGGGAGCACGCCCAGCTCGTCGCGGAGCTGGCCGGAGCTGCCGCCGCTGTCGAACATCGTCACCACGGCGTTGACGCGCAGCCAGGGGTTGCGCTTGAGCCCGCCCAGCAGGCTGGGCAGCCCCGTCCCCCCGCCAAGGCAGCCGACACTGAGCTCGCGCAGGCGCATGCCGTCATTGTAGCGGGAACGGCGGAAGCCGGCAGGCGGAAAGGCAGACCTGCAGGCGTCGCGCGGCTGGTCCGGAAAAAAAGCGGGCTGGACGCGGGATTCGACTAGAATAGGGGGCAATTGTCTTCCGGCAGATGATCCTTCCCATCTTCTAGGATCCCATCATGAACGTCTTTGTGCTCAACTGCGGCAGTTCGTCCCTGAAATTCCAGATCATCGAAACCGACCCCGACCTCATCGAGCGCGACGGCGAGCGGCTGCTCGCCAAGGGCTTGATCGAGCGCGTCGGCAGCGAGGCCATCATCACGCTGCAGGCGGAGAACAACACGCCGCTCAAGCAGGCCGCTCCGCTCCGGGACCACCGCGCGGCCCTGGCATACGTCATCAAGTGGGTCACCTCGCCCGACTCCAAGATCCCGAACATCTCGAGCCTCGCCGACATCCACGCGGTCGGACACCGCGTCGTGCACGGCGAGGAGCGGTTCAAGCGGTCGATCCGGATCGATAACAACGTGATCGCGGGGATCCAGGACTGCATCGATCTGGCCCCGCTGCACAACCCGGCGAACCTCAAGGGCATCTACGCCGCCCGCGAGCTGTTCGGGCCGAACATCCCGCAGGTGGCGATCTTCGACACCTCCTTCCATTCGACGATGCCCGACACGACGTACCTCTACGCGCTGCCGTACCAGCTGTACCGGCGGTTCAAGATCCGCAAGTACGGGTTCCACGGCACGTCCCATCGGTACGTCGCCTACCGGTACCGCAAGATCACGGGCAAGACGCGCGAGGAGACGAACATCATCACCCTGCACCTCGGCAACGGCTGCTCGATGTGCGCCATCAAGGGCGGAAAGTCGATCGACACCTCGATGGGGATGACGCCGCTCGAGGGGCTCATGATGGGGACCCGCTGCGGCGACGTCGACGCCACGGTCGTCGAGTACCTGATCCACAAGGAAGGCAGCGGCCTCGACGAGGTGTTCTCGGTGCTCAACAAGCGGTCCGGCCTGCTCGGCATCTCGGGGCTGACCAACGACATGCGCGATCTGCTCGTCGAGATCGACGAGCACCAGGACCGCCGCGCGACGCTCGCCGTCGACATGTTCTGCAGCCGGGCCAAGAAGTACCTGGGCGCCTACCTCGCCGAGATGAACGGCGCCGACGCCATCTGCTTCACGGCCGGCATCGGCGAGAACGCCGCCGAGGTGCGCCGCCGCATCGTGAGCGACCTCGACTGGTTCGGCATCGAGCTCGACGATGCCCTCAACAAGTCGGCGTACGGCGGCAAGGAGATGGTGATCAGCTCGAAGAAGAGCCGCGTGCCCGTGTACGTGATCCCGACCAATGAGGAGTTGATCCTGGCGAGGGACACCGTGCGCGTGGTGCTGGACATTCCCAGGATTTGGTAGGGGCGAGGACTCAATCTGTCATGACCGAGAATCGATTTACTGCCGACATCAGGGCAAAGGCCGCCCTGCGGAATCTCAAGGTCGTTTTCCCGGACGCTGAAGATGCGCGGACGCTCAAGGCGGCCGCATCGCTCGTCGCGCTCAAGATCGGCCGCCCATCGCTGGTCGGGCCCGCCGCCTCCATCCGGCAGCTCGCCGCCGACCAAGCCGTCCCCCTCGACCAGGTGGGCGTGATTGATCCGGCGGACAGCGAGTGGCAGCAGGAGTTTGCGCACCTGCTCTACGAGAAGCGCAAAGCGAAGGGGCTGACGCTCGAGCAGGCGGCGCAGGCGGTCAGGAGCCCTCTGTACTTCGCCGGCCTGATGCTCGACACCGGCAAGGTCGACGTCGTGGTCGGCGGGAACGTCTCGTCGACGCCCGACGTCATCCGCGCGGCCATCCACACCGTGGGCGTTGCGCCCGGCATCTCGATTGTGAGCAGCTACTTCATCATGGTGCTTCCGGGCCGGCTGCTGTGCTTCGCCGACTGCGCCGTCAACCCCGACCCGACCGACGTGCAGCTGGCCGACATCGCCATCTCCTCGGCCCAGAACTTCCACGCCGTCACAGGGGAGGAACCGCGGGTCGCGATGCTGTCGTTTTCGACCAAGGGCAGCGCCTCGCACCCGCACGTCGAGAAGGTGCAGAGCGCGACGCGCCTTGTCAAGGAGCGGGCGCCCGGCCTGCTCGCCGACGGGGAGCTCCAGGCGGACGCCGCCCTGGTGGCGGCCATCGGCGAGCGCAAGTGCAAAGGATCGCCCGTGGCCGGCCGCGCGAACGTCCTCGTCTTCCCCGATCTCGACGCAGGCAACATCGGCTACAAGCTGACCGAGCGTCTCGCCGGCGCCGAAGCCGTCGGCCCCATCGTCCAGGGCCTGCGGAAGCCGTACTGCGACCTGTCGCGCGGCTGCAGCGTCGATGACATGGTGAACGTCGCGGCGATCTGCTCGCTGATGGCCTGAGTGGTGCTTGACGTCGGCGCCAGCCGGGTGAACAATCCCGCGTGACACCCAGACTGGAGGCTGCCGCATGCCACTCCCGCGTCGCGCACTTGCCGCTGCAGTCGTTCTGCTGTCGCTCGTCGGCGCCGTCTGTTGCAGCCGGCCCGAGCCGTCCGGCGCGAAACCCGCCGAACCGGCAGTCGCCTCGCAGCCCAGTCCGGCCGAGGTCAAGGCCGACATGGGCGATCACTTCACGAGGGTGAAGACCATCGAGGAGGCGGTCATCCGCGGCGACCTCGACGATGCGCGAGAGCCCGCGACGTGGCTGGCGGACCACCAGGAGTCCGCGGGGTTTGCCTCCAACCTGAGGTCGAGAGTCGACGAACTGAAGGGGTCGGCGAAGTCCGTGGCGGTGGCTCGCGACATTTGGGGCGCCTCCCAGGCGACCGCCGCGATGGTGGCCACCTGCGGCGCGTGCCACGTGGCAGCCAACGTCAAGCCGGTGCTGCCGCCGGTTCCCACGCCGCCCACGATCGCCGCCGGCCTGCCCGGCTACATGCTCGCGCACCAGCGCGCGGTCGACCTGATGTATCAGGGGCTGATTGCGCCATCGGACGGCGCCTGGAAGGGCGGCGCTGCGGAGTTGAAGCGCGCGCCGCTGACGCTCGCGGACCTGCCGAAGGATCCGCTGCTCACCAAGGAAGTTGCCGCGCTGGAGGGCGACATCGTGACGATGGCGGGACGGGCGGACGCCGCCTCGGACACCAGCGCGCGCGTCGCGATCTACGGGGAGATCATCGCGGCCTGCGCTAACTGCCACGTCCTGCACGGCGACATCTGGGGCCCGGGGCTGCCGAAGAAGTAGTCGCGCAACGGCTCAGCGCGCCTCGGAGTCTGCCGCGTCCCGGGGCGCGCGGGGCGATCGCCAGCCTTCGTCGAGCAGCGACTGTTGCAGGGCGAGCGATCGCTCGATGAGCGCGGTCGGGTCTGTGAAGCGCTCGGTCGCCTCCCGGCCGTCCGGAGGCGTCACGATCAGCTCGTACCCGGTTCCGTCGGCGTCGCGGCGAATCTCCCACCGCAGGCGTTGCCCTGCACGCTCGAAAAACCACTGCATCCTCGGCCTCCTTCAACAGATCCGCGGCAACTGCTCACCGCTCAACATGTCGACGATGCGGCTCGAGCCGATGACGCTCGTCATCGACACCAGGCCCGGCTGGCCGGCGGTCACGCGCCCGACGACCACGGCGCCTGCCGACGCCGGGTGCCCCTGCAGCAGGCTGACCGCGCGAGTGGCTTCGTGCTCGGGCACGAACGCCACGAAGCGTCCCTCGTTGGCCACGTACAGGGGATCGAAACCGAGCAGCTCGCACGCGCCGCGGACGTCCTCGCGGACCGGGATCGCGCGCTCGTCGAGCCGAATCCCGACGCCCGCGGCGCCTGCAATCTCGTTCAGCGCGCTCGCGAGGCCGCCGCGCGTCAGGTCGCGCAGGCACCGCACGTCGAGCCCGTCGGCCAGCAGCGCGAGCACGGGCGCCGCGAGGGCCGCGCAGTCGCTTTCGATGGCGCTCTCGAAGGCCAGCCCCTCGCGCACCGCCATGATGGCCATCCCATGGCGCCCGAGATCGCCGCTCAGCACGATGGCGTCGCCGGCCTGCACGGAACGGGGCGAGATGTCCAGCTCGTGACCGATGACGCCGAGGCCAGCGGTATTGATGAAGATGCCGTCCCCCTTCCCTCGGTCAACGACCTTGGTATCGCCGCTGACGATCTGCACGCCGGCGGCGTCCGCGGCGGCCCGCATTGACGCCAGCACGCGCTGCAGCGTTTCGAGCGGCAGCCCTTCCTCGATGATGAAGCCCGCGGTCAGGCACAAGGGCCGCGCGCCGCTCATGGCCAGGTCGTTGACGGTGCCGTTGACGGCGAGCGTGCCGATGTCCCCGCCGGGAAAGAAGAGCGGCTGGACCACGTAGGAGTCGGTCGTGACCGCCAGACGGCGGCCGTGAAGCTCGATCACCGCGGAGTCGTGCCGCGTCTCGAGCGCGGGGTTCGAAAACGCCGGCAGGATGACCTGCTCGAGCAGCTGGTGCATCAGCCGTCCGCCGCCGCCGTGCGCCATCACCACGGTCTCGTACCGGCCGATCGGCACGGGGCACACGGGCGCCAGATCTTTGTCCTGCTGCGTCACAATCCCTCCTCGCTGCCCGTCCCCTGCCTCTCTGCCTGTCGTCCGGCCCCCGCCTGTCCCCGTCGCCGATGCACGTAGTACGCGGCGCAGGCGCCCTCGGACGACACCATTGTCGCGCCCAGCGGATGCTCCGGCGTGCAGCGGGTTCCGAACGCCGGACAGTCCACGGGCCGCAGCAGCCCCTGCAGCACGAGGCCGCTCTGGCACTCGTGTGACTCGGCGGCCGAGGAGAGCGGCCCGATCGCAAACCGCCGCTCCGCGTCGAAGTCGCGGTACTCCGGCCGGAGGCCGAACCCGCTTCCGCCAATCTCCCCAATGCCGCGCCAGTTGCGGTCCACGATCTCGAAGACCTCCGCGATCAACCGCTGGGCCGGCTGGTTGCCGCGCGCAGAGACGGCGCGGCTGTACTGGTTCTCGACCTCGGCCCGCCCCTCCTCGAGCTGCTTGATGCACATGTAGATGCCCTGCAGCAGATCGAGCGGCTCGAACCCGGTCACAACGATCGGCACGCGGTGCCGTGCGGCAATCGGCACGTACTGTTCGGTGCCCATCACGGTGCAGACGTGGCCCGCCGCCAGGAAGGCCTGCACGCGGCATCTCGGCGAGGCCAGCAGCGCCTCGAGGGCCGGCGGCACGAGCACGTGGGACACGAGCATCGAGAAGTTGCCCAGGCCCTCGCGGCGGGCCTGGTAGACGGCCATCGCGTTTGCCGGCGCGGTGGTCTCAAAGCCCACCGCAAAGAAGACGACCTCTCTGGCGGGGTTCTCACGCGCGACCACGAGGGCATCGAGCGGCGAGTACACGATGCGGACGTCGCCGCCGGCGGCTTTCACCGCCAGCAGGTCCGTCCGCGTCCCGGGCACGCGCAGCATGTCGCCGAACGAGCAGAAGATCACGCCGGGCTTCGAGGCCAGGGCGATCGCCGCATCGATCTTCTCCATCGGCGTCACACAGACCGGGCAGCCGGGCCCGTGCAGCAACGTGATCGCGTGAGGCAGCAGCTCGTCGATCCCGAACTTGACGATGGCGTGGGTCTGCCCCCCGCAGACCTCCATGATCGTCCACGGCCGCGACGTCAGCCGTGTGATCGCCCGCGTCAGCGCGCGGGCCGCGTCCGGATCGCGGTACTCGTCGATGTATTTCATGACGGCGGCTCTGCGGCCTGAAGCTCGTCGAGCAGCGCCAGCGTCTCGAGCGCCTCCGCCTCATCCAGCCTGTTGAGCGCAAACCCCACGTGCACGATCACGTAGTCCCCGACCCCGGCCTCCGGCACGTAGGCCAGGCTGACATCCTTGACCACGCCGCCGAAGCTCACCTTCGCCATCCTCATCAGCGGATCGTCCCCGCTGACGCTCATGATCTTGCCCGGAACCGCGAGGCACATCTCTACACTCCCGTCAGGGGCCAGGGGCTTGGGGCCAGAGACCAACAACGCGGACTGCCCTACGCCCTACGCCCTACGCCTTCCGCCTGAGCCGCCGCCCGCGCCGCTCCAACGATCTGCCCCAGCGCGATGCCGCCGTCGTTGGGCGGGATCCGCTGGTGCCAGTACGGCCTGAACCCCTCGGCGCGCAGCCGCGCCACCGTTCGCTCGGTCAGGTAGCGGTTCTGAAAACACCCGCCCGTCAAAACCACGCGCGGTCCTCCGTCGAGCCGCGCCACGGCCACAATCATCTCGGCGAGCGTGTTGTGAAAACGCGCCGAGATCCGCCCCGCCTTGACGCCCGCCCGCACGTCGGCAATCACCGAGCGGATCGTTGACGCCCAGTCGACGGCCGCCGGGTCCGCAGCGACGATCGCGAACGGGTACGTCTCGTCCGTCTGCTCGCCGGCGAGCGCGAACTCGAGCTCCATCGCGGCCTGGCCTTCATGGCGGATCCGCTGCCTGAGGCCGCACAGCGACGCGACCGCGTCGAACAGCCGGCCCGCGCTCGACGTCCTGGGCGTGTGCACCCTTCGCGCCAGCACCTGCCGCAGCACCGCGCGCTCCGGCCTCGTAAAGGCGGCCACGGGGGCCAGATCGGTGGCCTCGAACAGCGTGTCGCCGTCGAGCTCGTGCAGCACGCCGAGCGCCGCCCTTCGAGGCTCCTTGATTGCCTGCTCGCCGCCGGGAAGGGCGAAGGTGCGCAGGTGCGCCACCCGCGTGATCCCCTCAGGCCCCACCTTCAAGAATTCGCCGCCCCACACCGTTCCGTCAAGCCCGTATCCGGTCCCATCCCACGACACACCCAGCACCGGCTCATCCAGACCGTTTTCGGTCATGCATGCCAGCACGTGCGCCGCGTGGTGCTGAACGGGGACGATGCGGAGGCCCGTCTCGAGCGCGTAACGGGTCGAGAGGTACGCGGGATGCAGGTCGCAGGCCACCGTCGCCGGGCGCCACTCGTAGAGACGCTCGAAGGCGCCGACGACCTCTCGGAACGCCTGAAACGCCTGCGGCGTCTCCAGGTCGCCGATGTGCTGGCTGACGAAGGCGTTCGTGCCGATCGAAACGGCAATCGTGTTCTTCAGGTGCGCGCCGACGGCCAGAACCGCGCCCGGGTCGGATCGCAGCGGCACCGGCAGCGGGGCGTAGCCGCGCGAGCGCCGCATCACCGTCTCGCGGCCAAGCATCACGCGGACAACCGAGTCGTCGGCATGCCGGACAATCGGGCGATCGTGGACGAGAAGCAGGTCGGCCATCGGCCCAAGCCGGCCGATGGCTTCTCGTTCGTCGATGCAGATCGGCTCATCCGACACGTTGCCGCTGGTCGCGACGATCGGGAATCCCAGCTCCCGCATCAGCAGATGGTGGAGCGGCGTGTACGGCAGCATCACGCCAAGGTACGGATTCGCCGGCGCAACGCCTGCCGCGATGGCCCGCCTGTCGCCGGCGAGCTGCTCCGACCGCCGCTCCAGCAGCACGATGGGAGCCTCTGCCGATGTCAGCAGCCGCGCCTCGGGCTCGGACACCCGGCAGTCCGCACGAACGTCCTCGAGCGAGGGATACATCAGGGCGAACGGCTTCTCTTCCCTGGCCTTCAGCCGCCGCAACCGCCCGACGGCGCCCTCGTCCCGCGCGTCGACCATCAGGTGGAAACCGCCGAGCCCCTTGACGGCCAGGATCAGACCGGCGCGGAGATTGGCCGCAGCCGCGAGCAGCGCCTCGTCGCGCGACGCCACCACGCGCCCGGAGCGGTCCCAGAGCTCGAGGTGCGGGCCGCATGCCGGGCAGGCGTTGGGCTGCGCGTGGAAGCGTCGGTCGCTGGGCGTCTCGTACTCGGCCCTGCACGCCTCGCACATGACGAACCCGGCCATCGAGGTGTTCGGCCGGTCGTACGGCAGCGCAGTGATGATGGTGAACCGCGGGCCGCAGTTGGTGCAGTTCGTAAACGGGTACCGGTAACGGCGGTCGATCGGGTCCAAGACCTCGCGCAGGCAGTCAGGGCAGGTTGCGATGTCCGGCACCACGAGCGCGGTCCGCTCGCCGGCGACGCTGGGCCGGATCTCGAACGAGGTGAAGCCGGCCGGATCGAGGAATGTGGCCTCGAAGCTCTGGATGGATGCGCGAGGCGGCGCCTCGCGGCTCAGGCGCAGGAGGAACTCCGACAGCCGGTCGGTCGCCCCTTCGGCCTCGACGATGACGCCGGCTGGCGAGTTGACCACCCAGCCAGACAATTGCAGCCCGGTCGCCAGCCGGTAGACGAACGGGCGGAACCCGACGCCCTGGACGGCGCCGCGGATGACGGCTCTGACCCGCTGGAACTCCTCCATGCGCTCCTAGTGTGCCTGCCGCCACGCGGCAACCGGCTCCGACGAAAAGACCCCGTGCGCCAGCGCCAGGTCGGCGAGGCGGACGGGGTCGGATCAGACGCTGTAGGGCGAACCTTTCCGCCTCCGCTCGGGAGTGCTGCAGCCGAGCTATGGCGAGACCTCGCCGAAGCGCAAAGCGCGAAGGCGGGGAGGTCCGCCGTACACGCCGGGGGCTGAAGCCCCCGGCGTCACGGCGGGGCTAAAGCCCCGCCCTACTCCTCTCCTCCGTACATATCGAGCAGCTGCATCCGCGTCGCCTGCAGCCGCTGCTCGATGACCTGGAGCACGCGGTTGAGCAGCTCGAAGCCGAGCTGGTAGTCCCGTTCGCACTTGCTGCGCAGGCACTTGGCGTCGAGGGCGATGGCGCGCGTCGGTTCGATGACCCGTGCGTCGAAACGCCACCGGTACGGCGCCACGACCCACGACCAGCCCAGTACATCGCCGGACCCGATCGTCTCGATGGTGATTCCACGCCGATGGCCGGCCGGGATCTCGATGGCGACCTTGCCCTCCCGCAGGATGTAGAAGTGATTCGCTTCTTCACCCTCCCGGCAGATGCGGTCGCCGGCGGCGAACCTCACGTTCGACGCGCAGCCGATCAGAAGCTGCAGGTGCGCGTGCTCGAGTCCCTTCAGGAACGGATGGTTCGCGAGGATCCCCTCAAGTGTCTCGATGGGCATGGGCCGTCTCCTCCTCTCGCGCGCGGGGGCCGCCGGGCGAGGCTGTCCGTTCGGGGTCCCGCGATGATAACACGCCAGCCGGCCTACATCGCCATCAGCGCGTCGATGGCCGCCGCCACGTACTCGGGCGTCCGGGACTCGAGCGCGGCTGACAGCGGCGCCCCCGGCTCGAGTGTAGCCGGCTCGATTCCCATGAAGCGCAGCCGCGGCGCGGGGTACCCCATCGCCGTGGCGAGCGAGAGCGCCGCGAGGACGTCGCCCTCGTGGGTGCTCAGCACGCCGGCGGCCGGCTTCCGGGACTCGACCTCGGCCGGCGAGAAGAACTTCACTTCTCCGGGCCGAAGCCCCATCTTCGCGCTGTCGACCACGAGGATGGCCTCAGTCTCGGGCGTCAGGTACGCGACGAGGTTGAGGCTGTTCGACGAGAGGTCGATGGCGCGGAAACCCCGCTCGAGGCCCGCCTCCGCAATGCGCTCCACGACACGGAGGCCGACGGCGTCGTCGCCGGCGGTGTAGTTGCCCACGCCGATCAGGTACCGCATCCCGCCCTTACCGGACGAAGCTCACGTCCAGATAGTGGGTCGAGCACGAGATGCACGGGTCGTAGGCGCGGACCAGCATCTCGAGCGCCAGCTCGATCTCCTGCTCGCTCTTGTCGGCGGCGAGCAGTTCCGGCACGAGCTTCTCGAAGTCCAACTGGATGTTCGCGTGGTTCTGGTTCGTCGGAATCACGCAGTTGCCGCCCAGGCACATCCCCGCCCTGTCGTACGCGTACTCGTGGAACAGGATCCCTCGCGGCACCTCGACGGCGCCCGCGCCGCTCGAATACCGGGTCGGCTTCACGGGCGCTTCGTCCCTGATTCCCGCCGACAGCAGCTCGTCGATGATCCGCAGGCTGTCGTAGGCGCTGTGCACGATCTCGACGACCTGCGCCACGGTGTTCAGGTACGGATTCGTGCAGATCGGGCGGATGCCCAGCGCCTCCGCCGTCTTCTTCGCCTCGGGGTGCAGGCGGTCGAAGTTGTTGTTCAAACGCGCCAGCGCCCCCACCGCGTAGCTGTCGAGCCTGTGCCGCGCCCACTTGGCGGTCGACGTCTCGACCATGTACTCGTTGGTGACCGAACGGTAGAAGCCCACGGGGTAACGCTGCGCCGCGCCGGTGGGCAGCAGCGCCTGCACGAGGCCGTCGTACACCCCGTAGTCGGCATCGGAGGCGAGCGCGATGTACTCCGTCGGACGATCGAAGGCGGGAATCTTGCCGGCGAGCGACGCCACGGTCGCCACGGTCGCCTCGAGGTCCGGCACCGCCGCAATCAGCCGGTCCTTGAGCTGCCGGAGGTCCGCCTCGGTCGGCAGCTTCGAGAAGCCGCCGGGGACGGCCGTCGTCGGGTGCGTCGTCCGGCCGCCGATGAGCGATCCCCATTCGTGGGCGAAGCGCTTCAGCTTGAGGGCGCGGGCGACGACGTCGCCGTGCGTCTCGACCAGCGGGAAGACCGACGGGGCGTCGAGCAGGTCGGGCGCCGCCAGGAAGTACACGTGGAGGACGTGGGAGTCGAAGTTCTCGGCGTGCTTCAGCAGCTCCCGCAACCGCCGCGTCTGGTCCGAGATTTCGATGCCCAGCGCGGCCTCGGTGGCCTTGAGCGACGCCAGCGTGTGCCCGACGGAGCAGATGCCGCAGATGCGGCTGGTAATCCGCGCCACCTCCGAGAAGTGGCGGCCGCGGATCATCGCTTCGAAGAAACGCGGCGCCTCGGGCACCTGCCACTCGCACGTCTCAACCTTCCCGTTCGTCACGTTGACGACGATGTTGCCGTGCCCCTCGACGCGCGTGAGGTGATGAACGTGAATCCGGGTCTCCGTCGTCATGACGCCTGGTCCCTCTCGTTGGCCGTGAACATCCGCGCCTTGTCCGCCGCCCGCTCCGGGGAGAAACCGGCGCGCCGGACGAGGACCTTGCGGAGCGCCGCCTCGTTCGCATCGGCGGCAAACCCCCGGCAGGCCTCGCACGGGATCCCGTCCGCCGGGCACGGGGCGCCGCACCCGGCGCGCGCCAGCTGGCCCAGGCAATGATCGCCCTCGTCGTAGCGGCAGATCGTCTCGCGCCGCTTGCACTCGACGCACACCGCGTAGGTCGGGATGACCGGCGCCTTGCCGTGCAGCAGGTGCGACACGATCTGCAGCACCTCGTACTTGTTGACCGGGCAGCCGTGCGCCTCGTAGTCCACCTTGATGACCGCGGAGATCGGCAGCGCCCGGTCGCTGTCGAGGTGGAGCATCGTGGCGTCCTTGCCGTAGACGTACTCCGTGTAGTCGTCGGTGTGGTTCTTCAGCGCGTTGATGCCGCCCGTGGTCGCGCACGCGCCGTAGGCGATGACCGTCCGCGACCGGCGCCGGATCTCCTCGAGGCGCGGCCGGTCGGCCTCCCGCGTGAAGCTCCCCTCGATGAAGGCGATGTCAATCGCCTCCATCGCCTTCTCGGACATGGCCTCGCGGAACTCGACCACGTCCACGTGCTTGAGGAGCTCCAGGAACGCGTCGTCCCCGTAGTTGGTGAACTCGATCTGGCACCCCTCGCAGCAGGCGAAATCAAAGAAGGCAACCTTCGGCTTCGACATGTCAGATAGCCTCCTCCAGGTTCTGAATCTCGGCGTAGGAAAAGACCGGGCCATCCACGCACACGTACCGATCGTTGATCTGGCAGTGCCCGCACTTGCCGACGCCGCACTTCATCCGGCGCTCGAGATCGACGAACACGTGCGAGCGCGGGATGCCGAGCTTGTCCAGCTCCTGGATGACGAACCGGAACATGACCGGTGGACCGCAGATGACCGCGCGGGTGTCGGGATCGATCGTCGTGTGCTTGAACAGCGTCGTGATCACGCCGACATTCCCCTTCCACGCCGGCGTCGCCCGGTCGACGGTCTCGTGGTACTCGAGGTCCTTCGAGGTCCGCCACGAGGCCAGATCCTCGAGGAACAGCATCTGCTTCGGGTCCCGCGCGCCGTAGAAGAGGATGAAGCGCTTAAACTCGCGCCGCCGGTCCAGGATGTACTGGATGAGGCTGCGCGTCGGGCACAGCCCGATCCCGCCCGCGATGATGAGGATGTCGTGTCCGCGCAGCTGCTCGAGGTCGAACCCGTGGCCGAGCGGACCGCGCACGTACAGCGACTGCCCGCGCGAGAGGCCGCCGACCGCCGTCGACACCCGGCCCACCGCCCGCACGACCAGGTCGAAGGTGTGCTCCCGCGTCGGCGAGCTGGCGAAGCCGATCGGGATCTCGCCGTAGCCGAAGAGCGAGACCTCGAGCATCTGGCCCGGCTGGAACAGCATCGGGCTCCCGTCGACCATCCGCAGCGTGAAGTGCGTCTCGCTGGGCGTCGGCTGCACCTTGCGGATGATCTGCGCCTCGCGCGGCAGGAGAATGTTGTCCAACGTCTTCCAGTGGCACTCGTGCGTCATCTTAGCGCTCCTCCAGCGCCATGATTCGGTCGATTACCTGGACCGGATCGGCGATGTCGGCCGTGCAGGCGGCCGAGCAGCGGCCGCAGCCGACACAGGCCGGCCCCCCGAGCTTCTCGTTCAGGTACACCGCCTTGCGCATGAACCGGTGGCGGAACCGGTCGCCCGCCGTCTCGCGGAAGTTTTCGGTGCGCCCCCCCCCCAGCGAGATCCGGGCGAACTCGTCCGTCATGCAGGCGTCCCAGTACCTGGTCCGGGTCCCGGACTTCTGGTCGACGTTCCAGGTGTCCTGCACGTCGAAGCAGTAACAGGTCGGGCACACCGTGTTGCACGTGCCGCAGGAGAAACACTCGGCGGCCAGGTCGTCCCAGAGCCGCTCGTTGCGGAACGTCGCACGGACCTTCCGGGCGACCGCGCCGGCCTCGTGCGTCATCGTCTCGGGGCACCGGGCTGCAGGCACGGCCTTGACGGCCTCGGCTTCGGCCGCCTGCCCGTCGCGCGCCCGGACGAACGCGCCGTGCGCCACGAGCGCCTCCCCCCGCGGCGTCAGGGCCTCGTACAGGTAGCCCCCCGCAATCCGCGTCAGAAAGCCGTCGTGCCCCTTCGGCGCCACGTCCCGGCCGATCGACGCCCAGAACGCCCGCGGGGCCACCGACTGCACGTTGGACGCGACGAGCGTGGTCGTCTCCCGGTGCGCAAGATAGTTGACGTCCGCGTGCCGTTCCCGAAACAGCAGGTCCGTCATGTCGAGCGCCTTGACGTCGTAGGGGTGCACGCCCAGCACCACCTTCTCCTCCGGCTCGACACACGCCTTGAACCGGTCGCCGTCGAATCGGATGAGATCCTGAGCCGGCGGGAAGAACAGCTTCTTCGGCGGCAGGATCGTGACGTCGTAGTCCAGCCGCAGCTGGTCCGGACGCTCGAGCCGGGCAAAGACGAACTTCGACCGCTTGGCTACCGGCCCGTAGACCGGCCCCGCTCCGATCAACGCCGCCACGAACCCCGCGAATTCACCGTCGGCAATGAACCAGACGCTCATGTCTCCCCCACCGAGAAAGACCGACACGGCCCTGCCAGGCCGCGAAGTCAACGTGCCGTCGTCCCCGTAGCAAGCTTGACGCCACGCGGATCTCGGATGGCACACCTCATCATATCAGGGACTTGCGGCCGAGCGTCCCGGCGCCGCCCTTCCGAGTTGCCGGGTTTCCGTCAGCGAGGCTGGCAGCCTCGTCAGAATATTCTTCGGCAGCGCGGCGCCTTTTCAGAATATATTATGGTGTAATGCAGACGAAGTCGAACATCATCCCCAGACTCGACCGCACGGACCGGCAGATCTTGGAGATCGTGCAGCGCGACGGGATGTTGCCCCAGGCGTCGATCGCGAGCCGCGTGGGGCTGTCCACCGCGGCCGTCCACGAACGTCTGAAGAAGCTCAGGACTGCCGGCGTCATCCGCCGTGTGACGGCGCTGGTCGATCCGGCGGCCCTCGGCGTGTCGGTGACCGCGTTCGTGGAGGTGTTCTTCGAGCACCCCCGGTTCGAGCCGGCGTTTCTCGAGCGGGTGGCCAGGCTTGACGAGGTGCTCGAGTGCCACCACATCACGGGGGAGTTCTCGCTGCTGCTCAAGGTTCGCGTGCGTAACATGCGGGCGCTGCAGCACCTGCTGCTCCGTCAGCTCGGCGGTCAGCACGGCGTCCGGCAGACCCGCACGGTGATGGTGTTGTCGACGGTCAAGGAAGAGACGTACGTCGACGCTGGAGAGGAGGACGGGAACTGATGACCCGATCGACGGTGACACCGCAGGCGGTCCACTCGACGCTGGCCCGCTACATCCTGGCCGACGGGTTCGACCTGGTTCTGGACATGGAGCGGAGCCACGGCCGCCGCCTGTACGATTCGCGCAACGGACGCTGGCTGCTCGATCTGTTCTCCTTCTTCGCCACCATGCCGATCGGACTCAATCATCCGAGGCTCGGCGAGGACGCTTTCCTCGCCAAGCTGACGCGGGCGGCGCTGGTCAACCCCACAAACTCGGACATCTACACGACCGACTTCGCGGAATTCGTCGCGACCTTCGCCCGCGTCGCCATGCCGCCGTACCTGACGAACGCTTTCTTCGTCGCCGGCGGCGCGCTGGGCGTGGAGAACGCCCTCAAGGCCGCGATGGACTGGAAGGTGCGGCAGAACTTCCGAAAGGGTCTCACGAGCGAGCGGGGGCACCAGATCGTTCATTTCCGCGAGGCGTTCCACGGACGCACCGGCTACACGGTCTCGATGACCAACACCGCCGACCCGCGCAAGTACCAGTACTTCGCACGGTTCGACTGGCCGCGCGTCGCGAATCCCAAACTCCGCTTTCCCGTCGACGACGCCGAGATTGCCCGCGTCGAGCAGGCGGAGCGCGGGGCGATTGACCAGGTGAAAGCCGCCTTCCACCAGCACCGCGACGACATCGCAGCCGTCCTGATCGAGCCGATCCAGGCGGAAGGAGGCGACCATCACTTCCGCGGCGAGTTCCTGCAGGCCCTCCGCGACGTGGCGCATGAGAACGAGGCCTTGCTCATCTTCGACGAGGTCCAGACCGGCGTGGGCCTGACCGGCCGCTTCTGGGCGCACCAGCACTTCGGCGTGGAGCCGGACCTGCTGGCCTTCGGCAAGAAGATGCAGATCTGCGGCATGATCGCGGGCGGGCGTCTCGAGGACGAGCCGGAGAACGTCTTCAAGGTCTCGAGCCGGCTGAACTCGACCTGGGGCGGGAGCCTCGTCGACATGGTCAGGTCGCAGCGGTACCTCGAGATCATCGAGGAAGAGCGCCTCGTCGACAACGCGGCATTCGTCGGCGCGCACCTGCTGAGCCGCCTGGAGGCGCTCCAGAACTCGCGGCCGGATCTGGTGTCGAACGCCCGAGGCCGCGGCCTGATGTGCGCCATCGACTTCCCTGACGCCGGCGTGCGCGACCGGGTGGCCGAAAGGGCCTATGATCTCGGCTTGATCATCCTGCCGTGCGGCCACCGGAGCCTGCGGTTCCGCCCGCCGCTCGATATCACCGCGGCCGAGGTCGATGAGGCGGTGGAGATCATCACCCGCGCCATCGATCGGTCGGCCGCCGCGTAGCACCGGCACGCTCTCGTCAACAAGGAGGTCTCACCGATGGCCATGAAGGATGCGCTGCTGCCCGAGTTCGATCACGAGATGGGGATCACCCGCCGCCTGCTCGAGCGGGTGCCGGACGACAAGCTGGCGTGGCAGCCGCACCAGAAGTCGATGACGCTCGGGCGTCTAGCCACCCACATCGCGGAGATCCCGCAGTGGGTGCAGAGGATCGTCAACGACGCCGTGTTTGTCATGCCGCCCGGCCCGTACCAGCCGAAGACCGCCGCAAACAGGGCCGAGCTGCTCGCGCTGTTCGACGGCGCCGTGGCGGCGGCCCGGGCGCTCATCGCGCCGGTGACCGACGCCGAGCTGGCCAGCACCTGGACGATGCGCGCCGGCGGTCACGACGTGATGTCGATGCCGAAGGGAGCGGTTCTGCGGGCCATGATGATGAGCCACCTGATCCACCATCGCGGGCAGCTCAGCGTCTACCTGCGCGAGAACAACGTCCCGCTCCCGTCCATCTACGGGCCGTCGGCGGACGAACGATAGCCGCCTTCGCCCTGCGGGCTTCGGCGCCCCGGGGGGGCGCGGAGAAGCGCGGAGAGGCAGAGGACAGGTGGCCGGGCAACGCGGCACGCGCGCTCACGCACGCAGCACCTTGCACCCGGCACGCAGCACCCCGCGCCTACTCCGGCATCGCAACCATCGTGACCGCTCCGCCCGCGTCGGCCACGTAGAGCTGCTCCCCCCTGACCGCAATCCCGGTTGGCCGTGAGAGACCCGGGATCGTGTGCGCGGCGATCACGGCGCGCCTGTCGAGGTCGATCGTGAGCAGCGTGCCGTACGCCGCGTCCACCGCGTACATCCGACCGCCGGCGATCGTGGCGCCCGTGACGAACAGCTCGCCGAGCGACTGCGCCTTGTCCCGCAAGGCCACGCCGGCCTCCGGCGCGATGGAAGGCAGGAATTCCTCCGACAGCGTCCAGTCCGCCAAGTCAAACCGCGACACAACCAGCTGTCTCACCTGACGGTTCGGCACGGTGACCGTGTAGAGCGATCCCCTCTCCGGACGGACGGCCAGCGACATCACGTACATCATCCGCGCGCGGACCGTGCCGAAGCGCGACCGCCGCACCTCATCGAACTGCTCGGGCGACTCCAGGAAGAATCGGAAGTCCTGATCGGCGTCGGCATCGTCGCTCTCCCGCAACACGACGTAGCTCTTGTTCTCGCTGAGCGCGACGACCTGCTGCGGGGCGAGGAACGACGCGCCCGCGAGCCGCCCGAGATCGACCGAGAACCCGGGGTCCACAACGGCAGCACGGATGATCCTCGAGAGCGAGCCGTCGGTGATGTACACGCCGTGCTGCGTCGTCAGCACGAAGCGGTCACTGCCAGTGTCGTAGGCGAGATCGGTCACCGTGCCGCGGAGTGGCAGCGCCAGGCTGACGGCGCCTGCAACCCGCAGCACCGGCAGATCGGCCAGCGGCCCACTCAAAGAATCGGCAGCGGGTGCTGGCACCTCCGGCTTCTCGACCGCCCACCTGCCGCGCAGCGTGACGGGCGCCGGCGAGTACTCGTCGAGCGACCAGACCCAGTGCCGGGGGTTGAAGGAAAACCGCACGGGGTCGCCCTGCCCCAGATACGGCGGCGGCCCGGTGCTGGCAAACGCCTGGACGATGTTCCCCGCGATCACCACGAGGAAGACGACCATCGCGAGCCGCTCCAGCGGCTGCAGCACCCGCGGCGCACGCGGCACGTCTGCCTCCCGCACGACCAGCATGAGGACGCCCATCGTGACGATCGAGACCCAGAAGACGAAGACGGACCAGGTGTAGGTGTGCGCGCCGAGGATCTCGATGCTGAATCCCTGGCCGACGTCGCGCGCGGCGTGCAGCCCCGTGTGCCTGAGCCCCATGTGGATGCCCCACGCCGCGACCAGGATGGCGAGACCCACATAGGCCGGCCGGGGCCCGTACCGAAGGATGAACAAGCCGAGCAGAGCGATGAGCGCCATCCCGATGCGCTGCTCCCAGCACATGACGCACGGCGAGTCGCCGTTCACGAACCCCAGCAGGAACACGGCCGTGCCGATCGGGACGACGGTCAGGGCAAGCACGACGACGGCCAGCAACGAGTAGCGAAGGTCGCGAATCACAGGAACCTCCGTCGGTGGGCCAAGGTGCGAGGTGCCACTAGTAATTCACGCCTGGCAGTAACGATGTCCGCGTCGCCAAGGCGAAAACCGCCACCATCAGCACCACCGACACGACCAGCAGGCCGCGCGCGAGACGTTCTTTCTCCGGCTTGAACAGCAGGAGACAGGCCGCCGCGAAGATCAGGACGAAGTTCAGGAACTCCACGGGAATCTCCTTGCACAGGCTGCTACAGGTGCCATGGGTGCCAGAAGTGCCACAGGTGCGACCTGTGTGGAGGCGTGCTGCCTGCGCCCTGGCCCCTGGTCCCTTGCCCCTAGCCCCTACTTGGTCGGTAGTTGTCTCCCTTCGAGCGCGCGTAGTCTACCCGATGTCGGAGAGAACACGTAACATACCGACGGCATGAGCAGCTACGCCCCTCCTTTCTGGCTCCGAAACGGCCATCTGATGACCCTGTATGCCTCGGTGCGGCGGCGCCGTTTTCCTGCCCTTCCCGAAGCCGAGACACGCCTCTTCGACGTCGCGCCGGGCGCTCGCGTCCTGGCCAAGTGCCACTGGCAGCCACAGCGGCATCTGCACCCCACGGTCATCCTGCTCCACGGCCTCGAGGGATCGAGCAGCGCCCCCTACATCAAGGGCATGGCGGAAAAGGCCTTGGCTGCCGGCTTCAACGTCGTGCGCCTCAACCAGCGGAACTGCGGCCATACCGAGCACCTCTCCGCGAGCCTGTACCACTCGGGCCTGAGCGAGGACCCTGCCGCTGTCGTCGGCGAGCTGATTGCCGCCGACAGGCTGCCGTCAATCGCGGTGGCCGGGTACTCGCTCGGCGGGAATCTGGCGCTGCGGTTGGCAGGCGTGTACGGCGACGCCGCGCCGCCGCAGCTGCACTCGGTGTCGGCGGTCTCGCCGCCCATCGACCTCGTGCGCGCGGCTGTCGAAATCGAACGCCCGTCGAACTGGTTCTACCACCGGGGGTTCCTGCGGGATCTCAAGGCCAGGATCCGGCGCAAAGCGGAGCTCTTCCCCGACCGGTACTCAGTGGAGGGCCTCGATCGCATCAGGACCATCCGGGACTTCGACACCCGCTACACCGCCCCGCACTTCGGGTTTCGCGACGCAGCGGACTACTACCACCGCGCGAGCGCCTTGCGCGTCGCAGACCGCATTCGCGTGCCGGCGCTGATCATCATGGCAGCCGACGATCCGTTCACCCCGGTGGATCCGCTGCGCGACGCTGCCGTCGCCGAGAACCCGGCGGTCACGGTCGTGATCACGAGACGCGGGGGACACTGCGGGTTTATCGAGCGGAAGAGCAGGCGGAACCGGCAGGACCGGTACTGGGCCGAACGGCAGGTGATCGAGTTCGCCGCGCGCCACGCGCGGGTGAGCTCACACGGAACGTAGGCCGCCCGTTGGCGGTGCGGCAGGGTGTCGGCACTCGCAGGACACCCTGCACACGCACGGAGGTCTCGCCGCCCGCGTGCGCGGGTCGGCAGCTGCAGCAGGTGGGCCGCGCCGCAAGAGCGCGGCAGCCCAACAGGCTACCAGCGGGGCTCGCGGCGCCCGCCGCCGAAGTCGCCGGAATCGTTGCGACCCCGGCCGCCCGACGAGCCGGAGAAATCCCGCCCGCCCCCGGGCGTCCGCGGACGCGCTTCGTTCACGACGAGCGCCCGCCCCTCGAGCTGGTACTGATGCAGGTCCGCGATCGCCTTCTGGGCCGCCTCGTCGGTGGCCATCTCGACGAAAGCGAAGCCGCGGGCGCGTCCGGTCATGTTGTCGCGCATGACCTGAACGTTGTCCACGGCGCCGGAACGGCCGAACAGCTCCCTCAGTTCCTCGTCCGTGGCCTTGTAGGGAAGGTTACCGACGTAGAGTCTCCGCCCCATGCTCTCCCTGGCTCCTGACCATCGCGCGCACAAGACCCGGCAGCAGGGCGCCCGCGCGCCCGAAGCGCCTGCCGCGAGAAGCACACTCGGTTGCTGGCGGGGGATCACGCTGGCGCTGGCAGACCGGCACGCTCCTGCAGTTTGTCGGCGGGAGTATACCAGAAAGTCAATCAGTATGCCTCTTTACCTGTCCTGGACCTGTCATGGACCGGGCGCGACCGTGCTGGAGTTGCCCCGCCTCCCCGTTCGTAGAACAATCAGCCGACCCGCACGAACCGGCTCACCCGGTCCGGAGGACATATGGCGCACATGGTGCTGCTCGGTGACGAGGCCGCGGCCTTGGGCGCCGTGCACGCAGGGCTGACCGCCGCATACGCGTATCCCGGGACGCCCTCGACGGAAATCGTCGAGTACCTGATCCGCCATCAGGCGCGCGAGGACCGGCCTCTGGCGACCTGGGCGGTCAACGAGAAGACCGCCTACGAGGAGGCGCTCGGCGTGTCACTGGCCGGGCGGCGGACGCTCGTCGCCATGAAGCACGTCGGCCTCAACGTGGCCGCCGACCCGTTCATGAACTCGGCCATCGTGGCGATCCACGGCGGTCTGGTCGCCGTGGTGGCCGACGACCCGGGCATGCACAGCTCGCAGAACGAGCAGGATTCCCGGTACTTCGCGGACTTCGCCCGCGTGATCTGCCTGGAGCCGTCGAACCAGCAGGAATCGTACACCATGACGCGCGAGGCGTTCGATCTCTCGGAGCGGTTCCAGATCCCTGTGCTGGTCCGTCTGGTCACCCGGCTGGCCCACAGCCGCGCGGTGGTCGAGACGGGCGACGCCCGGCCGGAGAACCCACTCAGCAAGTCGACACAGTCCGAGGCGTGGATCCTGCTGCCGTCAAACGCGCGCACACGGTGGCACACCCTGCTGTCCCGGCAGCGCGATTTTCTCGCCTACACGGAATCGTGCGCGCACAACCCGTTGGATCTGAACGACGAGAATCGTTCGCTGGGCGTCATCACGACCGGGATCGCTCGGAACTACTTCGTCGAGAACCTGGATGATCTGGGGTACCGGCCGTCGCACCTGCACATCGGGGCCTATCCGGTGCCCGTCCGCAAGGTCCGGTCCCTGGTCTCGCACGTCTCGTCGGTGCTGGTGCTCGAGGACGGCTACCCGTTCGTCGAGCGGATGCTCCGCGGGCTTGTGCCGCCCTCCATCCCGATCCTGGGCAGGGAGTCGGGCGCAGTGCCTCCGGACGGCGAGCTGACGCCGGATCTCGTGCGCGCAGCGCTCGGGGTACCGGCACGGCCCGGCGTGCCGGCGAGCCGGCTGGCGCTGCCGAGCAGGCCGCCGCAGTTGTGCGCCGGCTGTCCCCACGGCGACACCTTCGACGCGCTGAGGCTGGCGCTCGACGGCTTCGCCACCTCCCTGGTGACGTCCGATATCGGCTGTTACACGCTGGCAGCCCTGCCGCCGCACGGCGCCATCGAGTCGTGCGTCTGCATGGGCGCGTCGGTGGGTATGGCCAAGGGCGCCTCGGACGCGGGCCTGCGGCCCGCCGTCGGCATCATCGGCGACAGCACCTTCCTCCACTCCGGTGTGACGCCGCTCATCGACGCCGTCGCCTCGAACGCCGACATGACGCTCATCATTGTCGACAACAAGACAACGGCGATGACCGGCGGTCAGCCGACCATCCTCCCCTCCTCGCAGCTCGAAGGCGTCGTCAAGGGAGTGGGTGTTGACCCGGCGCACGTCCGCGTGCTCGAGGCGCACCATCGGCACACCCAGGCCAACGCCGCGATCGTCAGACAGGAGCTTGAGTACCCGGGTCTGTCGGTTGTCATCATGGTCCGCGAGTGCATCGAGACGGCAAAGGCCAGCGTCGCAGACAGACGGCCCAAAGCCGCACCGGTCGCGTGAAGGAGGGACGGCCATGCGGTTCGACATCATCCTCGCGGGGGTGGGCGGCCAGGGCGTGCTGTCGGTCGGGGCGATCATTGCTGGCAGCGCGATGCAGGAAGGACTCGAGGTGAAGCAGTCGGAGGTGCATGGCATGTCGCAGCGCGGCGGGGCGGTGGTCGCGAACCTCCGCATCGCCGACCGGCCGATTGCGAGCGATCTGATCCCGCTGGGCGCCGCCTCGCTCGTCCTCAGCATGGAGCCGCTCGAAGGCCTCAGGTACGTGCCGTATCTGGCCCCCGGAGGCATCATCATCACGTCGGCCGATCCGCTCCGGAACATCCGCGATTACCCGGAAATCGACACGCTGCTCGAAGCGGTTCGAACCATTCCCGGATCGGCCGTCGTCGAAAGCGAGCGGCTGGCCAGGCGGGCCGGCTCGGCCAGGGCGGCGAACATGGTCATGGTCGGCGCGGCCTCGCACCGCGTGCCGCTCGGAGTGGAGACGATGGAGCATTCGATCGAGCGCCTGTTTCGGAACAAGGGACCGCAGGTGGTCGAGACGAACCTGAAGGCCTTCCGCGCGGGCCGTGGAGCGACCTCATGAGGATCGATCAGGAGCGGATCCGGGCGGTCATCCAGGGCGCGCGCGCGCGGAGGGCTCGCGTGCTGGTTGAGACCGAAGGCATCGAGGTGCTCGAGGCGATGGGGATCCCGGTGCCCAGCCACCTGTTCGTCCGCAGCGGCGAGCCCGTCGCGTCGGTCAACCTGTCGTCGCTCGCCGGCGATCGGGTCGTCGTCAAGGTGATCTCGCCCGAGATCCTGCACAAGAGCGACGTCGGCGGCGTCGCGGCCGTGCCGCGCGAGGCGGGCGCGGTATCTGCGGCCATCAGGGACATGGAACGCCGTTTCGCAGGCCGCGAGGTTGCCGGTTTTACCATCAACGAGTTTGTCACCTACGACCGGTCGCTGGGCTGCGAGCTGCTGCTCGGCCTCCGGTGGACCGACGACTTCGGCCCCGTCGTCACGCTGGGCGCCGGCGGCATCTACACCGAGTTTCTCGCCGCGAATTTCCGGCCCGGCCGCGAGATCGCCGTCCTCTCGCCGGCGATGACTGTTCCATCTGTAGGGCGGGGCTTTAGCCCCGCCGTAGGGGCGGGCCTTCAGGCCCGCCCGCCGAACGCGGCAATCGAAGCCGCCCTCAACGAGGTCGCCGTCGTCCGTCTCCTGACCGGCACCCTGAGGGGGCAGCCGCCGCGCCTGAGCCTCGACCGTCTGGTCGACATGATCGAGCGGTTCCTGGTACTCGGACAAGTCTTCACGCCAGCCGACATCGCCGAGTGCGAGATCAACCCGCTGGTCGTTAGTCCCGCGGGCCTTGTCGCCCTCGACATCCTGATCACGCTCGCCTCCGGTTCGCGCCCCGCCCGGCCGGCCCGGCCGATCGGGAAGATCAGGAACCTCCTCGAGCCGGAATCGATCGCCATCATCGGCGTCTCGGAGAAGCTCAACCCGGGTCACATCATCCTCAACAACCTGCTCAGAGAGGGCTTCGCCCGCGAGCGCATCACCGTCGTCAAGCCGGACAGCGCGGCGATCGAAGGATGCCGGTCGGTGCCGGACATCGCGTCGATTCCGGAGAAAGTCGACGTGTTGATCCTCGCCGTCGCCGCGGCGCAGGCCCCCGACGTCGTCGCCGAGGTCGTCGAACGGCAGCGGGCCGAGAGCCTCATCGTCATTCCGGGAGGCCTTGAAGAAAAGCAGGGGACTGAGGCGCTGACCTCGCGGATGCGCGCGGCGCTGGCCCAAGCGCGGAGCAGCGCGTGGCAGGGGCCCGTCATCAACGGCGGCAACTGCCTCGGGATCCGCTCGAGGCCGGGGCGGTACGACACGATGTTCATCCCCGAGTACAAGCTGCCGGTGCCCACGGGCGAGGTGACGCCCGTCGCGATTGTGTCGCACAGCGGCGCGTTCGCCGTGGCTCGGATGAGCCAGCTCTCGGTGCTGAACCCGAAGTACTCGATCTCGGTCGGCAACCAGATGGATCTGACCATCGGGGACTATCTGGCGTACCTGAAGGACGACCACGGCATCGAGGTTTATGCGGTCTACGTCGAGGGCTTCGCGCCGCTCGACGGCCTGGCGTTCCTCGCTGCAGCCAGCGACATCACCGCCAGCGGGCGCACGGTCATCCTGTACAGAGCGGGTCGGACGGCAGCAGGCGCGAAAGCGTCGGCGAGCCATACGGCCTCGATCGCGGGCGACTACGCCGTGACCCGCGAACTCGCCCGGCAGGCCGGCGTCATCCTCGCCGACTCCCTGCAGGATTTCGACGATCTCGTGCGTCTCTTCGCGCTGCTGCGGACGAAGCAGGTGGCGGGCTGGCGGCTCGGCGCCGTCTCCAACGCCGGATTCGAGTGCGTGGCCATCGCCGACGCCCTCGGGCGCTTCACCATCGCGCCGTTCGATGCGCCGACGGCCGGACGGCTCGGGGCGATCCTCCGCGAGGCGAAGATCGATTCGGTCGTCGACGTCCATAACCCGCTGGATCTGACGCCGATGGCCGGGGACGCGGTCTACGAGGAAGCCGTCCGCGCGGTTCTGGCCTCCGATGCGATTGATGTCGGCGTCGTCGGCCTCGTTCCCCTGACCTCGGCCATGAACACGCTGCCGGCCGGTGAGGGCCACCGGGAGGACGTCGGCCGCGTGGACTCGGCAGCCGGGAGGATCGTGCGGCTGCACCGCGAGTCCACCAAAGCGTGGGTGGCAGTGGTCGACGCGGGATCGCTCTACGACCCGCTTGTCCGGGAGCTCGAACAGGGCGGCGTGCCGACGTTTCGGACTGCCGATGCCGCCCTCAGGCTCTTCGGGATGTACTGCGCGGCGCGGATGGGGGACGGGTCAGGCGGAAGGCGGAAGGCGTAGGGCGCAAGACACAAGGCGGAAGGCGGACGTCAGTCGGCGGGCACGTTCCAGAAGAACCCGGGCAGCTCGGTCCAGCGGGCACGTCCCGTGTAGCCGTAGACCGGTTTCAGTGCGGGGTAGCGCGATCTGTACGCCCGGTAGTACTTTCGCAGCCGGTTGATCCGTTCGTTGGGCGTCCGAATCGGCCGGTGCGGATACTCCAGCAGGTACCGCTCGACCTTCCAGATGTTCTTCTCCGACAGCCGCCAGTCGTAATCCCCCAGTGCGCGCAAATCCACGACGGCATATCCGGTCAGGCGGCCTGAGAAATCCACGTACTCATCCACGTAGCTGAGCGCCAGCGCGCGTGCGGTGGGAAACACCGCCTTGCGCCCGTGGAGTCCAGGGTCGCGGGACCGGGCAACCGAACCCCAGCGTCCCGCCCTCTGGTACACGAAGATCACGTGATCGAGTTCGTCGATGGATTCGAAGCTCAGGACGCGCGGCGGATACCCGTGCTGCTCGAGGATGACCGCCGCCGAGAGCGCCGACTCGAGGCAGTGCGCGGTGCCGGCGCGGACGACGCCGCGAAAACTGCGAAGTGTCGCGCGGCCGGGAGGCGGCTCGGTGTTGTACGGCAGAGCGTTGAGAAAGCGCTGCACGAGGCGCGGGGTGCGCAGCCGGCGGATCAGCTGGCGCTCGGCCGGCGTGAACGCGGAGAGGGGCGGAACAGAACCTGACTCTTGACGCAGCCTCCGACGCATATTCGGCCCTATTCCCCCACCTCTCCCTGCCTCTCCGTGCCTGTCCCCTGCCTCTCCTGGGCCTCTCCGTGCCTGTCCGTGCCTCAGTCGAGATCGAAGTCGCGTTTCGGCTTGGTGATCGGCTCCTGCCGTGCCTGCTTCAGAGCTTCCTCAAAGCGCCGCGACAGGGCATCACCGCGCGTCTTCTCCGCCTCGACCGACTGCTGAAAGATCGCCTCGCGGCGCGCCTGCTCTTCCGCGAGAATCCGCTGTGCGGCGTCGAGGTCCGGCTTGTCCTCCCGCTCGGGCTCGCGGTGTTCGATGACGCGGCCGAGGTTCGTATCGATGACCAGCGTCGCCCCGCAGCACGGACACAGCACTTCGAGCTCCGACTTCAGTTTCGCCATCGTCGCCTCACCATCTACTCACCGTCCGGCCACCCGCGTGTCCCGTGCTTCTCAGGACTCGGCAGTGCCTGCGGACCGACGACCCACAACTGCTGACTGCCTGTCGACTGCCGACTGCCGACTGTCGACTGTCACCCGTCAGTACCACTGCCGTCGCTTCCCCCACTCGAGCTTGACGTCCCCTCCGTCCGCGCGCTTCGCGAGTACCTGCACGCCCGTCACCGGCTCGCGTCGAGGCTGGAAGCGGTGGCCGTTGCCGGCAACGAACGCGTCGAGCGGTACGTCGAAACGCTGCCCGGCATCGAGGCGTGGCAGCGTTACCCGGTAGTGATTGTTCATCCACACCTCGACGTTCGTCCACCGGCTCGCGGTCTGGTTGACGACCGACAGGCGGGTATCGTGAACTTGAACCGGCGGAGGTGTCTCGGCGCGGCAGCTTCCCAGCGTTGCGGCCGCGGCGGCCGCTGTCAGCCAACCGATCAGCCGGCTCCCGCCTCCTATCGGTCGCATCAGGTCGTCTATGATAGACCACCGAGGTGTGTTGCGATGAATCTGGACAACGCCAGAGTGTGGCTGACTGGAGCAAGTTCGGGGATTGGCGAGGCGCTGGTGCCTGCGTTGGCAGCGGCAGGAGCGCGTCTGGCCATTACGGCGCGGCGGGCCGACCGGCTCGAGGCGCTGGCGGGAGCGCACGCGCGTCCCGCACGGCCCATCCTGGTCCTGCCAGCCGACGTGACCGACCGCGACGCTGTGCGGCGGTCCGTTCACGAGATCGAACGCGCGTGGGACGGCATCGACCTCGCGCTGCTGAATGCGGGTACCGGCAAGGGCGTCCCCGTCCGCGGCCTCACGACGGACGCCTTCCGCGCGTCGATGGAGGTGAACTACTTCGGGGTCCTTCACGGCATCGAAGCCGTCCTCCCTGGAATGCTGGCGCGCCGGAGCGGCCGCATCGCAGGTGTGGCGAGCCTCGCCGGCTACCGTTCCGGCCCCGGTCTTGCGGGATACGGCTCGTCGAAAGCTGCGCTCATCCACGCGCTCGAGTCGCTGCGCTTCGGCCTCGCCCGGTACGGCGTGGGCGTCACCGTCATCAACCCGGGTTTCGTGCGAACGCCGATGACAGCGGTCAACCCCTACTGGATGCCGGCGATGATTGAGGCCGACACCGCCGCGCGGCTGATCGTGCGCGGGCTGCAGCGGGACAAGAAGGAAATCCACTTCCCCGTCCGACTCTCCTGGACGCTCAAGGCCGCCCGCCTCCTGCCGTTCCCCATCTACGAGCGCATTGCGGCCATCGCCGTCAAGCGTCCCATGTAGCACGGGGCAGCCTGACGGCCGCAGCCCAACGCGTTAGTCGGCAGTTGGAGGACAGACCGCCTCACGCCGCATTCCTTCTCAGGAAAACGGGTCCTGGCGGGTCTGTGGTGCATAGGTATCTGCTCCCTCTTGACAGACGTGATTTCGTTATGATATCACTTTGAAAGCACGAGGAGGTGCACCACAATGATCCGTGAGAAGGTCCGTTCTGCCGCGTCCGGTCTGCTCGCGCTGGCTATCCTGCTGCCCCTGCTGGCCTTGCTCGTGTACCTGCTCGTCATGAGCGCCCGAGCGGGCGAGGTCTGGTGGGCACTGGGCCTCGCCCTGCTCATCACGGCCGATGCGGTCTGCCTCGGCGGCCTCTTTGTCGTCAATCCCAATGAAGGGAAGGTGTTACAGCTGTTCGGCGACTACAAAGGGACGGTCAAGCTGCCGGGTCTCCGCTGGGCGAACCCGTTCTACTCGAAGCGTCGCATCTCCCTGCGCATCAGAAACTTCGAAAGCGGGCACCTGAAGGTCAACGACATCGAAGGAAACCCGATTGAGATTGGCGCGGTCGTGGTCTGGCGCGTCGTCGAGACAGCCGAGGCCAGCTTCGAGGTCGACAACTACGAGAACTTCGTCCACGTCCAGAGCGAAGCGGCGCTTCGCAATCTCGCGACCCGCTACCCTTACGATGCCCACAAGGATGACGTGGTCTCGCTGAGGGGGCAGACCGCCGAGGTGGCAGAGCACCTCAAGCACGAGATCCAGGACCGCCTCGCGAAGGCCGGCGTCGAGGTCATCGAAGCCCGGATCAGCCACCTGGCCTACGCTCCCGAGATTGCCGCCGCGATGCTGCAGCGCCAGCAGGCCGGCGCCATCATCGCCGCCCGCCAGCGCATCGTCGAAGGCGCCGTCGGCATGGTCGAGATGGCGCTCGAGCGGATGTCCCAGAAGGAACTCCTGAAGCTCGACGAGGAACGCCGAGCGACGATGGTGAGCAACTTGCTGATTGTGTTGTGCGGCGAGCGGGCCGCCCAGCCGGTGATTAACGCGGGAACGCTGTACCAGTAAGAGCCGTGGCCGACCGGAAGCCCTTTCTGCTTCGGATTGACGCCGGGGTCCTCGAGGCGCTGCAGCGCTGGGCCAACGACGATCTGCGCAGTCTCAACGGGCAGATTGACTTCGTGCTGAGGCAGGCGCTGCGGGCCTCGGGGCGCCTGCCGACGGCCGGCAATCCGGACGGCGCCGCCGACCGCGTCGAGCGCGGCGCAGAGAGCCCGCCGGCAGGCGGTGCGGAGGATCCGTCATGAGGCTCACGGTCGTGGGCACGAGCGTGATGGCGGCACTTGCCGTCGTCTCGGCGTTCGTGGCGGGCGCAACGATCTGGCTGCTGCTGACCGATCCGGTGACCGTGGCCGGCTCACTGCGTGACCAAGGCGTGACGCCGTTCGTCCGAGCGCTCGCCGACGCCCTGCTTGGCGCGCTGCAGAGCCTGCTCAGGTACCTCTGAATGAGACGCGGCGCATCGGAGAACGCGCTGGCGTGCCTGGGCTTTGGCCCCGCCGTCACGCTCCATCCCTGGTAGGGCGGGGCTTCCCTGGCCTGAGCGAAGTCGAAGGCAGCCCCGCCGTGACGCTCCATCCGCCGTAGGGCGGGGCTTTAGCCCCGCCGTGCGGCCACGTGCATCGTAGGGCGGGGCTTGAGCCCCGCCGTGACGCCGGGGGCTTAAGCCCCCGGCCGCGGTGCGGGAGATTCGCACGCGTGCCGGCGGGGATATGGCACATCCAAGGCGCGTTCAGGCTAAGATGACGGGAACTCCAATGCCCGCGACGACACCCAATCTCGACGGACTTCGTATTGACAAGCAGGCCCGGGAAGGCCGCAGGTTCCCGGTTTGGCTGGTCGCGGTGATCGTGGTGCTGGCGGCGTTCAGCGTCGGCCTCTGGCTGTGGCTGAGGGCCGCGCGGCCCATCGAGGTGGCGACGGCCGCGGTGCAGGAGGTCGGCGGCACCGCTGGCAGCACCGTGCTGAACGCGTCCGGCTACGTCACGGCCCGGCGCCAGGCCACCGTGTCATCGAAGATCACCGGCAAGGTGATCGAGGTGCTGGTCGAGGAGGGGCGAGCGGTCCGCAAGGGTCAGGTACTGGCCCGGCTCGACCCGACCACTGCCGAGAAGTACGCCGCGCTGGCCGAGGCCGAGCTGAACGCCGCGCGCCACGCGGTCGCCGAGAACCGCGTCCGCCTCGACCTGGCGCGCGTGACGCTCGCGCGCGTGAGGCAGCTGGCGGCCGACGGCATCTCGAACCAGGCGGACCTGGACAGCGCGGCATCCGAGGTGCAGGCGCTCGAGGCGCGGCTTGTCGTGGCCGAGCAGCAGGTGTCGGTCGCCGAACGCCAGCTGGCCGTCCGGCGCAACGACGTCGCGGACACGGTCGTCACGGCGCCCTTCGACGGCGTGGTGACGACCAAGGACGCGCAGCCAGGCGAGATGATCTCGCCGGTATCGGCGGGCGGCGGGTTTACCCGCACCGGCATCTGCACCATCGTCGACATGTCGTCGCTCGAGATCGAGATTGACGTCAACGAGAGCTTCATCAACCGCGTGACGCCCGGCCAACGCGTGGAAGCGGTGCTCGATGCGTACCCCGACTGGCGCATTCCCGCGCACGTGATCACGGTTGTGCCGACCGCCGACCGGCAGAAGGCTACCGTGCTCGTGCGGGTGGGCTTCGATTCGCTCGATCCCCGCATGCTGCCCGACATGGGCGTCAAGGTGGCCTTCCTGAGCGAGGCTCAGCCGGTTGGCGCGCCGAAGCCGCGGTTCGTCGTGCCGAGCAGGGCGCTGCGCACCGACGGGAACACGCCGATTGTCTTTATCGTCAGTTCCGATCAGGTCGAGCGGCGGGCCGTCGGTCCGGGCACACGCCAGGGCGAGACGATTGAGCTGCTGTCCGGGGTCAGCGGCGGAGAGCGCGTGGTCGTCGATGGGCCGCCCGGGCTCAAGCACGGCGACAGGGTGGTCGAGAAGCGAGGCGCACAGTGACCGACGAGATCCTGGTTCGAGCCGCGGACATCCACAAGGAGTTCCGGCGGGGCGGTGAGCGGATCGACGTGCTCAAGGGTACGAACCTCGAGATTCCCCGCGGCGACTACCTCGCCCTGATGGGGCCGTCCGGCTCCGGCAAGACCACGCTCCTCAACCTGCTGGGTGGCCTGGACTACCCGACGAAAGGCGCGATCGAGGTCGCCGGCGAGCGCATCGACCGGCTGTCGTCCGGCGCGCTGGCGAGATGGCGGGCTGCGAACGTCGGGTTTGTGTTCCAGCTCTACAACCTGCTGCCCGTGCTGACCGCTGCCCGCAACGTCGAGCTGCCGCTGCTGCTGACCAGCCTCTCGAAGCGCGAGCGCCGGGCGCACGTCGCGACGGCGCTGGCCGTGGTCGGCCTGACCGACCGCGCCCGGCATTTCCCGCGGCAGCTCTCGGGCGGTCAGGAACAGCGCGTGGGCATCGCGCGCGCGATTGTCAACGATCCGACGCTGCTGCTCTGCGACGAGCCGACCGGCGATCTGGATCGGCGGGCCGGAGACGAGATCCTCGATCTGCTCCAGGCGCTCAACCGCGAACACGGCAAGACCATCGTGATGGTGACGCACGACCCGCACGCGGCAGCGCGCGCGCGCCGCGTCCTGTACCTCGACAAGGGGGTCCTCGCCACGGAGCCGGCCGCATGAAGTTCCTTCCCCTGGTCTGGCAGAACCTCCGGCGCCGCAAGATCCGGACGATCTTCACGCTGGGATCGATCCTCGTGGCGTTCGTGCTCTTCGGGTACCTCTCGGCCCTCACGAACGCGTTCGGCATGGGCGTCGAGCTCACCGGCAACGACCGGCTCGTGCTCATTCACAAGGTGTCGCTGATACAGTTCCTGCCGGAAAGCTATCAGGCGCGAATCGAGGCGATGCCCGGCGTCGTGGACGTGTGCCACCAGACGTATTTCGGCGGCGTCTACAAGGATCCCCGCAACTTCTTCATGCAGATGCCGGTGGAGCCCGAGCGGCTGTTGCGGCTCTATCCCGAGTTCAAGCTGCCCGAGGATCAGAAGCGGGCCTGGCTGGCCGACCGCCAGGGCGCGATCGCGGGCCGCGCCACCGCGGAGCGCTACGGGTGGAAGATCGGCGACCGCATCCCGATCCAGGGAACGATCTGGACGCAGAAAAACGGGTCGGCGGCCTGGGAGTTCAACCTCGTCGGCATTTACGACGGCGAGCGGACCGGAACCGATACGACGCAGTTCCTGTTCAGGTACGACTACTTCAACGAAGCGCGGTCGTTCGGGGAAGGCGCCGTGGGCTGGTACGTCATCCGGATCGAAGATCCCGCGCGCGCCGCGGAGATCGCGCAGCGAATCGATGCGACGTTCGCGAACTCCCCGTACGAGACGAAGACCACGACCGAGAAGGCGTTCGCGCAGTCGTTTGCGAGCCAGGTGGGCGACGTCGGCGCGATCATGCGGGGGATTCTGGGCGCGGTCTTCTTCACCATCCTGCTTGTCGCCGCCAACACGATGGCGCAGTCGGTGCGCGAGCGCACCTCCGAGCTGGCCGTGCTCAAGACGCTCGGGTTCTCGAACGGCCTGGTGCTGGCGCTCGTGCTGCTCGAATCGCTGTTCTTCGCCTGCGTCGGGGGTCTGCTCGGCCTCGGCCTTGCGTGGCTGCTGATCCAGCGCGGCGATCCGACCGGCGGGCTGCTGCCGGCGTTCTACCTGCCGGCTTCGTCATTTCTGCTGGGCGTGCTGTTCGTCTTCGGTCTCGGCCTCATCGCCGGCGTGTTCCCGGCCGTCCAGGCGATGCGGCTGCGGATCGTCGACGCGCTGAGGAGGAGCTGACGCCATGGGCCTCGTCAGCGGCGTGCTCAACTGGATGTCTCAGGTGCTCGTGGCGACCGGCATCAACCTGCGCACCATCCCGCAGCGCCTCGGCTCGTCGGTCGTGGCGGTGGTGGGCACGGCCGGCGTCGTCGCGGTCTTCGTCGCGCTGCTGTCGATGGCCGAGGGCTTCCGCGCGACGATGGCGACGACCGGATCGCCGGATACGGTGATCGTGCTGCGCGGAGGAGCCGACGCCGAGATGACGAGCATCCTGATGCGCGAGGATGTCAGGGTGATCGAGGACACCGCCGGCCTCGCCCGGTCGCCCGAAGGGCCGCTGGCCTCCGGGGAGATCTACGTCATCGTCGACCTCCCGAAGCGCAGCACGGGCCTCACGGCCAACGTGCCGATGCGGGGTGTTGGCACGGCCGCGTTCCGCGTGCGTGACAGCCTCGCCATCGTCGAGGGGCGCCGGTTCGAGACCGGTCGCAACGAGGTCATCGTCGGGCGCGGTGCCGCGTCGCAGTTTGCGGGATTGTCGGTGGGCTCTCTGCTGACCTTCGGCGAGAACCGCTGGACGGTGGTCGGCGTCTTCGACGCCGGCGGCACGGTGGCGGACTCCGAGATCTGGTGCGACGCCGCGGTGCTGGGCCCTGCCTACCGCCGTGGCGATGCCGTGCAGGTGGTGGTCGCGAAGCTGACGTCTCCCGACGAGTTCCAGGCCTTCAAGGACCGGCTGACGACCGACCCGCGGCTCAACGTGAAGGTCCTGCGCGAGCGCGACTACTACGCGGAGCAGGCCAGCTTCGTCCACACGCTGATCACCGGGCTGGGCCTCTTCATAGCCGCCCTGATGGCGGTCGGCGCGGTCTTCGCCGCCGTCAACACGATGTACTCATCCGTCGCGGCGCGCACGCGGGAGATCGCCACGCTGCGGGCGTTCGGGTTCCGCGGCGGCCCGGTTGTGGTGTCAGTACTCAATGAAGCGGCGCTGCTGGGGCTTGCGGGAGGCATTGTCGGTGCCGCGATTGCCTACGTCGGCTTCAATGGCTACCGCACCTCGACGATCAACTGGCAGAGCTTCAGCCAAGTCGCGTTTGCCTTCAGGGTGACACCCGGGCTTCTGGTGCAGGGGATCGCGCTGGCGCTGGGGTTGGGGCTGCTGGGCGGACTCTTCCCGGCGATCCGGGCCTCGCGCCTGCCGGTCGTCACCGCCCTGCGCGAACTGTAGGGCGGGGCTTCAGCCCCGCCGTCACACCGGGGGCTTGAGCCCCCGGCTAGTACGGCGGACCTTCAGGTCCGCCCTACGGGGAGTCACCCTTCTTCCTCGTACTCCCCTTCGGCAGTGAGGCTCAGACGCGTCGACGCTCTGAGCGCCTCGCGGAAGTCGTACACGGGCAGGTTCTGGACGTGCAGCGGGATCACGCACCCTGGCGCCTTCTCAGACACCACAACGGTGATCGGGCTCCCGTCTACGCCTTCGCGGAATGTCAGCTGGCAGCCGCAGGCCAGGCGGGCGTGCGTGAATCCTCTCAACATCTCCGGCTGTCCCTCTCCCGCACGACCAGGCGCCGCCGCACGGCGCTGAAGAGGGCGGGGACCTTTCTCTCCGTGCATCATACTACAGCAGCGCCTTGATCTCCCGCTCGAAAACCTGCCGGCTCGCGCCGCCGACAATCCGCCTGCACATCAGTCCGTCGCGGTTGACGATGACGGAGACGGGAATGCCGAACATCGGCCCGTAAGCCTCCTGGACATCGTTGCGATCGGAGCCCGCCAGCACGGGGTAGTTCATCTGGAACTCCTGCGCGAACGGCTTGAGCTTCTCGATCGGATCATCGACCGAGATGCCGAGCACCACGAATCCCTGGTCGCGGTATCGCGCCTGCAGGTCGATGAAGCCCGGAATCTCCGCCAGACACGGCCCGCACCACGTCGCCCAGAAGTTCAGCAGGATGACCTTGCCCTTGAAGGCCGCCAGGTTCACGTCCCGGCCGTCCATGTCCCTGATCGTGAAGTCCAGGTTTGCCGGCTTCGCGTTCGGGCTGCACCCGCCGCCGCTCGTCCCGCCTTCCTCGGATCGCGCGGACCCTCCGCCCGGCTCGAGCGGGAGCCACACGACCAGCGTCACGAACGCCACGGCTGCGACGGCAGCCAGCAGCCACCGAGTTCTCATCGAGACACCCTCTTCCAGCCGACAACTACAGAATACGCGGAATCCTGCTTGCGGTGGTAATCACCTCTCCCAGCTGAGCGGTGCGTGCGCCGCGCGAGCTGCCGTCAGCTGACCGGCCAACCCGCCTGTCCCCTGCCTCTCCCCTGCCTGTCCCCTGCCTGTCCCCTGCCTGTCCCCTGCCTGTCCCCTGCCTGTCCCCTGCCTCTCCCGTGCCCCTCCGTGTCTGTCCTCTCCCGCGGGCGGTTGTGTCGCCGGAAGTGACCGCGATGCTTCCGATTCCGCGGGTTTGTCGCGGGCGGCTGCTGGTACATGTCTTGCTCGACCCGAGACAGCCCCCGTCCATCTGGTTGCAGGGCTCGTCCCGGTGACATAGGATGGAGCCAGGGATCCCGGGGGCCGTTTCCGATCTCCACACTCCTAGTGAGGTACCGATATGCGGACGCGCATCACGCGTGGTGTTACTGCGCTGTGGGTTGCCGTTGCCCTGGGTGCTGCTGTGCTGGCAGACGCCCGCGCGGCGGGGGCGCAGACACCGTTTGTGCCGTACTACGGAAAGAACCTCGTCCGGTACAAGAACTTCCAGTGGAAGGTGTACAACACCGAGCACTTCGACATCTACTACTACGTGGATATCGAAAAACACCTCGAGCGCATTGCCTCGTACGCCGAGAGCGCCTACCAACAGGTCAGCTCGGATCTGAAACACGACCTGGCGTTCAAGGTGCCGCTCATCATCTTCAAGACCCACACCGAGTTCGCGCAGGAGAATGTCATCCCGGGGGCTGTGCAGGAAGGGGTGGCGGCGTTCGCCGAGTCGGACCGGAACCGCGTGCTGCTGCCGCTGGACGAGCCGCCGGACCTGCTGTACCGGACCATCACGCACGAGCTGACGCACATCTTCCAGTTCGACATCATCCCGCAATCGCTCATTCGGCGGAACATGCCGCTCTGGGTGTCCGAGGGGCATGCCGACTTCGTCGCCGGCCACTGGTCGCCGCTCGACCTGATGACGGTGCGGGATGCGGCCGTGGCGGACATCATCCCGAAGATGAGCGAGATGGAGGAGTACGGCGACTTCGGCAATCCGCGCCTGGTCTACAACCTCGGCCATGCCGCCTTCGAGTTCATCGAGTCGAAGGGGGGACGGGAGGGCGTCCGCCAGTTTCTCTTCTCGCTCAGGAAGAACGTCATCGGCGGCGGCGAGAATCCCTACGAAGACTCCATGAAGCTCACCCCCGAGGAGTTCGACCAGCAGTTCGACAAGTACCTGAAGGACCGGTTCAAGCCGTTCCGCGACAAGGAGCGGCCGGCCGACTACGGGAGGGACCTCGCGCCGAAGCCGGAAAAGACGAGTTATGCCTATGCCCTGTCGGTCGAGCCGTCGCCCTCAGGGGATCTGATCGCGCTTGTGACGGCGAACAACAGCGATCGCGAGTACGACATCATCCTCGTCTCCTCGAAGGACGGGTCCGTCGTCCGCAACCTCACGAGCGGGTTCGACCAGCGGTGGGGCTGGGAGAACATCTACATCCCCGGCACCCGCTGGAACACCGTGCCGTGGATGACGTGGGCGCCCAACGGCGACCGGCTCGCGTACTTCGTCAGCACCGAGGACTACCAGACGCTCGTCGTGCAGAACGTGCTCACGCGAAAGATCGAGGTGCGCATCCCGATGAAGACCGTCGATGCGCCCGAGTCGCCGGCGTTCTCCCCGGACGGCCAGACCATCGCGTTTTCCGCTCTCCGGGAGGCCAAGAGCGACATCTACTCGGTCAACCTCGAGACGCGCGAGGTCACGCGGATTACGAGTGACGAGTTCTTCAACTACGCGCCGGTGTACTCCCCCGACGGGAAGACCATCGTCTACCTGTCCCGCGTCAGCGGCAACGAGAAGCTGTTCCGGTACGACCTCGAGCGGAAGGAACGCCTGCAGCTCACCTTCGGCACGCACGATGACACGGCCGCGCGGTTCTACGACGCCGATACGCTGGTCTTCTCCTCGACGGCGACCGATCCGGCGCAGCCGATTGATCCCGAGGTGGCGAAGAACGCCAGCATCTACAACCTCTGGACCCTCAGCCTGAAGACCGGCGAGCTCCGCCAGTACACCGACGCGCTGACCGGCAATCTCGCTCCGGTGGTGGTCAAGACGGAGAAGGGGCAGCGGGTCGCGTTCGTCAGCTACTACAAGGGCGAGTACGGGCTGAACACGATCGACCTGACCCGGCCGATCACGACGGCCGCCTCGGCTGACTTCGGCGCCCCCGGGCCCATCATCGATTTCCAGGCGCCGCTCAGCCACACGCTGATCGCCCAGAACGCGCGCAAGAAGAACACATTCGAGAAGCTGTTCCTCGAGGGGCGCCCCCCGATCAACGTCGGGGTCACGAGCGGCGGGGACATCTACGGCGGCACCGCCATCTCGTTTGCCGATGTGCTGGGCGACCAGCGGTTCGACATCTACGCCGCGTCCGTGCTCCAGTACCGCACTATCGCCGGATCGTGGGTCAACCTCTCCAAGAGATTCCAGTGGGCCCTGCAGGGGTTCTCGCAGACGACCTTCTATTACGGCATCTCCAACAACGTCCTCTACGACTCGATCTACAGCGCGTACATCGATCGGGACATGTCCCTCTCCACGCGCTCGATCTACGGCGGCAGCGGCTACGGGATCTACCCGCTGGACACGTACCGGCGGCTGGAGGTCTCGGCCGGCCTGATGCGCTACAAGGAGTCGTACGCCGACTCCGCGCTGGAGGACTACTCGCAGCAGTACCAGCAGCAGGTGTACGGCACGCAGCTCTACCAGAACGGCACGATCATGCCGTTCACCGTCTCCTTCGTGCAGGAGACGACGATCTTCCGCGAGTTCGGGCCGCTCTCCGGCAACACGATGCGGGTGGCGCTCGAGTACGCGCCCAAGATCGGCAACTCGCTCTCGCGGCAAACGCTCGATGTTGACCTGCGGTACTACAAGCGGCTGGCGGGAAGCGCCTTGCTGGCCGTGCGGGCCGTCGGCTTCAAGAGCTGGGGGCAGAACCCGACGTTCACCTACTTCGGCGGGAACTCGGAGATGCGCGGCTACGACTACCTCGAGTTCCTCGGGCAGAACGCCGTCTATGCCAACGCCGAGCTGCGGTTCCCCATCGTGCACGCGATGGCCACGCCGATCGGCGTGCTCGGGGGCGTTCGGGGCGTGTTCTTCGCGAACATCGGCGGCGCGTGGTTCGGTAAGAGCGGCTACAGGTTCGCGACGAACAAGGAGTCGACCTACCAGCCGATCGTGGACATCGACTACGACCTGGTCTCGGGGATTGCCTACCCGGTGTACGGGGACGAGTATCCGGTGTCCGGCTTCCGGCTGGTGGACGGCCGGGCGTCGTACGGGATCGGGCTCGAGACCTTCGCCCTCGGGTTCCCGATTCACTTCGACTGGTCGTGGCGGACGCTGTTCAACCGGAACTGGGAGGACCTGCTGTTCTACCTGCAGGGCGGCAGCAATTACTTCCGCAAGGCGCGCTTCCAGCTCTGGATTGGCTACGACTTCTGATGATGGGTCGGGCACGACGTGCGATGTAGGGCGGGCCTTCAGGCCCGCCGTACACGCCGGGGGGCTGAAGCCCCCGGCGTCACAGCGGGGCTCAAGCCCCGCTCTACACCTCTGCCGCCGTGAGCCGCCGAGGGAGGGCGGACCTCCCGCGCGGCGTTCAGATCCCCTTCAGCCGCATCACGCTTCGCACGAGATCCAGGTCCACGCGGTACTTGCTCAGGAACCCGTGGCCGATGATGCCGCCCAGCTGGTAGCCGAGCAGCAAGCTGGGCGCATCAAGGTCGAGCACCACCACGGACTTGTTCTGGAACCGGATGTCTTTGAAGGCCAGGTCCACGCCCGGCAGCAGGAACGCGCTCCGGTCCCATCCTGACGTCCCGTAGACCCTGAGCGGGATCCGCCGCACCCCTTCCGGTTTGTTCAGCGACCGCGCCATGGCCGCGCTGATCGACAGCACCTCGCCGCCGGTGTCGACGACGAAGTTGGTGGGCCGCGAGTTGTCGACGAGGCCCCGCACCGTGGCCAGGCGGCTGACGTACATCGGCAGCTCGACGTCGGCCGGCAACTCCGGCAGCATGTCCCCCATCGTCAGGCGGCGCTGCTGGTAGTCGATCCGCACCGACAGGCCGAGCGCCAGCGGCGAGAAAGCTTCCGCCTCGCGATCGGGCATGCCCACGAGCGGCGGGTTCTTGATCAGGCATGGCACGTTGCGGATTGTCAACGATCCGATCTCGAGCCTGTCGATCGTGCCGACCTCGAGCCCTCGGAGGCCGATGTCCCCGACGCCGGCGCCGACCGTCGTGATGAGCGGCACCACGCCGTTCCGCTGCGCCGTGCGCCGCGTAATCGAGGTCCGCTCCGCCCCCGTGTCGACGACCAGATCCACCCAGTCGCCCCCGTTGACTCGGGCGCGGAGGATGATCTTCCCGCGAACCTCCTTGAAGGGCAGCGTGTGCAGCGTGATGCCCTGCGGCTGCTGGCGGTCGTAGGGTGTCTTGTTGGCGAACGTCCGCAGGTACGCCGCCTGCCCCCGCAGCAGGACGGCCTGCGGGGTCTGGTCCTTCCGCGGCAGCAGGCGCAGGACGTTGTTGTACTCGAAGGACGCGTCCTCGAACCGCCTCAGCCGCTCGTAGATTTGGCCGAGCGTGAGGTGGATTTCGGCGTCGCCCGGCGCGCCGGCCACGGCGACCAGCGCCTCGCCGAGCGCGGCGTCGGGCTTGTTGCGCCCGAGCAGCGATCGCGCCGCGCCGTGGCGCCCGCGCGCCAGGGCCGGGGCAAGCGCCAACGCCTCGCTAAACGAGGACTCTGACTCTTCGAACAGCCCCAGCGCCCACATCGCGTCCCCGTGCAGCGCCAGCAGGTCCGGATCGTCGGGGTCGGTCCGGAGCAGGGCGGCCGCCTCGCCGGCCGCCTCGTTAAACTGGGCCGACCGGAGCGCCGACTGCACCAGGCTCTTCCTCGCACGCAACCGCAGGCCGGGATCCTCGGCTGACACGGCCTGCGCAAACGCGTCGTACGCTTCCGCGTACCGTCCCTCCGCAGCCAGCAGCGACCCGAGCTGGTACTGCACGTCGGCCGCACCCGACTGGCGAGCGTCATCCGCCCGCAGGAGCAGCGTCCCCGCCGACACGAGCGTGACCGCGACGGCAATCCGGCGCACAGCAGCAGTCATGGGAGCCTCGCACACATTCGGGTGAGCACGTCTTCCTGCCGGCGCCGCCTCAGCCTCCGCAGACGCGGCGGCGCGCTCACTACTCTCTCGAGGGCAGTCTCCCGCCCCGAAAGCCAATCACCGCGTGTAGGTCTGGATGGGCACGCCGTCGTACATCTGGTCGATTCGGAGGATCTGGTCCTCCCTCGAGTACGCGCTGAGCTCGTAGTCCTCGCTCATGATCAGCGCCTTCGTCGGCTTGGTCGGGCAGACCTCGGCGCACAGCCCGCAGAAGCTGCACCTGGAGAGGTTGAAGTCCCAGTAGTCCAGCACCCTGATCTTCTGTCCCGGTTCGCGGTGACCGCCCAGCTCGATCAGGTCGTCCGGACACGCCTTGGCGCACTGGTCGCAGACAATGCAGACCTGGGCGCCGGTGCCGGGCTCGAGCTGAAGCCGGAGCAGGCCCCGGAAGCGCGGCGAGGTGGGACGCCGCTCCTTGGGGTACTGGAACGTGAAGGCCGGCTGGGGCGTGTACTTCAGCGTCAGCCACAGCCCCTTCAACAGATCGACCAGGAAGAACTTCCGCAGCCAGCTGCTCATCTGCCTGTTCCTTCCGCCCGCCGCGCGCGTGCTCCCGCCGCAGCGGCCTCGCACCGCAGCCTGCTAGCCCTGCTGCTCGACCAGCACCGGCTCCGTCGTCCCGACCCGAATGACCCGCGCCTTCCGGAACACCGTGCCCTCTTTCAGGATCTTGTCCTGGAGGCGCATCAGCCCGTACAGCAGCGCCTCCGGCCTGGGCGGACATCCCGCGACGTATACATCCACCGGCACGATCTTGTCGACGCCCTGTACGACGCTGTACGTCGGAAACGGTCCGCCCGCGTTCGCGCAGCTGCCCATCGAGAGCACCCACTTGGGCTCGGGCATCTGGTCGTAGAGGCGCCGCAGCACGGGCGCCATCTTCTTGGTCACCGTCCCCGCGACAATCATCAGGTCGGCCTGGCGGGGGGAGGCCCGGAACACTTCCGCCCCGAAGCGCGCGATGTCGAACCGCGGCCCCCCGGCGGCCATCATCTCGATGGCGCAGCAGGCGAGCCCGAACCCCATCGGCCAGATGGACGACTTGCGCGCCCAGTTCAACGCGGCGTCCAGGTTGGTCGTGATGATGTTGTCCTCGAATCGATGGTCGATCAGCCCCATGGAGCCGTCCTTCCTCGAGCGGCCGCGGGCGCCTCTGAACCCTCGCGCACGGCCCGCGGTGGGAACAAGGTCCCTCCCCCCCGATCATAGTCTGCATCCCGGGCTCAAGACGAGTGCGAACTCCGCCGTGTGGCGCTCCGATGTAGGGCGGGGTTTTAACCCCGCCGTGATGCCGGGGGCTTCACGCCCCCGGCATGTACGGCGGACCTCAAGGTCCGCCCACACATCCCGGCCGTCTAAAGCTCCGCCGTTTCACCCGGTCGCAGCGCGACAACCTCAACGCCCGCCGGCTCCACGAGCGCGCGCAGGGCCTGCGCGCTGCCGGTCAGCGCCGGGAACGTCCCGAAGTGCATCGGGACGACCCGCGTGATGCCGGTCAGCGCGCACGCCTTTGCCGCTTCCTTCGGCCCCATCGTGAACAGGTCGCCCACCGGCAGCACGCCGACCGACGGCCGGTACAACTCGCCGATGAGCTGCATGTCCGAGAAGACCGCCGTGTCGCCGGCGAAGTACACCGACGGGCCGCCCTCGAAGCCGAGCACGTACCCCGCTGCCTCCCCGAGGTACGTGATCCCGTCGTCGTCGATGTGGCTGCTGCTGTGAATCGCGTGCACCATCGTGATGCGGGTCCCCGCCAGATTCTGCGTGCCCCCCTTGTTCATCGGCATGACCTTCGCCACGCCGCGGCCGGCCAGCCATTGGCACACCTCGAAGTTGCCCACCACGGGTGCGCGGGTCGCCGCGGCAATCTCCACGGCATCTCCGACGTGGTCGGAGTGGCCGTGCGTCACCAGGATCAGGTCAAGCCGGGTGAGCGTCTTGCTCGCTGCGGGGCACGCCGGGTTGCCCCTCACCCAGGGGTCCACCAGGAGTCGCCGCCCCTGCGGCGTCTCGAAAACGAACGTGCCGTGCCCCAGCCACGTCAGTGCCAGTCGTCCGTGCGCCATCGTGTGTGCCTCCGTCCGGCCGCGGCCGCCGTGCGGCCTCGGGCCGCATGCTATCATGAGCGTCTGATCCCTGCATGATGAGCGTCGAACTCCCCGCGCCCCTCGTTCGTCGCCGCGATCCCAAGCCCGCGTGGCTCAAGGTCAAAGCGCCAGGGTCTCCGAACTACGTGCGGCTCAAGCGCCTGATGGGCGGCCTCCGCCTGCACACGGTCTGTGAGGAAGCCCACTGCCCGAACATCGGCGAGTGCTGGCACCAGGGCACGGCCACCTTCATGCTGCTCGGCGAGGTTTGCACCCGCGCCTGCAGCTTCTGCGCGGTGTCTCACGGCCGGCCCGAGCCCCTCGACCCGCACGAGCCCGCGCGCGTTGCCGCTGCCGTCGCGGACCTCTCGCTGCGCTACGTCGTGCTCACCTCCGTCGACAGGGATGACCTGCCGGACGGCGGCGCGGCGGCCTTCGCGGAGACTATTCGCCAGATTCGCGCCAGGCGGCCGGACACGCGCATCGAGGTCCTCATCCCGGACTTTCAGGGCCAGCCGGAGCCGCTCGGCACCGTGCTCGATGCGCGGCCCGACATCCTCAACCACAACATCGAGACCGTCAGGCGACTGTACCCCCTCGTGCGGCCGGCGGCGCGTTACGAGCGCACACTCGAGCTGCTCGATCGCTCGCGTCTGCTGGCGCCGGAGATCCCGACGAAGTCCGGGCTCATGGTCGGACTCGGAGAGCAGTGGGACGAGGTGGTGGCGACGCTCGCGGATCTGCGGGCTGTCGGCTGCAGCATCCTGACGATCGGTCAGTACCTCCGCCCATCTGCCCTGCACGTGCCCGTCGCGCGCTATTATCACCCGGACGAGTTCGAGATGCTGAAGTCGGTCGCCCTCGGGGTCGGTTTCGGCCACGTCGAATCGGCTCCGCTCGTGCGGAGCTCCTATCACGCGCACGAGCAGGCCGCGTCTTTCGGCCGCACGGGCCAGGCTGCTGCGGGGCAGGCCGTTGCAGGCCCGAGCGTGGCCGGACACGGGAGCACAGAACCCGCATGAAGAAGCACCCGCCGGTTGATCCCGTCCTCGGCACGCCGCCGCCCGTGCTGCTCGATCTGCTGCGGAAGATGCTGCTGGCGAGGCGCTTCGAGGAGCGCTCGGCCGAGATGTACGCGATGCAGAAGATCGGCGGCTTCTGTCACCTGGGAATCGGCCAGGAGGCCGTCTCGGTCGGCGCCATCTCGACGCTTCGGCCGGAGGACGTGATCTTCTGCTCGTATCGCGAGCACGTGCACGCCCTGGCCAAGGGCGTCGACCCGGGCCGCGTGATGGCGGAGCTGTTCGGCCGCGCCACCGGCGTCTCGGGCGGCAAGGGCGGATCGATGCACCTCTTCGACACGGCCCGCGGACTGCTCGGCGGCCACGCGATTGTCGGCGGCCACCTGCCGCTCGCGACCGGCGCGGCGTTCGCCTTCAAGTACAACAGCCAGCCCAACGTCGCGTTCTGCTTCTTCGGCGAGGCGGCCGTCAACATCGGCGCCTTCCACGAGTCGCTCAACCTGGCGGCCCTGTGGAAGCTGCCCTGCGTCTTTATCTGCGAGAACAACCGGTACGGCATGGGCACGGCAATCGAGCGCGCCTCGGCCATCTACGACGTCTCGGTGCGCGCCTGCGCCTATGACATGGCCAGTGAGACGGTGGACGGCATGGATGTGCTCGCAGTCCGGAAGGCCGTCGCGCGCGCGGCCGAGCGCGCGCGGCGCCGCAGCCTGCCGACGCTCATCGAGGCGCGCTGCTACCGCTTCATGGGGCACTCGATGTCGGACCCCGTGCACGGCCACTACCGCACCCGGGAGGAGGTTGAGGAGCAGAAGCAGAAGGACCCGATCCGTCGCTTCGTCGATCAGCTCTCCGCCGCCGGCGTGCTCGATCAACAGGGCTTCGAGCAGATGGATCGTGAGGCGCGCGAGGTCGTGGACCAGGCCGTCGCGTTCGCCGACGCCAGCCCGGAGCCATCCTCCGACACGTTGTACCAGGACGTTTACTCGATGCCGTACGGGCCGTACACATGCCGCTCGTGACCTACCGTGACGCGCTCAACCAGGCCCTCCGCGAGGAGCTGCGGCGCGATCCGCGCGTCGTGCTGCTCGGCGAGGAGGTCGGCGTCTACCAGGGCGCCTACAAGGTCAGCAGGGGGCTCCTCCAGGAGTTCGGGGAGCGGCGCATCATCGATACGCCGATCACCGAGGAGGGCTTCGCCGGCCTCGGCATCGGGGCAGCCATGCTCGGGCTGCGCCCCATCGTCGAGATGATGACGTGGAACTTCTCGATCCTGGCGATGGACCAGATTGTGAACGGCGCCGCGAAGATGCTGTACATGTCGGGAGGCCAGATCCACCTCCCCATCGTCTTTCGCGGCCCCGGCGGCGCCGCGCACCAGCTCGGCGCGCAGCACTCCCAGTCGCTCGAGTCGTGGTACAGCCACGTGCCGGGACTGAAGGTGGTGGCCCCGTCGACGCCGTACGACGCCAAGGGGCTGCTCAAATCGGCCATCCGAGACGATGATCCGGTGATCTTCTTCGAGGGCGAGATGCTGTACGGCTCGAAGGGCGAGGTGCCGGACGAGGAATGCGTGATTCCGCTGGGCCTGGCGGACATCAAGCGCGAAGGGCGCGACGTCACGATCGTCGCGTGGTCCAAGATGGTCTCGGTCGCGACGAAGGCGGCCGACACGCTGGCCGCGGAGGGCATCTCGTGCGAGATCATCGACCCGCGCACGCTCCGGCCGCTCGATGAGGGGCCGATCGTCGCTTCTGTGCGGAAGACGAACCGGTGCGTCGTGGTCGAGGAGGGGTGGCCCCACAGCGGCCTCGGCGCGCAGGTGGCGTACATCGTCCACCGCGACGCGTTCGGGGACCTCGATGCGCCGGTGACGCGCGTGACCGGCGCCGACGTGCCGATGCCGTACGCAAAGAACCTGGAGCAGCTCGCCATGCCCTCCCCGGCACAGGTTGTGGCGGCGGTGAGGCAGGTGCTGTATGTGGACTAGATCAGGGGCTAGGGACTAGGGGCGAGGGGAAAGGGGCGAGGGGCCAGGGACGAGGGACAGAGACTGGGGAACCTGCTGGCCCCTGGACCCAGGTTCCTGGCCCCTCGCCCCTAGCCCCGCGCCCCAGGCCCCCCGCCCCCACGAGGATTACAAAAATGCAAACCCAGTCGTCATGCCGAAGCTGAGCGACACGATGGAGGAGGGAAGGATCCTCCGGTGGCTCAGACAGGAAGGGGATCGAGTCGAGACCGGCCAAACGCTGGCTGAGATCGAGACCGACAAGGCCACCGTCGAGATGGAGGCCTACACGACCGGGGTCGTCCGCGCCATTGTCGCTCCGGCGGGCGACACGGTGCCCGTCGGCGGCCTGATCGCGGTCATCGGGACTCCCGACGAGAACATCTCGCCGCTGCTGGCCCCTGTGGGGCCTCGCCAAAGCGTACCAGAGGCACGCGAAGGCGGGTTGCCCGAACCATCCCCCGCCCCTGGAGGACCTCGCCAACGCGTACCAGAGGCACGCGAAGGCGTGTTGCCCGAAGCACCGGCCGGCAGGGCGCTCAGAGCCTCGCCGCTGGCCGTGCGGATGGCCGCCGAGGCTGGTCTCGATCTCGGGACCATCGCCGGCACCGGGCCCCAGGGCCGCATCATCAAGCGCGACATCGAGGCGACTCTTCAGGCGTCCCGGGAGCCGTCCGGCGTCGCCGCTGAGCGCGCTGCCGCAGAGCGCGCGCCCTCGCCGCAGCCCTCGGCCGCCGCGCCGGGCCGCGAGGAGCCGCCGGACGTGCTGCGCGTCGAGCTGTCGGCGATCCGGCGGACGATCGCGAAACGTCTCGTGCAGAGCCAGGGGCCGATCCCGCACTTTTCCCTGACCGTGGATGTCGCGATGGACCGGCTCTGGCGCGACTACCGGGCGGCGCGCGAGCTGGAATGGCCGATCTCGCTGAACGACGTCGTCATCAAGGCTGCCGCGTCCGCGCTCCGGCGGCATCCCGAGATCAACGCGTCATTCGCCGGCGATCACATCCGGCAGTTCGGCCGCGTGCACATCGGCGTCGCGGTGGCGCTTGACGATGGGCTCATCACGCCCGTCATCCGCGATGCCGACCGAAAGTCGATCGATCAGATCGCGGCCGAGACTCGGGCGCTCGTCGATCGGGCGCGCGCAAAGAAACTGCAGCCCGACGAGTACACGGGGGCCACCTTCTCGATCTCGAACCTGGGCATGATGGGCATCGAGGAGTTCTCGGCCATCATCAACCCGCCGGAGGCGGCAATCCTGGCCGTCGGCGCCGTGCGGCAGACGGCCGTGGCTGACGGCGACGAGCTGCGCGTCGGCTCCCGCATGAAGCTGACCCTGTCGGTCGACCACCGGGTCGCCGACGGGGCGACGGCCGCGCGGTTTCTGCAGACGCTCACCCGGATGCTGGAGAACCCGCTGCTGCTGGCATGACCTCGCTTTTCTCCATCAACAGCCGGATCGTGGCGTGCCGCCGGTGTCCTCGGCTGCGGGCGTACTGCGCTGAGGTGGCGCGAGACAAACGGGCCGCGTATCGGGACGAGACTTACTGGGGCAAGCCGGTGCCGGGCTTCGGCGATCCGCAGGCCAGCCTGCTCGTGGTCGGCCTCGCACCGGGGGCGCACGGCGCGAACCGGACGGGCCGCCTGTTCACCGGCGACAGCTCGGCCGATTTCCTGGCGCGGGCGCTCCATCGGGCCGGCTTCGCCAGCCAGCCCATCTCGCGGAACCGCGACGACGGCCTGACGCTGTCAGGCGCCTACATCTCGGCGGCCGCGCGGTGCGCGCCGCCTGGCAACAAACCGTTGCCCGCAGAGCTGGAGAGCTGCCTTCCCTATCTGGCCTCTGAGATAGCCGCCCTGCCGAGGATTGCAGTCGTCGTGGCGCTGGGCCGCATCGCGTTTGACGCCGTCCTGCGCGCGATCGGCCAGCGGGGCGCGCGTCTCGGCCCACTGCCCCTGTTCGGCCACGCACGCCGCTACGAGTTCGGCGGCGTGTGTCCCGCGGTCATCGCCTCGTACCACCCGAGCCGCCAGAACACGAACACGCGCCGCCTGACCGAGCAGATGTTCGACGAGGTCTTTGACGCCGCGCGCCGATTGACTCGCCCGGAAACGCGACAGTAGAATGCGCTGCCTGCCTCACGAAGTGGACACGGCCACCCTCCTCACCGCGTGACCCATGGACACACTCATCTACCTCGACAACGCCGCCACTTCGTACCCCAAGCCCGACGTCGTCTACACCTTCATGGATTCGTTCTACCGCTCGCACGGCGTCAATCCGGGCCGGTCGGGCTACGACCTCTGCATGGAGACCGGCCACCTGGTCGACGACACGCGGCGGCTGCTGGCGCGGTTTTTCGGCGGCGCCGTCCCGGATCGCCTGGTCTTCTCCTACAACTCGACCGATGCGCTGAACCTCGCGCTGTTCGGGCTCCTCAAGGACGGCGATCACGCCATTACGACGACGATCGAGCACAACTCGGTGCTCCGCCCGCTCTACCACCTGGCGCTCTCCCACGGCGTCGAGGTCGACTACGTCCCGTTCGACGCCCGCGGCTTCGTGGATCCGGACGCCGTGCGCGCCCGCTTCAGACCGAACACGAGGGTCTGCGCCATCAACCACGCGTCGAACGTCATCGGCACGGTCCAGCCGGTGAAGGCCATCGGCGCGTACTGCCGCGAGCAGGGGATCACACTGATCGTCGACGCGTCGCAAACCGCCGGCAAGATCCCGATCGACGTCGAAAGGATGAACATCGACGTGCTGGCTTTCACCGGCCACAAGTCGCTCATGGGCCCGACCGGGATTGGCGGCCTGTACGTGGGGGAGCACGTCGAGATTCGCCACTCGCGAGCCGGCGGCACGGGCGTGCGCTCGGCGCAGCGGACGCACCTCGACGAGTACCCCTGGCGGCTCGAGTACGGCACACCGAACGTCGCCGGCATTGCCGGGCTCCACGCGGGCGTCACCTGGCTCATGGAGCAGGGAGTCGAGGCGCTCGATGCTCGTGAGATGAAGCTGGCCACGATGCTTCGTGACGGGCTGCGGGCCATCCCCGGCGTCACGACGTACTGCCAGGACGATCTCACCGACCACATCGCCGTGCTGCTCTTCAACGTCGACGGCCTCGAGGCGGCGGACACGGGCACCATGCTCGACGTCGATCACAACATCGCCTGCCGTACGGGGCTGCACTGCGCGCCGCTCGTTCACGAGGGGCTGGGCACGGACAAAATCCACGGCGGCGTTCGTTTCGGCATCGGGCCGTTTAACACCGAGGAGCACATCAAGACCGCCATCGCCGCCGTCAGCGAGATTGCTGCAGCTCGGCTCGCCCGCGCGGAGCGTACGGGGCGCTGACCGGGCCCGCGGTTTCGGTGTATTCTGTCACCCCCATGCCGCTCGAGTGGCTCGCGAGGGCCATCACCTGGACGACCGATGCCGTCTGGGGCCCTTGGCGCACGCCCATCGGCCAGGTGCCCGGACCGCTCGTCATCCTGCTGATGGGCGTCGGCATCTTCCTGACCGTCCGCCTCCGCTTTGTCCAGCTTGTCCGCTTCCGCCAAGCCAGCCGCACGATGGTCCCGCGGCAGCCGTCGACGGGGCGGGGCGTGCTGACGCCATTCCAGACGTTCACGACCGCCCTGGCAGCGACCATCGGCATGGGCAACATCGCCGGCGTTGCGACGGCCGTCGTCTCCGGCGGCCCGGGAGCCGTCTTCTGGATCTGGTGCTACGGCTTCTTCGCCATGGCCACCAAGTTCACCGAGGCCGTCCTGGGCGTGAAGTTCCGCGTCATGCGAGGCGACCGGCTGTGGTCGGGGCCGCCTTACTACCTCCGCGACGGCCTGAAACGGCCGCGGCTGGCCTGGATCTACGCGCTCGTCGGAGGTCTCGCGGCGCTGACCACCACGCCGTTCACCCAGCCGAACTCGATTGCGCTGGTTCTTCACAGCCAGTGGGCGATACCCAAGTGGGTGTCCGGCGTCGCGGTCGCCGTCCTGACGTGGCTGGTCATCATCGGCGGGATCAAGACAATCGGGCGGGCGATGGAGAAGCTCGCACCGTTGAAGGTCCTGCTCTACGTCGCGGGCGGCCTGACGGTCATCCTGTGGCACGCGGATCAGATCCTGCCGGTCTTCGCGCTGATCGTGCGCGAGGCGTTTTCGTTTCGCGCCGCGGGCGGGGCCAGCGCGGGCATCGGCATCATGGTGGCGATGCGCTACGGCCTGGCGCGGGGCGTCTATGCCAACGAGGCCGGATACGGCACCGCCGCGGTTGTCTTCGGCACGGCGAAGACTGACAGCGCCGCCCGGCAGGGGCTGAACGCCGTGATGGAGGTCTTCGTCGTGTCGTTCGTGACCTCCTCCATCAGCGCGCTGACGATTCTGACGAGCGGCGTGTGGCGATCCGGCCAGACGAGCACTGCGGTCGTCGCCGAGGCCTTCGACACCGTCATCCCCGGCGGCGGCTGGCTGGTGGCGGTGTGCGCGTTCCTGTTCGGATACACCACACTCATCGGGTGGTCGTACTACGGGGAGCAGTTCCTCGAGTACGTCTTCGGCGCGCGGGTGGTGCTGCCCTACCGGTGGGTTTACTGCGGCCTGATCGTGTGTGGCGCCGTGGCCCAGGTCGACCTCGTCTGGGCGTGGGGCGATCTGATGAACGGCCTTCAGGTCTTCCCCAACGTCATCGGTGTCCTCGGCCTGAGCGGCATCGCCGTCGCCGCCGCCAAATCGCTTAAGAAGGTGTAGGGCGGACCTTCAGGTCCGCCGTACGCGCTGGCGGCTGAAGCCGCCAGCGACACGGCGGGGCTAAAGCCTGCCCTACACATAGGTGCCACACGGCGGGGTCGACACCCCGCCCGCCGCAGACCAGTCTGTGCCAGACGGATCACGCCTTCAGGCGTAGGGCGGACCTTCAGGTCCGCCGTACCGGCCGGGGGCTTCAGCCCCCGGTGGCCAACCTGTCCCAGACGCAGCTCACCACCCGGGCGGGAGGCCCGGCATCTGGCCCATCTCGTGCATCACTCGTTGCATGGCCTCCAGACGTCCGCCGCGCCTCTCGCGTGAGGTGTACATCGGCCGAAACCGCTTCTTCCTCACGATTCGGGCCGCACGCGACTCGCGCCCGTTCTCGTCCGCTGAGTCCACTGGGCGAGTGCTCGAGCAGCTTCGGCACTGCGCACGCGCGGCCCACGTTGCAGTCCTTGCGTACTGCTTCATGCCCGACCACCTGCACCTCGTGCTTGAGGGAACGGACCGCAGCGCTGATCTCATCCAGTTTGTGACCAGGTTCAAACAGCGGACGAGCTACGCACACAGCCGCACAGCGCGAACTCGCTTGTGGCAGGACGGTTTCTACGACCGCGTGCTGCGCAAGGATGAAGCCACCAGTGCGGCGGTGTTGTGTGTGCTCGCGAACCCGGTTCGGGCGGGTCTCGTCCGCGCAATTCTGGACTGGCCTTTCAGTGGCTCGGACGTCTTCAGCATCCACGACCTCGCCACGTTGGGCGCCATCGTGAAGACGCACCCGTGGGGCGGACCTTGAGGTCCGCCGTACACGCAGGGGGCTTCAAGCCCCCTGCGTCACGGCGGGGCTGAAGCCCCGCCCTACACATCGGTGCCACGCGGCGGGGCTAAAGCCCCGCCCTACGAGGGGTGGTGTCACGGGCTGAAGCCCCGCCCGGCACACAGGTGCCGCGCGGCGGGTACGAAGATCAGCGGCCTGTCCGTCACCACGCCGTGCCTTTCCACGCCCAAAGGCGTACCGCGGGATAGAATAGGGCGGACGAAGGCCGCAGGCCCGTATGGTTGCATCCGTCATCCCGATCTTCCCGCTGCCCAACGTCGTCTTGTTCCCCGGCGTGTTCCTGCCGCTCCACATCTTCGAGCCCAGGTACCGCGCGATGGTGCGGGACGCGCTCGCCGGCGATCGGATCATCGGCATGGCGCTCCTGCAGCCGGGCTGGGATCACGACTACGAAGGCCGCCCCGCCGTGTACCCCGTGGGCTGTTCCGGCCTCATCACGCACGCCGACCGCCTCTCCGACGGCCGCTACAACATCGTCCTGCAGGGTGTCGAGAAGTTCCGGATTGTGGAGGAGCAGGAGAGCCCCGAGTACCGCCGTGCGTCCGTCGTGGCGCTGCACGAGGGCCTGACAGGCGCGGATCGGGATGCCCTCCGCCGCGAGCGGCAGCGGCTCGAGGCCCTGCTCGCGCCGGCCGGCGAGCTGGGCGCCGACCTGCACCTGTCGGGATCAATGGCGGACGAGGAACTCGTCAACGCCCTCGCGCAGTACCTCGAGTTCGACCCGGTCGAGCGCCAAGCGCTGCTCGAGCGCGACGGCCTTGTGTCTCGATGCCTCTCGCTCATCGAGCTGATCGAGATAAAAACCATCGTGAACGAACGGAGCTGGGGCGACAGCTGGGCGCGGTAGGCCTTACTTCTTGGGAGGCGCGGCCGGCTTCTTCGGCGCCGGCTTCTTCACCGCCGGCTTCGACGCTGGCGGCGTGTACTCGATCGTCACGCGGCTGACCACGGCAATCGGCCGGCCGGCCGTGCTGAACGTCTCGGTGCCCTCGTAGCGCTGGACGGTCAGCCGCTCGCCGAGCAGGCTGACCTCGGTCACGTTTTCCGGGATCTCCACCAGGATCGGTTCCGTGCCGGTCGGCGCCACAGCCTTCACCCCGCCCGGCCCTGCGCCGCCGCCGATGCGGTCCACGAGATCGCGCGCCGTCCGGAACTCGCTCCGCACGACCCCGCGCGTCAGCAGGGTCCCGTCCATCGTCAGCACGCCCATGGTGGCGGTGTAGATGGCGAACGCCTTGCCGGCCTTCACCTGCTCCTCCGAGTACGTGTGGCGGTTGTGCAGGTCGAAGGACAGCGTGGCGGGCCCCCGGTGCGGCGGGATCCGAACGATGATGCCCTCACCGGGGTTGCGGCTGATCAGCACGTCGCAGTACTGGCGTTTGCTGGTGACGCCGGCGCCGAGCGCGGAGGGGCAGACGGCGTCGGCCTCCTCGGTCTTGCGTCCCGCAGCCGCGGCCGGCTTCGCTGCCGCGGACGGCTTGGCGGGCGCACGCGCCGCGGGCTTCTGCGTCTCAGCCCGAGTCCGCGCGCCGGCGCCGACCGACATCGACAAGGCCGCCACGAGGGCGACGAGCACGAGCCGGATCGCCAGACGGCTCATGCTGTCAGTATACCGGATGCGACGGCGCCCGCGGCGAGGACCGATCCTCAGAACAGATCCTCAGGCTCAGTCATCATCGGCGTCGAGCCGGGCATGCGGCCGCGGTGTTTGATCAGCTCGAGGAACTCCATCCGCGTGCGCGAGCTGTTCCGGAACGCCCCCAGCATGGCGCTCGTCACCGCGAAGGAGTTCTGCTTCTCCACCCCGCGCATCGCCATGCACAGGTGCGTCGCTTCCATGACCACAGCCACGCCCAGCGGATCGATCTTCTCGTGGATCGTCTCGGCAATCTGGTTCGTCAGCCGCTCCTGGATCTGCAGCCGGCGGCTGAAGACATCAACGAGCCTCGGGATCTTGGACAGGCCGATGACCTGCTGCCGGGGGATATACGCCACATGGCACTTGCCGAAGAACGGAAGCAGGTGGTGCTCGCACAGACTGAAGAAGTCGATGTCCTTGACGATCACCATCTCGCTGTAGTCGACGGTGAACAGGGCGCCGTTCAGCACCTCGTCGACGTCCGCGCGGTATCCCCCGGTGAGGAACCTGAGGGACTTCTCCACGCGACGAGGCGTGTCCAGCAGCCCTTCCCGCGAGGGGTCTTCGCCCAGTTCCGAGAGCAACTTCGTGATCAGGTCCTGCATATTCCCAGTCTACCTCACGAAACGCGCGGCGCACCCCGACTGGACGACACGACGTCAGTCGACAGTCGACAGTCATCAGTCGGCAGTCAGTCGACAGTCATCAGTCGGCAGTCGGTCGGCAGGCGACAGTAGGACCGGCCTCCCACCGGTCAGACGGCAGTGCGACGATGCTAACCAGAACTGCCGTACGGCAACGTAGTTCTTACACAGGGGACGCCAGCGTAGTGTCCCCCTCTGGTGACAGCGGGCGGGTTTCGGCCTGATTCCGGGTATTCCGGCCATCGCCACTGTGGCCCGGTTCTTGAAAAGCCGATGAGTAGAGGCGACAGCGATGATGACGCGCCCGACGCCAGACTCGCCGGAGGCGCCGCTGCTGAAGCGGGTAGCCGTCGTTGGCGGCAGCGCCGAGCTGCTCGACTGGCTCGAGCCGACGCTCGAGGCGGGCGACTACGACATGCTGTTCGTGGACCCAGCCGACGCGCCGTACGCGCACATCCGCGCCGCGTCTCCCGACGTGATCGTGCTGACCGTGCGCATCGAGGACCTTGACGCGTTTGCGCTGCTCTCGATGCTCAAGCTGGATCCGGAGACCGCCTCCATTCCGCTCGTCACCTACACGACCGAGTTCGAAGGCCAGCCGGTCAGCGGCCCGCTCGACACCGCAAGCCGCGACGGCTACGCCGCCGCCTGGCGCACGCTGCCGCTGAACTAGACAGCACCCACGACCCACGACGCCATCGCGCGTGAGGCCGGGGGCTTGAAGCCCCCGGCCTGTACGGCGGACCTAAAGGTCCGCCCTACAGCGCGACCTCGCCGGAGCGCAATGCGCGAAGGCGCGCAGCCCCGCCGTGACGCCACCTCCGTCGTAGGGCGGGGCTTGAGCCCCGCCGTGACGCAGGGGGCTTGAAGCCCCCTGCGGGTACGGCGGACCTGAAGGTCCGCCCTACAGGGCGCTCAGGACGCTCTATCGCCTCAGCTCTGAACCCGATCCCGCAAATGACGATAAGAACACGAGATAGGCCTCTCGAAGCAGGAACCACACGTGACCCGTTACGCTCTGCCAGCCACACACGCCCGCATCGGGCTCGACGCGGATGACTCCGCCCACGAGCGCCAGGAACTGCTGACCCGTATCGTCGAGACCGTCACCGACGGCATCTACGTGGTCGACCGCAGCGGGCGTATGGCGTTCGCGAACGCCGCGGCCGAACGCATCCTCGGCCTGCCGCGCGACGAACTGGCCGCGCACTCCTTCGACGATGCCCGGTGGGAGTTCACGACGCTGGACGGCGCGCCGTACCCCGAGGACCAGCAGCCGTTCGTGTTGGTCATGCGATCGGGCCAGCCCGTCTACGGCGTCGAGCAGTGCTGCAAGCGCCCCGACGGCTCCCGGATCATCGTGTCGATCAACGCGGCTCCACTCAAGGACCAGACCGGCGCAATCGTCGGTGAGGTGGCAACGCTCACCGACATCACCGCCAACATCGGCGAGATTCGCCGGCGCGAGCGGTCCGAGGAGGCGCTGCACAGAAGCGTGGCGACCAACCGCGCGCTGCTCGACGCCATCCCGGATCTGATGCTTCGCATCGGCGCCGGCGGCGTCGTCGTGAACTCGAAGGAGCCCCGCGACGGCCACGGCGGAGTGCTGCTGCGGGATGTGCAGGGCCGGCATCTGGACGCGTTGCTGCCGCCGCCCGTCGCCGGCGAGTTGCTGCAACGCGTGAGACAAGTCCTCGAGGACGGCACCATCCAGATCTTCGAGTACCAGCTCAAAACGGGGCCCGCCGTCCGCGACTTCGAGGCCCGGATTGTCGCGAGCGGCGACCGCGAGGTGCTGGCCATCATCCGGGACATCAGCGAGCGGAAGGCGGCTGACCGCTTGAAGAACGAGTTCATCTCGACGGTGAGCCACGAGCTGCGCACGCCGCTGACCTCGATCCTGGGCTCGCTGGGGCTGGTCGCCGGCGGCGTGGCGGGCGAGATTCCGCCGAAGGCGCGCGCCATGCTCGAGATTGCGCACGCCAACAGCGAGCGCCTCGTGCGGCTCATCAACGACATCCTCGACACCGAGAAGATCGAATCCGGCAGGATGACCTTCAACGTGGTCCCCCTCGAGCTGGTGCCGCTCGTCGCGCTCGCCATCGAGGCCAATCGGACGTACGGCGCCGAGATGGGCGTGTCGTTCGAGCTCACAGGCGCCGTTGCCGGCGCGCGTGTCCGCGCCGACGCCGACCGCCTCACGCAGGTCCTCACGAACCTGCTGTCGAACGCGGCCAAGTTCTCGCCGCGCGGCGACACGGTGACCGTGGCGGTGTCGCGCCGCGACAGGGCGCTCCGCGTGGCGATCAGCGACCACGGCCCGGGGATCCCGCCCGAGTTCCAGGGGCGCATCTTCCAGCGGTTCGCGCAGGCGGATTCCTCCGATACGAGGCAGAAGGGCGGCACCGGCCTCGGCCTCAGCATCAGCCGGGCCATCATCGAGCGCCTCGGCGGCCGGATCGGCTTCGAAACCGCCGCCGGAAGGGGCACGACGTTCTATTTCGACCTGCCGGAGTGGCGCGCGGCGGAGACGAACGCACCGGCGCCCGCCGTTAACCATCGTGCGCGCGTGCTCATCTGCGAGGACGACCCCGACATCGCCACGCTTCTCAGAATGATGCTCGAGCAGGCCGGATTCTCGGCCGACACGGCGGCGGATGCTCGGCAGGCCAAGCGGGCGCTCGCGGAGCGGCGGTACAGCGGCATGACGCTCGACCTGATGCTGCCGGGCCAGGACGGCATCTCGCTCGTTCGCGAACTGCGCGAACACGAGGCGACGCGGCACCTGCCGATTGTCGTGGTCTCCGTGAAGGCGCAGCAGGGACGAGCCGAGCTGAACGGTGACGCGTTCCTGGTCGAGGATTGGATCGACAAGCCGATCGATCAGGCGCGGCTGATCCGGGCCGTGCGTGAGGCTGTCGCCCGTCAGCCGCACCGCAGGCTCCGGATCCTCCACGTCGAGGACGATGCCGACGTCGTGCGGGTGGTGGAGGCGATGCTTGCGGATACCGCCGACCTCGACAGCGCCGCGACCCTCGCCGACGCCGCCCGGATGGTGCAGCGCGCGGCGTACGACCTGATCATTCTCGATCTCGCCCTGCCGGACGGGTCGGGCCTCGACCTGCTGCCGCTCGTGCGGGGGCAGGCGCCGCCCGTGCCGGTCGTCGTGTTCTCGTCGCACGAGCTCAGGGAGGAGGCCGCCCGCGACGTCGCCGCCACGCTTGTCAAGTCGCGCGCCTCCAACGATGAGCTGATTGCGACCATCAAGGCGGCGCTGAGAGCGCCGGAGGCCGGCTGACGTGGCGCCGCTGCAGCGCATCCTGATGGTGGAGGATGAGCCCGATATCCAGGCCGTCGCGCGCCTGGCGCTCGAGGCGGTCGGCGGCTTCGCCGTCCACATCTGCTCATCCGGGTTCGATGCGCTGCGCGAGGCGCCCGCATTCGACCCGGACCTAATCCTGCTCGATGTCATGATGCCGGGGCTGGACGGGCCCGGCACGCTGAAAGCGCTGAGGAAGACCCCGGAGACCGCTCGCATCCCGGTGGTGTTCATGACCGCGAAGGTCCAGCCGCAGGAGGTTGCGAGCCTCACGGAGTTGGGCGCGCTCGGCGTGGTCGCCAAGCCGTTCGACCCGATGACGTTGTCGTCGACCATTCACCGGATCTGGACCGAGCGCCATGGGTGAGATCTCGCCTGCCGTCGAGGGACGGCTCAAGGCGCTGCGCGACGAGTACGCCGCGCAGTTGCCCGAGAAGATCGCCCGTATCCTCGAGGCGGTCACCGCGTCGTTCGGCGGCACCTGGGACCGCCAGGCCTGTGAGGCGCTGCGCCTCCGCGTGCACAATCTCGTGGGATCGGCCGGCACGTACGGCTACCGGGCGCTCTCCGAGGCCGCGCGCGCGCTCGACACGAGTCTCTCATCGATTCTCGCCGCCGACCTCCCGCCGACCGCCGGTGAGCGGGCGGCCGTCCGGAACCTCGCGGCCCGGCTCGATCGCACCAGAACCGGGGCGGCCTCCACCGCCCCCGCCCAAACCGGCGCCCTCCTCCGCACACAGCCGCGCAAGGCGCCACGAGACTTCCCCGGCAGCCAGGGCGTCTGTCTTGTGAGCGCCGACAAGGTGTTTGCGGACGACCTCAGCGAGCAGATCGCGCACTTCGGGTACACCGTCACCAGCGTGCCGACCTTCGATGGGCTGGTCGCGGTGGCCGCGGTCGCGCCGCCGTCGGTCATCATCGTGGATGTCAGCGAGGCGGAACACGGGCTGCCGAACCTCGACGTCCTCGCCTGCGTTCAGCGGACCCGCGAACCGGCGATCCCGGCGGTGTTCGTGTCGGCGCGAGAGGACCTGGCTGCGCGGCTGCAAGCGGTCAGGGCCGGAGCGCGCGCGTACTTCACGAAGCCGGTGGAGGTCGACGAACTGATCGACCGGCTCGACCGGCTGACGGCGAGCGCCGAGCCGGATCCGTTCAGGGTGCTGATTGTGGACGATTCACGCGAGCTGGCGGCCTACCTGGCCAGCCAGCTCGAGGCCGCCGGCATGGTCACCGCGATCGTGACCGATCCCATGGAGGTCATGGGGCCGCTCGCCGAGATGTGTCCCGATCTGATCCTGATGGACCTGTACATGCCGGGCTGCAGCGGCCTCGAGCTGGCCGCCGTGATCCGGCAGCAGGCGGACTACATCAGCACGCCGATTGTGTATCTCTCCGCGGAAACCGATCCCGACAAGAAGATGGAAGCGCTGCGGTTTGGCGGTGACGACTTCCTCACGAAGCCCATTCAGGTCGGTCATCTGATCTCGTCGGTGACCAGCCGCTCGCAGCGCTCGCGGCTCTTGCGGTCCCTGATGGTTCGCGACAGCCTGACAGGGCTGCTCAACCACACGGCGACCGAGGAGCGGCTGGCAGTCGAGGTCACGCGGGCCCAGCGGCAGCGGTCGGAGCTGGCCTACGCCCTCATCGACCTCGACTTCTTCAAGCGGGTCAACGACACGCACGGCCATCCGGCCGGCGACCGCGTGCTGACCGGGCTGTCGCGCCTGCTGCAGCAACGTCTCCGCCGAACCGATGTCATCGGCCGCGTCGGCGGCGAGGAGTTCGCGATCATCTTCACCGACACCGCGGTGCGCACCGCGGCAGCCGTGCTGGATGAGATTCGCGATCGGTTCCGCCAGGTGCGCCACAGCGCGGGCGGCCAGGACTTCTATCTGACCTTCAGCGGCGGCCTGGCCGGATATCCGTGCCACGCCGACCCTGCCGCCCTCAACACGGCGGCCGACCGGGCCCTGTACGAAGCCAAGCTGCAGGGCCGCAACCGCGTCGTCCTCGCCCCCGGATCGTAGAGGGGCACGCACCAATTACTGCCGACTGTTGACCGCTGACTGACTGCCGACCGTTGACTGTCGACTGACTGCCGACTGTCGACTATCTTCGTGCCGCCCTGATCTGCTCGATGAACTCGGCAATGACCGCGAGCACTCGCCCCGGCGGATCGATAAACTCAATCCCGGCCCGGTACGTCACGGCGTCGGGATCCACGTCGCTCACGTGGCCGTGCGCGACGCGCCCCTTGACGATGACCGAGGTGTCGCCGAGCGTCAGGCGGAAGTCGTGGAGGGAATCGACCAGCAGCGGGAAGCGAGTCTCAATCTGGGCGCCGTCGAGGCCGATCTCGCGCACCGCCACCGGTTCGTACACGGTAACGGCGCCGGCCAGTTCGCCGAAGACACCGACACGCTCGGAGCGGCGGCGTTCGTTGGTCATCGGCGGGAGTGTAGCACGCCGCAGGCCTTCTACTTCCGCAGGTTCAGGTGTTCGAGGTAGTCGCCGGAGCGAATCCGTTCGGCCTGGCCCAGAGGAGCGTTGTAGAAGTACACCCAGGCGTCGGTGCTGGCGCCGTCCTCGAGCAGGACCGGCACCACGGCCCGGAAGTACAGGCTGAAGTCCTCCTGGCCAGGGCAGGCGCCCTCGATGTCGTCGAGACCCGCCAGCACTTTCTCGACGTTGAGCATCCGGAACACCTCGCCCCACACCCGCCCGTCAGACGATGGCACCGCGGCGGGAAAGAGGCCGAGGTCGAACAGCGTGCCTTCGATCGACCCGCGTTGGATGAACTCCAGGTCGCCGTCGATGCCAACGCGCCGGCGGCGATTGAACCCGGTCATCAACGTGCCGTAGAAGAACACCCTGTCGCTCATGATTTCACCTTCAGCGTCCTCAACGGCCGGCAGCTGCGGAAGGCAGGGGCGCAGACCGGCAATGGCAGAACCAGCGGGGCCTTCCGGGACACAAGGGGGCGGACACATACGGTCGCCCCCGCAGAGCTAGGTGTATGCCCGCCAGTCTAGGAAAGGATCGAAGCGGAGTCAAGGGAGCGGAATGTGAAAGAAGTGTGGCAGACAGTCGACAGTCGACGGTCGACAGTCGGCAGTCTGGCACGCTGAAGCTGAGCGGAAGCATCCGACGCAGCGAAGGCGAGGGCTTCGGCGCCCATGGGGCACGGGACAGGCGGGGAACGGCAGCGTCGGGTGGCGTGTACATGAAGAAGCCCGGTAGCAGGTGGAACACTGCCGGGCTCGAGGGGGAAACCGCGGGGTGGCTTACTTGGGAGCGTCCGCCGTGATCTTGAGCTTCTGCGCCATCAGCATATCGAGCACGTCGGAGGGCACCGCGAACGACAGCGACACGGTCCGCCCTTCGCCGCCGAGCTGGATCATCTTCAGCATGTTCTCGAGGTCGGGCTTCGATGAGGTCTGCATCCGCGCCAGCGCCACAAACCCGTTCACCACCTGCCGCAGGTTGGCCGCGGCCTCGTCATCGCGCGCCAGGACGCTGAGCGTGCCCGACACGCCGCCGTTCACGCGTCCGCTCGCGGAGAACCAGCTGATGGCCGGCATCTGAGCCGCCACCTGCTGAGGGAGCTGCGCGGTGTGCGACAGCGCATCGAAGCGGCCCACGGCCCAGACGTTGCCATCGTCGAGCTGCGCAATCTGATCCATGATCTCGGTGTTCGATCGCACACTGCCCTCAGGGTGCGTGCCGAGATCGATTGCGCGCCGAACCGCATCCGCGCCGCCGAAGGCGACAACGTTCGGCTGGAGGAAGGCAAACGCCGGCTGCTGGTGCGTGGCCTGACCCAGCACCTGCACCTCACCCTCTGCCCTGTGCGTGAAGACGGTCTTCCCGCCGTAGACTTCCGACACCCCGCCCTTCTCGCGGATGAACCCTTCGATCTTCGCCTGGTCGAACAGGCCGGTGGCGATGACCAAGCCGTTGTTGGCCTCCGCACCCTCGCCAGCCATCAGACACGCCACGACCTGGTGGATGTCGGCCTCGATGTCGATGCCGAGCGCATCACGCAGTTCCTGCTGCCCGCGTGCGCTGGAGGGATCGAACTGCTTGACCTTCTGCCGGAAGTCCGAGCGCATCACGTCCTGCACGTCCGCGTACGCGACAACCGCGGCGTCAGCCGGGACGTACTGCAGCTCGACCGGGCCGACCGCACGCACAAACGCCAGGCCGGGCAACCCGCCGTAGTACCCCACCAACCCGACGGTCAGGCCGAGCACCACGAACGTCACCGACCCGAACAGAAAGTAACGTGTCACCTTAGTCATCAGCCCACCCCCGCCCCCTGCCGAATTATACGGCTGGGCCTGACGGAATGTTCCTTATCATGATGTGGCTCAGAGGGCTACAGCGACAGGAACCGAGCAGACAACGAAACTCAGGCGAAACCGGCCTCACCGAACCCGTCGAGCCGCAATCGGTAGCGGGGTTTCAGCCCCGCCGTTGCACCACACACCCCGTAGGGCGGGGTTTCAACCCCGCCGTTGCAC
>JAEAME010000217.1_pt1 | contig 71932 bp, 60 predicted proteins | sample 8958731 | NCBI WGS metagenome assembly JAEAME01 (sample SAMN16933194, study PRJNA681113) | bioreactor sludge metagenome | isolation source: anerobic bioreactor sludge (Control) | place: India:Bengaluru | collected 2018-10-24
TATGAAAAAAAGAAATCTCTAAATCAATTACTTACCTGACGTTAGTCAGAATTAATTGAGCAGAATGCGAGAACTCAGGCACTGATTTCAATCCCGTTACGGAGGATTTCCCTGATCACCGGACTGGGTGATGAAAATGCTTCTTCATCAAATGGATGAGGTTCCACACGAGTATCAAAATTCCAAGTCAGTTTCAGTAAATTGACTTGCGTCTGGAAAGGATCAGGTAATTCATTTAAAATAATGGCAAGATCAATGTCGCTATCCGGATTCTGATTGCCCCTTGCATAAGAACCAAATAAAAACATCCGTTTTACCGGATACTTTTTTTGCAGAAGCATCAAAAGATATTTTCTCCCTATTTCAATAGCTGCTTCTTGATCCATAACCTTTTAACTTTGATCTTTTCAATCCAGATCCCGGTAAATTCTTGGGTGCATTTTTGATTGAATGATTGTTTGAAATCATCATACCTTGCATTGATATTAAAACCAGTAACCGTCGAAAAGAAGAGCTGTTGTTCGTCATTCAGATCCAGTCCTGCTTTTTCTGCAATTCTGAGCAGGTTATGAATCATCGGATAATTTTCATCCTTCTTAGAGACATAATAAGCTTTTAACAGTTTCTCAATGACAAGATGACCGATAAATAATGACCACATAAAGTCACCGGCCTCATACAGATGCATCATTGTATGAAAATCCTTATCTGAGGATTCCAGCCAGAACTGTATGATTTCTTCTTTTTTCAATCTCCTTTTTATCTAAACAAAAATACAAATTTCTCAGGAATATTCATTGGAGGGTTCAAATATAAACCGGTTTTCATCAACGAAATTTACCTATATAATAAAATCTGGTATAAAAAAGGCTGGATGCTTCATAAGAGCGCTATCTCCAAGCCTCTGGCTGATTATATTTGAAAAGATTTGTATCCCCATCTCCCGGGTCATGATCATTCTGTCTCGCGGAGATATATTATCAAACTTCCTGATAATAATGTGTAATACTATTAGTATTATTTCATATTTTAGCAGTATAATCGCAATGGGTTTCGGGCATTAATTCGTTAGGTGAAATTAATTTTAATTCTGTTGTCCATGAAATTTGAATTAGAACCATATAACCGAAATATCAAAAACAGCGAAATGATTAGTGACTTAAAGGATGTTGCTAAAAAATTAGAAAAAGAATCATTAAGTCAAATCGAGTATAATTCGAACGGAAAGTTCCACTCAAGCACTATTAGCCATCGTTTTGGTAATTGGGCCAGAGCATTAGAGGCTTCTGGACTAAGTGTAAGGAAATACCAAATTATTACAAAATATGAGATAATTGAAGATTTAAAAAGAGTTGCTGAATCTCTTTGTAAAGACAATATCTCACATGCTGAATATAACGCATTCGGAAAATATAGTTCACATTCTGTTTTATCAAAATTTAACACGTGGCTTTTTGCATTAGAATCTGCGGGATTAAAGAGAACAAGAAATTTTGGAATTTCAAATGAAGAATATTTTAAAAATATAGAAGAAATTTGGGAAAAACTTGGCAGACAACCAAAATATTTAGAGATTGAAAAGCCATTTTCAAAATATTCATCAGGTTCCTACGAGCGTAGGTTTGGTTCATGGAGGAAAGCACTCGAGGCATTTGTTAAATTTATGAATAGTGATCCTGAAAATGAAAGTTCGATAAATACTAATAAAATTAAGGAAAGTCAAATAGAAAATTCGCAAAATATTATTATTCATAAAACTAAACGAAATATTTCATGGAAATTGAGATTTATAATTTTGAGAAGAGATCATTTTAAATGTCAAAAGTGCGGTCGTAACCCCGCCTCAGATCATAATGTTATTCTACATGTGGATCATATCATTCCTTGGTCTAAAGGTGGGGAAACAGAATATAATAATCTCGAGACCTTATGTATGATTTGTAACTTAGGTAAGGGCAATTCTAATGAATAAAATAAACTTCACCTAACGGGCCATCATCCTCTAATACAGGCAGTTACGAATTGCAGGCATTTACCAAACTCTAAAATAATAGACAAAATCAAATCCTGAACCACGCAAATTCCGTACAGCGATTGCATATCGGGTGTTTGCCGCGAGGAATTGTAAACAATAAATAAAAGACCAATTATACGTTTAAAGATGATTTCGTATTAGCCAGAAAAATATGTTTATTAACTGATCGGATAATGTGTTTCAACACGAATAAAACAAAAAGCCCTGTATTCATGATAAATACAGAGCTTTTCTTTCAGTTTTTGGTGGAGTATAGGGGAGTTTAACCATTGAAATATTTACAGATATTTACACAAGCAAAAATAAACATTATATCTACAATGTCAATACTTTATAAAATTATTTATCAACTATTGGCAAAAATAAATATTTTTAAACCAATGTAAAAAAGGGTAAAAGTGTATGTATATTTGCATGTTACATACACTTTATACCATGGCTCAGGCAAAATTTTATTTAGAGGCACGTAAGGTTAAAAAAACCGATAAAACCCAGGAAAACCAAGAACCTGAAAAACTCAGGGATAAAAATGTTCCCATTCTGTTATCTTACAGTTTCCACGGCCAAAGATTGATTTATTACACTGGGTTACGGGTTGATAAAAAATATTACGTTGACAAATACTGGACCGGGAACGGCAGGCCCGCAATAAAATCCACCTGCCCGGATTGCGATTACCTGAACAATCAGTTAAATATAATTGTGGGACACCTGCACTCAGCTGAAAACGAAGCCAAGGCTGCAGGAATACCCTTATCTGTTGGTTATTTTCGGGAATACCTAAACCAAAAACTGAAAGAAAAGCCCACGGCCCAAGAGCCAAGAAAAATGACTTTCCTGCAGTACTTCGACCAGTGTATTGAGGCAATGAAAACAGGGACCAATAAGAAAACGGGGCACCAGTTAAGCAGGGCCATGCCGATAAAGTACACCACAATAAAGAACATGCTGGAAGATTTTGAGAAGTTCCGGGGCGCACCCTTGCAATGGGAAGAGTTCGGACAACAGCTCTATGATGATCTGGTTAATTATATGATTAATGAGAAAAAATACGCCCTGAACACTTATGGCAGAGCAACACGATTTATAAAGACAATCCTACATAAGGCTACCAAGGAGGGCGTCAATACAAACATTAAATATCAAAGCGCCTTCACCGGTGCCACAGAGCAAACAGATAACGCCTATCTAACAGAAGAAGAATTAGATACTTTATATAAGCATGATTTTTCAGCAAGCCCCCGGCATGAGAGGGTGAGGGACGTCTTTTTAATTGGTTGTTGGACCGGGCTAAGGTTCTCAGATTATTCATCCATCAGGCCGGAACACGTCAATGGGGATCGCATTAAAATGATTACTAAGAAAACCGGGCAGTCTGTTATTATACCGTTGCATCCGGTTGTAAAGACAATTCTGGAAAAGTACAATTATCAGTTACCCCCTGCTATCAGTAACCAAAAGTTTAATGATTACCTGTTTGAAGTATGCAGAGATGCTAAATTAAATGAGCCGTTTTCAAAAAGTATTAATAAGGCCGGGAAAACCCTGGTTACATCAGGGCCAAAGCATGAATTCATAACTTCGCACAGCGCGCGGAGAACTTTCGCCAGCAATATGTTTAAACGTGGCGTTTCACCCTACTTGATAATGACAATCACTGGGCACAAAACGGAAATTGAGTTTTTGAAGTACCTGAAAGTGACAGCCGAAGAAAGGGCTGAAATGTTTGCAAGAGAGGCCAAATGGTAATAATTAACAGAATAGCCCAAGACATGAAGAAAACGAAGCCACAGCCCCCGGAAGGCCTTAATTACTTGACTGCATTAAGCAGTATGAAGGCCATCAGGAAAATATTTAAAGACCAAGCGGAATGGTATTCAAATATTCTCTGGATTCGTGTCGAAGCACCATTCAGATTAATAGATTTTCATTCTTTTGAGAAAAGCTTGAGCGTGGCCGGAACCACCGACCATGTTATTATAAAAAAGTTGAAGGAAATAATAGAGTGGGCCTCTGGTAATATCAAATTGTTTGAGGAAATCGAATTAAGGAATCTGGAAGGAACCGACAAACGGCATTACCATATTGAAGCTAACGGAGACATTTTTACAGTAAATACGGAAAAAGGAATTAGCGAATTTGGGCAAAAATTTAAAATACAGCTTTACACAATGTGTGAGTTAAAAATATTTTGTGAGCAAGTGAACAATTATGTTACCGATCTTCTAGAGGCATACCGGACAAAATCATTAAATACATTAATCAAACAGCCAAAGGATACCACTGGCCCGACAGCTGCTCAGGTTGCTTTGTTTATAAAATACCTTAATGCAGGGAAATATATTACCTACCCACAAAGAAGCGACTTCGTAAAGGGTGATTTCCTTAAAAAACCACCCATAAATTATTCTGGCAGCCCGATGAAACTTTATCAGCTATTTACAAAGAGAGACACCCTTACTACAGAGAAAAATTTCAGGGTAGTTATTTCTATGTTAAAAAATTATCCTGCGGCATTAAAGATGGCAAAAAATGACCAATATGGTTTTCTACAGGATCTAGCGAATAAAACATCGTAATAATATTCTTTCCTATATTACTGTTGTTCTGTTTGTTGGAATTCCGTTACCCCTAATTACCCGTAATCCCTTATTTTGATTGGCTTTCTTTGCTGCATAACTAATATTCAAAGTTATGACAGAGCAGGTACTATTCAGCCTACCACTTGAAAGGTTAGAACCAATTTTCAAAAAATGGTTTAGTGATATACTTACAAGCCAGGCACCAGCAACCAACACCTTAAGTACACCCACTCCGGAACCTCTCAGGTTATACGGAGACCGAGCCGCAGCGCAATATTTAGGATGCAGTATAATGACCATCCAGGCATTGCGCCGGAATGGTGCAATTTCTTTCTACCGTACAGGCAGGAAGGTGTACTACATTTCAACCGAACTGGATGAATCGCTTCGGGTTCAACAGCGCAAATTCAACAAGAAACCAGCAAAATAATAATATAAAACCCGGTTAGGCTTTGAGGAGCCGCCGGGTTTAAAATATTATAACAACATGGACAAATGTACTACAAAATTAGACTTCAATCAAATTTTATTTCAGGTTTACCGGCTACCAATAACCAATACACGGCCGGAAAAATTAATTACCCTTAATCAGTTTTTGGATTATACCAAAAATCCGCCAAACAGGACAATAGATATTTTAAATCAAATAGCCGAGGCTTCATTCCTGGGCAATGAGAAGCTGAAGGCCTATCTTAAGCAAAAATACCTGTACTACTTCACGCCCTGTGTCGTAATTGTCCGGATAAGGAACTATGATAATATCCTTTCCTGGACCGGCTTGCTTGTATTGGATTTCGACAAAATTGATTATGCTGCGGACTTTAAATCCTATTTGTTTCAAACATACCGTTATATCATTGCGTGTTGGCTGTCTCCATCCAGACGCGGAGTAAAAGCAATAGTAAGGGTTCCGGTTGTTTATTCTGTTGAAGAATTTAAGGAATACTATTGGGGGATAGCAGCCGAGATGGAACAATACAACGGATTCGACTCATCTGGCCAGAATTGTGTACTGCCATTTTTTCAGTCATGGGATCCTGAGTTGCTTGACCGTCCAGATGCTGAATTATGGACTACTAAAGGTACTAAGCGCAATAACTTTAAGCCCTCCCCGATAACCCCGGCACCAAACATTAATGCCACTGATAAAGACCGTCAGATAATCCTTGGAATTATTGATACTGGCTTTATGAATATCACTGACTACGGGCACCCACCACTTAGAGACCTATGCCTTACAATCGGCGGCTACATCGCGTCGGGATATATTGACGAACACGAAGCCCTGCAGCTAATTAATCATAAAATTAATAACCATTATTATTTAAAAAAAGGTATTAAGGGATATCAGAAAACCGCACAATGGGCTATCCGGGAAGGGCAGAGCAGTCCACTAATATTAAACTATCAGAAACATGGACGACGGTAATCAATTTAGGAAACAACCTGTTTTTAATCCCGTAGAGGCATTAAAAGCTTCTTTACTTGACCCTTCATTAGACATTGAGAAACCGCCAACCATAATCACCATTAATGGCCAAAGCTGCATGACTGCTGGAGCTTCCAGTGTAATCATTGGAAAGGCGAAAGCACGGAAGGGTTTTTTTGTTGGTAGCATCACGGCGGCGGCGGTGTCTGGAAGTTGCACTATTGACGGAATCAAGGGTTATTTTAACGGGGGAAAAAACGGGGTGCTTTACTTTGATACGGAACAGGGGGACTATTGGGGTCAAGTTGCACACAGGCGTATAATTAAGGCCATTGGTATAGATCGACCATCGAACATGCAATATTATAACCTGCAACAATACACCCCAGCCCAAAGGCTGGATATGATTGATACGGCAATAATAAAAAGGGATAATCTATCAATAGTTATAATTGATGGAATCCGAGATTTAATTTCCTCAATCAATGACGAAAGCCAGGCAACGGAAATGACATCACACATCTTACGATGGTGTGCTACAAAAAAAATTCATGTTGTTAGCATACTGCATCAAAATAAGAATGACTTCAACGCCCGTGGTCACATCGGCACAGAGTTAATTCATAAAGCCGAAACGGTGATATCAGTTACGATGGAAAAGGACGAAACGATATCAACTGTGAAGAAGGAATATTGCAAAGACATAGATTTTAAACCATTCAGTTTTGTGATTGATGATGATGGCCTGCCAAGGTTAGCCAATTATAAACAACCGGCAGCAACTAAGAAAAAGGATGATGAAATCGGCCGGTTCGCCTATGTATTCAAAGAATACCCGAGGATGAATAACGCCTTGGTACTTAAAAGATACATGGAGGCGTCCGGCTTAAAGGAAAGCGCATCAAATAAGCGTATAGCTTCCGCCCTTGTTTCAGGAATAATTTTGAAGGATGAAAACGGCAATTATTCACTTCCCAACGATGAATCTATACCTTTTTAAATTCAGTGTATGGGGTGGTGTAAAAACACGTATTATACATATACGTGTTTTACACCTTACACCATTAAGCTTTTACACCAGTTTACACCAGTCTTTACACCGCTTTTTATACCAATTCTTACACTTATGAAAATTAAGTAAATTATATGATATTGATAATCAGTAATATGAAATTTTTACACCTCAATATACCTATTGATAATCAATAAGTTACAACTTAATAATTAACACAATGAAACGAACAAGAATCAGCAGTACAACGTTCACCCAGGGTGAATTATCACTAATTCGAAAGGCACTTTTGAGAACGGCCAAGGATTCGACGACACCACCAGAGAAAAAAAGCCAGGTTATGGATATTACTCTTCGGTTAGAGGGTTTGATGGGACAGCATAAGGCAATACCTGAAAGAATTAAATCCTTATCGTCCCCGGTACTATGAGTTTCTATTCATCACCAATCCGCTCAGCCCTGATTTTCATCAGGTGCTACGAGAACCTGAAACCCCGGTGTACGCTCACCAAGAAGCAGGTATTATTCCTCGCCTACATCGTGGAAAACGAGCACATGATAAAATTTAGCACCAAGGCATTGACCTCCAACGGAATAGGCAAACATCAAGCCTACCAGTTCTTATCGGTGCTTCGTCGAAAGGGATACGTAATTAAGGTCCCGGGGTACCTTTGGGAATTGACGGACCGGGCTATTTCGTTCTATGGTGAATTCAGAAACATGTTCGATAGATATTATAAAAAGCAAAAATTCTGGACGTGAGACCGGGTAAAAAGTAACAAGAAGTCATTATATCGATTGACAGGGCCGCTCGCGTGCTGGGTATAATTTGGAAAACTCATTCCCTAAAACTGGAATTTGTGGCTTAGGTATAGTGAATGGCAATAGAAGAATATGAATTATTCATTTTTTCTTATTCAATGTTGATGTTGTCAATCTCCTTCATTATCCTGTCTGTTTCGCTAAGAGCAACGATTATTTTCTGGTAGTGTAGGATATCTTCAAATGTAAGTACCCGTCCTTTACGGTCCTTCAGCCACTTCTGGGCTGGTTGGTAGCCTCCGATATAGAAGTTCCAGGCTATCGTTGGAACACCTTCAAAAAATTGCAGATCGTTTATCCATACTTTACCTCCTTCATATTTGACTTTATCAACCATATTGGTGCCGGTTTCAGGATAGGTGGTGATGTAATGCTCAACGAAAGGACTTTCGAGCAAATGGATCTGACGCAGCGCTCCACCCAAAGCAACCAGTTGCCAGAATGTTTCCTGGTCTTTCGGGTAGGGGACCCGCGGAAAATCGATCTTCAGGAACTCCTTGTATTTTTCCCGGTAAGTTGGAGAGTGCAGGACTGCGTAAATGTAATCGAGGATATCAATAGGGGCGAATGTGCCTGGAGAGTGGTTTCTTTCATTGAAAAAATTGAGATGACATTTTACAGCCAACTTCTCAACAATAGTGGAATTGAGATTAGGGATTCGTTTTAACTTTTGCCCTATAAGAAGTTGACCATCTACACCAGGGTATAAATAGAGTGGAAATACAGTCCCGCCACCTCTCCTGAAAATGTTTTGGTCACTAATTGTTTTACATATAAAAACAGTATTCCAAAAATCACCACCTACCGCTTGCCCTTGTCTGCATATAATAAGACCCAAATTATCATTACTAAAATTACCCAATACCCTAGTGTTAGGTCTTGCCACAAACCAAGGATTATAGACTACTTTACGATTATCAAAAGGTCGATATTCACAATTCCTAATTTGAGCGGCTGCTTCTATAGATGAAAGATTATTCCTTGTCTGATTTGCATCCCACTTATCCTTGTCTTTGATTGCTAAATTAAATTTGTCACAGACCTCTTCAACGGTCTTATGTCCATCCAAAAAATATTGAATCTTTGCTTCTAAACCCTTCATGTCAAAGTCAAGAGCTAGGTCATCTCTCTTTGTGAGCATACCCAAGGAATAAACTTGAAATAAATCTGGGATAAAGAACCCCGCTGAGTGTTCCCCGTCTCTCTCAAAATCTTTAGTGTAGAAAAAATAGTTTGGTGCAGTGTTATTGATTGGAGTGTAGGATGTAGACGACATACTATTATTGAACAAAAAGCCATATTTCGACTGCCTTCCTCCAAAAAGATCAAAATGGAAAACCTGCCCTAACTCATTATTTCTTTTCTTGCCTGTTTTAATAAAAAAATTAATTGAAACTCCCTGCTGAATGTCAAATACATTCTCATCCACCCTGCCATCAGAAGAAGTTTCTTTTTTCTTAGCATTTCCATGAAGATCTAATGTGTATATTTTGTCATAGGTTTTAAGTAGGTTCCACCTCATCCCTCTGAAAGTTGGGTTATATAAGAACCCATGTGGGTTAATGAAAGCAAGAACTCCTTCTCCATTATTATCAATTAGATATTGGCCATATCGGAGAAATTTTACATAATCATCGTTGAGCCATTTATAATTTCTCTCATTCAATTTAACTTGACCGCCTGGCTCCACTTTATAATCATCCAGCAAGCTCTTGACCCATTTGCCCTTATTTTGACTTTCACCACGATATGGAGGATTCCCAATAATAACCATTACTGGCGTATCTCTTTTAATGTAGTTGGCCTCGTTTGCTTCTGTACTTAGCCAATTGGCGAAAAGTGTACCTGTATCAGGATGAAACTCCTCAAGTGAATTGGTTAAGTATATTCTGAAACGCTGCTCTTTCTTTGGTTTGTAACCTGTTTCAGCTAATAATAAGTCTAATTTCAGATGGGCCATGGCATAGGGGGCCATCAGGATCTCAAAACCGTTGAGACGGGGAATCAAGTGATCCTCAGCGTACTGGCTCCAGATACCTTGCTGTCCATCAAATTTTTTATAGACCTGCTTTATGATCTCAGCAAGGAAGGTGCCGGTGCCGGTAGCTGGATCAAGGATCTGAACCTTGTGAACTTCCTGTTCCACTTCAGTATAACCTTTCTGGCCATCCACCTTCATGCGGTTGTCGCTCACGGGGATTTTTACCCTCACTTTGGTTTTGGAGATATCTGCCAACCCATCTTTCAAACCGAATTCCGACCTCAGGATATCATCCACCGCACGAACAATGAAATTCACTACCGGCTCGGGGGTGTACCAGACTCCGCGGCTTTTGCGCAGTTTCGGGTCATATTCCCCTAAAAAAGTCTCATAAAAATGGATGACCGGATCGCTTTGCCGGGTACTCTTCCCGAAGTTTTTCAGGATGGCGGCCACATCCGTGGCCCGGAAGATATCGGCCAGTGCATCAACGATCCATTTGAGCCTGTCGTCGAGATCGTAACCGGCAACATACTGGAAGAGTTTCCGCAGGAACGGATTGGATTTTGGGATCAGCTCGGCCGCCTCCTGCCTGGAGAAAGTGTCAAGCGACTGGTCGTGCAGGCGCGCGGCAAACATGCCATAAGTGATTGTCTGGGCATAGATATCAGCAAACTCCTTCGGTTCTATGTCATGGATCAACACAGACTTGAAGGCAGATAGCTGTTCATGCAGGGAGTTGTTCTCTGCCTTATAACCAACATCATCTTGACTGGTTTTATCCTCGGTCAGTGCATTTTCAATGACATTGGCCAGCATCCTAGCCTTCCCCGCCATCATTTTGGCAAGTTTTTCCGCCGACCGGATGGTCTGACCAATATGGATACTAAAATCCCGGATGAACCCAAAAAACTGAACAAATTGGTCCGGGTTCCCTGATATTTTGCCATTCCTGATGGAGCCAAGAGAAAGAGCGGTGACGAATGCTCCGTCATGATAAAGTCTGAAATCGAGATAATTGGTAATGATCAGGTTATCGAGTGAAGCACGGTACCTGGAAAATTGCTCCTGATAAAGAGTGTTGTCGAGATCGGCTCCCAGATCCTTGGCCTCAATATAGCCGATTGGAATGTTTTTCCTTGTCAAGATGTAATCTGGGGCGCCACATGCTATGCGGGAGGGTTCATTGGTGACCATGGCATCAGTAACCAAGGTTTCGAGTAGGTTCTGCAAATCGCCCCTGTAACTGTGTTCGGTTGATATTCCTGTGCGGTATCGTTTGTCGATTTTATCAAGGTATTCTGGAATGGTCATTTGAGGAAAGATTACTTGATAAAATTATAAAATATCTATGTAAAAAGCATAGAAATATTAAAAACCGTTATCTTTTAAGATTATTTCAGGTCGTTAGGTTATTCGTATCAAATCGGCGGTTGGTTTGCCGGCTTGAGAAGTGATAACAAAACAATATTCTTTCAAGAACCTTTAAGTTTAAGGATAAAAATTGGTAGGGTTTAAAACACCTTAGATATGAGATTTTAAATGTTTATAGGGGCAAAAACTAGACTGTTGTAGAATTAGTAAAAGTCTTTGGGCTTTGCGGAAAATGTCGGTAGGGGCGTCGAATCATCTAATACGCGGTATTTTAAATTAAATCCAACGCCTGTATGTGGTAAAATTAAAAATTGATTTAATGCTCGATAGTGCCCGTTTAATCGGGTTTATTGTACGATTTATAATATGGTTGATAATTCCATCTCTTTTAATGATTGTACCAGAAGGGATAATTTCAACGTAGCACGTTAAGGCTATCGAAGAAGCAATTTCGGTGACCATCCTGCGAGGAATATCCTGATTTACTAATAAATTTCCATGAAATGGATTCCCTATTCCATCCCGTTCATATTTTAATTTTCCTATACAATGTGATTTTCTTTTTATCCTGTCAAGTTCTGTTGTAGAAAAAACACCAACACCGACTTTGTATGTTAGGGTATTATCCTCTTTTTTATCTTTTAATAGTAGCCGAATTGCTTCTTTTTTGTCCTTCCAAACGATTGAACATTCCTTGTAATTGTCAGGCCTCGGGGGTGTTTTGGGTTGAAAAGAAAACAAATTCCCGCCCGGTAATCCCTGAATGAGAAAATCTTCGTTTATTATTCCTCTTAAAAAATGCTCAGGATATGGCATTTTTTAAGAATTTTTAAGGACAAAATCAATAAGAAAATTCAAAACTTCCGCCGGGTGATAGGGGTCAAATAAACCAGATGAAGTTTGTTCCTGGAATTGCTTGTTGGTAATTAAAAACCAACTTGAATCTTCCTTTTGTTTCTCAATCGAAAAACCAATCCGGAAATATGGGAAGATCCATTCAATAAAAATTATTACATTATCTATCGTGGTAATGGATAGTGCGGGGAGATTGTTATTGATCTTTTCAACGTTGTGGATGGAAATGAGAACTTCCTGAAAATAATGTAAAAAATAAAGTGCCGTGTCATTAAGGTCTTTGTCGGAAGAAATGAACGTTTTAGATGACAAATTTTTAAGAACATTTATGTTCGACGATACAACTTGACTGTATTCAGATAAAGAGTCATTATATGCGTCAGTATTATTCTTGCAATTTCTAATTAGTGTATTGGTTGTCATAATTTTATTTTGATATTTCGATGGGGTTCATTGCTTGATGAAGTTTTGGTTTTATTGCCCATCTAATTAATCTTGTTGCCCGATCATGAAAGAAATCAAGTTTGATAAAAATGTCATTCACCGGTATTTTATTTATATTAAAAAAATCACTATCTAAGAGAAAACAATTTTCAGCGCTGTCTTGTTCCTTGTTTTTTGCAAATGCAGTCCTAATCGTGACGATACTTTCAAAATCAGCTAATGGTAGTTCATACTTGCAATCAAAAGCACTAACGTTTTTTCCCTCTTGGGTTGAGATTATTCCAAGCATGTATTCTTGTATTAGATCTCCCCAGTCTACGTTTTCTAGATTTAACTTTTTTCTATCAATTATATCTACATAACGCAATCCGGCTCTTGAAAAGTACGACGGCTGATATATTTCGGTAAATTTTTCGAATACGAATTTAAGCATGGGTCTAAAATCTTCCCATTTTTCATATTTTAACGTCGATAATGAAATGAAAGTTCTTGAAAGAACAACCTTACAATTTTCATCCATAGAGGAAAATACATGTTCCTTTATAATGTTTTGTTTTGTAAAGGGGAATCCTGAATCGAATAAATTATTAAGAGAAATTGCTATTTCAGAGGGTCTTGAAATTCCTGATTTTTCATCATAATTTGGAAATTTTTTTCGAATTGCCTCTTGAAACAATGATGGATCGTTGTCGATTTTTAGGATAGCTGGGAATCTAAGTTGACATACAACCTCTTTTAGCGGATTATTTCGATAAATAATTCGGGCAGTTGTTGGGAATGGCATAATATTGTATTATCATTAAACTATCAAATTTATAGAATTAAACACAACCAAGGTAAATTTTCGTTGAAAATATTGTACTTTTTAATGTTTTGCCTATCACCTTTTAACCCCCAAACCGATTAAGGAGAAAAAACAGTATGAAAAAGCTGACCCAAAAACAACGAGTAAGGGATATTAAAGAGGGAATTGAAAACTATGGATTTATGAAATCCTTAATGTAGAAATGGATAAGAATATTTTGAGATATCTCAGGAAATCAAATGATTCTAAAAAAGGTTAGGATAAAAATTTTATGATTGCATCACTTATTTTTCATTCCAGTATAGGTTATGATCATAATCGGGAGAAAACCCATAAAATTCCTTCTTTATAAATTCTGCAACTTCTTTAGGGTCTTTATAAAGAGTCAGTTCTTTTTCCTGGATATAAATGGCATAATTTTGACCATGGATTGGTACAAATTTAAGTTTCGGACCTTGCGTGAAAGTCGAAATTGTATAAATCCTTTTTTCTCTTTCACGTTTGAATTTTAGGATCAATCTTGAATGATTTTTCACTCTAATTTCCTCATTACCATCTATTCCCAAGCTGATGTTTTTATTTGATCGATTAACGACATAAACTAATGAATAATGAATAGTATCTTCATTATTTTTATAAAAAACCGGATCTAGAATCTCGGTACTTTCCTTATTCCCTTTGATGAATTTTACTTTGTAGGCATCACTTATTTTAACCTCGAATATTGGACTGTTTCGGATATCGTTCCGTTTGTATTTAATGACATCAATAGTAATTGCTTTAACCTTGCAAATAATTGCCGATCCGTCTTTTTTGTAAATAATGTCCTGGGCTAATCCATTATTCATAAGCAAAAGCAGTACGAAAAAGATGTAAAGGTTTTTCATGGTTTTATCTTAGATAGGTCTAAAGTTTCATAAAAACAGCGTGAGACATTTGCCTACCGCCGTTGGGGTTCGACCAGAACCTTATGAACAAGTAAACAACGCTCACGCCGTAACGTGGCGTTTTGCTTACTATCCTGTTCATGTTTTAAAATTTGGTCGATTTCAACGACAGAATTCAGCTAACGCAAAATCTTTATTTAACTAACTTTCTTTCTACATAGATTTTGTTGGTTCATCAAAGATAATAACGAATTACATAAAAGCTTCATAATAAAAGATTTTTTTGACCTGCCCGATATTTAGGCGTTTGTGAAAACAGCGGTTTATAAACAGCCTTCTTTATATACCATAAGATCTAAAGAAAAGCCGCTTTAAAAACCCACCGGGGTAAGTTTTTTGGAATGTGAATTTGAGTGAGTGTATGAATTTAATTGTACTATTCCGGCCCCGGTGAATAATTCCCAAAGTGGTTCTAACAAACCCACCGGGTAGCTTTTACTCGGTGATATACCGGAACTTCACATCACATACCAGCTGCTTTGCGCTGTTCACTTGGTGTTTTCTTGTAATCATAGATCATTTCTAATAGTTCATCAACTGCCCGAAATGCACACCAGGCAGGTTCTGGATTGGTTCCATGTCCGGCACAGTGAAGGAAATAGCCGTCCATCATTTCACGTAATGCTGAGCGGAATCCGGGAATGTCGAGTACCGGAATTTGGTTAATGATTGCTTCCGGGGTGGTTGCATCAATTGATTTAGTTAGTTTTTTCATAGGGATATAGATTTATGGTAAAATAAATAATCCGACTTTTGTCGGACGTGATTTGCTGACTTACGGATTAGGACGAAAAATAGAAATGGGATCCCAATGAGGTATAAAGTGTATGTGGTAGTGTATGTTAAAAAATAAAAAAAGCCGTAAATCATTAATTTACAGCTACATATGTTACCTTGGAGTGGAGTATAGGGGAGTCGAACCCCTGGCCTCTAGACTGCCAGTCTAACGCTCTAGCCAACTGAGCTAATACCCCAAATCTGTTGCAAAGTTAAAATTTTTTAATTTACCCGATTTATTAAACTGTATGAAACGTTTGTTCATAGCGATAAAGATCGACCCGGATCCGGTTTTCCTGAAGATGTTCCGGGCTGTAAAAAGCAGTTTGTGGCAGGAACGGATCAAGTGGGTTGAAGAAAACAACCTTCATATGACCCTTAAATTCTTAGGCGAAACCCCGGTTGCGTCAATCCCCGGAATTGTTTCAATTCTTGAAACAACCGCCGGGAAAATCTGTCCGTTTGATTATTCGTTGAAAAAACTTGGGGTATTCGGAAGCAGGTACGCTCCCCGCGTTATCTGGGCCGGACTTGAACCACCCGAAAAATTCAACTCCCTCATGAAAAGCATACAGGAAAACCTGGAGCAGTCTGGGTTCCCGGCCGACCGGCAAAATCTTGTTCCTCATCTCACCCTGGGGCGAATAAAATCAATAACCGATAAGATCATTTTTCAACGAACGATCGATCAGTTCGCAAATTATTCATCCTCAGTCTATAAAGCAGAATTTTTAATACTCTATGAAAGTATTTTAACCCAGGCCGGACCGGAATATCACATTCTGAAAAAATGCTTTTTCAACAGAACCTCGCTGTGAAATTGAAGAATTCCCCGGCAGGCAGCAGTGGGGAATACGCCCGCGGTATCCGGGATATTATTCCGGTTTGACCTTCTCGTTTTTCTTCACTTCAAACCTGCGGAGAACAATATGGTAAATTATTAATCCGAAGCCCCCGAATAAACAGATCATTGAAAAAATTGCAGGCTCTTCATTAAGAGAAGTACACAGCGTCAATATTTTCCCCATAAGAATCCCAATCCCGAAACCAACAAGCAATAGGCCCCATTTCAATGATGTGGGTGGTTTGGGTACTGTTTCAAAAACAGTGGGATCGGTTCCTTTTGCGATCAAAGCCAGCCTCTCTTTTTTCCTGACAAACAGAAAAACAATGCCATACACCATAGCAAAGAATGCAATAGGAATTAAAAATTGAGTTTCCATTTCCGTAAATTTTAATGTTTTTTCCGTTAACTGAAAGCTTTGACGCAGGGGTATTTGCCAGGTTACAGTTGGGTTACCGGCAACTATTGTACGATGAACTTCCGGATCAGGGATCTTTTTTCACTTTTCATGTGAAGAAAATAAATACCCGGAACAAGCTGTGAAATGTCGGTTCTGATGATATTTCCCACCAGGGAAGGAGGGGCGTATGTTGCTGCCAGCCTTACTCTCCCTGTAATATCTTTGATGGTTATTTCAATTTCGCTTTCAATGTCGGAAACAGCAATCGCGATTTCGACGTCAGCCGGATTGGGATAAATGCGAAGGTTATCCTTTATGTCGGCTTCACCGATCCCGGCACAAGGATCTACAATAATTTCTTTAAAGGATTCTGCCCCTTTGCCACAGCGGTTTTCACCGTAAACATGGATGTTTCCCGAAACCGCATTCAAACCAAAATATACCATTATTGAATTGGTCTCTTCTCCGTCGGTTATAACGGCCCCTTCGGGTAACGTCCATTCGTATGATATGGTTTCCGGAATGAGTAACACCGAGAAAATATAACCGGAATGATCAAGACAGACGGTGTCGTTGCCGGTAATGACACCGGGTTGCACCGGGACATTTTTAAACAACACCGCTTTGCTAACGCTTTCACCAGTGCCACATTGGTTATCCGGCGTCACCATGACATTGCCGGAAACTGAACCCCAGATCACATTGATAGAATCCGTACCTTGCCCGTCGATGATTTCAGCGTCAGCAGGCACCGTCCAAAGGTAATTTACCGTTCCGGGTGATCCTTCGACAGAAAAACCAAGTTGCTCGTGTTCGCATGCACTTTCCGGACCTTCAATATCTCCGGTTATTACAGGTAATTGACTCAGCGTCACGCTTAATATGCTGGGATTGCTATTACCGCACTCGTTTCCCGCAATGACGGAAAGCTGCCCCGGTAGTCCGCTCCATTTTATTTTTACCTGTATCGTGTTTTGTCCGTCAACAATAGTATCGCCTTCAGGGACGCTCCACGAATAGGAGGTGCTTTCATATACTTCAGCAATGGTGTATGTTTCCGTTGAATCTTTGCATGGATTATCCGGGCCTGCAATGGGGCCGGGAGTATCGGGCGGGTTTTTGACAAAAATTTCAATACTGTCGGTAGCGGTCTGCATGGCAGCATCGGTAGCCACAACTGTATACCGGATCGTTGCTGTCGGAGAGGCGTTTGGATTCTGACTCGTAGGATCATCCAACCCGGTTTCCGGCGACCACAGATAAGTAAAAGGGGGTTCTCCGCCGACAGGAGTAACTGAAAGCTGAGAGGTCATGCCGGGACAGATCGTATCGGGTGTTGCTGTAAGAAGCAGTGAGAAAACTACGTTTCCGGTTCTGGGTTTTAATCCGTAAGTAATATGGTCTTCCGCCGGCACCCCGGAAGTAAACAATAAAAATACCATCGGGATTAGAGAAAAAACCTTGTGCGGATCCAAAATCATCTGATTATTGAAACAAGACAAATTTACACTAAATCTCCTTTTTTTACAAACTTTTCAACCGAAATCGGTCATATTGAACGTACTTTTGCGTTATATAATGTAACCAGGCTATTCATCAACCGTCTAACCCCAGGATGAAATATCAGGACGACAATTTCTATATTGAGTGCGTGCTGAATGGTGATGAGTCTGCCTATGCTACCCTGGTAGCCAAACATAAAAGCCTGGTTTTCTCCATTGCTCTCCGGATCCTGAATAACCGGGAGGATGCCGAAGAAGTAGCTCAGGATTGTTTTTTAAAGGCTTACCGTTCTTTAAAATTCTTCAAAAAGAAATCTAAATTCTCGACCTGGTTATACCGGATTGCCTATAATGCCGCCATTTCCAGGACGAGAAAAAAAAGACTTGAATTTGTTCCGATGGACGAATATGTTGTTCATAATTATTCTGTTAACAATGAACCAAAAACGGTAATTGGTCTCGATGATCATGAGCAGGCTGTCCTGATAGACCGGGCGCTTCAAAGACTCTCCGACGGTGAGAACCTTTTGATAACCCTTTTCTATAAAGGAGAAAATTCTGTTGAGGATATCAGTCATATAACCGGTCTTTCGTCATCGAATGTCAAGGTGCGGCTCCACCGGATACGAAAGAAGCTTTATGATGAGATTTCGGTGATCATGCAACAGGAAGTAAAACGATTATAAAACTTACCCCACCCGGAAAGTATGAAAATGGAAGAAGATAAACTGATTAAAGATGATTTTTTAAGGGAGCTGATCCAAAAAAGCTCATCCGACAATCCATCGGATGATTTCGTCGGGAAGATCATGGATAAGGTCCGTCAGATGCCGGAATTCTCAGATGCAAGGAAACCCGTTTATCTGTACCTGAGATCGCTCCTTCCTTTTATCTTGCTGACGCTTACTGTTTTTCTTTTTCTGTGTTCTTCCGATCTGCCTTTTGGTGACTATTTCTTTGGAAAAGAATTCTATACAAAAACCCTGTTGCCCTATTTAACTGTTTTTTTAGAGAGCTTCCGGGCATTGGTTTCATCGAAATTCACCTCTTACGCATTCATAATAATGATTGCTGCCGGAGTGTTGATCCTTATTGACCGGCTTTTAAGCCGCAGGACTAGGAACTTCTCTCTTTCCAAAGGTCTTTGAAGCTTTTTTGAGCGATCTTCGGGAGGGTTCTTCGGGGGCCCCAGTATTTTTTGCCAAAACTTTTTATTATTCTGTTTTTAAATTTTGCCCCCGGTTTATCAAGCATCCATCTTTTCAACATAACGGTTTTCCATCCGGAAACTATTTTTTTCCACCTGAAGGTAGAATAATTTCTAACGATGGCTTCATGCCGGTTAAACAGCAATAATTCATGGATGGGAATTTTTATCGGGCACACCTCCGAACATTTACCGCACAGGGAGGATGCAAAACTCAGATGGTTATAATCGCGCAAACCAAGATAATGGGGGGTAATAACTGATCCTATTGGGCCGCTGTAAGGCGCTTTATAGGTATAGCCGCCGACACTCCGGTATACCGGGCAGCAGTTCAGGCAGGCCCCGCATCTGATACAGGCCAGGGCCCGTCGTTGTTCCCGGAATTTTAATAATTCCGTGCGACGGTTATCAATGATGATGACATACATTTCCTGCGGTCCGTCGGGTTCATCTTCTTTTGCCGGACCAAATACCAGATTATTGTAAGCGGTTATATGCTGCCCGGTACCATGCTGGGCAAGGAGGGGAAGGAATAAGTCGAGATCCTCCATCGAAGGAATGAGTTTTTCTATTCCGGCCAATACAATATGAATTTTTGGAAAGGCCATGCATAATAGTCCATTTCCCTCGTTTTCGGTAAGAGAAACCGCTCCCACGTCGGCCAAAAGAAAATTAGCTCCCGTGATCCCTACGTCGGCCCTGATAAAATCTTCCCTGAGCTTCGTCCTGACAAACCGGGTTATATCTTCCGGTTTACTGTCGGAAGGTAAATCGAATTTTTCGTGAAACAGTTGGGCAACATCCTCTTTGGATTTGTGCATCGCGGGGGTAAGGATGTGATAGGGCTTTTCATGGGCAAGCTGAACAATATATTCCCCGAGATCGGTCTCTATGACCTCCCGTTTATTCTTTTCAAACAGTTCATTGAGTTCGAGTTCTTCCGAAACCATCGTTTTTTGCTTGACAATGACGCGGGCTTTGCATTTCTTGATAATATGCATTATTTCACGCTGCGCTTCTTTTTCGGAAGGCGCCCAGATTATTTTTCCTCCTCCTTTTTCAAAGTTGTTTTCGAATTCTACAAGATACTTGTCAAGGTTATTGAGTATTTTATGTTTCAGGTTTGCGGCCCGGTGTTTTGCAAGTTCAATATTCTGAAACTGATCTTTTCCCTTTTTAACTGCTTCGTCATACCGGCCGATGCTGTGATCAAGCCGCCTTCTGTGCTCCTTATCAAAAGACTTTTTTTCAGCTTCTTCAATAAAAAGGTTGTACAGGTGATTCATCGGATAGTGAATTATATGAGATGGGTAATTTTATCTATCCTGGGGATATGTCGACCTCCTTCAAAACCGGTCGACAAGAATATTTTTACCATATTGAGCGCATCTTCGGGCTTTACGAATCTTCCGGGTAAAACCATGATATTTGCATCGTTGTGCATTCTTGCAAGTTTTGTTATTTCCTCATTCCAACAAATTGTTGCTCTTATGTTCAGATATTTATTTGCTACGATCGCCATTCCATTTCCACTTCCACAAATAAGAATGCCAACCCGGTGTTTTTTATCCTGGACTGCTTTCGCCAGCCTGTGTGCAATGTCTGGATAATCAACTGAGATCTCCGACATTACACCGAAATCCTGAAAAGAAAAACCTGAATTCTTCAGATTTTCTTTAAGGTATTCTTTCATTGAAAATCCGGCATGATCCGATCCGATTGCAATAATTTCCGTTGAAGCATTCATTTATGGTTCTTTTTAATAAGGGAAACAACAATAAATGATTTATAATTACAAAGCAAATTTCCGTAATAATATCGTATTCAAAATCAATTTTTTAAATTTTTCACACTAAAGTGTTAACAAGTAACTAATTTTGTTCTTAAAAAATGATAAAATCATTCCGGATAGGAAAAAACTGAATTAAAAGCACAAAAAACAATAATTATCAATAGTTATTAAATAGTTTTGACCTTCATTTTTTTGATCAATCGGGCTAAATTAATAACAATTAACTTTATCAACAATTAAAGGTTTTTATTTAATAACTTAATATACAAATAAATATATGTTAGTAAAAAAGTTGTTTTTGTCAATAAATTAATATTATCGACAATTTCAAATAATTCATCAAAAACTAATCAACCAGGTTAACAGATATCATAATAAACATAAAGAAAATAGAGAATTTTATTATTATTAAAATGAAATATCCATACAAACAATGTTAATGCAAACTGCGGATGATAATAATGGATATTCCATTTGACCATTAAAATCAAAAATTATTAACGAATGAAAACTAAAAAACAGGAAGAAATAATTGAAACCATTATACAACTGAAAAAGGAAAAAAATGCCATTATTCTCGCTCATTATTATCAGATACCCATAATCCAGGATATTGCCGATTTTCTTGGCGATAGTCTTGCTCTTTCACAAAAAGCATATCAGACAAAAGCCGATATTATTGTTTTTGCCGGAGTTCATTTTATGGCTGAAACTGCAAAAATCTTAAATCCGGATAAAAAAGTACTTTTGCCCGATCCGGACGCAGGTTGTTCATTGGCAGATTCCTGTTTACCTGAAAATCTGAAAAAATTTAAAAGACAATATAAAAATCACATTGTTATCTCTTATATAAATTGTTCTGCTGAGATCAAAGCATTATCCGACGTTATTTGTACTTCAGGAAATGCGGTCAAAATAGTAAATTCTTTTCCGCAGGATCAACCGATTATCTTTGTTCCTGATAAAAATCTGGGTAATTATATAAATAAACTCACCGGAAGGAAAATGATTCTCTGGAATGGTGTTTGTGATGTTCATGAAGTGATCAAAGCGGAAAAAATAATCAAATTGAAAAAAGAAAACCCGGACGCAAAGGTCATTGCTCATCCGGAGTGTAAAAGTATAATTCTTGAACTGGCGGACTATATAGGGTCGACTACAGGTCTGTTAAATTATTCAATCAATAATCCGGCAAAAAAATTCATTGTTGCAACGGAGACGGGAATTATTCATCAAATGAAAAAAGCATCACCCGGAAAAGAATTTTTAACGGTACCTTCTGATGAAAGCTGTTCATGTAACGATTGTTCCTACATGAAGATGAATACGCTTGAAAAACTATATTTGTGTTTAAAAAATGAAACACCCGAAATTGTCCTCTCCTCATCCCTGATAAAGAGAGCTCGTAAACCGATACTTCGAATGCTGAAAATATCCGCTTAAACCAAGATTTATTTTTATGATCATCCATAGAAAACATATAACCCTTCTTGCCTTTTCAGTTCTGATATTATTGTCTTCTATCCAATTGGTTGTCGGACAAAATTCAACTTCTGAGGATGGCTATAAAATATTTACCTATCCGGATGGAAAAATTTCCAGTGAGGGTTATATAAAAAATGGAAAACCCGACGGATATTGGAAATCCTATTTTGAAAATGGTAAAATAAAATCGGAGGGTAACCGGAAAGATTTCGAACTTGACAGTTGCTGGAAATTTTACAATGAAGATGGGAAACTGATATTGGAAGTCACTTACCGGGCAGGAAAGAAAAACGGCCCCAAAACAACTTATCTTGATAAAGAAACTGTTCTTGAAAATTACCGCAACGATATTAAAGAAGGACGGACCAGATATTTTTATACCAACGGAAAGCTTAAGATCGAAATTCCTTATGTAAACGGACAGGAACAGGGTCTGGGCAAAGAATACGATACCAACGGAACCATCATAACACTAACCGAATACAAGCGGGGGTTCATTGTTGAAAGAATGAAAATAAACAGGATCGACAGAAATAATCAAAAACAGGGAAAATGGTACTATTTCTATGATTCCGGTCCGGTCAAAACAGAAGGGACGTTTAAGAACAATAAGAAAAACGGGTATTTTAAGGAATTTGCGGAAAACGGCGATCTTATCAGGGTTCAGAAATATCTAGATGATATCATTCAACCCGAAGCTGAAGAGATCCGGAAACTGGATATTCAGAATGAATATTATCCTACCGGTAAGATCAAAACTGTTTCAATGTCCAGAAACGGCATTCCCGAGGGTATGAAAAAAGAATTTTCAGAAGACGGTCAGGTTGTAAAAGCCTATCTGTATAAAAACGGAATAATTATCGGCGAGGGGATTGAGAAAGAAGATGGTAACCGCGAAGGTTTATGGAAAGATTATTACACCGACGGTAAAATAAAGGCGGAAGGCAATTATACCAATGGAAAACAAACGGGAGAATGGAAATTCTACCATCCGAACGGTCAATTGGAACAGACAGGAAAATATAATAAACAGGGACGGCCGGATGGATTGTGGAAATGGTATTATGAATCCGGTCAATTATTAAGGGAAGAAAACTTCAGAGCCGGATTAAAAGACGGACTTTCATTGGAATATGATGAAAATGGAAATATCATCCAGGAGGGAGAATTTATCAATGGGAACGAAGACGGTCCGTGGACCGAATTAACCGGAGATGTTTTCATAAAAGGAAATTATCAGGATGGGTTGAGGAATGGATCATGGTCTTATTTTTATCTCCGGCGGAATGGAACCGTTACCGACAGCATCATGTTCTTTAAAGGAAACTTCATTGAAGATAATCCCGATGGACGCCATATTTATTACTGGGAAAATAAAAACATCAAAGACGAAGGTTTGTATGTTATGGGTAAGAAGGAAGGAGAGTGGTTCAAATATAATTCCGACGGTACCCTGTTTATGATTGTGACCTTTAAGGGGGGAATTGAAATAAAATATGATGGAATAAAGATCAAGCCACCGTTTGAAAAGACGGAAGAATGAACTAAAATTATTAACGCATGAATTATCCATACGAACATCGTTCATGCAAAACGCGGATGATAATAATGGATATTCCATTTGACCATTGAAATATAAAATTATTAACAAATGAAATTCCAAAAAAAAATCATAAAACCCAGAAGCCCGGAGAGCGAACTGATAAGATTAAATAAATTCATTGCAAACGCAGGAATATGTTCACGACGGGAAGCGGATAAGCTTATTGTTTCCGGAGCCATAAAAGTCAATGGGAAAATTGTTACCGAACTCGGAACTAAAATATCTCCTTCCGATAAAGTACTTTGCGGAGATCAGTCTATTGGCAGGGAAAAACCCAGGTACATTTTATTGAATAAGCCCAAGGGTTATATCACGACCGTAGACGATCCCGAAAAACGTAAAACAGTTATGACGCTTATCGAAAATGCTTGCAGGGAAAGAGTATATCCGGTTGGTCGTCTTGACAGGAATACTACGGGTCTGTTGCTTTTTACCAACGATGGAAATGTGACTAAAAAACTAACCCATCCCCGTTATGGTGTCAAAAAGATCTATCACGTTATCCTTGATAAACCACTGGTAAAAGCCGATCTTCAAAAAATACTTACCGGGTTTCAGCTTGAAAAAGAGATGATAAAAGCCGATAATCTTGAATATGTCGGCGACGGAAAAGATAAAAAAGAGATAGGGATCACCCTACATTCGGGCCAGAACAGGATTGTAAGAAGAATTTTTGAACACTTTGAATATAAAGTTGTAAAACTCGACCGGGTTTATTACGCCGGTCTTACGAAAAAGAATCTTCCCCGGGGCCACTGGAGGTTTCTTGAAGAATCGGAAATCAATTTACTGAAAATGATAAGCGCAGAAAAATGAAACCAATAAGCCTTTATATTGTTGAAGACGAACTGATAATATCTGCCAGCCTGAAATCACAACTTCAGAATTTCGGTTATGAAATCTTAGGATCCTCTACCCGTGGTGAATCTTGTCTGGAGGAAATCGAAAAATTATCTTCCCAGGGCAGGGAACCTGAAATTATTTTAATGGATATTCATTTGAGGGGCGAACTTGATGGCATAGACACTGCAGAAAAAATCAACGAAAAATATAATTGCGGCATTGTTTTTCTAACCGGACAAAGTTCGAAAGAAGTGTACGAACGGTCTTTTAAAATAAAGCCCTTTGGCTATCTGATCAAGCCGATAGATATAGAACAAACCAAAATGACCATTAAAATTGCGGCTTACCAGAGGGATCTCGAGCTTAAAAATATTGATTATCAACAAAGTCTTGAAACATTACTCAAACAAAGAACCCAGGAAAAAAATGAAATACAGTTAATGTACCATACCATCTGCGAAAGTTCTTTGGTGGCGATCATGATTGTTTCCAATGAAAAAATATTATATGCAAATAAACGATGCGCCGAGATTTTTGATTTTAGCATCAACGATTTTAAAAAAATCTCATCCCATGAGATCATTGAAATGTTTCATGTAGAGGACCGACAAAAAATTTCAGATCCACTTATAAAATATTTTACCGGGAAATCAAAAATTACCCCCATTGAATTTTGCCTGAGGCTCAATCATGGTAAAATAAAATGGCTGGAAGTAAAAATCGAACCCATTGATTATCTGGATAGACCAACACTCTCTTTTTCTTTCATTGATATCAGTGTTTATAAAGCCGCCCAGCCACCGCCAAAACACTGATAACATTACGTTCCATTTTAATGACAGCTCCAAACAATATCCTAAAGACACTGCTATGACTAAAAAATTTCTATCACTGGTATTTCTTGTTATGACCGTCACTGTATCGGCACAGGAACCCATCCGGACACTGATAAAGCAACCGGGGGATAAGGATAAGTACCCGGGGGAAAATTTATTGACAATATTTGACAGTACGCTTGTTGATGTCCAGGAATCGGGACTGACATATGTCGTAAATCACACCCTGACAAAAATTCTGACAACCAAAGGCGCAATGGAACAAAGCGTAGTCAAATTTGGATATGACCCGATGTCGGCTTTTGTTGAGATCAGAAAAGCCCTGATCTATCGGAACGACGGGACCACCGACACCCTGGATATTTCACGGACCCTGGACTATCCTGCTCCCGCCAGGGCAATATACTGGGGTGCGCGCGAAAAAATGTTGAATATCGGCAGACTTGAACCTGGCGACGCCGTAGATATCGTAATGTTCAGAAAAGGATTTACTTATGCACTTCTTCAAATAGATGAAGATGACAAATATATTCCCCCGATGCGGGGACATTTCTATGATATTGTCAATTTTTTTAGTTCCGACCCTTATAAGATCAAGGTTTATCAGGTTTCAATCCCACAGGACAAGATCCTTCAGTTTGAATTTTATAACGGAGAAGCGCAGGTTTCTTCCTGGCTTGAAAAAGGAAAAAACATCTTTACTTTTACTAAAAAGGAAGTTTTACCCTTTAAAGGAGAGCCAAGAATGGTTGCCCTTTCCGACGTCGCACCGAAACTTCTTTTATCGACAAGTCCTGACTGGTTTGCCAAATCCCAATGGTTTTACAAGATAAATGAGGATTTTGGAAGCTTTGAATCGACCCCGGAAATTAAATCAAAAGTCGATCAGATATTACAAGGAGCGACATGCGAATCCGACTCGATATCAAGACTTACCCACTGGTGTGGCGATGAGATCCGTTATTCCGGCATTTCGATGGGAGAAGGGGAGGGGTTCACGCTTCATAAGGGGGCGATGACCTTTACGGACCGGTGCGGAGTCTGCAAAGACAAGGCAGGCATGCTGATCACCTTGCTCCGGGCCGCAGGCTTTAAGTCGTATCCGGCAATGACGATGGCGGGATCACGGATCGATTATATCCCGGCCGACCAGTTCAACCATTGTGTCACTATCGTCCAGCGTCGCAATGGTAATCTCCAGCTGTTGGATCCTACCTGGGTGCCATTTGTTCGCGAATTATGGTCGAGCGCCGAACAACAACAGGAATATCTGATGGGTCTCCCCGGGGGGGCGGATCTGGCTACCACCCCCATTTCCGATCCGGCAAACCATCTTATAAAGATCACCGGGAAAGCAGATTTGCAAAGCGATGGCACGATCAACGGACGGATCTCAATTACCGCCGAGGGTCAATCCGATGCTTCCGTCAGGGGGTTGTTCAAGTATTCAAATAAAACCCAATGGTTCCAGAATGTTGAACGTGAATTACTTCGGGTTTGGCCTCAGGCCCGGATAACAGGTATTGATTATTCAAATCCCGACGATTACCTGTCGGAACCCATCAGCATTAATATTTCTTACTCAATTCCTCAATTTGCGATGGTAACTCCGGACCTCCTGATATTTACCCCCCTGGCGGCTTCCGGGATATTTAAATCCTTCCAGGGTCATCTGGCTTTTGATCCCGGATTGAAAGAAAGAAAATATCCTTTCCGGGATCGTTGCTCCAGGCTTGTCGAAATTTCAGAAGAAATAACGCTGCCCCCCTTCAAAAAAACCATCCGTATCCCTCAGGATATCTCAAAACCAGGATCAGCTGCTTCTTTTGAAGGCGGTTACCGGATCAACGGAAATATCCTCTCTTTTGAAAGTAGATCCTCTCTGGGCAAACGCATCTATGACCCGTCGGACTGGCCTGAGTTTAAAAATGTCATTGAAGCCCAAAATCTTTATTCGGAAAAACAGATCATCCTGGGATTGTGAAATCATGTAAATATAAAATTGATGAAAAAAATATTCCAAACTCCGGTTTTTATTGTTCAGTTTCTTCTCCTGCCCCTAGCTCTTTTTTCCCAGCATGAGAATTATCATGCCGTTTATCTTTCCTTAATGAAAGAATATACGCTGAATCCCGATGGTAGTACGGATTTCCGCTATATCAAAAAACAAAAACTCCAAACTTACCGGGCCATCCACAATCTTTATGGTGAAACATTTATTGTTTTTTCTCCGGACCGGCAGGAATTGAAGATCAATCAGGCATATACAACCATGTTGGATGGAAAAACAATCCCTGTTCCGGAAAACGCATTCAATCTGGTATTACCCTTTTTTGCTGCCGACGCCCCGGCATATAACTCGCTGAGAGAGATGGTGATCACCCACACCGGTCTTGAGCGGGGAGCCATCATCAACCTGGATTATCAGATCCACAGCCAAAAAGGGTTTTACCCGGCCCTCATGGGCAACGAATTATTAACAGAATCCGAACCCATTGAAGAACATATCATTAAAGTGAAAATTCCTGCCGGAGAAAAACTTTATTACAAAACGATTAATACAACAATTTCACCGGCAATAACTTCCGAACAGGGTTTTCAGGTCTATACCTGGCGATTGACCAACATCCCGGCAATGGCGGCAGAAGAAGCGCAGCAAGGTGGCAATGAATCGTATCCAAGGCTGCTGTTTTCCACATCCGGCAACCGGGAGGAAGTGTTCAAAAACATGACGTCCCGGGAAGCCTTTCAATATTCCATTCCGGAAGAGATAAAAAAAGAGGTCGATTCGATCCTGGCGAAAAGCAGCGGCAAACTCAACACGGTTCTTAAATTGCAGGAAAAGGTCGTCAATGATCTCCGCCTCTATCCGATCCCTCCCAGGACGATTGGATATAATTGCCGGACTTCTGAACAAATATGGAAGGATAATGGCGGAACCACGCTCGAAAAAACCATTCTTTTTATCAGCCTGTTAAAGGCAGCAGGTATTGAAGCCGAACCGGTTGCCATTGTCCGGACCTCTTTTTATGACGATAACATAGGGACCCTTGCCGACATCGAAGATTTTGCAGTAAAAGTCAACCTGAAAACGGAAGGTACGATCTATTTTCCGGCGACAAATCTGAATAATCAAGACCTGTTTCTATCCCTTCCCGGACGAACCCTGATCGCCTTCAACCGTAATGGAAAGATCAGTTGTCAGGAAACAGGAGATCCGAAACAGAACATAACGGTTCAGGGACAGTTTATTTGTTCCTCCGATCCAAAGATGACCGGAGAACTTACGGTGAATCTCAGGGGTGCAGCAAATCCTTTTCTGGGATTGCAGAGAGATAAGAATAAAATAAAAAAATGGATCTCGGGGGGGGTTACAGCCGCGAATATCAGCGATGTCAAAGTCACTGAATTTAAGCCCGGGGAAGCATTTCAGACCTTCATTGTTCAGGCGGACAAACCGTTTGTAAAAGATACTTTTCTTTATTTTTTCACAATCCCGACCCTAAACGGCGGGATCGACAGCTGGAATATTAAAACACTCTCTTCAAAACGGGAAACCGCTTACGAATTACCCGCTCTGGCAGAAGAAAAATATGTATATGAAATACAGATGCCCGATGGCCTGAGGCTATTATATCCCGAAACAGAAATAAACATCTCCAATAAAGCCGGAAAATTTATTTTTGAATCAATAGTGATAAAAGGCAAGTTAACGATCAAAAAAGAGATCGTACTGAACAAAAGAGTGATCGGACCGGAATGGTATCAGGATTTTAAAACGATCATTGATGCCTGGAATAACCCGGGAAACCGGAAAATTGTTCTTAAAGCGGCAAACTAAGACTTCGCCAATGCGGATCAATGGGTTATGATCCGCCCAAGCTTTTTAAAAACTTCAGTGCTTGTTTTTTTCAGTTTTTGCAGCTGTTTCAGCAGTTCTTTCTCCTCTTCGGGAGAGGTGGTTTTTTGCAGCTGCTTGCGGTTTTCATCCATCATTTTTTTGATTTTCCGCGCTTTGAATGAAAGCAGGCTATGTTCAATATGCAGGCGAAGACGCATCTCTTCTGTTTCAACCAGGATATTGTTCTTTGCCCAATTCAGGCTTAATTCATAGGGGGTAAATATCAGGTCGACCGCTACCCGGGAAATATCCGGATCCTGATTGGAGAGAAAGTAATTTTTATCGGGAATGACATCTTCATTCAAACCATTAACATAGGTTTCAAAAATATATTTATACAGAATGTTTTCAAAGCCCAATTCATCCCGGAGTATATCATGAATCACAAAGTCGGACACCCCAACCGACACCCCTTCGGTGTCTTTCGGGTTTTGTTTGATATGAATAATATCCTGCCCGTATAAAAGCAGGATCCTGATTATTTCACGTTCCTGGAATTCGGCTGAATCAAAATCGGTACCCGGCGACTCTTTGTAAACTGGCGTTTCCTTAATTAAATCTTCTACGGCAGGTTCCGGCGCCGCATGATCATGAAGTACCTTTTTCCTTAAAAAACGGTTCAATTCATTCACCAGGACAGTTTCAGAAATGGCCATCAGGGTGGAACACTCTTTAATATAGAGCGAACGTGAAATCGCATCCGGGATCAATGAAATTGAAAAAACAATCTCTTTAATGATTGCCGCTTTTTTAATTGGATCGGACATGGCCTCCGACAGCAACAATTTAGTTTTGAACAGGATAAAATTGACCGCATTGTACTGAATAAAATCCGACACCTCCTTTGGCCGGTGTTTTTGTGCATAGGAGTCGGGATCCTCCCCGTTGGGGAATAAAACGATTTTAACCGCCATCCCCTGTTCAAGGATCATATCAATACCCCTGAAAGATGCCTTGATACCGGCGGGATCCCCGTCGTACAGGATCGTAATGTTGGGGGTATACCGCTGAATGATCCGGATCTGTTCCCGGGTGAGCGAAGTGCCCGACGATGCGACAACATTCTCTATTCCGGCCTGGTATAATGAAATGACGTCGGTATATCCCTCAACCAGGTAACAGTTATCCGAACTGATGATGGAGTTTTTGGCGAAAAAGATTCCATAAAGGGACTGGCTCTTATTATAAATTTCTGATTCGGGCGAATTTATGTATTTGGCCCGGTTTTTATCCGGACCCAGGATCCGGCCGCCAAATCCAATGATCCGGCCTGAAACACTGTGGATCGGAAAAATTATTCTTGAATGGAACCGGTCGTATAACCGCGAATCTTTTTCAATAGATAATCCGGTTTTTAATAAAAATTCCTTTTTATAACCATGCTGAAGGGCAAATTCGGCGAAGGAATCCCATTTATCGGGATTATACCCAAGTTGAAATTTCCTGACCGACCCGTCACTGATATTACGCTCCTTCAGATAAGTCAAGCCGATAGCTTTCCCATCTTCCGTTTCAAAAAGGATCCGGGTGAAATATTGCTGGGCAAAACTGTTGAGATTGAAAAGACTCTCTTTCTCGCTGATCAGCTCAAGCTGTTCGGGAGTCTGAACCTCCTCCTCAATATCGATATTATATTTCCGGGCAAGATATCGCAGGGCTTCGGGGTAGGAATAGTGTTCGTGTTCCATCAGGAAGTTGACCGAATTTCCAGCCTTCCCGCAACCGAAACATTTGTAGATACCCTTTACGGGAGATACGGTAAAAGAGGGAGTTTTTTCATTGTGAAAAGGACAGAGACCAATAAGGTTAACACCCCTCCGGCGCAGGGTCACAAACTCTCCGACAACCTCCTCAATCCTGGCGGCACTTATAATGTTATCAATAGTTTCGTGCGAAATCACAATCAGGCTTTATCAAATAGCTAAAGTACTAATTTGGCATGAAAAAACGTTGTAATTTTATGCTTAATTGACAACACTATCGTGAAGCTTTTAAAACCGATCAGAGTAATCCTCTCCCTTGTCTTCTTCTTTTTTCTGCTGCTGGGTTTTATGAACTGGTGCGATTTCTTTTCCACGACAGTCAACCAATGGATAACATTTTTTCAGTTCGTACCCTCTTTCCTGAAATTCATGGATCTTCTCACCTTTGCATCGTGGGGTTTTTTATTTGTTCTGCTTCTGACCCTATTGTTCGGAAGGGTATATTGCTCGTCGGTTTGCCCGCTTGGGACACTTCACGATCTGATCATCGGAGCATGGAAACGAATAAGGAACAGAAAATATAAATATCAACCCCCCAGAAGAATTCTGGCATACAGCATCCTTTTTTTTCTGATCGCCACCTTCGTTGTACGTGAAAACTTTTTTATCAACTTGTTGGATCCTTACGGTTTGGCCGGAAAGATGTTTACCGGACTATTCAAGCCGTTATTTGATTTTTTTGCCGATGTCTTTTCCGGAACCACCCCGCCGTTTGGCGATCGTGATATTCTTCCGGAAATGATGAAAAGAATATCAACCCTTTCATTTTTATTCGCCCTTGGCTTGTTCCTTTTGATTTTCATACTGGCGCTGTTCAAAAACCGGTGGTATTGTAATTCAATTTGCCCGGTGGGAACCTTACTGGGTCTTGTTTCCAGGGGGTCGCTGGTGAAAATTACCATTGATCCTGACAAATGCAACCATTGTCGTTTATGTGCGAATGTATGCAAAACAGGATGTATTGATACCGAAAAACAAATCATCGAATTTGACCGGTGTGTTGCCTGTTTCAACTGTTTGTCGGTATGCAGGGGAAAGGCAATTACATACCGGAAGCCGGTTTCAAAAAAACAGACATCCCGGAGGAAAAAAGGTGAAATATCACGCCGGGAATTCATACAAAAAACAATTATCGGAACAACGGCAATTGCCGGAGCGCTGACCATCGAAAAAATTATCAGCAATAAAACGCAATCCAATACTCCCCGCCCCGTCACTCCACCGGGGTCAGTAAGTTACTGGAACTTCAGCGAAAATTGCGTATCCTGTCATTTATGCGTAAGCGTCTGCCCGACCCAGGTACTGCAGCCCGCCTTTTTTGAATATGGATTAACCGGTATTCTCCAGCCTAAGATGGATTTCCGCACAAATTACTGTTCTCCGGATTGTGTTCTGTGCAGCCAGGTTTGTCCGAGCGGGGCCATAAAAAAACTTTCAAATGAAATGAAATCCCGAACCCAGATTGGTGTTTCCGTATTTATTAAAAACAATTGCCAGGTCGTTGTTAATGGCTCACACTGTGGTATTTGTGCACGACAGTGTCCGACCAATGCAATTCAGATGATCCCAGATCCTGATGGTTTACAGATCCCCAGGGTTGATACAAAAGCCTGCAACGGATGTGGCGCCTGTGAATATTTCTGTCCGGCGACCCCTGAAAAAGCAATGTATGTGGAAAGCAATCATTATCATCGTATTATTGACAGGGTGACCATCAGCAGTTAAAAAAATACTTCCTGAAAATAATTTTTATTCTGGAAGAGACACCTCCCGCCATCCGGTTTTGGTTCGGTTAACCAAATATCTGAATCCTATTTCCTTCAGTATATTTATGGTTTCGGGAAACAGCAGGGATATCTCATTGGGCTTATGGGCATCGGAACAAATCATGACCGGGATCTCCATTGCAAGAATTTTTTTAAGGACCGGTATATCCGGGAACAGACTTTCGGAGCGTTTTTTATAAAGTCCACGGGTATTTACTTCCAGGATGCACCCGTTTTTTTTGACCAGGCTAAGCGTTTCATCGATAAGCTTTCCGTACCAGGACTCCTGTCCTGAAAAGTAACGATTCCGGTTATACATTCTGATCTTATCAAGGTGTCCCACTACATCCGGTTTTTGTCCGGCAATCATTTCCTGGATCTGATGGTAATAGGAAGTCACGGCATTCCGGATGTTTCCGCCAAAAATATCCCGGAGCCCGGTTTCGTAAATTGAGATCTCCGGACCATCAATAAACCAGAGATCCGGATGGTTCCCGTTTTTGACCAGATGTACAGAACCGATCATATAATCGAATGGATACCCTGCGCGATAAGTATCAATCGAATCCGTAACACCGGGAATGAAATCAATTTCCAAACCCAGCAATATGTTGATATCTGTTCCCGGCATGGAAGAGTATTTTTTCTTCAGATTCAGGATACATGCGCAGTAAGCATCCATTTTTTCCCCGCGGATCGCAAAAGAATTTGAAAACGGGACCGGAGCATGATCGGTGAACCCCAGGGTTGAAAAATCCTGACGGATAGCTTCTGAAACATACAGCTCTGGTTCGCCGGAGCCATCACTGAAAGAAGTGTGCGTATGTAAGTTGAAATATCGCATCAGGGATTCTGGTCCGGAGATTTTAAGATTTTATAGACGCGATCAGAACGGCGGATTAAAACATCGACAGGAATGGAGCAATGATCTCCTTTTTTGGTTATCACCACCGGTTTTAAATTCACCCTTATTTCAGGGATATTCAATTCAATTACTCCCGATGTAGGGCCTGTAATATAGATATGATCGCCGGTTTCCAGATGACCGGATTCCATCTTTATCTCAGCCACCTTAAGTTTTGAAAAATAGTTGGTTATCTTCCCCACATATTCTTTGTATTCGGAAGCTACCGACCCGTGCCCGACCGCCCATTCACCCATTTTTTGTCCCAGATAATAGCCATCCCAGAATCCGCGGTTGTAAACTGTTTTCAATTGTTCAATCCAGCCATCGACCTTCTCCTGCGAGAAAGTCCCGTTCATGACAGCATCCGCAGCTTGCCGGTAACAGGAAACAACTTTCATCACATACTCAGGACTCCGTCCGCGTCCCTCAATCTTTAATACCGACACCCCCGACCGGATGATCTTGTCAAGAAATCCAATGGTACATAAGTCCTTCGGCGACATGATAAATTGATTGTCGATCGACAATTCAACCTCACCGTCTGTATCGGTGACCCGGTAAGGCCGGCGGCATAACTGATAGCAGGCGCCCCGGTTTGCCGAAGCATTAAAGTAGTCGAGACTCAAATAACATTTCCCCGAAACAGCCATACATAATGCCCCGTGAGCAAAAACCTCGATCCGGACAAGATCTCCGGAGGGACCTTTTATTTTTTCACGTTTAATGGCCCGGGCGATCTTCTCAACCTGTAACAGGTTTAATTCACGGGCGGTGACTATCACATCGGCATACCGGGACCAATATCTTACTGTATCCGAATTGGAAATATTTGCCTGCGTACTCATATGAACTGGCATCCCTGAGGAATGTGCATATTGAATTACAGCCTGGTCGGAAGCAATCACGGCAGTGATGTCATTTTTTTTCGCAGAATCGATAATGCGTTTCATCTCCCTGATCTCTTCATCATAAATCACCGTGTTGAGGGTAAGGTAAGTCTTGACGCCGTTTTTTCTGCAGATGCGGCTGATCTTTACCAGATCGGGCAATGAAAAATTCATGGAAGAGCGCGCCCGCATATTAAGAGTCCCAACGCCAAAATAAACAGAATCTGCGCCGCTGTTAATGGCGGCATGCAGAGATTCAAAAGAACCAACAGGAGCGGTAATTTCAATCTGTCTCAACGGATATGGATTTCTGCAAAGTTACGGAAATAGCGTCAAAAGAAGATCTACTGCCAGGGTACAATCAGTGTTCGATCCAGTTCTGCATCATCCTTCTTCCGGCAGGGGTCATTATTGATTCGGGGTGAAACTGAACCCCGCAGATATCAATCTGCCCGTGGGCCAGCGCCATTAAAGTACCGTCGTCCGATTCTGCCAGGGCAACCAAAGGAGGACCGGGAAATTCCCCGACTGCCCACGAATGGTAAAGGCCGACCGGGGTCCGCTCAGGAATTTGCCTGAACAGATAGTGTTCGGGACGGAGGATGTTTAATGTCCTCGACTGCCCGTGAACCACCCTGTGGAGGTTATAGAGATGTGCCCCAAAATAAACAGCAATTGCCTGGAATCCAAGACAAATGCCCAGTACCGGTTTTTTTTGCCCGAACCGTTCCAGCACTTCAAACATTACGGGTTGTTCATCGGGAAGCCCGGGACCGGGCGAAAACAGGATCTTGTCATATCTTCCAACATGGTCTAAAACAAGGGATTCCGGGGTATAAATATTAAAAGTAACTTTGTCAAGACTTCGGAGTAGTTCGGCCAGGTTATAGGTAAATGAATCATGATTATCGAGAATAAGAATTTTCATCATAAATATTTTTGATCCAGATGTATCTTGACAAACCCCGGATGATCAGCAAAATTAATGAATTCGCCATGCGGGGAGATCCGTTTTTATTCGTCATTGATTTTGATGCCAGCTGCGGTTTGGTGCTATCCCCCGGAGAAGCCTCCCGGAAGAACATTTTTTTTAACATTCAGGGAGTGACAAATTACACGGGAACACCCGTATTCTCCCGGTCGTTTAAATTTGAATCGTCGCCGGTACCGGCCGAAAAATACCGGATTGCTTATGATAAAGCCATTTATTATCTGAAACGGGGCGATACCTATCTTCTCAATCTGACCTTTCCGACGGAACTCAGCACGGATCTTTCCTTTGATGTGTGTTTCTGTAATAGTGATGCGCCGTATAAGCTTCTTTTCCAAAATAAATTCGTTGTATTTTCTCCGGAATCTTTTATTGAAATCAACGAGGGAAAGATCCTTTCTTTTCCGATGAAAGGGACCATCGACGCGGATCTTCCCGGGGCAAGACAATTAATACTTGACAATCAAAAAGAGCTTTTTGAACACACGACGATTGTTGATCTTATCCGGAACGACCTCTCCATGGTCTCGAAAAACGTAAAAGTCGACCGGTTCCGGTTTATTGATCAAATCCGGACAAACCGTAAAAATTTACTCCAGGTAAGTTCTGAGATATCCGGAGAACTGGAAAAGGGATATTTGAAAAGACTTGGCGAGATCATTTTTACCTTATTACCTCCGGGTTCCGTGACCGGAGCCCCGAAAGAAAAAACAGTTCAGATCATCCGCGAAATAGAAACCTATCAGCGCGGATTTTATACCGGGATTTTCGGATTCTGGAATGGCCATTCATTAAAGTCGGCCGTTATGATCCGGTTCATTGAAAGGATAAAAGACAGCATGATCTTTAAAAGCGGAGGAGGAATAACCGCCGAAAGTAATGCAGATTATGAATACGAAGAGTTGATCCAGAAAGTATATGTGCCGATTTTTTGAAACCATACGGATCACCGACGGTATCCCCCAGTATCTTCATTTGCATGAAAACAGGATGAATCGCACCAGAAAGGAGATCTGGGGGGCCGTTCAATCGATTTCGCCGGAGCAGCAACTGAAAGTACCCCTGTTCTTTTCAAAAGGGACGGTCCGTTGTAAACTTGTTTATGACAAAGAAATACAGTCGGTCGACTTTTCATTTTATCAAAGGAAAAAGATCAGGTCGCTGATACTTGTAAGCTGCGATACGATAGATTATCATAATAAAGACCTTGATCGTGCCTCCCTGGAAAGACTTCTCGAACAGAAAGAGCAATGCGATGAAATCATCATCGTGAAAAACGGGTTTATTACCGATTCCTCTATGGCAAACCTGATATTTTTTGACGGGAGAGAATGGTTCACTCCTGCAACACCTCTTCTTCCGGGGATCTGCAGGGAAAGATTACTGAATTCCGGATTTATACATGAAAGAAAAATAAAGCCGGCAGATCTGGATGGGTACCAGGGAGTAAAACTCATCAACGCAATGCGATATCCTGAAGAATCGGAATTAATACCAAATTTTCGGATCAGCTCTTCAGGCGAATATTCAATTCGTTCAGTTGTTCCTCACTGATTTTTGAAGGAGCATCGATCATGACATCCCGGCCGGAATTGTTTTTCGGAAAGGCAATGAAATCGCGGATGGAATCTCCGAGTCCGAATACCATCGCCCACCGGTCAAATCCAAAGGCGATGCCGCCATGCGGAGGTGCGCCGTATTCGAAGGCGTTCATTAAAAATCCGAACTGTTCGCGGGCTTCCTCTTCGGTAAATCCGAGGGTCCGGAACATCGTTTTCTGCAACTCTTTATTGTGAATACGGATCGATCCCCCGCCAATCTCAACCCCATTGATCACAAGGTCATAAGCATTGGCCCGGACCGCGCCGGGACTGGATTCAAGCAAAGGAATATCTTCGGCCACCGGAGAGGTAAAAGGATGATGCTTGGCATAAAACCGCCCCGACTCTTCGTTCCATTCAAGCAACGGGAAATCGAGTACCCATAATGGTTTGAAATCGTCAGACTTTCTGAATCCCAGCCGTCCTCCCATCTCTAACCGGAGATCGCACAACGCGGAACGTGTCTTCTCTTTTTTTCCGGCCAGTATCAGGATCAGATCTCCCGGGGAAGCCTTGAACTCCTGCAGGATCGATTTCAAATCTTCCGGTGCAAAGAATTTATCCACGGAAGATTTGATACTTCCCTCTTTTTCATATTTAACGTACACCAGCCCTGAAGCGCCAACCTGTGGTTTTTTAACAAAATCGGTAAGCTCATCCAGTTGCTTTCGCGAATAACCGGAACATCCCTTCACATTGATCCCGACCACCAACTCTGCTTCATCGAAGATCTTGAATCCCCGTCCTTTCACGATGGCATCAATTTCCGTAAAAGTCATATCAAACCGGATATCGGGCTTGTCGGTACCATAAAGCCGCATGGCGTCATCATAAGAGATCCGGGTAACCGTAGGGATTTTTATTCCCAGGATGGAATAAAACAGATGCCGGGTGAGCCCTTCAAAGGTGGTTAAAATATCTTCGCGGGTGACAAATGCCATTTCACAATCAATTTGTGAAAACTCCGGCTGACGGTCCGCTCTCAGGTCTTCATCCCTGAAGCAACGTACGATCTGGAAATACCGGTCAAACCCGGCAATCATCAGCAACTGTTTATACGTCTGGGGTGATTGCGGAAGCGCATAAAACTGGCCGGCATTCATACGCGAAGGAACAACGAAATCCCGTGCGCCTTCCGGGGTTGATTTAATCAGGTAAGGCGTTTCAATCTCAATGAACTTTTGCTGATCAAGGTATTTCCGGGCTTCAACGCCCATCTTATAACGTAATTCCAGGTTTCTCCGGTTCACCTGGCGGCGCAGATCAAGATAGCGGTATTTCATCCGCAACTCTTCTCCTCCGTCGGTGATATCCTCCAGGGTAAAGGGTGGAACTTTCGATGAATTCAGCATGGTGAATGATTCAACAAGGATCTCGATATCTCCGGTCGGGATTTTTTTATTCTTGTTGCTTCTTTCTGCCACAAGTCCGGTTACAGAAAGCACAAATTCCCTTCCCAGGGCACGGGCCTCTTCGCACAGGGGAGCATTGGTATCCATGTTGAAAACAAGCTGGGTGATCCCGTACCGGTCGCGCAGATCAATAAACGTAAGGCCACCCATTTCCCTGGAACGATGCACCCAGCCACATAAGGTGACCCTGATCCCGGTATCCTTCAGGGAAAGTTCCCCGCAAGTATGAGTTCGCATCATTGTTTTAACGTTCAATTAAACAGCAAAGTTAGAAAATCGTCATTCAACACTCACCCTGATCCCTTCAGAGTGTGCAGAAAACTCAGGAGCATACATGCACTGGACCGTTGTGATCCCGTTCGAAAATTTTCCGGTAGCGTTGACAACCAGTGAATATTCAAACACATAACTTCTTTTTGGCAAATAGTCGAAAAAGAAGTTCACCGACTGATCCGTTGTGCTCTGATAATAACCAACCCCGTCCTGATACCGGTAACCCGACAATTCAGTGAAATTCCCCCGTTTGTTATCTGAAGACAAAGGTTCAAAAGCCGCAGCACGCATGTCTTTCAGATGTACGAATTCAAGATCCCGGTCAACCGTTAAAATGATCCTGATCTTAAGTTTATCACCAACATGTAGCAGCTGATCGTCAGTAACTGGAAACAACTTGGGACCGGACGGAGTATTCCGTTCAATGAATAGTTTCTTGTCTATCTTCAGGGGAGTTTGTGCCTGCGTGATCTTGTCAAGGTTTTCGAAGTATTGCCAGTAAGCTGCTCCCCAGGCCACGCCGGTGGAAGTTTTATTAATGGATATCTTACCCATTTCAGGAGTTATCTCTTTCCCCGACCATGAAAGCTGAAAATAACCGGTTCCGGCCTCTGTTTTAGTGTCGGTAAGTTTTACCGGATCAATCTGCTCATTACCGATTTTAATGGTTATCCCGGGATCTTCGGATAAGTAATCTGAACCGCGCAGCATCAAAGCATAAACAGCATCTGCCGTGGCACGTGACGTCTCCCAAAGCTGGGTTTGTTTTTGTTTCAGCAGCCAGATCTTCATCTCGTCGACCGATTTCTGATCATGGGTTATCTCATCGAATGCCTCAATCAACATAGCCTGTGTTTCAACCGGCGCCTGATACCAGTAATAACCCTCCGGCCGCGCCCAGTACATCCCCATTTCATCCGAATGGAGTGCCTTTTCCGAAAAAGATTTAATAACCAGGGAAGGAACAATATCATTCCCAAGCCGCTTTAAAGAAAGTGCGATCATCCCCTGTTGATGGTTTTCAAATTTAAGCCAGAATTTCCCGGCCTGGTCCTTGTAGTAGTCAAAAGCTTCCTGTACCTCTGTGGGAATGGGTTTTTCTTTTATAAAGAAGCTCCGGGTATACAGATATTGTATCTGGAAACTTCCCAGATGATTATCTGGAAGTTTCACGCCTTTGACCTTTTTCAGTTCTTCATAGTCTTTACGAAGTTCCTGGTCGAGATAATCAATGGTTTTCAACACCATATCCCAGACATCCTTTTCAACCCGCGAATCACGAATCCCCAGATGATAGAGACGTCCAAATCCGGTCAGGATATTTAAAGACACATTCCGGCTTTCCTTCATTCCTTCAAACCAGGGAAATCCGCCTCCCGGACCCTGCATCTTTTCTAGTTTATCTATATTCTCCTTCCGGAGAGACTGCAGAAGATTGTAATCATAATAAAGTCCAAGCTTCTGTTTTCGTTCCGTTTCGTTCAGGGCCTCAGCAACCCAGGGTGTCTCCTGGAGTAACGCGGATTTCAGGGTTTGATTTTTTTCAAGGTTCGACAACAACGACCCGGGGGTAAGGGTCTTCCAGCTTTCAAAAACATTCCGGATTACCGGGTTTGATTTCATCAGGAATGTCGCAAGTTCATTAGAATAATAACTGGCAAATACCGCATCCGCATTATTGTATTTTCTTTCGTTCAGCGCCGGTAATGCCTGAATGGCGTACCAAACCGGATTTGCAGCGAATTCCAACGTCAGACGATAGTTCTTTAACGAAGAACCCTTGATCTTTTTTGAACCGGAATTGAGAAGCTTGTCGAAAGTAAAGTCAAAATCTCCCTTCCCGCGTACCGGAAGAGGCAAAGATTCCGTTACCAGCATCCGGTTGGGAAAAACCGGGATCGCTTTTTCCTCTCCGTCGCTGAAGTTCTCTGCCGATGCTGAAATACGGTATTTCAGAACCGATAATCCCGGGTCATTGGGAATAATGATCTTCCATTCAACGGAAACGCTTCCATCCTTCGCCACGTCGAATGGCAAACGAAGATCATCAACGATCAGTTTATCGAGAGAGTTCAGCGACAATCCATCAAAAAGATTGATCCAGATGGTTCCCGAAAGCGGACGATCGGAGAGGTTCACGATCTTGCTCCGGAAAACGACCGTGTCGCCCTGACGGATAAACCGGGGTATATTGGGAAAGACCATCAGGTCCTTCCGGGTGATAAGGTCTTTAGTGATCAGTCCATAATTAAGGTTTCTGGTATGGGCCAGGCCCTGAAGTCTCCACCGGGTAACCGATTCGGGCACGGTAAACTGAACGACAAGGTTTCCCGAAGTATCGGTCCGGAGCGCCGGATAGAAAAATGCCGTTTCCCGGAAATCTCTCCGGACCTGGATCCCGGATATTTTTTCTTCGGGGTAAATTTCATTTCGCTGTGCGAGGCTGAAGATTTGTGCGTTTGTTTCTAAAGTATCTGATTGCGGAGGCGGAGGTACTTCATCTCCCTTGCCGCCTACTTCCATGGTTTTATCCGCGTCAAGGGAATAATTCATTGCCGATCGCCCAAGTTTTAATTTGGAATGGGGACTCCCGAAATAATATAAACCAAACCAGTTCAGCGATGGATAGGATAGGTCCGGGATTTCATCATCGAAATAAACCGGCGCATAAATGGAACCACTTATTGTCCGGAATGCTTTTTCGATATTCCACGGGGAAAAATAAAAATATTTGTCGAAGAGCTCAAATGACCATTTATTCCGGCCGAAGATATCCAGGGAAGCATCGTACATCGATATCAGTAATTCCGCTTCGGCGCCTTTTTTATCGGGAGTGGTGATCTTTATCTTCCACTCTTCCTCTTTCCCCGGATCAAGTTTATCGCGGAACGTCTCAAAAGCAATATCAAGTTTTTTGTTGCTATAGGGAACGGTGATCAACTGACTATTCTGGGAAACCCGGTTATGACGGACGAAAAGAAAATTCACGAAAAAATTACCCCGGTACTCTTCTTTGATGGGGATCTCAAACAGACGTTGTTCCTTTCCCAGATCAATCCACTCCCGCGAAACGATACTGTCCAGTATCCGGACCTCAACCAGCATTTCGATCTTCTTCTCTTTTGAACCGACCAGGAACTGAGCCGTTTCACCGGGCTGACCGGAGGTTTTTAAGGGAACATACCAGTTCAGGTTATTGACCGGAATTTCTGTCAGACCGGGATCAAAAACAGTAAAAAGGGTCGTATTGACCACCGGCTTCCCGAACGGATCGGTTGCTTTGGCGGTCAGTAAATAATATCCGGGGTCTAAAAGGGTTTCATTTGCAGTTTTCAGATTTAACAACGAATCAACGGCGGTGTTGAAAGTTTTCTCAAAGCAGGGTCGGTCCTTATCCCAGTTGGCAGGATTATTTTCATCGTCATAGATATCGTTCGGGAAGGTCTGATAAAAATCCTCCCTTTGCATCAGGTGGATATCAGGGCGTTTCCACTCCCTTTCTTTAAAGATCCGGTCGGGCGGGCGGATTCGCTGAAGCGTCAGGGTGACACTTGCCGGAGTCGGCCGGCTGTTCAGATTCGTGGTGGATATTTTAAAGATACTGTCCCGGGAGAGATTGACGTTTTCAGGAATGTCCAAATGAACGAACAGGGATAGATAACCAACGGAAACAGTTTCCACGGAAGACTGTGTTTCGCCATTGATATCGGTTATATCGACAACGATACTGTAATCAAAGACCGGATTATTATTTTTATCAACCGTGTAATCCGGAATGGCAGGAAAGGAGATGGCAAAACTTCCATCCGGCAGCGTCCTGGTCGAACCATTGACAATTTCTGTTCCAGACGAATAGGAAGGAGGGAGATAATACCTCCCACGAACCCAATATGGGATACGGGCTCTGCGGACAACCCGGTATTGAACCGTGGCATCGCTGATATTATTTCCTGCGTACCCGGTCGCATTTCCCGAAACCTGGATCATCTCCCCGAGCTTGTAATTTCCTTCAACTGGTTTAAATGTGACTTCAAAGGTAGGACGCTTATATTCCTCCACCCATACCTGGTAAGAACCAGAACCGTTGGAGATCGTCATCCGCCCCATCAGCAATCCCTGCGGAGCGATTAAAGTACCGTTGAACGAGCCAAAATCGTTTACCGGCACGGTCTGTTCCGAAACGATTTGTCCGTTCACATCCGTAAAAGTCACTTTTGTCGATGTGTTACGGGCGATTTTATAGGAAGTTCCATATTTGGTAAGTAAAATCCCCTTGAAATAGATGGTCTGGCCGGGACGGTATATGCTCCGGTCGGTGAAAAACCTGGTGACCGGAACGGGAATAAAATTCTGTTCCGTTACCGGATAATGATAGAAATTATCGGAAATGAAGAAATCGTCATCATGACGGATTTTCAGAAAGATGTCCGGATGACGGTTTTTACTCTCTGCGGGGGGAATAAAAAAATATCCGGATTTATCGGCCACATACCTCCCGATCTTTGTCAGATCCTCTTCCCGGGTCTTGTAATTATATTTACTTGACCAGGCTTCAACAACCGATCCGTCAAGCGGTTTTCCGCTTTCCCTGTCGAGGATGTAATACCCGGTTCCCCCGTTCTCTGTCCGAAGACTTATATAGCTGATGGGGGAGGACCAGAAGGTAACGTGCGTGAAAAAGCCGGACGAATCCTTACCCACTGTATCGAACGAACAAACCAGGACATAAAATCCGGATTTTAATCCGGGGATCTCCGTTTCAATGCTGTGATGCTGGAAATCCTCCGTCGACGGCAGCGTAATGGTCCACGATTGAACGGAAGGGAGGGAGCATAAATAGCTGAACAATTGCTTTTCCCTCAACCGGCTGATCTCATTTTTAAAAGTTTCCGGATTGGCATGAAAAATCCGGAAAGAAAGTTCTTTTACGTTTTTGAACCGGACCAGGGCAAGGGAAGGCTTATCGGCTGGGACGGCATATTCTTTTGTGACCTCAACCAAAGGCTGGGTGATGAGAGAGATCAGTTTTTTACATTTCAGTGAACCATTTGTACCAGGGTAAGTGTGCAATGCTTCTCCGCACAGATCAAATGCTGCTTTTATATCATATCGGTATTTATCCGGTCCCAGCGGATCGTATTGCTGTCCCTGGTTATAGAGAAAATCGGCCAGGGCGAACAAAATATCCGAGCAGGCCGGAGAGGAAGCATACTGTTTGGCAAGTTTTTCCAAAGCATCACGATAGAGACTGTCTTTGCCGGGAATGACCGAGTTGGTCTTTATAAATTCAAACCGTTCCAGTTCGGCATCAATAAGCGCTTCGGGAGATTTATCACGAAGATGAAAACCTGCCAGATCCCGGAAGATCTGAAGGGCGATGAATTTACCGGAAGAAGAATCCGCAGGGGCAATAAGGATCCCGGCAAATTCTGCAGGTTGGCTGAAGAAAGAGGGATCGTCGATCTGGAATGTGTTTACAGGCTGTATCTTTAGTCCCTCGTTGGCAGTGAAGAAATCCAGGGCACGGTGGGCAAGGAAGTCATACAGGGTAGGGCGCAGATCAACGGGAAGGTCTTGTTTATCGTTGTTAAAGACGGGGCTTTCAAGAATTGCCTCGTAATCTTTGATCTTTATGGATTTAAGAAGATCATCGCGGGTGAGGGAATTAAGATAACAGGAAGAAATGGCATTATAAAAAGCCGTCTGATCCCATGTCTCAATGCTGTCGGGAAGGATTTTTTCCAAGGTTGACCGGTCCCGGAACAGCCACCAATAGTTTTGATAATACTTCCAATATACCTCACCCAGGATGGAGTGTAAAACCTGTTTCCGCGGGGCAGAAGAACTGCCGATCTCTTTTTGGAGCTGATGGATGGTGTTGTTGAAAAAACCCTCCTGAAAGTCCGCATTCAGACGGACTTTGTAGATAATTGCCTTTAAAACCTGGGGATCGTTTTTTTCTTTCTGAGCAGCCGCATAAATCTTTTCGACAAGATCTATTGCCGATCTTGGCTGACCCAGTTCAGCGAGGGAATCCACGCGTTTCCAGGAAGAGACATACGTGTCGGCCGGTTGAGACTGGACCGTAAAACTGTTCAGAAAGATCAATAAGGAGAAAGAGATTAATGAACGAAAGATTTTCGTTCTCAGATCACGACATTGATGATCTTTTGAGGAACGACAATGATCTTTTTCGGTGATTTTCCCTGTAGCCATTTTTCTGATTCTTTTGCGTTAATTACTGCCGTTTCAATATCCGGAACGGGTGAATTTACAGGTAAAGTTAATTTAAAACGCATCTTCCCGTTGAACGAAACAGGATATTCAAAATTTTGTTCAACCAGATAATCAGGATTAAATTCGGGGAAGACGGCGTTAGAAATACTGGAAGTCTTGCCCAGCGCCTGCCAGAGTTCCTCTGCAAGATGAGGGGTATAGGCCGAGATCAGAACGACAAGGGGCTCAAGGATCGCTCTTTTTTTACACTGCAGATCGGTCAGCTCATTCACGCAGATCATATAGGTGCTGACAACGGTATTGAAAGAAAGACGCTCAATGTCTTCCTGGACTTTCCGGATGGTTTTATGAAGGATCCTTAACTCTTCCCGGCTCGGCAGATCGCTGGTGACACAGAGATTGTTGCTCTCATCGTGGAAAAGACGCCAGAATTTCTTAATGAAGCGGGAAACTCCCTCTATTCCTTTGGTATCCCATGGTTTGGATTGTTCGATCGGCCCCAGGAACATTTCGTACAACCGGAAAGTATCAGCCCCGTATTTTTCAATAAGATCATCGGGATTTACAACATTGTACTTCGACTTCGACATTTTTTCAACCTCGGGTCTCAGCGTCACGGCATCTGATCTGAAAAGTGGCTTATATTGTTCTAATTTTGAATCTACACCGGGTTTTGATGATAAGTCGGGAACAACCGCTTTCAATAGTTCATCAAAGTCTTTGAAAGTGGCAATTTTATAGTTCGACAGAAACGAGTACTCTTTCTTACATTCTTCCAGTTTAACGTTTGAAAGAACACTATTTTCAACAAATTCCACAGGGATGTTGATCCAGCCGGTACCGGGCAGAAGATCATCCTCCAATTCTGCGGGAAGAATATAACCCGGTTTATTGTCGGATGAGACCTCTCCGGAAGTCCCGTAAATGGCAACTTTAATCCGGGCCTTTTGGCTGACTCCCTGGATCATTCCCTGGTTGATCAGCTTTTTAAAAGGCTCTTCCTTTACCGATAGTCCGAGATCGAATAAAAATTTATTCCAGAAACGCGCATAGATCAGATGACCCGTGGCATGTTCGGATCCCCCGATATAGAGGTCGACATCTTGCCAGTATTCAACTGCTTCTTTAGAGAAATACTCCTCGTCGTTCCGTGGATCCATATAACGGAGATAGTATCCGCTCGATCCAGCAAAGCCAGGCATTGTGCTGGTTTCAAGTGGCCAACCCTCTTTGGTCTTCCAGTTTTTTGCCCGGGCAAGGGGGGGGTCTCCCGTTTCTGTCGGGAGGTAGGCATCAACTTCCGGAAGAATCAGCGGAAGTTCGCTTTCCTCCAGGGCAGTGGCAATCCCGTCGCGGTAATAGATCGGAAATGGTTCTCCCCAATAACGCTGACGGCTGAAAATGGCATCCCGCAGACGAAAATTTACCGCTCCCTTTCCCGTTCCATCCGCTTCAATTCTATGAATGACCGCATCGATGGCATCCTTTACTTGTAATCCATTGATAAATTCCGAATTTATGAGTATGCCGTCTTTTGCGTCATAGGAGGTTTCTGATATATTCCCGCCGGAAACAACTTCGATGATCGGAAGATTAAAATGCCTGGCAAAATCGTAGTCCCTGCTATCGTGTGCCGGAACGGCCATGATCGCACCGGTACCGTATCCCGACAGAACATAGTCTGCCACCCAGACAGGAATTGGTTTTCCGTTGAACGGATTGAGGCAGTAAGCTCCGGTGAACACGCCGCTGACTTTTTTCACATCGGTCATCCGTTCACGGTCCGAACGGTTTTTTGCATCACCGACATACTGATCAACAGCCGGCTTTTGTTCAGGAGTGGTGATTTTATCCAGCAGCTCATGTTCGGGAGCTACAACCATAAAAGTAGATCCGAAAATTGTATCGGGCCGGGTTGTGAAGACAATCAGGTTATAGGGAGTGTCCTTTACGGGAAATATGATCTCGGCTCCGACAGAACGGCCAATCCAATTACGCTGCATCTCCTTCAGGGAGTCGGAGAAATCAACGGTATCCAACCCGTCGAGCAGTCGCTGGGCATAGGCGGTAATGCGAAGAAACCATTGTCGCATGAGTTTCCGTTCGACCGGATGACCGCCACGCACTGAAAAACCATTGACCACTTCATCGTTGGCGAGAACCGTTCCCAGCTCCGGGCACCAGTTAACCTTAGCATCCGAAAGATACGCAATACGGTAGTTCATCAGGATCTCCTGCTGTTGCTTTACAGAATAGGATTTCCATTCAGAGGCAGTGAAGACCCCGTTCCAGCTCTCACCGAAAAACGGATCCTTTCGCGAAAGATCCTTGAACCACCCCGGGGTAACGGAGGCGTTTATCGTCGCATTTCCGGAATTCTCAAACTCCTCCACCAACCGGGAAACCGGCTCAGCTTTCTGCGTAGCATTGTTGTACCAGTGTTTGAAAAGCTGAATGAAAGTCCACTGGGTCCATTTGTAATAATCTGGATCACAGGTTTTCACTTCGCGGTCCCAGTCATAACTAAAGCCGATCTTATCCATCTGTTCCCGGTACCGGGCCACATTCTTCCCGGTGGTTATGGAAGGATGCATACCAGTCTGAATGGCATACTGCTCTGCTGGAAGTCCGTAGGCGTCGTACCCCATAGGGTGCAACACATTAAATCCTTTTAGTCGTTTATATCGCGAATAAATATCCGATGCGATGTAGCCAAGCGGATGTCCGACATGTAAACCGGCTCCCGAAGGATAAGGAAACATGTCAAGCACATAGAATTTTGGCTTTGAACGGTCTATCCCGCTTTTAAAGGTCTTATTGCTGATCCAGTATTCCTGCCACTTCTTCTCAATTTCCCGTGCATCGTATTCCATGGTAACTCCAGGTTTTGATTATTCCTCCCTATTGGATAAAACTATGATACTTGGTGTAGTAAGATCAGAGAAACCCTGCAAAATTAGGAAAATAGCCCGACATGGAGGAATTTTTATACATTTGGAGAACATTCTCTGCCGAACTCAATGACCGATTCCGAAAGCCATCATTTGCATAAACGACGACCATCTGTTTTCCTAAGGATCCTCATTTTCTTACTGAGTATTCTAATAGTGGTTTATCTCTTCCTCTACTTAGGATTTAATTATTTCGGGGAAAAGTTCCTTCGGAAATATCTGAAAGAACAAATTACAAAAACAAGCGAAGGATTATATAATGTCGATTTCAATAAGTTGAATTTAAACATCCTTACCGGAAAAATGATCATCGGCGAATTTTCAATGCTGCCCGATACCGCGCTTTACCGGAAGATGAAAGAAAAGAGAACGATCAGCAAGGCGCTCTACCAGGTCTATTTTAAATCCCTGTCAATCGATCACCTTAATTTTTTCCAGATCTGGTCAAACCGGAGGATAAAGTTAAACCAGATTGATTTCGAAAAACCAATAGTCAGCATTGTCGGATTTCCCGATACAGTCGCAGTCAGGAGAAGCAAGTTGCGCATTATTTATGAAGATATATATCCTGCGATCTCAAAGGTATGTAATGATTTTCATGTTGATCGGATCACGGTGAACAATGGATTGCTGTTAACTTCTTTCCGGCAAAAAACCGGAAAGTTATCCCTGGGGGAATATGAATTTTCTGCGGTCCTTTATGATGTAGCCGTAAATCCGTTCAGTTACTACAATCGTGACCGGGTTTTCTATTCGCTCGATATTGATTTTTTTGTACATGATCTTGAAATTTCGCTTGCCGACAGCCTGTACTTCCTCCGGGCTGATCAGATCGGTTTTTCACTAAGCAAATCCATACTCTGGGGCAAACAGATCACTCTTGTTCCGAATTTCAACTCTTCCCGGATAAAATCTGCCATCACCGGCGATTTTTTCCAGATAGACATTCCTGATCTCTCTATTGAGGGGGTCGATCTGTACAAGGCCCTTGTCGGTAAAGAAGCTGAAATTAAAAACATTGACCTTAAAGATATAAGGTTTAAAATACTAAGGAATAATCAACCCATCCGGAGAATCACCGAAACCCGTGGAAAAATAAAACTTCAGACAGCCAATGTATATACCATTATTTCCGGTGCATTAAAATCTATCGCAGTTGATACTTTTTCCATAAAAAATGCCTCGTTTGAGTATTTCAGAAATCTTTATGATCTGAATCCGGAACTAAGGATTGCATCGGTAAATATCGATCTCTATAATTTTTTCCTGGACTCCCTGGCCCATCTCGACCAGAACAAGATCTACTATTCCGACGATATCGAACTTCAGTTAAGGAACTTAACCATGAAACTCCGGGATGAAGTTCATTACATGAATTCTGAAGAAATCCTGATATCAACAAAGCGTTCCCTGATCAACATCAATAACAGCATTCTTTTTCCCGACAAAAAACTCAACCTACAGTCGGGGAGACCGATCAACATGATATCCTGTTTGCTTCCCGACCTGGTCTTTTATAATGTTGATCTGAAACAGGTATTTAACCGCAGGATCATAGACTTCGATCGTCTTGAGATAAATGAACCGGATATAACATACACGAAATACCGTAAATCCAGAAACCCTGATCCCAGGTTTAAATCGCCTGAAAATTTCTTTCAGGAAGAAAACGAAAAAGTGATTTATGATCTTCTGCAAAAATATATCGAACAGATAAAGGGAAATTCCATCCAAATATCTCATGGGCAGATCCGGTTTTTGCGACAGTATGAAAAAATGGAAAAAAAAGTATTCTCGGGTAATTTTGATTTGATCATGCAGGATTTCATCATGGATTCGGTTCACGGCATGAACCGGGACGGTTATTTTTACAGCCGGGATTTCACCCTGGATGCACATGCATTGTTGTTTGAATCGCCCGACAGTTCGAGCCACCTGGAAGTCGACCGACTTCATGTGAATACTGAAGACTCTCTTATCGAGGTCTTTAACTTTTCTTTTAATAAATTAAGTAATCCCCGGTTTATCGAATCAAGGATCACAAAAAGATCAAACGTATCCTATTCTTTTGCTTTTGACGAACTCAGGGTTACCGGATTGAACCATAAAAAACTGTTTCTGGAAAAGGTACTGAAGGCCAATTCGATTGTTCTGAAAAAGCCTGATCTGTGGCTGGAGAAGGAAGAAAGATCCTATCCGGAAAGCCCCCCCCTTGAAACGGCTCCCCCGGGGAGTTCAGGCTTCCCCAGGAAGTTTGAGATCGGGAAACTGACCGTTCAGGGCGGAGCCTTTACCTATGACGGGCTCGAAGAACAAAAAGTAAGATACTTTTCAATGGAAGACCTGGACTTCGGGATCAAGAATGCCGTCATACATATTCCGGAAAGGGGGAAAGCGGACGGGTTGATCAGGTTCGATTCACTTCAGCTTACCGTTTTCCCGGTTCAGATCATTCTTGCCGACAGCACCTATGCATTAAAGTGCGAAAAACTGACCGTACATTCTTACCCGGCCGATATCATCGCGGAAAATATCAGGGTGGTACCGCACAAAAAACCAGACAATGATCAAAGTCAGTATTCACTGGATGCCCTGGTCCTTCCGTCTTTGACCATGAAAGGTTTTTATTTCGACAAAGCAGTTTTCAGCAATCAATGGAAAATGGATGAAATAAAGATTGAGAAACCTGCCCTTGTGCTGGATGTCCGGCCGGATGAAAGGAATAAACATCAATCAACAGACCTGTTAAAGGCTCAAAAGATCAAACTTCCTCCTTTTATGACGTCGCTGGATGTGGGAAAGGTCAGGATGAATGAAGGATCATTTGATCTCCGGGTCACAAAGGAAAATGCAACGCGGTCGTATTCCGTATCGGATATTGACCTGATTGCCGACGGGCTCCGGATAGATTCCGCTGACCGGGTCGACCGGGAAACAGCATCGCTGTTCTTCTGCCGCGATGTCACCTTTTCATCCGGGGGTCAACGATGGATCTCAAGCGACAGCATGTATACTTATTCCTTTGCTGGTTTTGGTTTTTCATCGGGGGCCAGACAAGCGCACGTCGATTCGTTTACCATGATCCCAAACTTCTCAAAATTTGATTTTTCCAGGAAGATCGGACACCAGACCGACCGGTTTGTTGTCAAGGTACCCAGGATCCAATGGGATGATCTGGAGTTAAAAAAGCTTCTGCAAAACCAGGAAATATGTTCCGGCCGGATGACGATGGAAGGAATCAATATCGAGGCATACCGGGATAAACGAGTCGTGTTCCCGGAATCCCAGCGCCCCCCGATGCCCGCCCGGATGGTTAAAATGATCGGTATTCCGGTGACCATCGATACGGTCGTCATTACCGGCGGAGGAGTTGTCTATGAAGAACAAACGGGAGAAGAACCGGGAAAGGTACTTTTTGACCGGATGAACGCAACCCTCGTGAATCTGACCAACGACCCGATAAACCAGGATCGGCCGATGGTCTGTCATGTAACCTCCTTGCTTATGGGAAAAGCTTTTTTGGATGCCAGGCTTAACATCCCGCTCAATGCTCCCAACGATACTTTTTCGCTTGTCGCCCATGTCGATGAAGCAAACCTGACGGATTTTAACCCGCTGGTTTCCAAGCTTCTTCCGTTTAAAATCCGGAGCGGGACCGTCACCAATACCGAAATAAAACAATTTTACGCGAACAATGATTATTCAAGGGGAACTATGCAGATGGACTATCAGAATATCAACATTGAAATTCAGAACACAAAGCCCGGCATTTGGAATCGATGGAAAACCGGACTGGAAACGTTGTTGATAAACTGGCTCGTTCCCGATAGCAACCCGAAGAAAAATGGTAAAACAAGGGTGGGATATATCATTTATGAAAGGGATAAAAGCAAGGGGTTTTTTAACTTTGTATGGAAAAGTATGCTCAGCGGAATAAAGTCAAGCCTGGGATTTAATTCGGAAGAACAAAAAGAAATTAAAAGAACGGACCGGAAAAACCAGAAATAAAAAATCCTTACTTTTAACGCACAGTTCAGTTCCATGATTCAACAAGAAGAACGGTATTTTCAGCGGAGGATCGCAACATCCTATGTCACTACGGTTATCAGCATCACCCTGGTGTTGTTTTTATTGGGTCTTCTGGGAATGCTCATCCTTCATGCACAGAAACTTTCAAATTATGTGAAAGAAAATATTGGTTTTTCGATCATTATCAAGGATGGGGTGAAAGAATCAGGGATCATGGAGCTAAAAAAGAAGCTTGATAAAACCTGCTATGTGAAACTGACGGAATATATTCCCCGTGATCTTGCTGCCGAAAGGCTGAAAAATGAATTGGGGGAGGACTTCGTCAGCTTTCTGGGATATAATCCCCTGCTTCCCTCTATCGATCTGCGCCTGAAGGCAGCCTATACCAGCTCCGACAGCATCAGCCGTATTGAACGGCTCCTTCTGAAGAATCCTGAAGTCAAAGAAGTGTTTTACCAAAAGTCGCTGGTGGAGACGATAAACAACAACGTTGAAAAGATCGGCATTATCCTGCTTGGCTTCAGCGTCGTCCTTTTATTCATTGCCATTGTTCTGATCAACAATACCATCCGGCTTTCCGTTTATTCCAAACGGTTTATCATCCGCAGCATGCAACTGGTCGGAGCCACCCAGGGTTTTATCAGGAGACCATTCCTGTACCGAAGTATTTTGAACGGTTTTTTGAGTGCTTTCATCGCCATAGGCTTCCTGACAGTGATAGCCTATTTCAGTATCGATCAACTTCCGGAGCTTTTAGAATTACTGGATATTACTATGCTCTTAATACTGGTTGCCATTATCTTTCTTCTTGGAGTTTTCCTTTCCTGGATCTCGACCTATTTTGCTGTACGGAAATACTTGCGGATTAAAACCGACTTGTTGTACACGTGAGTTCCGGAAATTATCATTATTTTTGTACGTTTAAACCCGTTATTTTCATGGAAAAGAAGAAAAAGCCGCAGTCGAAAACACATCCTCAACCTGGCACAAAGAACGTTAATCCGGGTGACCCTAATATAAAGACCGGAGAGTTTGCTTTTGGAAAAGAAAACTACCGGCTGATGCTTATCGGGCTTTTATTCATCATTGTCGGCTTTCTACTGATGATCGGTGGCGGATCTGATGATCCGAATGTATTTAATCCCGAGATATTCAGTTTTCGCAGACTTACCCTGGCACCCATCCTCATATTGGCCGGATATACCATTGAGATCTTTGCCATAATGAAAAAACCGAAAAAATAATGACCGTTATCCAGGCCATTGTTATTGCCATCGTACAGGGGATAACGGAATTTCTGCCGATCTCTTCCACCGGGCACATGATCATTACACAAAACCTTCTGGGAATTCCCAGCACCGACTTCGTAAAAGCCTTTACGGTCAATATTCAATTTGGCTCTATTTTATCGGTTATTGTTCTTTACTGGAAAAGGTTTTTCCAGTCGTGGAATTTTTATTCCAAACTTGCCATGGGGTGTCTGCCCCTTATCATTGCTTTTTTGTTAGAAAGCCAAATAGACCGGATGCTTGAAAATGTTTCAATTGTCGCCGGCGCCATGTTGGTTGGGGGTGTTTTCCTGATATTTGTCGACAAATGGTTCGACAAGCCGGAAAATGAAAAGACAAAACTAACGTATAAAAAAGCGTTTATTATCGGATTGTTTCAAATTATTGCAGTGATCCCCGGTGTTTCGAGGTCAGCAGCAACTATTATCGGAGGAATGTCACAAAAATTGACCCGGAAGAATGCCGCCGAATTCTCATTTTTCCTGGCTATCCCGACCATGTTTGCCGCCTCTGCCCTGAAGTTGTTTGAAAACTATAAGACGATCACCCCCGACAACATTACCATTCTTGTCATCGGCAATATTGTGTCGTTCATTGTCGCCATGATTGCCATTAAAGCCTTCATAACTTTTCTGACAAAACACGGTTTTAAAGTCTTTGGCTATTACCGTATAATTGTAGGTCTTATACTCATTATTCTTATCCTTTCAGGAAAAAGTTTAACTATTTTGTAATGCCATACCAGTTTGAACAGGGAGAGGTTTTGCTCATAAACAAACCTTACCGGTGGACCTCCTTTGATGTTGTCGGGAGTCTGCGGAGTTTTTTAAAAGCCAGACTGGGAATAAAAAAAATAAGGATCGGACATGCAGGAACGCTTGATCCGCTGGCAAGCGGTTTACTGATCGTATGCACCGGGAAGTTCACCAAGCAGATCGAATCGTATCAGGGAATGGAAAAAGAATACTCAGGAACCTTGTATCTGGGAGCTACAACTCCTTCCTTTGATCTGGAAACGGAGGTCAATCAAAAATTTTCAACAGAACACGTGTCAGAACCGCTGATCCTCGAAACCGCTGCACGGCTGACAGGGGTTCTTGATCAGTTCCCACCGGTTTTTTCAGCAAAAAAAATTGAAGGGAAGAGGGCTTACAAATATGCGAGAAAGGATATTGAGGTGCTTATGAAATCCCGGAAAATCACGGTATCCGCTTTTGAGATAACTAAAATCCGGCTCCCGGAAGTCGATTTCCGGGTCGTTTGCAGCAAAGGAACATACATCAGGGCGTTGGCTAACGATTTTGGAAAGCTGGCAGGCTGCGGAGCGCATCTTACCGCTCTCTGCCGGACCCGCATCGGACCCTATTATCTCAGAGATGCCTTTGAGCTGGACGATCTGAAGAACAAAATACTCGGGGCGACCGTTTAGAAACAGTACATCAGATCATGAAAGACCAGATCCCAAAAAAGCTTTATTCAGAGGAATACTTTATGAATGAAGCATTGAAGGAAGCTCAAAAAGCCTTCACGAAAGGAGAAGTTCCCATTGGTGCGGTTATTGTCAGCAATAAAACCATCATTGCAAGAGCCCACAACCTTACGGAGACCCTTCATGATGTTACCGCTCATGCTGAAATGCAGACTATAACGGCAGCTGCTTCATTCCTCGGAGGAAAATACCTCACGGAATGTGTTCTCTATGTGACACTGGAACCCTGTGCTATGTGTGCCGCCGCTGCCGCCTGGGCACAGATCGGGAAAATTGTTTATGCGGCTGATGATGAAAAACGCGGCTACCGGATGGTTGCCTACCCGCTGTTACACCCGAAAACTGAAGTTGTTTCCGGAGTTATGGCATCCGAATGCAGCAGGATCATCAAAGAGTTTTTTAAGAACAAGAGAAAACTCCGGAGTGACGAGCCCCGCGAACACACTCCCCGCCAGGCAGAAGGAGAAAAAACAAACGGAGTGAAAAAGATTATCAAATAAGTAATAAGATGTTTATCAATCAGGCAGTTGAAAAGGTTCTCAATGAAATTGCCGAAGTGGCAGGCTACCTGTGGCAAAAAGGATGGGCGGAACGAAATGCAGGTAACATCTCCATCAATATTACAGGGCTCTTGTCTGAAGGCGATAAAAAAGAATTAAATCACGGGATCGGACTCCGGACCGCCGGCTCATTCAACATGGTTAACAAACAAGTGTACCTGATGACAGGAACCGGAACAAGGATGCGGGATATTGCAAAATGTCCATCCGAAAATATCTGTATTGTAACGGTTAATGAAAAATCACAGGTTTCCTATTTTCCACTCCGGGTAATTAAGGAACGGATATTACAACCAACCTCCGAAATATACACACACCTGGCCATCCAGCAGATGTTATTGCAAACGGGAGGAGTGAATAAAGTTGTATTGCATGCCCATGTCACCGGTTTTATCGCGCTGACCCAGATAAAGAAATTTCAATCATCCCGTACCATCAGTGAATTAATATGGAAGATGCATCCGGAAGCAGTCATGTTCTGTCCGAAAGGCCTGGGATATGTTCCGTATATGCTTCCCGGATCCCCGCAGATAGCGAAGAAAACAGTCAACTCGTTATTAAAGCATGATGTTGTTGTCTGGGGTCGGCATGGCGGCCTGGTCGTTGCACCAACACTGAATGAGGCTTTTGATACCATCGATCTGGCTGCCAAATCGGTTGAGATCTTCTTTACATGCAGAAATGCAGGTTTTGAACCGGATGGTCTGTCGCAGAAAGAATGGACCCAAATCAAACGATCGGTTTACGATTAAGGGGATCAAACTTCCGGCCCATATGCCGGTTTTGGAAATATTTTTTCATTGATAGGTTAATTTTACGTCACTTTTTCGTATCTTCGGCACCTGTATTTATGGAGGTCTCTACGAAGATCATTATTTTTGAAGACGAATATCTTCTTGCCAACGATTTAAAACGACAATTAAGTCAGTTTGGCTATGAGGTGGTTGCTATGTTCAGGAAAGCTGAAGATGGTCTTGAATATCTGGCATCCCTTCCCACACCCGAATTAATTCCCGAAGTCGCATTGATGGATATTACCCTCGCCGGGAAGATGAGTGGTACAGATGCCGCGGTAATTATTTCGGAAAAGTACCGGTGTGCACCGGTATTTATTACCGGAATGAGCCAATTTGAATTTTTCGAAGAGGCTTTCAAAAAAAAGCCTTTTACATTCCTGATCAAACCATTTGAAGTTAACCAGGCTGTTATCAGTATCAAACTTGCATTGTACATCAGAACGCTGGAAGCTCAACTCATGGCATCCCGGAAAGAACTGGAAGACACGAGACGGGAAAAAAATCTGTGAGAAAATGACATTGTATAATCAAAGCCTGCCAAGCATCTTAATGGTTGAAGACGACTGCGATACGGCCACTATCATACGCATCTGGCTGAAAGGAATAGGCAATGTACATAATGTTCGGGATGGTAATGAAACCCTTGACCAGATAGCTACTCAGTACATTAATGGCAAGTTGTTTGACCTGATGTTGTTCGATATTAACATTCCCTATCCCTGGAATGGAATTACCCTGATGTATGAGATCAAAAAACGATGGGATGTCTATAACAATGTTCCTTTTATCGCCGAAACTGCCTATGCTTTACCCGAAGACCGCAAAAGGATTCTTTCGGCAGGATTTTGCGACTATCTGTGCAAACCACTCTGCCGGGAGCTTTTAGTAGAAACTGTTAAAAAGAGACTTTAACAGATTGCCAGACAACCCGATCCGTCCATTCATCAGCTTCACAATTCTTCCGTTTCCTTGTTTTTGAATGGCCTGACCATTTTCAATCCACCGTATCCTGCAGCCAGCAGTACCAAAACTCCAAGTCCGCCATCGATAGGGGCGCCAACGGGTTCCGGATCCTGATTCCCACTCGAACCATGATCGGTTGGTGGTCCGGGAGGATCGGCATATACCAGTCCGGGAAGGAGAAGCGACCAGATGATCACTGGGAAAAAAACAGATCTCAGCATATTTTTCATTCGTTTATATTTTTTGATTTTAAAGAAATACTTTTCTGGAGTACACCTTGTTATCCGTAATGATCCTGACAATATGGTATCCGGTAACGCTATCTTCCGGACGGATGATTTTTAAATTGCGGCTGTCCAGCTTGCCGTGCATGATCTCCCGCCCCAAAAGATCATAAACGACAATGTCTCCCCCGGAAACCTGATTGGAGTTGTTGGAGATATAAATGGATCCGTCAAAGAAGTAAATACCAATCGGATTATCGGTTGCAGGGCTGGGGACGCCATAAGGATTATTAAAAGAAAGCCGGAACCGGTCCGGATCATCCCCTTCGTTTGAGAAAAAAATGTAAACAGGAAATTCATTCAGGTTCTGAATTGTATTGGTTTTTGTATCACGCAGGTAAATCGCAGATCCGGGGATCATATGATCCGGCTCCAGTTCAAGAGTAAAGGCTGAAGCGTTGTTTTTGATGAAACCAAGGGAAATGATGCGGCTGCCGGAGAGATCGGGAACCGTTTGCGTCGACAATCTTTCCTGGTCTTTAACCGAATAAAACCAAGGGGCATATCCGGGAAGAAAACGGGAATCATAAGCTTCACTGAAATGTTCAGACGAAGCTTCATCAAACCGGATATTTGTCGCCTGAGCAGTTCCGTATTCAGTCTCCCTGACGGTCAGTACGATCGACTTTTCCCCATTTTTATACCAGGGGGAAGCATCATGCACCCTTGCGGAGGCGGGGATTGTTAGGGATCCCAAGGAAGCGATCACCTGTACAAAAAATCCGTTCATCGCCGGAATAAAATCGTGATCGCCGGTGTGAAGGTCGACATAACTGGCTGCCGGCTCCGACCAGACTTTTGCCGTTGCGGCAATGTTGTTCAGCCCCCATCCTTCTCCATTCCATTCAAGCGCAGAAGGATAAGGATTACCCAGAAGATGCCACCCGTCGTTGGCCCCTCCGCTTGATGTCAGATTTCCGACGGGAAGGTCTGATGTGTTTGGAAGGCCTGAAAACTCCCTGATCACGGCAGTCTGATAAGCAACCAGATACCCCTTCCCTGTTGTAAAACTACTCTCAAAATTACTGTTCCAAATCCCGGGCGCACTCTTTGAATTAATCCACAGATTGGTAACCTCATCCCATTGATAGAAATCCTCTGAAGCAGTCGGAGGATCGGGGACAAACACCGGCTGAATGGATTGGGAAACAACGGGAGACGAGAGAAGATGCCATCCAAACAAGGCAGACCAGCTATTAAAATACCGCTCGACAGTAATATTCCCGGAAACACTTCCTGTGGGAATAAAGGATCCCGTTGATCCGCTGTTCGCGGGAGATTTCAGAATGAGACCTCCGTTTGTCGTGGTCGGCCCGCCGACCGTCATCTGCAAACCGGCCGGGATGTTAAAGATCTTTCCGGTGGCAATGGTCAACGCACCCGAAATCGTCCGGTTTGCATGCAGGTTTAGTCCCCCGGCGCCATTGGTATTGTTGATATTCAAATTGACCGGGCCGCCGGAAACAGGAAATTCAGCACCGGATGTGGCGTCATAACAGGTACCGTCGTACGATAAGGTTCCATTGTCGCCATATGATAAGGCATATCCGTTAGTAGTGATGGAACCGTTTATCATCGACAGAGTGCCGTCTACCTGGATATCCCGACCCAATGCGACCCCATTTATATTGTTTATCCCCAGATTTTCAAAAGAAATAGCATTATTGCCATCAAGAGTCTGCACCGATGATGAACCATTCAGGTGAACAGTAAAAATCCCGGTCGAAGATCCGTCATCCGGCTGCCACGTACCGTTGTTTGTAATATTTCCGGAAATATTGACTGTGGCATTCCCGCTGCTGTTGGTTCCGCGGAAAATCCCGGAGCTCACCAACAGACTCCCGCCAATAGTTATGGTTGCAGAAGCCGTCGTCCCGCTATTACCGACCACAATACTGCTTCCCGATATGATCAGGTTTCCCGCGATATTATGTGTCCGGCTCGTAACCCCGGTCGCAAAGCGGACTTCCTGAACAGTTCCCAGGTTAACAGTCAGGTTCCCCATAACATTCAAATTCCCTGAGATCGTCCCCGGTCCTGTGGGTGATGGTTGAAAAATAAGGTTTCCGTAAGTAGGGAATATGCCGCTTAAGCCGGCCTGCGTACCGCAGAAGATATAATTACTGTTCGCGGCCAGGCTTTTCGTAGAACCGGGGACTACAACTTCGTTGCCTCCCTGTTTGAAGGTTCCCCCGTCTTCAATGGTAAATGCAGCATTGACAATCAATTTATAAGAAGCAGCATTGAGTGTACTGGCGGTTTTTATGGTTACGTTGGCCGTGGTTGCGGCCATATCCATGGTGACCGTAAAACCGCCTTCAATGAATACATTATCTGAAGATCCCGGAACGCCGGCACCCGGCGTTCCGCCTGAAGTCTGCGACCAGGTTGAAGTCTGACTCCAATTACCGGTGGCAACCGAAAACCGGTTGGCGCTCCATCCCGGAACAGACAATACTGTCAGAAAGAAAACAATAGCACCAATCCGTAACATCTTGAACACATCATTTCTCCTTAATCACGGGCAGCGATGAAAGGTAATATTGTTGTTGAAAAAATCAGGGAACAAAACAATTGGAATTAAGAACTGATATTTTACGGATGGGGAATCTTGGTATTTTTGCATATAAATAATTCATCCATGAAACGCCGGTATTTCTTTCAGATCATCATCGCTGTCAACTTAATAATTCCACAATCTCTTTTTGCTCAGGATCCCGATTCGGTGATCATCCGGCGTCTTTATACAGAGGCATTATCAAATCCGGTCGCTTACCGTAATCTTGATACCCTGTGCAAATGCTTCCCGGAAAGGCTCTGTGGCACACAGAAGGTTTTGGAAGCCATCAAATGGACCAAAGATCTCCTGGAAAGAATGGATCTTGATACTGTTTTTCTTCAGCCGGTAATGGTAAAACGCTGGCAGCGCGGAGATAAAGAGATAGCCAAGGTGTTTTCCTCAAAGAACGGGAACCATCCGTTGAGCGTCTGTGCCCTTGGAAGTTCGGTCGGAACGGGCAAGCGGGGGATCCGGGCCGAAGTCGTTGAAGTCAACAATTTCGAGGACCTGAAAAGGCTGGGCCGTGAAACGATCGAAGGGAAGATCGTTTTTTTCAACCGGGCTGCCGATCCCGCTCCGATATATACCTTTGAAGCATACGGAGGAGCCGTTGACCAGCGTGCCCGTGGTGCGATGCAGGCGGCACGATACGGCGCCCTGGCCGTCCTGGTGCGATCTGTTACCGTGGCGCATGACAACGGTCCCCATACGGGGATCCAGCATTATGCCGATTCCGTTCAGTCCATCCCGGCTCTTGCCGTCAGCACCAATGATGCCGATAAGCTATCCGGATGGCTACAAAAAGATCCGGGATTGAAATTATTTCTCCGTACAACCTGTGAAGAGATGCAGGAAACCCTGAACTATAATATTATTGCCGAGATCAGGGGAACCCAATTTCCCGGTGAGATCATTGCCTTCGGAGGGCATATCGATTCGTGGGATATCGGTCAGGGAGCGCACGACGACGGGGTTGGGGTGGTTCAGACCATCGAAGTGCTCCGCCTGTTCAAATCTCTTGACATAAGACCGAAACACACCATCAGGGTTGTCGTTTTCATTGATGAGGAATATGCACAGCGCGGAGCGGCGACCTATGCGAACTTTGCAAAGGACCATGGCCGTCACATTGCGGCCATCGAGAGCGACCGGGGCGGATTCACCCCGCAGGGTTTTTCCATAGATGCCAATGAAGAAGCGTTGAAGACCATTCAAAGCTGGAAACCGTTGTTGCTTCCATACGGACTTTGGTCCATTGAACAAGGAGGCAGCGGGGTCGATATCCGCGATCTGAAACCGTTTGGCGTGCCGCTCATTGCCTTGGTCACTGATTCGCAGCGGTATTTTGATTACCAGCATGCTGCAAGCGATACGTTTGATAAAGTTCATCCGAGAGAACTTCAACTGGGTTCGGCCGCCATTGCTTCGCTGGTATTTTTAATTGATAATTACGGTCTATGATCTTATAACGGATTTTATGGAACTGACAAGAGAAAAAGCCCTGGATCTGCTTCATACGTATGTGAAGAATGAAAAAATGATATTTCATTGTCTTGCATCGGAAGCGGTCTTGAAAGGAATTGCACGAAAGCTGGGAATGGATGAAGAGAAATGGGGACTGGCAGCTCTTTTACACGATCTGGATGTGGAGGTAACCAATGCCGATCCGATGGTTCACGGAACACAGACAGAGGTTCTCCTTAAGGATTTTAAGGTGGATCCGGAAATCCTTGATGCAATCAGGATGCACAATGAGTGTTCGTCGGGGAAAGAAAGAACGACGGTGTTTCAGCATGCCATGGCAGCCGGCGAGACCATTACGGGTTTGATATTTGCCACAACCTATGTTTATCCGGATAGAAAACTATCAAGCGTAAAGCCGAAATCGGTTAGCAAGCGGATGAAGGAAAAGATGTTTGCGGCATCGGTCAAGCGCGAGAACATCATGGAATGTGAACTGATCGGGATCCCGATCGATGAATTTGCGGCCCTCAGCATTGAATCAATGCTCCCGATTGCAGACAAGATCGGGCTATAGAGACAAGAATAATACAATCCGTCATTTATTCAATATCAATCCGGCGGAGGATAGAAGAAAAGCTTTTTTCGTGTGAAATTGGATTTTCACAGACTTTTCGTATTTTTGCACTCCCAAATTCCTCCTTAGCTCAGTTGGTTAGAGCATCTGACTGTTAATCAGAGGGTCGCTGGTTCAAGTCCAGCAGGGGGAGCAAACAGAATAAACCACTTGCATATCAATATGTTAGTGGTTTTTTCTTTACTAAATACGAGTTATAATTCGAAAAGATTGGTGTAATTTACCACCGATGTCGGGAGTCATTGAACCTTAGCCAAGATTGGTCTTGTGAATCGGGTGAGAGACGGTCAATTTATAACGTAGGAATTTGATAATTTCAGTTGGTTATCTAGAAATGATCCATTGAAAACATTATTAATGGAAAAGCCTAGGATCAAAAAAATAGTCTTCATCCCTAACTCGTTGAACATTTGCAGCATAATCAGGATGTTCGGTGTTAATCACATAATTATATTCTTGTGTTATAATGACTGAGGGAACTTTTAAAATTAGAGTTTTTTGATTATCATACCAAGTGTCTCCAATAGTTTGTAATCTTGGATATGCAAAAATGGTTCTCCAATCTCCAGGTAATTGGTTAATTTGAATTTGTCTAACTAATCTGTCATCGTCTGCAATTGAAATTACTATCACCCTATAAGGAGCAGTGGGCGATATCGAACTTTTATGGACTATTAATTCTAATGTTGCTAAAGATCTTGAAGAACCTGCATATATTACAAATCTACCATCACTATTCCATCGATTAGCTCTTCCAGATGAAGTTAGGGCGCCAGCGTGACTAGCTGCACAAATACGAAAGATTTCCATTTTTTAAACATTATCTCCATATTCCATTGCTGTCAATCTATCAATAACAAATCTTATCCCTGTTATTGTATTAATGAAATTGGTAGGACTTTCGTTATTAAAGATAAAATTTGGTGTATTTAACCACCTATCAAGTTCATCTTTTGAACCAAAAACTCTTTTACCAAGAATCATTAATCGTAACAAATAGATTATGTGTTCCTTAATATTGTCTTTAATTTGAGAATTTGTATGTTTGTAAGTACGTAAAGTTTTTTCATTAATATTCAGCCAACTTGAGATGGTTTTGTCATTAGACTTAGAAATCGATTTGATTTTATTTAGATAATCCTCTGTTTTCGCTTCTCTTCTTAAATATTTAAGAATATCAATATCACTAAACTTAGGGGAATCCAATTGATCTTCGATTTTCACAGCTGTTTGTGTTAATGTGCTTGAAGGTTTCATTGTTTATACTTTTTGATGCAAAGATAGGTAAAAATACCGCACAAGTCAAGAAAAATTACCGTAAAAGCGTTATTGTGCTGAATGAGAATTAATTAAAAAATAATAATTCATTCCAAAGGAGATTCAGTTCTAATTTTCAATAACAACGGTAATCATAGCAATAATCTCCTTCAATTTGATATTAGATATGCCATCAGCTACGATATCTTATTATAACTGTTTTCTTTTATTAACCGTTTCCAATTGACAATTAAGTAAGACAATATCAATGTGTTATGGTATTTGGAAATAGATTGGGTAGTTGCAACTTTGAGCAGTAAGGGGAGCGAAAGGAAAGACAAGGGTTTCAGAAGATTTCATCTGAGACCCTTTTTCATTTGCACATGGCTTTTTTAAAGGTGTCCAAACAAAAAGAACCTGTTATAACTCTATTTATCCCGGATGCACCGGACGGAAAATCCCATCCATTTGGGATGTAAATTCCGGTAAATATCTTCAAGGCCATATATCATGTTTCTGTACCAGGCGGCAGAATCATTTTTCCCGCTGCTGCTCCACCAAAAACCGCTTTTGCCACCCACAAAGAAACGGCCCTGGCTGCACCGCTCTCCACCAGGAAGAGCAGAAAAGCCCAGGTTATCGGTTCCGTTACCTTGCGACCACCAGCCGGAAGTGGCCTTCAGCCTTAACCCGGCATCCTGTCCTCTCCCGCTCTGCTTATCCCAGACTGGGTCACCCTGACCAAAACGCGTATCTGCGTTAGCCTCCAGGTCCATCCACTCATTATCTGTGGGGACCCGCCAGCCGTCGGGACAAAGCCTATCCGTGTTCACCGCATACCAGTTGTAAAGCGCTCCATATGTTACCCCATTCACTTCATCATTCTGGTACCAGCAATATGCGCCAATTATAAGGCTTCTCCATACAATGCTGTCGGTAATGTAGGGTATTTTCACACCGTTGTTATAGGAGGTGGTTCTCAGGTTTTCAGCCATCCACATATAATTGCCGATCAAAACGGTATGGTAAACGTTTCCGTCAATATCAGTGACTGTCCCCATGTTTGTTGTTTGTGCTATGATTGAAGACATTCCAAGTAAAGTAATGGCAATTAGCAATATCGATTTTAATGTTTTCATTTTCTGGTTTTCAACCGGATAATAAAGTTAGACAACAAAGGCCTCAGATCAAAACGGATTCTATGAATCCCGCGAGCGCATTCCCCGCGGCTTGCCGCGGGATTAGCGAGCAAAAAAATAAAAATTCCGCTTGGATCGGAGAATCCTCGCGTTTTAACGCGAGGTTCTTCAATTGCACAAATTCGATATCCATCTTCCTTCTTGAGGCAGATCATCACGTAAAATGATGAACGAGATTTTTACAAAGGTTCTGATCTCCTTTATTCATTAAAACCGAATGATCACAAGCTCAGTGGATGCGCCTGTCAACCTGCCCTCCTACGCTGGTTTTGGACGAAAACTTATATGATTAACAATCAACAATATAGTCTATGAACGGGTTCCCGGTGTAGGATGGTCAAATCAGACGGCCTTTCCAATAGGGCTACTTAACCAAGTAAAGTTAAGTAGAGTATGGAAAGATTGACACTAGGTCGGTGTGATTTTCCACCAATTTTACCTTAAACAGATTGAAGTGAACAGATATATATCACAATATCAATATGTTAGATAGGATGGAGTGTTGCCAGTGTGCTGCAACTTCCGCAAGTAAGGGGAGCAAATCAAGGTTCGTAGAAGGCTGGTTTACTTACATAAATCAGCCTTTTTCATTTGCCCTGCCGTAACCCTACCGAAACTTTTCTAAAATTTTTTTTAGCATACCCATACTTACGGGTTTCTCACGGGGTGGGGGAACTGCCACGGTTGGCGGGCGGAGGGATACACCAGACGGGAGTGACCACCAAGAAGTGAATTACCTGCATCCTGAATCCTCTGCAAGCAAATTTTGTGAAAAACCGACCATTGGATTAAACAGGTAACAGGTCTTTCATACAAATATCGTATCTATCAGTTTTTGCGTAACTTAACATACATTTGAGCCTATTAGGGTTGTCAACAAAATGCAAAAGAAGTAAACCACTGACTTAACTCGGTGGTTTCTGCTATAACTACGGTATGGCATCACGCATATCAGGTACCGATGAAATGTCTTTCGGTACTATGGTTTCGCTATTCGGTAACAACTGGGGTTGTAAATTCTCTTGGCAATGGCGGTGGCGGCGGGAATGGATTTTTGAAATAGATTACAAAACGGTAGGGAATAATGTTCCGCACTTCCGTCGTTTCACCCGTATCCAATTTATCATAGGTTTTATGAAAGTATTTGACTGAATATGCTTCTCGGTTTGACCTGTAAATGCTTTTTATTGTATCCATCATTGAAAACAAATCGAACCAATCTTTTTTTGAAGATAGTGTATCAGAATAAAGAAAAATAGCGCCCTTGTGCCTTTGTGTAATCATAAAAGAAAACAAGGAATCAATCTCAAAAAGCGAAGTGTAAACTGAATCATAGTAGTTGAGTTCCTTTCTGTTTAGGTTGTAAAGCACCACATTCTCTTTACTTAACTCATACCTCGCATTGTCGATTTCACGATATTGTATTGAATCGTCGTGAACTTGTAAAAAGAAATTTTTGTCTTTGGACAGGCTTTTATTAAGTGAAATTACTGCCGAGTCAAAGAAATTGGATTGGTGATACTGGTAGGCAAATTCAAAGATTTCTCCGAATGAGCGTGCTTGTCGAAATTCAACAGAATGGTTTTCATCAGATATGCAAGATGAAAGTAATGCAAGGCAGCAAATTGAAAAAAGTCGCATCATTGTCTTATCATTTACGGAATTGTAAATATATGAGTTTATTGACAACGAAAAAACGCAGTTTCTCCCTTCCCTGAAAATTCTTCCCAGTAAAGCGGCGCCATGCGCCGGGCCAGAATAATGTCAAGGCAGAATATCCCACCCATCAGGCACCAGCGAATATCCTTCAGGATATAGTTAACGCCGTTCAGTTCTGGGTCGTACCGTTCTATCTTCGTTAGTGCGCCAATGCCCTTGACATTACCGGAGATACGGCTAACTTTACTGATCGGAAGATGAATAACAAGGATAAAAAACACGAAAATTTAACACAAACAGACGCAAACCTTTTTGAAAAAAGTGTCCAACTTATAGGGGGTTAAGACAGGTTGTTCTCCAGTTCTGTTCCAATTGAAAGCATTTGAAAAAGCATCAACCCGTTAATTCTCCCCACAAATACCTTCCCCCAGATAAACATACATATATTTGATACAAAATTTCTATCAGATGTCGATTTTTTGTTTTTTTTTTTATATTTGATAAAAACTTTCTACATATGAATGCTTCCTTTAACAGAAGAGTAGCTTTCATTATTTATTACCCTGCCAATTATTGTCCATCGCAGGCGATTCCATAAATGTTTTTTTATTTAATACCAATACTATGAAAAAGTTATTTATTCTTTTTGCATTGATTTGGTTTTTCACCTTTTTGAATGGAACATCCTTTGCTCAAGTTCCAGACTGGTTGTGGGCAAAAAGTGCGGGTGGAACCGATTTGGATGATGGATATTCTGTTGCGGTGGATTCATACGGGAATGTATTTGTGACTGGATATTTTTCTAGTCCTGTGATTACATTTGGCTCCTATACCTTAACAAATGCAGGTTATGGTGATATGTTTTTAGCAAAATATGATGCCAACGGAAATGTTCTATGGGCAAAAAGTGCGGGTGGAACCGATTTTGATGATGGATATTCTGTTGCGGTGGATTCATACGGGAATGTATTTGTGACTGGAGTTTTTGTTAGTCCCACTCTTACTTTTGGCTCCAATACCTTAATAAATGCTGGTTGTAGGGATATTTTTATAGCAAAATATGATGCCAGTGGAAATGTTCTATGGGCAAAAAGTGCGGGTGGAATCGATTTGGATGATGGATATTCTGTTGCGGTGGATACATACGGGAATGTATTTGTGACTGGATATTTTTCTAGTCCTGTTATTACATTTGGCTCCTATACCTTAACAAATGCAGGTGGTGGTGATATGTTTTTAACGAAATATGATGCCAGTGGAAATGTTCTGTGGGCAAAAAGTACGGATGGAGCCTATTATAATGAAGGATATTCTGTTGCAGTTGATTTATCAGGGAATGTTTATGTGACTGGATATTTTTCTGGTCTTGTTCTTACAGTTGGCTCCTATACCTTAACAAATGCAGGTGATGGTGATATGTTTTTAGCGAAATATGATGCCAGCGGAAATGTTCTATGGGCAAAAAGTGCGGGTAGAATTCTAAATGAGTATGCAAATTCTGTTGCGGTGGATTCATACGGGAATGTTTATGTGACTGGAGTTTTTGCTAGTCCCACTCTTTCTTTTGGCTCCGATACCTTAACAAATGCAGGTGATGGTGATATGTTTTTGGCGAAATATGATGCCAGCGGAAATGTTCTATGGGCAAAAAGTGTGGGTGGAACCGATTTTGATGCTGGATATTCTGTTGCGGTGGATTCATACGGGAATGTATTTGTAACTGGATATTTTTCTAGTCCTGTTATTACTTTTGGCTCCTATACCTTAACAAATGCAGGTAATTGGTATGCTTTTTTAACAAAATATAACGCCAACGGAAATGTTCTGTGGGCAAAAAGTGCGGGTGGAACCGATTCTGATTTAGGATATTCTGTTGCAGTTGATTTATCTGGGAATGTTTATGTGACTGGATATTTTTCTAGTCCTGTTCTTACATTTGGCTCCTATATATTAACGAATGCAGGTGATGGTGATATGTTTTTGGTAAAAATAAAAAGCATCAGCAATATAGGATTTAATGAGCCGATAGGTACCTTTGACCTTTTGATTTATCCTAATCCAACTGAGGATAAACTATACATCCAAACAGCAGGTAAAGCAAACAACAGCAATTTTTCCATATTTAATGTGAAGGGGAAGCAGTTCTTCCAACAGCAATTCACAACATCGACTATTACCCTCGATATCAGCAGTCTGCCGAGCGGAGTATATTTTGTGAGGGTCGTCGGAGATAAGAGTGTCAGTGTGGAAAAATTCATTAAACAATGACTCCTTACTCATTAGTTTTCACAGCCACCTTAGCAATATATCCTGCTTCCAGAACCTTCTTTTCATACCCAATCATCTCGCAGTTTATCATTGCCAGCCCCAATTCCTTCAGGGTTATAAAGTAGCTTGGGAACAAAGGACGGCAGACAGGATAAATAGAAATTCTAATTTTGAATGATCCGAAAAATAGGGGGGCTAATGAACAAAATGAAAATATATACTTTTTTTATTTTTGTTTCACTGACTACAAGCGCGTTTTCACAAAATATTGACAGTTTAAAACTTGATTCTGCCATTATTTATGCAAATAAATTAATTGAAGGTGAACCTAGGGAATTTTTTAAAAATGTTGAAAGTTTTATTGTCTGGTCGCAAGGTAAAATGATTTTTGAAGAATATTACAACGGTTATAACAAAGATTCTCTGCACCAGATTCAATCACAAACCAAAAGTATTATTGCGCTTCTTTTGGGAATTGCTATTGATAATGGATTTGTCAAGAGCGAAAATGAGTTGGTTTCCAGTTATTTTCCGGAATATTTCAGGAAAGATGATAGTGTAAAATTAAGCATTACTATTCGTGATTTACTTACCATGTCAGCCGGGTTCGAATGGGAAGAAATGATACCGTTTGATGATCCGCAAAACGATAACATGAATATGAATAATAGCGGTAGTTATCTGAAATATGCCTTATCAAAGCCAATGGGAAAAAGACCCAATAGTGAATTTAAATACAATAGCGGGTGTCCTATGATTGTTGGGGGGATAATTGAAAAGACAGCAAAAATGTCAGTGGAGAAATTTGCCGAAATATATCTTTTCAAGCCATTAGGTATTAATGACTATTATTGGATTAAAGATTCGACCGGATTCTGTCATTGCGGTGGTGGGTTATTCCTCAAACCAATTGATATGGTGAAGATTGGCATCATGGTTCTATATAGCGGCAAATGGAATAATGAACAAATCGTTTCGGATAATTGGATAAATAAAACAATTAGGCCGTACTTTTTGACTTCTTTCGATGATGCTAGTTATGGTTACTTTTGGTGGATAAGAAAAATGAAGACACATAAGGAAAATACAACGGAAGTTATAAGTGCTGAAGGTGCTGGAGGACAAAAACTTTATATTTTCCCCAAATATAAGCTGTTAGTCGCGTTTTCTGAGCGGAATTACAGAACCCCGCAGGTAAGCCCGTTTTTCATAAAAGAATCCATTTTGCCCATACTTGAATAATTGTTATAGATTCAAACATACAACATTGAAACCCTCACACCTGATAAGGATATCAACCCTATGGCTCAGTTTTTATGTACACTTTTAGCGGAGATAGCAAGGATGGAACGGGTTACCATAAAAAATCGATTAGCCAGCGGCTATCAACTTCGTTCTAAATAACGGTAAGGTTGACCGTAAAGTAGGGTACCGGAAAAGCGAGGAATCCCTGAAGGTCGAATACACCGAGGAAATCAAGATGTTGAAGAAAGGGTATAGTTATCAGGATATCTCCAAAATTACCAACACGAACAAAAATACCCTTACCAAGCTTAAGAAACTTTGTCTGTCCTGAGCCGACAGGCGGTTTTGCGGGTTAAAAACATCCTATTATAATTCCTGTTCAGGTTAATTTGGGATACGAATTGGGGGCATTTTTATCCTAATATCATTCTTTGGCTTAATACAGGATTGATTGGGATGAATAACCAGAGTTTTCATTGCGCTAATAACGAAAAATATTGTCGGATTCGCGCTACTGGTGCAGAAAAAGAAGCGATTTTGCGATATTTCAATGTCCTTTCGGACAAATAAACGGGTCTTGTTAAATCAGCCGAGATGTGACCACTTCGGGCGATTTTACAAATTTACCGTTTCACAGTTTTATAAACTCTACCCTTCGATTTAATGCTTTATTGACAGGAGTATCATTGGGGGCTACAGGTTTGTTTTCGCCTAACCCGTCTGATTCGAGGCGCGTGTCTTCAATACCAAAACTTTTTACCAGCTCGTTTTTAACGGCTGCTCCCCGGCGTTTCGACAAGTCGAGATTGATTACATCAGAACCATCACTATCCGTATGCCCAACAATACAGACTCGGACTGTCGGATTTTCATTCAAAATATTCGCAATTTGTTTCAATGTGCCATACGATTCGGGCTTCACCACATCTTTATTAACATCAAAATAAATTCCGTAACTCACAAGTTTCCCTTCAGTAAGAAGTTTGTTGCGCATATCTGGCAGACCTGATGCAACACGGAAATTTGTGATCATTGGAACTCCGGATTTCCATATTTCAAAACGCATCATATTATATTGATATCCAGGAATCAGAACTTTTGGTAAATCAAAAATCTTAAATTGATCCAAATAGACTCTGAGCCTCGTTTTTTGCACCCAGAAGGACAGACGATATTTATTATCTGATTTGATGACAGCATCGTCTGAAGTTCCATACAATGTGTACTCTTCTTCATTGTATGCACTGTAAGTGGCATGGTCACCAAACTCCATTTTTATCCCCACTTTACCGGGAACTGCCCCACCTTCTGTCAAATCTTTCGGGTTTTCAGCACTGTATAAATAAAAACCAAAATTGATTACCTCAGGATCCTCCTCACCGGGACGGGCGACTACATCAAATTCTATTGTATAATTATCCGGTAATTTGATTCCTTCATCAAGGGCAACTGAACCCTCTCCAGACATTTTAAACCATTTCCCGGAGAACAGATTTGTCGTCACCACTTCGCCTGTTGCATTTGTATTCCAGCTAGCCGGGAAATCTCCTATTGCCGTTTCACTGAAATCATCATAAAAAATAACTTTCTCACCCGGTACGAAATCATACTTTGAATTGATTTGCATAGCAGGCTGTTCCTGCTGTGCAAAAACATTCAAGACCAGTCCGGCCAGAATGGTTGAAACAATTAATCCGGATTTCGTTTTCATAGTTTTAATATCTGATGATCAGATAGCAAATATAGGTTTTTTTACATGAATGGTTTCACGAGCCACTTCGTTGTATTTAAAAATATTTTGAATCCCGCGAGCGCATTCCCCGCGGTTTACCGCTGGGTTAGCGAGCAAAAAAATAAATATTCCGCTTGGATCGGAGAATCCTCGCGTTTTAACGCGAGGTTCTTCAATTTGGATGGTATAATGTACCCCAATCTTAGGGCAGGAATCGGGTGTTTTTAGTTTGTTTTTCT
>JAEAME010000219.1_pt1 | contig 71438 bp, 81 predicted proteins | sample 8958731 | NCBI WGS metagenome assembly JAEAME01 (sample SAMN16933194, study PRJNA681113) | bioreactor sludge metagenome | isolation source: anerobic bioreactor sludge (Control) | place: India:Bengaluru | collected 2018-10-24
ATCGCCACGTTATTCCTGCTGCTTGTGACAACAGGGAAACGTGGCGATCTTTTTTCCGTTCCCCGGAAAGCCCTGGGAAGAGCCGCTTTACTGGGTTTCATCAATCCCTTCCTGTACTACCTGATCCTGTTCAAAGCCTACAGCCTGCTCCCTGCCCAGGTGGCACAGGCGCTCAATATGATATGGCCGCTCGTCTTGGTTTTACTGTCTATTCCTATTCTGGGTCAGAAAATCGGGTGGATGGGTATTCTGGCTATGGTTATCAGTTTTGCAGGTGCTTTGTTCATTGCCATGCAGGGAGATCCGCTTTCGGTGTTCCGTGAGGGCCTTCATATTAAAAATCCATGGGGCGTCTTTCTGGCTATGGGAAGTGCCATTCTTTGGGCTACGTATTTCCTGCTCAATATGAAAAACAAACTGCCCGATGATATTTCCCTTTTTTTGAATTTTCTTTTTGCCTGGATATACCTGGCTTTCGTTTTACTCCTGAAATATCTGACCCGTTCGGAAAATGCTGAATTCATTCCATCCGGAGTGTCACTGCGCAGCGTATTATCCGGAGTTTACATTGGGATCATTGAAATGGCCGTGCCTTTTATTATTTGGTTGAAAGCTCTGAAATTTGCCAAAAATACGGCGGTAGTGAGTTCCCTGATATACATATTTCCTTTTCTGTCGCTGATCCTGATCCATTACATACTGGGTGAGCCCGTATTTCCTTCGACCGTTTTGGGTTTGTTGCTCATTGTGGGAGGCATTTTGCTGTCCCGTTTTCCCTTGTTAAAAAAGGCTTCCGGCAAACCGGCCTCTTTCTGAAATGAAAAGTCTGTTACGTCATATTGCTGTTTTTATCTGCCTTTTTGGGGTATCGGCCATAACTTCCTCACTTTATGCACAAAAGCCGTTGCACTCCCTGGAAGAGCTGAATGATCCCCAGGTACGAATTGGTGTGCTTATTGCTACCTGGCAGGAAAATTATGCCCGGGAACACTTCCCTGAAGCCCGGATCATTCCACTGACCAACACGACCGACCTGATCTCTTTGTTAAGGAACCAGGATTGTGATGTGGTATTCCTTGCACGTCCTGTATGCTTGTATATTCTGGAAGAATCACCCGATCTGTCTTTCCTTTGTGAAAAAGCTGCCTCCACTTCTGTATCCGCAGGATTTAGCCTGGAGGACAACCTGTTGCGTCCTCAATTCAACAATTTTTTAAAAGAATTCATCCAAGACGGCACACAAGCCCGGATGGTGGACCGGTGGCTGGAAAGAACAGATGGGACCATGCCGGATTTCCCGGAAGCAAGTAAAAGCAACGAAATAATCAGAATAGGTACAACGTGTATGGATGTGCCATTTACTTTTTACCAGGAGAACCAACCCTCCGGGTTTGATATTGAACTGGCCCGGCGATTTGCCGCATGGATGGGCAAAAAACCAGAATTTATCATTTCCGATTTCAGTGGCATGCTGGCCGGAATGTCTGCCGGGAAAATAGATATGATGATCAATTATATAATGGTGACCGAAGAAAGAAGTAAAAAATTTTCTTTTTCGGACACCTACCTGACCACCTGGTCGTCTATGATCGCCCTGAAGACGCGTATCCAAAACACAGATGAAGCAGAGAAAACCCGGCAAAACATTGGGCAACGTTTTTACAACAACCTGATCCGGGATAAAAGGTATATGCTATTGTGGGAAGGCCTTTTGATCACATTGCTGACTGCATTTCTTTCCGCCCTGGGCGGCACGCTGACCGGAGCATTAATATGTTTTATGCGTATGAGCCGGTGGAAAGCGGTTTCAATTATAGCACGCGCATACATTTCCTTCTTCAGGGGTATTCCCCAGGTAGTTCTTCTGATGCTTATGTATTACGTGATTTTTGCCTCTACCGGCATGAACGGAGTTACTGTGTCCGTAATCACTTTTTCTTTGATTTTTGGGGCTTACGTATCGGAAATGTTTCGGTCTTCAATACAATCTGTACCCCAAGGGCAGAGGGAAGCCGGTATTGCATTGGGGTTCTCTCGTGTACGCACTTTTGTTTACATCATTCTTCCCCAGGCAATACGCCGGGTTTATCCTGTATATAAAGGCGAGCTCATTGCGCTGACAAAGCTCACTTCCATTGTGGGATACATTGCTGTGCAGGATCTTACAAAAGCAAGCGATTTGATCCGCAGCCGTACATTTGATGCTTTTTTCCCCCTGATAGTAATCTCGGTAATTTATTTTTTCCTTGCCTGGGGACTTGCCCGTTTACTGGAAACGGCTTTACCCACAAACATCAGACAAGCACGGCAATCAAAATAAACCGGGAATTTTTTCTTTCCTCTTACCAAATACAAGGGTTCTGACCATTTTTTCTCCTGGTTCCCCTGTTCCCCGGGACAGTATCCCATGGCCTGTTTCAGGCAATAACGCGATGTCATCAGCGGGGCGTCTTCAGACAAAGGAGTAGCCGCTGTGATAAATTTTTCTCCGGGGTGCGTTTTTTCCAGGATTTTCAGCGGATCTTCACCGGAAAGATCTTGTATTCCGGCTATTCTACCGGCCAACAGATCCTGCAGGGACTTTTCTTCCAAAAGCATAAGGGCATTTCGTCTGGCAGCGGCCAGGACCGATGCGGGGATAAAAGAAGAAAAACCAAAGGGTTCAAAGAAAATGTTTCGGACACGATAAGGTGTATTGCCCATTCGGGACATCGTTTTTTCCAGGTATTCCCTGCCTTGTTCAGGATCTGCTGCTTCTTGGGGTGCTGCCTCAACAGGGACAATCACCCGCAGTGGTTCCATCCCGGGGAGGGCCTCCCGCACCAGGATCAGATCAACTCCCTTCCCTCCGGGGATTTCCCTGAGAATGAGATCCAGGTCCATTTTTCGTTCAGCCGTTTTTCCTTTCAGGATCTTATCAAACTCCCTGTCGTAATTCCTGTAAATTTCTGTATCTGTTGTCAACCCAAGACCCCGCTGAATAATCCGGTTCCCTTCCATCCTGCTCACGGAAAATCCGGTGAAAGTTCCATCCGGAAGTGTAAAGCAGAGACCGTCACCTGTGTGGATCCCTGCATTTATCTGAAACCCGTCCCGGAAAACACCAATGGGTTTGCCCAGCAATTCTCCCGTTGATTTGGGCGTATTCCACTGATGGACATCTTCCCTGAAACGCCCGTTAACAGGAAGGTATTCCGTGCGGTCCCTGTGGAATGTTTTCCGGGGATCTGGAGTAAAGAAAAAAGTACACGATCCCAGGGACGCTTTTTGCCCTCCCCGGGCATCCAACAAACGACGGTAATAAGCCGTTATGTTTTTGACGTAATCCACCCCTTTCAGACGTCCTTCTATCTTCAAAGAATTCATCCCCATATCCAGTAATTGGGGCAAGACGGCAGAACGGTCCATATCCTTGAGAGACAACAGGTGTTTGTTCCTTAGGAGCACATTCCCCCGCGCATCTTCCAAATCATAAGACAAACGGCAATACTGCGCACAATCACCCCTGTTGGCACTTCTGCCGCAATCTGCCTGGCTAATATAACACTTACCGCTATAACTAACGCATAATGCCCCGTGAATAAAACACTCCAGTGGAACGGAGGTTTTTTCACGGATCTTTCTCATTTCATCCAACCCCAGTTCCCTTGCCAGAACGATCCTGTCAAAACCTTCTTTTTCAAGAAAAAGGATTTTTTCCAACGTGGCATTATCCATTTGTGTACTGGCATGAATGGGGATGGGAGGCAGAACGCGTTGCTGCCTGAGATACAACAAGCGAATATCCTGAATGATCAGGGCATCCACGCCTGCCCGGTATAATTCACGGGTCAACTTAACGGCATCTGCAAGCTCTTGGTCATACAACAGGGTATTCAGGGTTACGTAGACAGATGCCCCGTAACGGTGGGCATAGCTGGCTGCTTTTTCCACATCCCGGGTGGTATTCCCGGCTGCCGAACGCGCCCCAAAGCGGGCAGCCCCCATATAAACCGCATCAGCTCCGTGATTAACGGCTTCAATGGCACACAACAAGTCTTTGGCCGGAGCCAGCAATTCTACCGTTCCATTCATGGTGCGAATTTACTAAAAACACTTACATTTGTCTTATGAAGCCGAAAGTGGCCATAGTGATCCTGAATTGGAACGGCAAACACTTCCTGGAACAGTTCCTGCCCCTGTTACTGGAACGAACACCGGAACCCTGGGCCCGTATATATGTGGCAGATAACGGTTCCACTGACGGTTCGGTTCCCTGGCTTACTAAAAATTTTCCTGACCTTCCGCTTATTGCCTTCCAAAGCAATTTGGGATATACAGGTGGATACAACCGTGCCCTGAAGCAAATTGATGCCACATATTTCATTCTTCTAAATTCCGATGTGGAAGTCACCTCCGGCTGGCTGGAGCCCCTTGCCCGGGAGATGGACAGCATTCCCGAATGCGGGGTTTGTATGCCAAAGATCCTTTCCCGTGCACATCCCGGCACATTTGAATATGCCGGAGCCTGCGGCGGGTATATTGACCGGCTGGGATTCCCTTTTTGCCGAGGCCGCATCCTGACATATATTGAACAAGATAACGGCCAGTACGACACGCCGGCGCAGGTCTTCTGGGCCAGCGGAACCTGTATGGTAGTCCGGTCCGAGTTGTATCACCGGCTTGGCGGATTGGACAATCTCTTTTTTGCACATATGGAAGAAATCGACTTTTGCTGGCGGGCTTACTGGGCCGGTTTCTCTGTACGTATCGTCCCGCAATCAAAAGTTTTACACGTAGGAGGCGGCACGCTTCCAAATGACTCTCCCCACAAACTATACCTGAATTACAGGAACAACCTGTTAATGATGTATAAAAACCTGGGTAAATGGGAAATGATCCCCGTATTATTGCTCCGTATGCTGGCAGATCACCTGTCGGCAGTTGCTTATTGTTTCCAGGGAAAATGGGATTTCACCCTGTCCGTTTACAAAGCGCATCTGCATTTTTGGAAAATGTTCCGTCTCACATCGCGTTCTACAGGGAATAAACCGGATCTCAGCGGTATCATGTACAGGGGGAGTATAGTGTGGCGTTTCTTTGTGTCAGGCAAAAAGCTTACTTTCCAAAAACTCCGGATGCAATAAGTTTTGTAAGCCGGATGCCGTTGGATCCTTTGATTAAAACCACCCATCCTACAGGAGTTTCTTTTTCCAGGTATGTGATCAATGCGTCCACATGAGGAAAACACATTCCTTCCGCCCCTCTTTCCCGGGCAGCCCGTGTAAACAAGGGTCCTACCCAAAAAACTTTCTCTGCATTCATTTTTTCTACCCGCTCCACGATCTTCAGGTGTTCCCGGTGTGAGTCCGATCCCAATTCCAGCATATCTCCTAAAACAAGACATTTCCGGGATCCTTCGGCCGTTGAAAAACTCTCGAGTGATAAAACCATACTTACAGGATTCGCATTATAGGCATCTGCCAGGATCCTGTTCCCGGATGTCTGTATCCACTGGGAACGGTAATTAGAGGGTCTGTAAGAAGCTATGGCATTGGCGGTTTCCAACGGATCGGTCCCGTAATATTTTCCTACAGCCAAAGCTGCCAGCACATTGGGGGTATTGTACTTTCCTGCCAGATTGGTTCTGATTAACGGGTACCCGTCCACATTCAATTGAAGTACGCCTTCAACAATCTCTGCTTTGACTCCTTGTACCCCTGTGCCGTAAGCTATTGCTTTTTCATTAATATTCCTTTCCTCCAGCATTCGGCAAAGCAGAGGGTCATCTGCATTATAAAATACCACGCCTGAAGAAGATGCCAGGTAATCGTACAACGCACCTTTGCATTTTTTAACACCTTCCAGCGTTTCAAATCCTTCCATATGCGCTCCCGAAATATTGGTTATCAGACCGGCCTCAGGCATAACCATTTCCGTAAGAAAAGCAATTTCTCCGGGATGACTCGCTCCCATTTCAAACAACCCGGCCTGTGTTTCCCGGTTCATTTCCAGAAGGCTCAACGGCACACCTATGTGGTTGTTGAGATTCCCTTTTGTAGCTGTTACCCGGAAACGGGTAGCAAGTACGGTTTGGATCAATTCCTTGGTAGTGGTTTTCCCGTTGGATCCTGTCAGGGCGATCACGGGAATGTTGAAAGCCTTTCTGTGGGTTACAGACAGTTGTTGCAAAGCTTCCAGTACATCAGGCACCCTGATCAAACGGGAATCATCCCCGGAACAGTTGTCTACAACAGCATAAGCGGCACCTTTTCCGAGTGCTTCGCCGGCAAAAAGATTCCCGTCAAAACGATCTCCGCGGAGTGCGAAAAAAAGACAACCCGGACGGATCTGCCTGGTATCGGTGCACACATCGGGGTGTTTTAAAAACAATGAATAAAGCGTTTCCTTCATACCTTCCTTATTTACCTCCCGTGGAACCGAATCCGCCCTCTCCTCGTTCGGTTTGTTCCAGTTCATTTACCGGCTCCCATTCAACCCTTTCGTGAGAGGCCACTATCATTTGTGCAATTCTTTCTCCGGGTTCGATCTCTACCGGTACATTGGACAGGTTTACCAAAATGACCCTTAGCTCTCCCCGGTAATCGGCATCTACAGTCCCCGGAGTGTTCAATATACTGAGCCCTTTTTTCAGGGCCATTCCGCTGCGGGGTCTGACCTGAGCCTCGTAGCCGGGAGGAAGGGCAATATAGAGACCCGTAGGAACAAGATATCTTTCCAGGGGTTTTAAAACAATTGATTTCTGTAGATCTGCACGCAGGTCCATCCCGGCAGATAAAGGGGTTGCATATTCCGGCAATGGATACCGGGAACGGTTGATTATAGTGACTTTCATAATGTACAAATGTAAAAAAAAAACACTACCTTAGTCTTATGAAACAAACCACTATTTTTTTACTTATCTGTATGAGTGCATTATTTATGGGATCCTGCAACAACTCGGGCAAAAAGGCAAAAGACCAGGCTGCCGTTAAACGTGATGAACCCTCCCAGACCGTGAAAGCACCGGCATTTGATCCGGCCAGTCTTCCGGAGGAACCCGTTTTTGAATTGAAGACTACCGAAGGAACCATGACCATTCGTCTTTACAGCGACACCCCGCTTCATAGGGACAATTTTGTAAAACTGGCTTCCGAAAGGTTTTACGACAACATACTGTTCCACAGGGTTATTGAAGGCTTTATGATTCAGTGCGGTGACCCGCAATCTCGTGATGCTGCCCCGGGACAACGTCTTGGTTCAGGAAGTCCCGGATATACAATCCCTGCCGAATTCGTACCCGAACTGGTACATAAAAAAGGTGCGATCGCAGCGGCCAGAACAGGTGATTCGGTAAATCCCGAAAAAGCATCTTCAGGCTCTCAATTCTATATTGTTCACAACGAAACGGCCTGCCGCCAATTGGACGGCAATTATACCGTGTTCGGAGAAGTTGTTGAAGGACTGGATATTATAGATAAGGTTGCTGCCACGGAAACCGGTCCGGCTGACCGGCCTGTTAAAGACATTCGGATTATCAGTATTTTGCCTGTTCTTTAATAGGTGTCATTCTTTCCGTAACACTCAAAAGTAAAGGACTCGGAAACGGCCAGGGGTATCTCATACACAGAGATAACATCGCTGTCTGCAGTTAAAAACAGGCGTACCGTAAATTTCACCGATCCCGTTTCCTGGGAAAGAAGTTCGGATAATTCCTGTTTTTTAGCATTAAATTCGGTGCGGAAAGCATTCATTTCCAATGTAAAAGAATTAACCACACTGGCCGTGAACCCCGACATTGCCTCATTCACGGCATTATCCAGGGCCTCTTCCTGTGTGCTTCCAGCTCCGGTTACCATCCAGTCAAATTGAAAATCTTTCTGGAGGTCATTGCTTTTCTGGGAGAGCATGGCAGCCAGTTCCCGCAAACCGGGTGTTGAAGAAGCGGTCACTTCACTAAAAGTGATCTCGGTGCGGGATCCGAAATAATACGTGTACGTATGGCCCAAATCCTGGCAGGAAGTAGCCATAAGGCCGGTTGCCAAAGCCAGAAATAATATTCTCATAGTCTTTTTCATAATTCCAAAGTTACGGAAATTTGCGGATTATTTCCTTTCCATCCGGGCAAGATGCGCAATAAAACGAATGCCGTTCCGGCACGAAGCGGCGCAGTGATCCGGTCCGATTCCATTGGGATCCCCGCGGGTCCTTCGCCTACCAAACGCATGTCTTTTCCTTCCAAAGTAAATAAAACATCTCCTCTTGCCGAGGGAACGGGATTCCCCATCTTGTCAACGGCTTGAGCATACACAAAAAGCAGGTCGTTGGGAGCAGGAGCTACACCGTTTGTGTCCAGCCACCACCCGGCACTTACAGGTTCACCCGGGGTATGCACGCTGTCAGCAGCGCATACGCGGTCTCCGCAATAAGCCAAGGCCTTAAGCTGCCCTGCCCGGTATTGTGGAATAGTAAAAGTAAAAGGCGGGTGAAGCAGGTTTCCGGACAATGCGTCCTCATCGGGACTTCTTCTTTCCAACAACGTTCCGTTCAACCACAACTCTACATAACCGGCATTGCTGAAAACACGTACTTCCCGGTTCAGCGTATCTTTTCTTTCCCAGTAATCGGCAATACGGACCACGGGGTTTTTATCCGGTGATCGTTGCGAACGGAAAAAATCATACGAAAATTTCGGCAGCCTTTCCAGGGACATGATCCCCGAGGCTTCCAGATCGTCTGCATAACCCCTGTTGTAATCAAACATAACCCAGTAATTATCCCCACAGGCATTTACCCCGTAATTGCTGTTGTGTGCTTCCTGGATATTGGCAGCCTGCTGAAGCAAACGTTTTTGACCGTATTCCCTCAACTGGCGGCTGGACCGCTCCTGCGGCATCAGGTTTTCCCAGTTTTCCTGGGAAAGGCCTGCGTTCATTGCGTAATATTCCCAGTCTCCGTATTCTGATACAATATAAGGTTTGGGGGTGTGTGCCAAGGAATGACTCAAACGGTGCTGTCTTGCCTGGAGAAGGATATCGTAACCATATTCCTGCCAGCCGGCAGTATAGATCTCAACAGGCATTTCATTGCGTGAGGCCTGAATGATCCTGTCAATAAAATCTTCACTCATCCACGACTCATTCAGGGAGACTTCCCAGGCCAGTACACAGGGATGATTGCGATCCCGGCGTATCATATCCCGTGCTGTCTGTATTACCTGTTCCTGGAATAAGGGATCTTCCGAAAAGTACTGCCAGCCAGGTACCGCATCCAGCACAAATAAACCAAGACGGTTACAGGCTTCCATAAATACGGGTGAATGGGGATAATGAGACAACCGAACCAGGTCAAAGCCGGCTTCTTTAATCTTAACGGCATCCCTCCATTGTGCGTTTCCGGGAACGGCATACCCTACATAAGGATATTCCTGGTGGCGGTTGACACCTCTTAGAAACATTTTTTCACCGTTCACATAAAGGTCTTTCCCTTCAAATACCACTTGACGCAAACCCACTGTTGTCTTTCGCCTGTCCATTACTACTTGTTTGCCTTTTTTATCTGTTGCCAACACCTGTGTTACCAAATCGTAACAAAAAGGACTGTCCGGACTCCAGAGTGAAGGACTTTCCACCACCAGGGAGTCGGCAACCGTAATGGAGCGGTTTTTATCCAGTTCAAAGTCTTTCCGGGACACCGCACAAATGCTGTCTCCGGCAAACAATATCTGTTGCACGGTAAAAACCTGCCGTTCCGGTTCTTTTTCATTCAACGGTGCATAACGAATATGGGTTTGCACATTCATAAGGACTTCTTCAGGAGAAAAGGCGGGATAAGTAACCAGGACACCGCCTCCGGCAGGGGTATTCTCCAGGATGGCATCTGTAATATATAAAGACGGTTTGACCACCATCAGGGCTTCTCTGTAAAGACCTCCGTACATGTTGAAATCCAGCAGTTTCAGCGGCTTGGGCCCGGTAACCGGATTGTCCCGGTTATCCAGTCGTATTTTCAATTCCGCCTGAGAAGAACGGTCGCCGTTTTCTTTAAGAACAGCTGTTACATCAATGACAAAGGGAAGAAATCCTCCCATATGTTTTCCCGCATAATGACCGTTGACCCAGGCCTCGGCAACATTCATGGCTCCCTCAAAACGAACCAGGACGTGTTTTCCGGCCGGGATCCTGATGTTTTTTCTGTACCAGCATATTCCCTGCCACTGGTCATTGACAAGGTAAGGTTCAAGCCGGGGGGTATGCGGTAAAAAAACTTCCTGTATATCCCGGGGGTCTTCGTCCATACGGAATTCCCATCCGGTGTTGATATTTTCAACAGCGTAATATACGGGATCACTGCATGACAGTATCCCAAAAAAAAGGATCCAGGCTATTCTTTTCATAGAACAAAGATAACGCTATATTTCATATCTTTGAGCCCATGAAAACTATACCTCTGAAGGGTTTATGGATACTTCTGCTTGTTCTTGCATCATGCGGAAAACAGATCACACCCGAACCCGGTCCCGGTGGTGAACCGGGAGTTTCTCTAAACCTCAGTTGTCAGGGGGCTATAGTGATTGATGCTGTAACCGGAACTGAATTGTATTCTCTAAGTCCCGATTATATGCTGGTTCCGGCCAGTATGACAAAAGTTATGACCATGTACATAGTTTTTGATCACATAGAGAAAGGCTATCTTTCACTTCAATCCCAGATACCGGTCAGTACGTATGCCGCTTCCCGTTCGGTCAATCCCGGCGAATCCAACGTGCCATTGAACGAAACCCTTACCTATTCGGTGGACGAAATGATAAAGGCCTTATGCGTGGTTTCTGCCAATGCGTGCGCCGTCGCTTTGGGAGAATACATCTCTGGCGGAACGGAACAGGATTTTGCGGTTATAATGAATCGCTATGCAGATTCGCTGGGCCTTAACGCACAATATTCAGATGCTTCCGGGTTGTCTTCCGGGAACGGGATATCTCCCAGATCTATGGCACTTCTCACACGTGAATTCATTATCAGGTTTCCTGAAATTTTAAATTTTACGTCTTTGACCAGTATGAATTTCAGGGGTACGACCTATGGAGCTACAAACGGTTTGTTACCGGGACGTTCTTATGCTTACAACGGATGTGATGGTTTTAAAACCGGATATACTTCTGCAGCGGGTCTGTGTATAACGGCTACAGCAAAACTGGCAGATAAAAGAGTCATCGCAGTAGTTATGAAAGCCCCTTCATCGCTGTTAAGGTACAACGATGCTTCCCGTCTGATGGATTACGGATTCACTATTCTTATGAATTAGCCACGGATCAAGGATTCATACTGTCCGTATTCCTGAAATTCAGGATACGGTGTATGGCATCTGAAGCCTCCCGGGCCGCATTACAGGCCCCCAGTTCCATGCATTTGGCATAAGCATTCAGCGCATCTCCCCATCTTTCATTTTTACGGTACAGATCGCCCAATTTATACCATGCTGTCTGGTCACGGGATCCTTCAGCAGTTTTTACAAATTTTTCAAGTTGTTCAATAGTCTCCATAATACACGGTTTTTTGGATCAGACAATTCCGGAAAAACCCATGAAAGCCAATGCCAGTATCCCGGCTGTTATCAACGCTATGGGAACGCCCTTGAATGGTTTGGGGACACCCACCAGATCCATATGTTCACGCAGCCCTGCAAAAATGATCAGGGCCAGACCGAATCCTAAAGCCATGGAAGCAGCATAAACAAGAGCCTGGGGCAAATTCAGCATGGCCGCTGTTCCGGAAAAAGTAAATTCCTTGGTAACCACAATAATGGCAACACCCAAAACGGCACAGTTGGTTGTGATCAAAGGAAGAAATATTCCCAACGCCTGGTACAGGGCCGGAGATATTTTTTTCAGTATGATCTCCACCATCTGGACAAGCGAAGCGATCACCAAAATGAAAGTGACCGTTTGCATAAAGCCAATATTCAGTGGATCCAGAACATAATTTTGTATGAGATAGGTGATCAGTGTCGCCAGTGTCATTACAAAAACCACAGCGGCACTCATACCTGCGGCAGTAGATATTTTATTGGACACACCCAGGAACGGACAAACGCCCAGAAACTGGTTCAGTACAATATTGTTGACAAATACGGCCGATATAATGATCAGAATGTATTCCATAATATTATGCCTTTTTTATCTTGTTGAACAGGACCATAAGATAACCCAGCGCTATAAAGGCACCGGGTGCCAGAATGAATACCAGCATAGCATCTCCGGGCAGGATCTTCCAACCGAAGAAAGCGCCCGAGCCCAACAATTCACGTACAGCCCCAAGTACCGTTAATCCCAGTGTAAAACCAATACCTGCACCCAATCCATCCAGAAAAGAGTCCAGCGGCCTGTTTTTACTGGCAAAAGCCTCGGCACGGCCCAGTACAATACAGTTGACTACAATGAGCGGAATGAACAAGCCCAATGTTTCATACAGGGCAGGTACATAGGCCTGCATGATCAATTGCACCACAGTAACAAAAACAGCTATGACAACAATAAAAGACGGTATCCTGACCTTAGCCGGGATCAATCCTGCGATCAGGGATATAACCAGGTTTGACAACATGAGTACAAAAGTAGTTGCCAGTCCCATTCCCAAACCGTTAAAAGCAGATGTTGTGGTTCCCAGGGTCGGACACATACCCAGTACCAACACGAAAATGGGGTTCTCTTTTAGGATGCCTTTGGTTATAATACTTAATTTGTTCATTGATCACCTCCTTTTTGTGCAACCTGTCTGAAAGCCCTGTATGCCAGGTCCACCGCATCACAAAACGCCCGGGAACTAATAGTAGCTGCCGTAATAGCGTCCACCTGTCCTCCGTCCTTTGTAACGGCCAGTTTAAAGGTCCCGGGATTTTTACCCTTAAATTGCAGGCTGAAATCGCTTTTTTTCGGGTCCATCTTATCTCCCAGCCCGGGTGTTTCCGAGTGTGAAATAACAGCAGTGTTGTATATAGTACCATCGGCCTTAAAACCCACCATTAGGGTTATGGGTCCTCCAAAACCTTTTGTGGTAACGGCTTCTACGGCTGCTCCTTCAAACAAACCGGCTTTTTTTGCCGGATAAACGGTTACGGCCCTGCCGTCCACCCGGATCTGATAAGCTTCTTCAGCGGGAACATTGTCAAATTCCGGCAAAACCCCGGCCAGCGCCTGGTTTACTTTTGCGGCCTGTGCATCCGCTATGGGTTGGTATGTGATCAAATAAACGCCTCCCAGTACTGCCGATCCTCCAAAACAAATGATCAACAGGCACAGGAACATATTTTTAAAATTGGATTCTCTAGCCACGACTCACCTCCTTTTGATACGGGAACGGTTTGATCTTGTTGAGTAGTGGGACCAAAGCGTTCATAAACAAAATTGCAAAAGAAACTCCCTCCGGATAGGCACCCCAGACCCGGATTACCATCGTAACGATTCCAATACCTACACCAAAAACGATCATTCCCAGCGGAGACATGGGGGAAGTGGTATAGTCGGTAGCCATAAAGACTGCCCCCAGCAACAATCCCCCGGTAAGCAAGTGGAAAAGGGGATCCGCATACTGGGAAGGATCCGTCAGCCAAAGGATACCTGAAAACAAAGCAACGGTGATCACTATAGATAATGGAATAACCGGACGTATGACTTTTCTGAAAAGCAGGTAAAGCAATCCGGCCAGGATAGCCAGGACAGAGGCTTCTCCCATGGAGCCGTCAATATGACCGAACAACATATGCCAATAAGAAAAATCATGTTGTTGGCTAAGTGTTTCCATAGTCATTCCGTTGGCCAGTCCTTCCTTAATAATACCCAGGGGAGTAGCACCCGAGGAGGCATCCAGCAATTGACCCTGGGCGCCTAAAAGGTTTTTGGGAAGCTCCCATTTATCCGGCCTGAAAATACTGTTTGCAACCGTCCAGTTGGTCATTTGGACCGGGAATGAGATCAGAAGGAAAACACGGGCAACCAGGGCCGGGTTGAATAAATTGTGACCCAGACCGCCAAAAGTCATCTTGGCAATACCAATGGCTACAACACATCCTATCAACACCATCCACCAGGGAGAGGAAACCGGCAAATTCAGGGCCAGCAGTATCCCGGTTACAACGGCAGACAGGTCTTTGACCGTCGTTTTTTTCTTCATTAGGTACCGGACAATGAGATGTTCCAGCAAAACACAGCCCGCTACCGAAACAACCAGAACCAGCAATGCACTAAGCCCCGCAAAATAAACGCTTACCAGAACAGAAGGCATAAGTGCTATGATTACATCACGCATAATCCTTCGGGTACTGTCTTTACTGTGCAGGTGTGGAGCCGGTGAAATAAGTAGTTTGTCCATATTATTTCTTGCGTTTATTTTTCAATGATATATTTTTGGCCAAACGGATCTGATCCAGCAAAGGAATATGTGCCGGACAGGAATAGAGGCAACACCCGCATTCAATACAGTCAAAAACGCGGTTTTCATCCAGCTCTTCGGTTCTTCCGGCTATAGCCAGCTGATAAAGCAAATAGGGCTGTAGCCTCATAGGACAGGCCTGGAAACATTTGGAACACCTGATGCAATCCCCCTCTTCCTGTCTCTTTGTTTCCTTTTCTGTAAAAAGGACAAAACCTGAAGTGCTTTTCATAACCGGTCCGTCCAGATTGGAAACAGGTTTGCCCATCATGGGCCCGCCGTTAACCACTTTGACAAAAGCCTGAAATAAATGTCCTTCTTTATCCATAGCCCCTGCCGCCGATAAAAATTCCCGGATTGGCGTTCCTATCCGGAAACGGTAATTCTTTTGAACGGAAGGATCAGAAGAACTCACTGTCAACACATTTGTGATAAGGGGTTTGTGTTTCTGCACCGCCTCGTAGACTGCATAAGCTGTACCTACATTCTGTACCACGGCCCCCGTTGATATGGGAAGAGAGAACGAAGGCACCTTGCGACCCAGGACTGCATCAATTAATTGTTTTTCACCACCTTGCGGATAACGTTTTTTCAAAGGCACGACTTCCCATTGTAAATAATTGGCAGTCAGCCTTTTCATTAACTCTATAGCTTTAGGCTTGTTTTCTTCAATACCAATGATGCCGCCCACATCTCCCAAAACCCGGCGCATCATCTCTCCCCCAATAAGTATTTCCTGGGCATGCTCCATCATAAGGCGGTAATCCGATGTCAGGTAAGGTTCACATTCGGCCCCATTCAGGATCAGGAACTCGGGTTTCATTCCTTCCAGGGGAGTAAGCTTAACATGTGTAGGAAACGCAGCCCCACCCAGGCCTACAATTCCCGAGTCAGAAATAATTTTAAATATCTCCTTGGGGGTTGCTGTGATCTCGTGTTTGATCTCCGGAGAACGGTCAATGGTTTCCATCCATTCATCTCCATCGGTATCAATAACTACAGACAATACTTTTTTCCCCAGAAAATCGGGATACGGAGCTACGTCGGCAACTACCCCGCTTACGGAAGCATGAACAGGAGCCGATACAAATCCGGCCGGCTCGGCTATCAATTGACCGGTTTTTACAGTATCGCCCTTTTTCACTACCGGAACGGCAGGCATTCCCAAATGCTGATTCATTGAAATGACAACCCTTTTTGGAATGGGAAATTCTTCAATGGATTTATCCCTGGAGAATTTGCTGTCCTTAGGATGAATTCCTCCAATTGAAAACGTTTTACTCATTATTGGTTACTTGTTTTTTTGGTGGAAAATTGATCTCCAAAATGCAACCTGTGGGACAAACGGCAACGCATTTGCGGCACAAACGGCATTTTGCAGGATCTATATAAGCCAGATTATCGGCAAAAGTTATGGCTTCAAAGGGACAAGCCTTCACGCATAATTGACATCCTATACAACCGACTGAACAGACTTTCCGGGTCACGGCCCCTTTGTCTTTGTTGGCACAGGCAACATAAATCCTGCGACTTTTCGGTCCTTTAGGTCTTAATTCCAGAATGTTCCTGGGACACGCCTTTACACAGGCCCCGCAGGAAGTGCATTTATCTTCCACCACTTCCGGCAGACACGTCTGCGGGTTAATATGTATGGCATCAAAGGTACAGGCGTCTACACAGTCCCCTAAACCAAGACATCCGTAGGAACAGCCTGTCTCTCCCCCGTATAGGTCGGCGGCCACAGAACATTTGGGACTGCCGTCATATGTGTTCAGAACAGGCCTCACGTCACATGATCCGTTACAACGCAATACGGCCAATTTCGGGATCTGCTCCTGGACCTCCCTTCCCAGCACGGCAGCGGCTTTTTTCATGGCATCGTTTCCCCCTACAGGGCAAAAAAAGTCCGGATTGTCTGGATTTCTGACAAAACTTTCAGCAAAAGCCCGGCATCCGGCATAGCCGCATCCGCCGCAATTGGCTCCCGGCAATACTTCCAGAACCTGATCTATACGGGGGTCTTCCTGAACTTTGAATTTTTGGGCGATGAGATACAAAACAACAGCCAACAGCCCGCCCAATAAGCTAAGGCTTAATATTGTGTACAGTAAAGTAGAAGTCATTTTGGATACGATCTTTTAACAAATATAGAACAAAATAATAGATTCCTACACTCATTATGGCAAGAACACCCTGGAGCAACTCGGCAAAACGGAAGAACACCCCAAGGGCAATTGCAACACCCAAAATGATGGCAGGGAAGGCCATCCCGTACCACAACGCTTTGAATCCCAAACGGGTCCGCATCTCTATATATACCTCCTGCCCCACGTAAGGTTCCCACCCTGCCGGTTCTTTCAACCGGGTGATCTCTTTGCGTTTTTTTTCACTTAGTGAACAATAACCACGCGCATGGCATGATGCGCAGGCCGACTCGGTAAGTATCTCGGCTTTAAGCGGATCTGTTCCCGTTATGACTCCCTTATGCCTGATAACCGATCCGAAAGACATGGTTACTTTATTTTACTGGTCAGGGGAAACCTCAGATTCTCATAACTGCCGAGTCTCCCTGTGACACGACCCACTACAACAGGCGACTCAATATATAAGGGCACCCGGTTTCTGTCATCACTGATCCAGAAACGCAGATCTTCCTTCCCGTCAAAGACCACCCCTGCGACCGTCTGTGCAGAAAATTTCAGGCACCTGAATGTACCCAAACCTTGTACACGGATCTCACCCTTGCCGTCATACCTCAGGTACAACTCAAAAATTTCTTCGTCTATGGCAAATGAAATGGGATAAACATCCCCGGGATTCATGTTACTGAATTCAAGGTTCCTCAGGAAATAGAAGAGTGTAATGAAATCAAACGTACATATCCGTCCCGGAAGCAACGTGTCCTGTACCGAACCATCTTTACGGATAATCCGGGCATTGATGGAATAATCCTGATTGTAGTTGTAATAATTTTGTATGGTATACTTTCCCTCGTGAATGTCCCTCATGAAATAGGTAGGACGCAGGTTCGTCTGATTGAAACGGCTTTCGTAATAATCCTCAATACGGAAAAACGCATTAAAAAAACGGGCTGTTTGAATGCGGCCTTTTGCAATATAAAGAGGGTCTTCTGATGTGTCGGACTCAGACACCTCAAGAGAAACCGTTCCTACATCCGTATTTACCACGCCCCATTGATAACTGGCAATAATGGTCAGTTTTTCTCCCGGCCGGAAGGCCATTTGAGAAGGCGGGATATCCCGGACCGGCAAACAGGGCTTTTCTTGCTCCTGTGCCCACGCAAGACCACAAAAAGTGATTAGGAACAATGCCAGAATGGTACTCTTATAAGCCGTCAAAGTTGTCATTCAGATCATTCATTTGGTTCATTCTGGAAGCATACGTGACGGTTTCTCCTGTTGCAAAATCCGGACCACCTTCGTTGATATCCAGAAAACGGATCTCACTGTTTCTAAATTGCATCTGGAACTCTCCCACGGCCCCGTTGCGGTGTTTGGCCAGGATCACTTCTGCAATGCCTTCCAGTGATCGTCCGCTTTCATCTTCTTTAAATCCATAATATTCAGGCCTGTAAAGGAATATTACAATGTCGGCATCTTGTTCAATGGCTCCCGATTCCCTCAAGTCACTTAACTGGGGTCTGCGGTTTCCTCCACGTGTTTCCGAGGAACGGTTCATCTGTGAGAGGGCTATCACAGGAACATTCAACTCTTTGGCGATCGCTTTAAGGGATCGTGATATGGCTGCCACTTCCTGCTCCCTCATCCCGCGTAATTCAGGAGGTCCGGACATCAACTGCATATAGTCAATTACCAACAGCTTAACACCCATCCCGGCAACCAATCGGCGTGCCTTTGCCCTGAATTCAAAAATGGACAGTGACGGGGTGTCATCAATATAAAGAGGGGCTTTGGTAAGGTTAATGATCCTCTGGTTGAGCTGTTCCCATTCAAAACTCTTGAGTTTCTTTCCCCCCCGGATTTTTTCCGAGGACAAGCCGGTCTCACTCACCAACAACCTCTTCACCAACTGGGAATCAGGCATCTCCAAAGAGAAAAAGGCAACGGGAATGTTGTGGTTCACTGCCATATTGCGCGCCATGGTCAACACGAAAGCCGTTTTTCCCATGGACGGTCGTGCCGCAATAACTACCAGATCGGCTTTTTGCCATCCCAGCGTCATCCTGTCGAGTGAAGTAAAACCCGAAGGGATCCCGCTCAAACCATCGTCTCTTGTCTGCACATCGGATAACTCGTCAAGCACATCTCCCAAAACAGAACGGACCGGACGGGTGTCCCGGCGAAGGTTCATCTCGCCCAATTCAAAAAGTTTCTGTTGGGAAGTGTCCAGCAATTCATCGGCCGGTATGGTGTCATCAAAAGCATCCCGCAAGATCCCGTAGGAAGTGTTGATCAACTCTCTTTGAATGAATTTTTGGGTCAGTACTTTAGAATGGTATTCCAGGTGAGAGGCTGCGGCAACCCGCATGGTCAGCTGGCTCAAATAATATGGGCCTCCTATTTCTTCCAGCTGTTCGTTCTTTTTCAATTCTTCGGCTACGGTATACATATCAACCGGATTGTGCGAAGAAACGAGTGCCGAGATGGCCGCAAAGATCTTTCTGTGGTTTTCCTTGTAAAAATACTCCGTTTTGACCGCCCCCACAATATCGAGCGCAGCGTTTGGTTCCAAAAGCAGTGCGCCTAAAACGGCTTCTTCAATATCTATGGCCTGGGGGGGGACTTTTCCCATATCCAGACCTACCATTTCCACCTGGGATTGGTCTTTCCCTTTCACATTTCTTTTTACAGGTGCACTTTTAGCCATTATTGTATGATTTTTTATTTCAATCTGTCCAAAGCCCGTAGAATGATCTGTACTGTCAATTCCAGTTCTTCGCGGTTTATACATAACGGCGGAGATATCCGGAACGCTGTATCACAATACAAAAACCAGTCGGACATGGCTCCTTCTTCCAGTAACAACCTCACCATTTCTTCTGCTTTTCCTTCTTCTCCCAGTTCCACGGCGAGCAGTAATCCGGCATTCCTGATCTCCCTTACCCGCGGATGCTTACTGAGTTCCTGCCTTAGATAAGTTGCTTTTTCCTCTGCCTGACCGGTCCATCCTTCTTTCAACAAAACCTGCAAGGCAGCAAATCCGGCTGCACAACAGACCGGATGACCGCCAAAGGTAGTGATATGTCCCAACACAGGATCCGATTGCCAGGCTCTCATAAGTTCCCCGGAACACACAAGAGCCCCCAAAGGCATTCCGCCACCCAAAGCTTTTGCCAGGGTAACCATATGTGGTGTAACACCGTACTTTTGCATGGCAAACAGGCTGCCTGTACGTCCGAACCCTGTCTGTATCTCATCAAAGATAAGCAAAGTTCCCGTATCATTACAACGGTTTTTCAATAATTGCAGAAACCCGTTTTGGGGCAACCGGACTCCTGCTTCTGCCTGTACGGGCTCCACAATTACACAAGCGGTTTGCCTGTCAATTTTTTCCAGATCTTCAACGCAATTAAAACGCAATGCAGTAACACCGGGTAAAAGCGGCCTGAAAGAACGCCGGAAAGTTTCATTGCCCATCATACTCAGTGCGCCGTGTGTGCTGCCGTGATAGGCATTGCGGAAACACACCATCCGGGAACGGCCTGTTATCCTTTTGGCGAGTTTCAGAGCAGCCTCGTTGGCTTCAGAACCCGAGTTGACAAAATATACCGAGTCCAGGGATTCCGGAAGATTCCGGGTGAGCAAAGATGCCAGCACAACCTGGGGTTTCTGAATGATTTCCCCGTATACCATCAAATGCAGGTGATTCCCGGCCTGCTCTTCAATAGCCCGGATCACTTCTTTTCTGGCGTGTCCCACATTGCTGACAGAAACGCCCGATATAAGATCCACGTAACGTTTCCCGTCAGGCGACAGAAGAAAAACCCCCTCTGCTTTTTGGATCTCGATGCCTAACGGAGAGGGGGAAGTTTGCCCCAGACGGGCATAAAATTGTTCGCGTATGGTTGGTTTATTCTTCAAACGCGGGATCTACCAATATTCTGCCACAATATTCGCAAACGATGATCTTTTTACTCATCTTGATATCCAGCTGACGCTGAGGCGGGATTTTGTTGAAACACCCTCCGCAAGCACCACGTTTTACCGTAACAACAGCCAATCCGTTACGGGCATTATTCCTGACTTTACGGTATGCAGAAAGTACCCTGGCATCTATCTGTGACTGGATCTGTTCTACTTTTTTAAGCAGGGTTTCTTCTTCTTTGGCTGTTTCGCTGATTATGTTCTCCAATTCATTTTTCTTTACATCAAGGTCTTTCTGCCTCTCGTCATGATCTTCACGGGCCTTGTCCAGCGTTTCCTTACGGTCTTTCAATAAAAGGGAAAACTCCCTGATGTATTTCTCTGCCAGTTCGGCATCCAGTGTCTGGTTTTCAATCTCTTTGGAAAGAGAATCAAATTCCCGGCTGTTTTTCACATTGGTCTGTTGCGCCTCGTATTTTGCCACCATGGCACGTGCGTTATCGGCGTCGATCCTGCGAAAAGCAATGTCTTTTTCAATATCGCGAATCTCCTTTTGCAGATTTTCCATCCGGGTAGCCAGTCCTTTGATATCATCTTCAAGGTCCTGGACTTCCAGGGGAAGTTCACCGCGTAACAGATGTATTTTGTCTATCTGAGAATCGGTTTGTTGAAGCTGATAAAGAAGACGAAGTTTATCCTCCATGGTCAGCGTCCCGTCCTGTTCCGCTTTTTGTAGTGCGGTAAATGATCCGACATCGGTTCCTGCTTGCTTTGTCGTTTTCTTTGTCATAATAGTATTGATAACTTAATAAAATCGAATGGGATTGGTATTGATACGTGTTTTGCGGACGGCAAAGGTAGGGAAATTTTTTCTAAGCACACGACATACCTCGTCCTGTATACCGGCCTCTGATTCATAATGTCCTGCATCAATCAGCATCATGTGAGGGATCGTTTCAAAATAAGTATGATAACTAAAATCTGCACTTACAAAAACCTGCGCCCCGGAACGCAGTGCGTCAGGGATCAGTGATGATCCGCTGCCACCGCACAAAGCCACTCTTGATATTTCCGGATGTAGTATTTCAGACCCTTTAAGCCCACGGAGATGAAAAACATTTTTCAGCAGGTCAAGAAACTTTTCCGCAGGCAAGGGCTCAGGCAGATCGCCCACTACTCCCAATCCGCAGGGTTCCGTATTGTTTTCACAAACCTTGTCTGGAGCCAGAATGGATACATTCTTCAACGACAGGGCACGGGCCATGGCTCCGCTGACACCATCCATAATTTTGTCTGCATTGGTATGCATGGAATAGACCACCAGGTTTTTACGTATTGCCAGCGCCACCGTCTGCTCCAAAGGAGTTGTATCACGTAAATGCTTAAGACCCCTGAAGATGAGGGGATGGTGAGAAACGATCATGTTAATCCCCTCCTCTACGGCTTCTTCCACGATCTCTTTGGTACAATCCAGACAAACCAGCACACCGGTCACCGGGGTATCGGGATGACCTATACAAAGTCCGGAATTATCCCATTCTTCCTGTAATCCGGTAGGGGCCCATTGTTCCAGGACTTCAATTATGTTTGATGCTTTTAAATTCATTCTATCATATCCCTGATCTCGATCAATTGGGCTTTGATCCTGTTAAGTGATGCCATAACATCTACGGTCCTGTCCTCACCTTCTTTGTTGTCGTGCATTCTTTTCCTGGCACCTTCCAGCGTCATGCCCCGCTCCTTGACAAGATGATGTATGATCCTGAAGTTGGCCACATCGGCTGCCGTGAACAGCCGGTTGCCTTTTTTGTTCCGGACCGGTTTAATAAATTCACTGTAGGTTGTAGACCAGAAACGTACCAGGGAAGTACTTTCGCCCAACATCTCGGCCACCTCGCCAATTGAATAATACATCTTTTCCATATCTCTTTAGTCTAAAGATTGACCTGTATTGTATGCCGTAAGCATGATCTGCCTGTATTCTCCTGGCATAACATCCATGAAGAAATAATGTACCGGATCCCTTACCTGTCCGTTTTGCTGAATTTCATAATGCAAATGGGGCATGAAAGACATTCCCGAAGATCCCACCCGGGCAATTACCATTCCTCTTTCTATATATTGTCCTTTCCTCACAAAAATATCGCTCAAATGGGCATAAACTGTTTTGTATCCCCTGTAAGGATGTTCGATCTCCACCACATTTCCCCTTCCCCTGGCAGATCGGGAAACATTGACCACCTGCCCGCCGGCCGTTGCCAGTACATCGGTTCCAAGACCCGCCAGAAAATCCATCCCGGTATGGTCTATTGGGATTTTATAAAACGGATGTATCCTGCGTCCTATGGTCGCACCCATTGCTTCCATGGAAGGTTCGCGTAAAGGAAAAGCAGCCGGAAGGTACTTCATGCTGTCAAGTTGGCCGTATACCCGGTTCCCTGCCATATACAAAGCCCGGGTTACAAGTGCAGCCCTTCTTTCCAGTCCAAATATCACTGAATCGGCATGATACGCCAGCGCAAAGGAAGGATCCTCAACAAGTGCCCGGTAATGGGTAATATCAACTTCTTCCGTCAATTCCAACGGAGTTGAGTGGAGCACCGTCCCGTATATGTTTTTATCCCGCACCACCAACTCATCTATGACTTTATTCAAATTTTCCATTTCCCGGTTCAGCCTTTCGTATTCACTCTGCATTAATTCCGTTTCACGAACCAGGTTTCTTTCGGCCGGAGACAATATGAACATTCCGAAAATCAAATAATAAACCAGGGCCAGCGCGATGCTGCCCAGGAAAACCCAGAAAATGCGTTTTAAAACCGTTTTGATACCGGGACGCACTTTTGTGAATTCCAACTTTTCTTCATTGAACTGGTAACGGTTCATTTCCGGAAATTATTGGCGTCCGCCCAAAATTACCGCGTGGTAATCTTCTGTTGCAATATTGTTGTTGAAATAATTATAAGGATTGACCGGACGACCCATATAGATCACTTCGTAATGTACATGGGGTCCGGTAGATTTACCGGTTGAACCCAGCAGGCCTATCTGTTCTCCGCGTTTTACCGGCTGACCTTCATAAGCCGAGGCTTTATTCAGGTGGGCATAGCGTGTTTTATACCCAAATCCATGATCAATAATAATATAACGTCCGTAGCCGTTGTATTCATAACGGATGGTCTCCACTGTTCCGTCACCGGTAGCATAAACCGGGGAATTGGGTGCACCGGTAAGATCGATTCCCTCATGCATCCTGATATCTCCGTATACCGGATCTTTTCTGTACCCAAAGGCACCCGACCACCTGAAATTTTTAGTATCCTCCGGAAGCGGCAAAATGGAAGGAATGCATTTGGCAACTTCCCCTGCCTGACCGGCTACCCGTTCCACATCGTCAAAGGACCTGGACTGGATGTACGCCTTCTTCATGAGTTTATCAAAATTCAGTGCGGTATTTGTTAAAAGGGCCGAGTTTTCCGCATATTCCAAATACGGATACCGGTTGGATCCTCCGAATCCGGCATCTCTGACCCCAGGAGGGATCTGCTCCATCCCGAAAATATTCCTGTAGATGTTGTTATCCCTTATCTGCAAATCCTCCAGTTTTTTTTCAGACTGGACCATTTGTTTGTTTATCAGATCCAGATTGGACCGGGCATTGTTGTATTCCCTTTCCAGGCGTACTGTACGGGGCGTTTTAAGATTAAGTCCTTCCGTGTAGAGCACGTAATACCCAAAAGCGATCACCATACTTACAGGAAGTATGATCAGGGCCCGTAAAAGATAATAGCGCAAAGAAGGTCTTTGCAGTTCGTAAGAAAGTGTTTCCGGATTGTATTTGTATTTTCTTCTCCCTGCCATAAAGTGTTGTTAACACGTTATTAACGTGCAAAGATAAGTAATTTTAGTAAAAAGCGGTATATTTGCCCGTTAATATTATTTAAAATGACCTCTGGCGAAATACGGAAAGCGTTTCTGGATTTTTTTGAAAAGAAAGGACATACCATCGTGCCCTCGGCTCCCATGGTAATTAAGAACGACCCCACACTGATGTTTACCAATGCCGGCATGAACCAGTTTAAAGACTGGTTCCTGGGCAATGAACCCGCCCTGTACAAACGGGTTGCCGACACCCAAAAGTGTCTGCGGGTAAGCGGAAAGCATAACGATCTGGAAGAAGTGGGACACGATACTTACCACCATACCATGTTCGAAATGCTGGGCAATTGGAGTTTTGGAGACTATTTCAAAGAGGATGCCATTGGCTGGGCCTGGGAATTGTTGCATGACGTTTTCAAACTGGATGCTGACCGTCTTTACGCAACAGTATTTGAAGGGGCCCCGGACGACAATATTGATGCCGATCAGGAATCCCACGACCTGTGGAGTCGTTTTTTACCGGAAGACCGGATCATTGCCGGAAACAAAAAGGACAATTTCTGGGAAATGGGTGATACGGGGCCGTGTGGTCCCTGCAGTGAAATACACATTGACCTGCGGCCTCCCGGAGACCGGGCCGTCATTCCCGGAGCTTCCCTGGTTAACACGGGACATCCTTTGGTGGTGGAAGTATGGAACCTGGTATTTATTCAATACAACCGGAAAGCAGACGGTAAACTGGTTATGCTCCCGCAAAAGCACGTGGATACAGGTATGGGGCTGGAACGTCTGTGCGTTGCTATACAGGGAAAATTCAGCACCTACGATACAGACTTGTTCCAGAATCTGATAGGTGCCACCGGCAAGTTGTGCGGAAAGGAATACGGCCGGGATAAAAATACAGATATTGCCATGCGCGTGGTCGCCGACCATTTGAGAGCCATTTGTTTTTCCATTGCCGATGGCCAGCTTCCTTCCAACGTGAAAGCCGGGTATGTGATCCGCCGCATCCTTCGCAGGGCGGTACGTTACGGCTATACGTTCCTTGGATTCGACAAACCATTTTTGTGTGACCTGGTCCCCGCCCTTATTCAGGAAATGGGGCAAGCTTTTCCCGAGTTGGAAAAACAAAAAGACATCATACAAAACATCATCCGCCAGGAAGAAGAAGCATTCCTTCGAGCCCTTGAAAAGGGCATTCGTTTATTTGAATATTTTACACGGGATGAAACCCTTCAGCAGTTCAGCGGGAAGGATGCTTTTTTGCTGTATGACACGTATGGGTTTCCCCTGGACCTGACCATTTTGATGGCCCGGGAAAAAGGGCTGACTGTCAATACAACAGAATTTGAAGAAGAATTACAGGCCCAAAAAGACCGTGCCCGGCAAGCCACACAGGCCAAAGAAGGCGACTGGATAGAATTAAGACCTTTCATACAGCCCGTTTTTCTGGGTTACGAAACCACAAGGGCATACGCAAGAATTACCAGGTACCGGAAGGTGAAATCTAAAAACAGGGAATACTACCAGCTGGTACTCGACCAAACCCCGTTTTATGCTGAAAGCGGAGGACAAACCGGAGATTCCGGGTACCTGGAAAACACCCAGGGAGAAAAGGTACGTATAACCGATACGGTTAAGGAGAACAACCTGATCCTGCATATTACCTCAAAAATTCCGGAAAACCCCGAGACTGAATTTTATGCCGTTGTGGATGAAGAACGCAGGCAGGCAATAGCCAACAACCATACCGCAACACACCTGTTGCATTATGCACTCAGAAAAGTACTGGGACCCCACATAGAACAGAAAGGCTCGCACGTTTCCCCGGACGGACTCCGTTTTGACTTCTCCCATTATGCCCGCCTTGAACCCGAAGAGATAAAAAAGATCGAACGGCTTGTTAACGACTTGATAAGAAACAACATATCACAAGAAACCCTGCAGGATATCCCGCTGGAAGAAGCCCGCAATATGGGTGCCATGGCTTTATTCGGTGAAAAATACGGTGAAAAGGTACGGGTAATCCGTTTTGGAGATTCCATTGAATTGTGCGGAGGAACCCACACTTCTGCCACCGGGAATATCGGCATGTTCAAAATATTAGGCGAAAGTGCCATTGCTGCCGGTGTTCGCAGGATCGAAGCCATTACAGGCCTTGCCGTGGAAAAGAAAGTGGAAGAACTGGAAACCCTCCTGGCAGGTGTTCGCAACTTGATGAACGACAATCCGGATGTGATCACTTCTCTTAAAAAAATGGTACGGGAAAACGATGATCTCAGGAAAGTTGTGGAACATAATATGAAAGAACGGGCTGTGGCGCTCCGTAAATCACTCTGGGAACAAAAAACCGAATTGAACGGCATCCAATTTGTATCTCTACGGGGCGTGTACATGCCTGAATTAATAAAAGACCTTGCTTTCTCTTTCCGGAACGGGACTTCCGGTAATATGGCCTTTGCCGCCGCATACGAACACAACGGCAAGGCCAATCTGACCCTGTTGATCTCCGATGATCTGGTCAAAGCCGGATGGAATGCCTCGGAAATTATTAGAAAAGCGTCCCGCCACATCCGGGGAGGCGGAGGCGGACAGGACTTTTACGCTACAGCGGGAGGCAAGGATCCCGAAGGGCTGCAGGCTGCCCTGGATACCATTGCCGATGCATTGAAGAACCCTTAAACAACAATAGCCGGTGAAAATTTTTGACCGATTTCTGGTCCGTTCATTCCTGGGCCCCCTGTTCCTGACGATCTTCATAGTACTTTTCGTACTGGTCTTGCAGTTTCTGTGGGTATACATTGATGAACTGGTTGGAAAAGGACTCGGACTCAAAGTGATCCTGGAATTTCTTTTCTGGGGAACATGCACCGTTATTCCCATGGCTCTTCCCCTGGCCACCCTGCTGGCCTCTATTATGACCATGGGCAACCTGGGGGAATTCAACGAATTGCTCGCAATGAAAGCGGCTGGCATTCCCTTGCAGCGCATCATGCGCCCCTTAATCATTCTTTCGTTTTTCATTTCCATTGGAGCTTTTTTTGCAGCCAACAACCTGATGCCGTTGGCTTACAAAAATATTTTTGCACTGCGGGATGATATTTCCCGGACAAAAGAGGAAATACGTATTCCTACGGGGATCTTCTATAACGGCATTGACAATTACAGCCTCCGGGTAGGGGAAAGAAACGAAAAAACCGATATGCTGTACGATGTGATGGTCTACAATCACAGCGCCCGAAGGGGAAACACAAGCGTGACCCTTGCCGATTCCGGGGCTCTGAGACTTACCGAGGACAAGAAAAACATTATTTTTTCCCTTTACAGCGGAGAATCTTATGAAGAAGGAGACCGGCAGTCCTCGGCAGATACATCTTTTGCTATGCAACGTATTAAATTTGAAAAACAGGATATTATCATTGAACTGACAAATTATGCCTTCCAGCGCCGGGACGGAGACCGTTTCGGGAATGATGTGATGGCACAGGGACTCAGCAGCCTGGCACACAGACGGGATTCGCTGGATTCACTTTATTCCATTGCTCACAGCCAGTTCCTAAAACGTATGCTCATCACCGGCGGACTTACCTACGCACGGCAACTGGACACGGCCAACAAACAGGAATATAAAGGACCTTTCCCGCTGGACACGCTTCCTTCCCTGGAAGGTCATCCGCATTTTGCAGATCTGATGAACAGGGCTATCGGGAAGACAGACCAGTTGTCCAACCAAGTGGATGCGTTTGTGGTTGAGGAATTCCAGATACATTTGCCTCTTAGAAGGACAAGAGTGGAATGGTACCGGAAATTTACAGTGGCTTTCGCCTGTTTTATCTTCTTTTTCATAGGTGCTCCGCTGGGCGCCATTATCCGCAAAGGAGGCCTGGGCACTCCCGTGATTGTTTCCATGTTGTTCTTTGTGGTGTACTATGTTGTTGACATCTCGGGGAAAAAACTGGCCACGGACGGCTCTGTATCGGCAGCAATGGGGACCATGATCTCTGCGCTGGTGTTGTTGCCCATAGGCGTTTTTCTCACTTACAAGGCCACCACCGACTCGGCATTATTCAATAAAGATGCGTATCTTGTTTTTTTGAAAAAGATCAAAAAACATTTACCCTTTGGCCATGACAGACAAAAAGAAAAAACCTGAGATCGTATTTATGGGGACGCCCGGCTTTGCAGCGGGAATCCTTTCCATGCTCGCAGAAAAGGGATATCCCGTCAAAGGGGTTGTTACGGTTCCCGACAAACCTGCCGGAAGGGGCATGTCAGCCCGTCCTTCGGCCGTAAAAACCACAGCCGTCTCTCTTGGGATCCCCATTCTGCAACCGGAATCTTTAAAGGACGATGCTTTTTTGGAAGTGCTCAGGCAATGGAACGCTCCGGTTTTTGTGGTAGTGGCCTTCCGTATGTTACCCCGTTGTGTCTGGGAAATACCTTCCTGCGGTTGTTTTAACCTGCATGCATCGCTTTTACCGCAATACAGGGGTGCCGCCCCCATCAATCACGTACTGATGAACGGGGAACAGGAAACCGGACTGACTACGTTCCTGATTGACGATCATATGGACACCGGGGCCATTCTTTTACAAGAACCAGTCCCCATTGATCCTGAAGATGATGCAGGCTCACTGCACGACAAACTGATGCTTGCCGGAGGACCTTTGATAGCCAAAACAATAGATGGGTTGTATGCAGGGACCCTGAAAGCCAACCCTCAACCGCTGGTTTCCAAGGATGATCTGAAAACGGCACCCAAAATTTCAAGGGATACCTGCCGGATCGACTGGTCATTGGATCCTGTCCGAATATCCAATTTTGTTCGCGGACTTAGTCCCGTTCCCGCCGCTTACGCCATTCTTAAAATCGGGGAAGTGGTCCGGGACGTAAAAGTATTCAGGACCGGGGCAGAATGGGCAACACACCGGGAAACCCCGGGCAGTATTGTCACAGATGGGAAGAAAACGTTAAAAGTAGCATGCAAAAACGGATTCGTACATATACTGGAATTACAGACTCCCGGAAAAAAACGCATGGAAACACCTGCGTTCCTGGCCGGGTTCAGAGATTACGATAACGCCATTTTTCTATAACATGACTGACCGGGCAATCATACTGGCACAAGGAGCTTATCCTTCTCATCCGTATCCTTTGCGGCTATTGCACAAGGCAAAGATGCTCGTCTGTACCGATGGGGCAGTGAATAACCTTAGGGACAAGAGCCCTGATATTATTGTGGGAGATCTGGACTCCTTGTCGGAGCCTATGAAAGAGAGGTACTCATCCCGATTGGTCAGGAATACAGATCCAAACACGAACGATCTGACCAAGGCGGTAATGTATTGTCATGAACAAGGGATCCGAACGGTTACCATTCTGGGGGCTACCGGACTGAGGGAAGACCATATGCTCGGGAACATCTCACTGCTGGGAGATTATGCCCGAATGATGGATCAAGTGCAAATGGTTACCGATTACGGCATTTTTTGGGCCTATGCAGAGAAAGAATCACAGTCAGAAGGGTATGTGAGTTTTTCCATACCTTGTATTAAAGGCGGGCCCGTCTCTTTTTTTGGATTGAACCCTGGCTTGAAATTACAGGTCACAGGGGTGAAATATCCTGTGGAAAACGTGATTTTTGACGCTTTTTGGAAAGCAACCCTTAATTTATGTACAGCCAACCGGCTGGAAGTACGTTTTAGGAACGGTCCCCTGTTGATCTATATGACACATCCTACTCCCTTTCCGGAAGCCCCGGGCATTTGGGAAGTATAACCGATTTACGACTTACTGCATAAGAACCGAATATTCCTAAAGCACCACCGGATATATTCCCGGTAACATTTCCGCGGGGGCCCGAGAAAAGCGGGAAATGCTGGTTTTTTTCAATTTTGGCTTCTTGTAAAAAGCGATAGTATTCTTCACTGAGCGTTTGCAATTCCACGGTCAAAACATCCCCGGAATACAAATCATAAGTTTCTCCGTTGTCCCAAACCAATGATTCGGTTATGATCCATTCGGGTATAGGATAACGCAGGAATGTTCCGTCATTGGAGTAATCGTTCAGGGAATGCACGTAATACCGTAATATCCTGTTGCTGTACAAATCGTTATTGATCCACAGGGCCGCTCCGTAATAATCATCTCCCGGGGTATCCTGGAATCCGGCCAGCAATATAAAAGGAACATCAACCGCTCCCGGGACCAACGATCTTACCGACAACGATTCCAGAACATGGATATAAGGCACTGTCGTTGTGGCTGAGTAATACTCCTGCTGTCCGTCTCCGTCAAAATCTATCCACACCTCCAGCACATAAGTTTCTCCCTCAACAGCAGCAAAACTTTCTCCCGTGGTATAGATTCCCGGGGCATCCCTGGCCAGTTCCCGGTCGTTGAGCATCACCTTTGCAGCATCTATGTTCTCCGGCAAGTCCGTGCCAAAATAAGGCACAGTGGAAGAAATCTCTATGAGCTGGTAACCGGGCTCGGTGGACAATGTTCCCGTGATCACCAACCTGGATTCCATATCATCTCCTATCAGCTCTATAGGTTCGGTACAACCGGTTGCTCCAAAGAGAAAGGTCAAAAGCAATAAAGCAGTATGTATGGTCTTATAATACTTCATCTTGCTAAAAACTAAAATTCCAGGTTATTGACGGTACCACACTAAAAAGGTATGTCATTTCAAGGTATTGTTCCCCTGTCGGCTTCATGCGGAAATTGATCGCCCACGGATTTTTTCTTCCGTATAAGTTATACACGGATATATTCAGAGAATGCTTCCACCGTCTGTTCATGTTTCCCAGCCTGATGGTAAGCGAAGCATCCATCCGGTGATAATCTGCCATCCGGTACGAATTTCTTTCTGTATATACCGGTATAAGTTCGTTATAGAACCAGTAACGTCCTTCGGGCAAAGTAATGGGCTGACCGGTAGCATAGATCCAGTTTAATGACGCTTCCATACGGGGCGAAATGTCATAAAACAGAACGATATTGACATTATGGGGACGGTCAGAAGGAGAACGGTATTTCTGCCCGTTATTTACACCGGGAATGGTACGGAAAGAACGGGACCAGGTATAACTGATCCAACCCGTCAAAGCCCCTTTGTTCCTTCGTAAAAGAAACTCGGCGCCGTAACTTTCCCCCGTCCCAAAACGCAATTCCGTTTCAATTTTGTCGTATAACAACAGGTTGGGATGGTCTTTAAAGTCCAGCACATTGTCCAGGTCTTTGTAGAACAGTTCTACCGACGCTTCATAATCTTTCCTGAACAGGGTGGCGAAAACCCCTGCCGAGACCTGGTGCGATGACTGCGGTTTTATGCAGGGACTGGAAGGGATCCAAATTTCCAGGGGAGATCCTGCCGAGGAAAAGGAAAGCAAATGAACGTACTGGAGTGTACGTGCGTAAGAGGCCTTGACCGAAACGTTGGGAGAAACAAGGTAAGAAATCCCCAAACGCGGTTCCAGCCCGTATTGATGATAAAAAAAGTCTCCCGAAGCTATGTCCACTCCTTCTTCCTCAAGAAGGTTGTAATTTTCATCTACCGTGTATAAAGTCGTAGGGCCAACATTATCAAAACGATTCAGCCGTAATCCGTAACGCAGCTCCATTCTTTCGTTGAACAGCTTATGCTCGTTGGAAAAATACAGCACGTTTACAAATCCCTGTCGCCGGGACATGGTAATATCCTGTTCTATCTGTGCCCCGCTGTCCAACTCACCGGTGCCAACGGCCTTGCCCGGTTGAAACCACTGAAAATTAGACGTATAACCAAATTCAAAAAGGTGTTCCGGAGCAGGCATATACGTGAAATCCAATCGTGTGCCAGCATCCTGGATCCTGGACTCCCACTCCATTTCCATTTCGTTTGTACTGCCTTTAAAGTCGTAATCATAATTGGTATAGGTGGCATGCACCTTCATAAAGAAGCGATCGGAAAACGTATGGTTCCAGTTGATCGCCGCCACCGAATTTCCAAATTTGACACCCATGTCCGAGATCGCGAACTTATCCCGTCCGTTGTATAATGTCAGGTAAACGTAATTGTTATCATTTATCCGCCAGCGGACCCTGCCGTTGATATCGTAAAAATGTATGGTGGCATTTTTGACCAATTCATTTTTTGCCAGGGGCAGGAAAATATCCGCATAGGTCCGTCTTCCCGCCGCCAGGTATGTCAGCTTATCTCCCGCCACATTGCCCTGTACGGCAAGCTTGCTGGAAATCAAACCAATGCCCCCGTTTATAGAAAAACGGCCTTCTCCGTCGGCCGGTATTACGTCCAGCAAAGAAGACAGGCGTCCGCCATAACGGGCGGGTATGTCCCCTTTGTACAACGTCATATCACTGACGGCATCCGAATTGAAAATGGAAAAAAAGCCCAGCATATGAGACACGTTGTACAATGTGGCATTATCAAACAGGATCATGTTCTGGTCCGGGCTCCCTCCCCTAACATGAAACCCGCTGCTTCCTTCCGATGCCGCCTGTACTCCGGGCAACATCTGGACCACTTTCAACAAGTCGACTTCTCCAAAGAGTGTGGGAACCTTCCGGATTACTTCTGCATCTATTCTTTCTATGCTCATTTCCGCCCTGCGGAGTCTGGTTCCGGCACTTTCGGCAAAAACAGTTACCCCTTCAAGATAATAAGACAACGGCGTAAGAAAGAAAAGGGTGTCCTTGTTTCTGTCAAGCACCATTTCGTGTACCTGTGTTTCGTATCCAATATAGGAAATTTCCAGTTTTACGGGACCTTCGTGAAGATTCAAAACAAACCGTCCCCGCGTATCGGTCAGTGTCCAGGCATTCTGTCCTTCAACAACCTTGACTACCGCTCCCGGCAACACTTCCCCTTCGTGTCCATCCAAAACTTTTCCGGATAAGGTTCGTGTTGTCTGTGCCTGCAATCCTGTTGCCGGTAACATTAATCCCAGAAAGATCCCTAAAGCTGTCCCTATAGCGGTAAAATGTCGCTTCATTTATCCTGAATATGTACATAAAAAGGAGAACAAACGCGTCCTCCTTTTTCAAACCCGACGTTCGTCAGGATGATGTTGTAACCTTGGCTACAGTTCAATACTGGGGCGGAACTTAACAACTTTTTTAGCTTTGATTTTAATGGTGGCCCCGGTACGAGGATTACGTCCTGTCCTTTCGCCCCTGTGTCCTACAACAAATGAGCCAAACCCGACAAGAGTAACTCTTTCACCTTTTTTCATTGCTTTGGTTGTGGTGGCAAGAAAAGCGTCCAACGCTTTTTTTGAATCAACTTTTGAAAGTCCGGATTCTGCAGCCATTGCGGCAATAAGATCTGCTTTGTTCATAATAGTGAAATATTAGGTTAAATGAATGTTTTCATAATGGCGTTGCCACAAATCTAATACTTTTTTATTTTGTTTCCAATAGTTTGCAGCAATTCTGCCCTTTGTTTCTCAAGATTTTTCAGAAATTTCTCGTAAGATCCGGACCGGGGAAAGAGGGGTTTGTGCGCATAAGAGGAGTTAAGCTTCTCCATTTTTCTTACAAGAGCCCTGGTTTCCTGATCTGCAGCAACTTCCAAAAACTGTTCCCGGATGTAGGAAGTAGTTTCCTGGGTAAGGTGGCAGCGGTCGTTGGCATAAAATCTGTAATCACGCAATTCGTCCATTACCAGTTCATAAGATGGAAAATACCAGATACCGGGAAATCTATCCTGCAATTGTTTTACGGCAAGGTGAAGCGAAGCCTTGCTCAATTGATTGCCGTGAGCCCCGTCGGCCAGGTGACGTATGGGACTGACTGTCATGATCCATTTTTTATCCCTGTTCCTTTCAATGACAGGTGCCAACACATTAAAAATATCAGCAGGTTCCAGAAACACACGTTCAAACTGACGGGCCGGCATTTTGTGGCAGTTTGCCACTACCGAACCATTGTATTTATAGACCCAGGCTGTTCCCAGGGTAATAACAACAATACCTGCCGTTTTGAAAAAATCCGAAGCTTTTTTCAAAACGGCATTGGCTTGTTCCAGAAAGACTTCGGGAGTTTCCCGTGAAAACGAAGTGTGATGGTACAGGGAACCGAAGGCTTCGTATGGGAATTGCATCACATCTTGTAAAGTAAAGAATCCGGGATTTTCCAGGCGCTCCAGTGCGGAAGCTATGGAAGCCGGATTAAATAACGGGCCAAAAGCATCCTCAGCCACCTGAAAATGAAGATCCCTCATCTGCTGTGCCATTTCCTGTGCAAAACAGGATCCTGCGAACAGGAACCGGGTAGCGTAAGAAAACGGAGGTTGTAAAGATCCTGCCGTGATTTTTGTTTGCCATTCCATATGCGCAAAGTTAGCATTTTGTTTATCTTTGCGCAGTTACTCCAAAAACCATCCTTGTGAAAAAAGTACTATTCCTTCTGTTCTGTATGGTGCTATCGGTAAATGTCATGCAGGCACAAAACGATTCCACTGTTGTAGTCCAGTCCGGTACAGAGATTCTTGAAGCTGAGAATCCCTACCAGGGCATCCTGGAGAGCCGGCAATTTGTCTTTAATATTAAGTCCATCCTCAGGGGTTTATTGGGCGTTTTTTCCCTGTTGCTTATAGCCTGGCTTTTCAGCACTGACAAGCGCCATGTCAACTGGCGCACCGTGGGAATAGCCCTTGCATTGCAATTGCTTATTGCCATCGGGATCCTTTCTGTACCTGCCGTACAGATGGTTTTTGATGTCTTTGGCAGGGCCTTTGTTAAAGTCCTGGACTGGACACGAGCGGGATCTGAATTCCTGTTTGGTTCGTTGATGGACCAAAGCCGGTTCGGCTACGTTTTTGCATTCCAGATCCTGCCCACCATCATATTTTTCTCTGCCCTTACCTCCCTGCTGTTTTACTGGGGCATCATCCAGAAAGTGGTATGGGTTATGGCCTGGGTCTTTACAAAACTTATGCGCATATCCGGTGCCGAGAGTCTTTCCACAGCCGGAAACATTTTCCTGGGACAGACAGAAGCTCCGCTGTTGGTTAAGGCATATATTCCAAAAATGACAAAGTCCGAGGTCATGCTCGTCATGACAGCGGGCATGAGTACCATGGCCGGCGGTGTACTGGCGGCTTACATAGGGATGTTGGGAGGCGGAGACGTTCAAATGAGCGTAGCTTTTGCCAAACACCTGCTATCCGCCTCTGTCATGGCGGCACCCGGAGCCATAGCCATGGCAAAAATCCTGGTACCACAGACAGAAGCCATTGACAACTCGGTAAGCGTTTCCAAGGAAAAAATGGGGAAAAGCGCGTTGGATTCCATAGCCAACGGATCCATAGACGGGTTGAAACTGGCCGCCAACGTAGCGGCTATGTTATTGGTCTTTTATGCCTTGATCGCGGGCTTGAATTACATATTCGGGAAAGTGGGCGAATGGACTCATCTGAACAACCTGATCGCCAACTGGACCAACGGGATGTACGACAGCCTGTCTATGGAGTGTGTGCTATCTTATCTTTTTGCCCCTGTAATCTGGCTGACAGGGGTTACCGGACAGGATCTGGCCCTGGTTGGCCGTCTGCTGGGAGAGAAGCTGATAATGACGGAATTTGTGGGATACAGCAGCCTGGCGCAAATGATCCAGGCAGGTTCTTTTGTGAGCACAAAATCCCTGATTATTTCCACCTATGTATTATGCGGTTTTGCCAATTTTGCTTCGATCGGTATCCAGATAGGAGGTATAGGAGGAATTGCTCCCAATCAAAGGCATTTACTGGCCAAGTATGGATTCAGGGCCCTTTTGGGTGCCACATTGGCCGGTTTGTTGTCGGCTTCCATGATCGGTATGTTCCTGTAGAATTTACAGCGTACCAATGATCCATGCCAGGTAAGCGGCATAGACAACCAGCAGGATAATACCGTGCGTTCTCTTTAGCATGTGTTTTTTGCCGGGACCCACAAAAACCAGCAACAACAGGCTTCCTGTTGCGGCAACGGCAGCATCCGCCACCAGGTTCGGATACATGGGAAGCGGCCGGATAACGGAACTCACGCCCAACACAAGAAATACATTGAAGATGTTGGATCCTATTATATTGCCCACAGCAATGTCAGCGTTCTTTTTGTATGCAGCGGCCACAGAGGTGGCCAACTCGGGAAGTGACGTTCCCAGGGCCACGATCGTGACTCCCACCACGGCCTGGCTTACACCCCACGAAACAGCCAGGTTAACCGCGGAACGGACGATCATCTCGGCCCCAATGCCCAGTCCGGCCAGTCCGCCAACCACGAAAAACACAGCTTTCGTAATGCCCATGGGCCGGTAATTTTCGTCAGCCACCGGGGCTTCCCCCTTTTTGGCCAGGTAAAAAACATAAATCATAAACGCGGCAAAGCATAGCAGTAGAAACAACCCGTCCAAACGTGATAATCCTTTCACGGGAGAAAAGATCATACCGCTCCCCAGTACCAGCACCGCCACTGCCGCGAACAAACTCAGGGGGATTTCCACACGAATAGTCGAACGCTGTGTTAACAAGGGATAAAACAAGGCAGAAAGGCCCAGTATGACGAAAGTGTTTATGGAATTGCTTCCCAGGACATTGGTAAGTGCAATTTCATTACTGCCTTCAATGGCTGCCACCACGTTAACCACCAGTTCCGGAGCGGAAGTGCCAAAAGCAACGACCGTCAGTCCTATCACCAGGTTTGAAATATTGAATTTTGCGGCCAGTCCTGTTGCCCCGTTTATAAGGATATTGGCGCCTGCCGTCAGTAGAATAAACCCCGCAATGATCAACAAATAATCCATCTCACTTCAACAATTTTGCTTTCAGATTTTTCAACATGTCATCTGCCATAGCATCGATATCCCATTTAGGATTCCATCCCCATTCTTCACGGGCACAGGAATCGTCCATATAATTTGGCCAGGAATCAGCTATGGCCTGTTTTACCGGATCTACACTGTATTCCATCCGAAAATCCGGAATCCGCCTGCGGATCACTTCAAACAATTCCCTGGGGCAAAAACTCATTGCCGTAATGTTAAAACTGTTCCGGTGCACCAGTCTGGCCGGATCTGCCTCTATCAGACTACTGCATGCCTGGAGGGCATCCGGCATATACATCATATCCATATAAGAGTTATGAGGAATAGGACATGTATAGGATACGCCCTTTACGGCCGCGTAAAACACCTCTACGGCATAATCTGTAGTGCCCCCTCCGGGAAGTGTTCCGTGAGATATGATGCCGGGAAACCGGACACTACGCGTATCTACACCAAACCGTGAAAAGTAATAATCGGACAGGAGTTCCCCGGATACTTTACAAACCCCGTAGATGGTGGTAGGTCTCATAACGGTATCCTGCGGGGTCCCGTTTGAAGGAGTATTGTTGCCGAAAGCCCCTATGGAACTGGGGGTGAAAACACCGCATCCGTATTCCCTGGCCAGTTCCAGGCTGTTGAGCAGGGCTCCCATATTGACTTGCCATGCTGTCTGCGGATTCTTTTCCCCTGTCGCCGAAAGGACGGCCACCAGGTTGAATATCCAGTCGGGCCTGTATTTCTTTATCACTTGGGCATACGACGCGGTATCCAAAGCATTCAGACATTCAACGCGAACGCTTTCCGATAGTTTGCTGCACACCTCGGGACGCAGTTCGGCTGCGATTACGTGGTCTTCTCCGTAAAGTGCCTGCATGTGCGGGATCAGTTCCGTTCCAATTTGCCCTCCGGCTCCGACAATTAAAATAGTTTTACTCATATAGATCTCAGCTTTTATATCTTTATTTTGGGGCCAGGCGGTACAATACCAATGCGATCATAGCATACAGCACATTGGGGATCCACAACGCTATGGCCGGCGACAAAACATCGGCATGTACGAACATTTCCGAAAATCTCAGGAAAAGAATGTAAGAAAAACTCAACGCAATCCCAATCCCGATATTCAACCCGATTCCTCCTCTTCTTTTGCGGGAGGATAATGCCACTCCCATGATCGTAAGAATAAACGAAGAAAAAGGAATAGCCAGTCTGGAGTTTTTCTGGATCAGGGCAAATTTGATATTTGTATCACCCCTCATTCTGAGGGTTTCAATAAAGTTGTTCAGCTGACTCAGATTGAATTGTTCCACGGATTCCTTCCGGCGGACAAGATCCGCCCCTGTTATGTCAATCAGGGTGTCCAGCTGCCTTCCCCAGGTTACTTTATGCGATGTGTCCGAAAAACGGCGGATGTTGTAATCATTCAGGCGCCATTTCCCGGAAGTGGAATCCCAGCGGGCGGTTTCAGCCGAAAGTTTTGAAATCAGTTCGTTGCCCTTGAAGCTTTCCAGTGTAAAACGAATGGCTGTGGAGTTCCATGTATTGTAGGATTCAATATAAACATACGAACCGGGTTCCACCTGGTAATGAATATTGCGGTTATATTCCGTTCTTGTTTTCAAATAACGTTCTTCAAATGCCAGGCGGTTCTTGTTGGCCGGGGGTATGACAAACCAGTTCAATGACAGGGAGAGCAACGCGATAAACAAAGCAGATAAAATATAGGGGTACATGATCCTGTTGAAGCTGATACCCCCGCTTAGCATAGCAATGATCTCACTGTGTCCGGCCAGCTTCGAGGTAAAGAATATCACAGAAATAAAGACGAACAGCGGTGAAAACATATTCATGAAATACGGAATGAAATTCATGTAATAGTCTACCACCACAGCACGTAAAGGAGCTTCTTTGTCTACAAAATCGTCAATTTTTTCGCTGATGTCAAATATGATAACGATGCCGATTATTATTAGAATAGCAAAAAAATAAGTACCAATAAATTTCCGGATTATATACCAGTCCAGCGTGGTAATATGGAAATTGTAAGGTCTTCTGTTGTTGTTATTTTTTTGCATTACAGCCTCGTTTCCAACCGTTTAACCATTTGATTTTTCCAGAAAGTAAAATCTCCGTTTTCAATGTGTTCCGCAGCTTCCTTAACCAATTGCAAATAAAACGCCAGGTTGTGCAAACTCGCTATCTGCGGCCCCAACATTTCACCTGCAACAAACAAATGCCTTAAATAGGCACGTGAATAGGTCCGGTCAACAAAGGAGGTTCCCTTTTCATCTACTGGAGAAAGGTCGTCTGCCCATTTCCGGTTCTTAATATTTACTATACCGTCCCGGGTAAACAACATACCGTTGCGACCGTTTCTTGTGGGCATTACACAATCAAACATATCAATTCCCCGGGCGATTCCTTCCAGAATGTTGGCCGGGGTCCCCACTCCCATTAAATAGCGTGGTTTGTCTTCAGGTAAGTATGGGTGTACTGTTTCAATCATTTGATACATAACATCGGCAGGTTCTCCCACTGAAAGTCCCCCAATGGCATATCCTTCAGCATCCAGGGAAACAGCATGCTCTGCAGCCTGTTTTCTTAACGCGGGATATGTACAGCCTTGTACTATCGGGAAAAAAGCCTGGCTGTAACCGTATAATTGTTCAGTCCGGCGAAAATGCGTGATTCCCCTTTCCAGCCATTGTTGTGTTAAATACATTGAGTCGCGTGCATAGTCGTAGGTAGCATCTCCGGGTGTACATTCATCCAGGGCCATTATTATATCAGCCCCTATCAGTCGTTGAATTTCTACCGCTTTTTCCGGCGAAAAAAAATGACGGGACCCGTCTATATGCGATTGAAAGTAATACCCTTCAGGGGTAAGTTTGCGTCTGGCGGTTAACGAAAAAACCTGGTATCCGCCGCTATCGGTCAGAACAGGTTTGTCCCAGCTGCAAAATTTATGGAACCCGCCTGCTTTATGGATAATATCCGTACCCGGGCGGAGGTATAAATGATAGGTATTTCCCAGGATGATCTGAGCCTTCGCATCTTCACTCAGATCTTTGTGAAACAGACCTTTTACCGTAGCCAGCGTTCCTACGGGCATAAAAACGGGTGTATTGATCTCTCCGTGCTCGGTTTTGATCTTACCGGTTCTTGCGGCACTTTCCCGGTCGCTGTTCACTACAGTGAAATTCATCTTACAAAGATAGGTCTTCCTGCATAAAAAAAATATTCCCGGAAAAATTTCCCGGGAATATTTTCTGTTAATCCGCTTATTCCTTTTCGGTTTCGGCAGAAGTTTCTTCCACCGGCTTTTCTACGGGTTTTTCTGCCTTTTTCTTTGGGGTCTCTGCTACAGGAGCTTTTGTTTCTGTGCTTTCCTTTGCAGTTTTTGACCGGCTGCGACGTGTCGTTTTCTTCACTTCTTTCTTGGTTGATCCGGCAAGAGCTGCTTGGTTGAAGTCTACCAGTTCAATCATAGCCATATCGGCTGCGTCACCGGCACGAAACCCTGTTTTCAGAATACGTGTATATCCTCCGGGGCGATCAGCGATCTTGGGAGCTACTACACGGAAAAGTTCACTAACGGCATCTTTGTCTTTCAGATAGGAAAATACGGTACGGCGTGAATGGGTCGTGTCCAGCTTGGATTTGGTAATAAGTGGTTCCACGTATGTGCGCAACGCTTTGGCTTTTGCTACCGTAGTTTCAATGCGCTTATGAAGTATGAGGGACGAAGCCATATTGGCCAGCATGGCCTTGCGGTGACCTGTTTTGCGCCCCAGGTGATTAATTGTCTTTCTGTGTCTCATGTTTCTTTACTTTCTTTTCAATGTTGTACTTGGTAACGTCTATTCCAAAAGAGAGATCCAGACGATCCATAAGCATATCAATTTCAGTCAGCGATTTTTTCCCGAAGTTGCGAAATTTCATCAATTCGTGACGGGGTACCGATACCAGGTCTGCAAATGTTTCAATCTCGGCAGCTTTCAGGCAATTCAAAGCTCTCACGGAGAGTTCCATGTCTGAGAGTTTGGTTAACAAAAGCTGACGCATCCGCAAGGATTCTTCATCCAGTTCCGTGCTGACATCTTCCTGGGGAAGCTCCAGGCTGATCCGCTCATCGGAGAAGAGCATAAAGTGATGGATCAGTATCTTGGCTGCTTCTTTCAGCGCATCTTTGGGGTGAATGGACCCGTCGGTGGTAACCTCGATGTTCAATTTTTCGTAGTCGGTTTTTTGCTCCACCCTCCAATAATCAATGGAATAATTCACATTCTTAATGGGAGTATAAATGGCATCCATGGCAATTAACCCGAAAGGTGCGTTTTCAATCCGGTTTTCTTCGGCAGGCACATACCCGCGTCCTTTCCCAATATGCAACTCCATTGTCAGGGAAACCGAAGCATCCATATTGCAGATCACAAAGTCAGGGTTAAGTACCTTGAATGAGGCAAGTTGCCTGGAAATTTCCCCGGCAGTAAAAACCTCTTTTCCTTTTACAGTCACTCTGACCGTTTCTTCATCCACGCCTTCGATCATTCTTTTGAAACGAACCTGTTTCAGGTTGAGGATGATATCCACGACATTCTCCATGACTCCGGGGATGGTTGCAAATTCGTGTTCCACTCCGTCTATCCTGACGTATGTCAGGGCGTATCCTTCCAATGAGGATAACAGTATTCTGCGTAATGCATTTCCGATGGTCGTGGCGTATCCGGGTTCCAGGGGACGGAACTCAAAACGTCCGAATGTATCGGTTGCTTCAAGCATAATTACTTTATCGGGTTTTTGAAATGCTAAAATGGCCATTGTAGAAATTTAAAATGTTACTTGGAGTACAACTCCACGATTAATTGCTCATTGATAGTTTCAGGGATCTCGGTTCTGTCGGGGAAGTTCAAAAATTTCCCTGAAACGGAAGCGGCATCCCATTCTATCCAGGGATATTTGCTAACAGAACGGGAGATGTTCTCCTGAACAACTTCCAGGTTCTTGGAACGTTCCCTTACAGCAACTATAGCACCGGGACGGAGAAGTGCGGAAGGGATGTTGCATACCTTTCCGTCAACTGTAATATGACGGTGAGTTACCAATTGGCGTGCTGCCGGTCTGGAAGGAGCTATTCCCATACGGAATACGATGTTGTCCAAACGGCTCTCCAGTAAAAGCAACAGGTTTTCACCTTTACGGCCTTTCATGGAAGAAGCCTTCTTAAACAGGTTGTGGAACTGGCGTTCCAAAATCCCGTAAGTATATTTTACTTTTTGTTTTTCTTTAAGCTGAATACCGTATTCCGAAGTTTTTTTACGTTTTTTCATCATCCCGTGTTGTCCGGGAGGATAATTTTTACGTTCGTAATTTTTATCCGGACCGTAAATCGGCTCCCCGAATTTACGGGCTATTTTTGTTTTTGGGCCTGTATATCTTGCCATCTTCTTTCTTTTTTATTGATCAACAATTATACCCTGCGGCGTCCTTTGGGACGGCATCCGTTATGAGGAAGAGGGGTTACATCTACGATTTCCGTAATTTCTATACCGGCTCCGTGGATCGTGCGAATGGCAGACTCACGGCCCGATCCGGGTCCTTTCACGTATGCCTTAACCTTGCGTAATCCCAGGTCATAAGCAACTTTAGCACAATCGGCAGCAGCTGTCTGGGCAGCGTAAGGGGTGTTTTTCTTGGAACCCCTGAATCCCATTTTTCCGGCTGAAGACCAACTGATGACCTGTCCTTCGCCGTTAGCCAGGGTTACGATCACGTTGTTGAATGTAGAAGATATGTGGGCTTGTCCGTAAGCATCCACTTTGACCACTTTCTTCTTATTGGAAGTATTTGATTTTTTTGCCATAATCTCAGTTGTTATTTGGTTGCTTTCTTCTTGTTGGCCACCGTTTTCTTGCGTCCTTTACGGGTACGTGCATTGTTTTTGGTGGTCTGACCGCGTACCGGCAATCCTATACGATGACGGATGCCTCTGTAGCAACCGATATCCATCAACCTTTTGATATTCATTTGTACGGAAGAACGAAGTTCTCCTTCAATTTTGTACTCTTCCGTGATAAGCGAACGGATGGATGCAATCTGATCGTCATTCCAATCCTTCACTTTTGTGTCAAAATCAATCCCCGCTTTGCCCAGAATTTCCCGGGCAGAGCTGCGACCGATCCCGTAGATATAGGTCAGTCCTATTTCTCCGCGTTTGTTATTGGGTAAGTCAACTCCGGCTATACGTGCCATAATTTATAATACTTTTTGATTTTACTGGTTTTTATCCCTGGCGCATTTTGAATTTGGGGTTCTTTTTGCAAATCACGTACAAACGTCCTTTACGTCTTACGATTTTACAATCTTCACTGCGCTTTTTTACGGATGCTTTAACTTTCATTGTAGTAATCTTTAAACATAATTACTTATACCTAAAGGTTATGCGGCCTTTAGTAAGATCATAAGGTGACATTTCCACCCGAACCCTGTCGCCGGGCAGTATACGGATATAGTGCATCCTCATCTTTCCCGAAATGTGCGCAATTATCACATGTCCGTTATCAAGCTCCACGCGGAACATGGCATTGGACAATGCTTCAATAATTACACCTTCTTTTTCAATTGCAGACTGTTTGGGCATTTTTGTTAATCCTTAATAATCTTTTTATTTTTTATATAGTTCCACCTTCTATGAAGGCAAATGTTGACAGAAGTTCCGCTTTGTTTTTACGAATGACAACTGTCAGTTCGTAGTGTGCCGAATTTCTGTTGTCTGCCGTTCTTAGTGTCCAACCGTCTCTTTCCAGGTAAACGCCTCTTCCCCCCTGGTTGATCATAGGTTCTATGCATATCACCATACCTTCTTCCAGGTGTTTTCCCTGGCCGGACCGGCCGTAGTTGGGCACATCCGGTTTTTCATGAAGGTGGCTGCCTATGCCGTGACCTACCATTTCCCGTACAACGGAAAATCCCCGTTCTTCCACATAAGTCTGAACAGCAGCACCGATATCGCCGGTGCGATTACCGGCAACAGCTTTCTCAATACCCTTGAAAAGTGATTCCCGGGTGGTACGCATAAGCAGTTCAGCCGCTTCGGAAACCTGTCCTACGCCAAAAGTGTAGGCCGAGTCGCCAAAAAACCCCTTATACTTTGTTCCGCAATCCACAGAAACTATGTCTCCTTCCTTCAACCGGTAATCTCCGGGAAACCCGTGGACTACTACTGAATTAACTGAAGCACAGAGGGTAAAAGGAAAACCGTTATATCCGAGAAAAGCGGGAACAGCGCCATGATCACGAATGAAAGACTCGGCAATTGCATTGAGATGACCGGTGGTCACCCCGGGGGCAATATGCTTTCCTACTTCCGCCAGTGTCTTGGAAACCAATATCCCGTTTTCGCGCATAAGCGCGATCTCTTCTTCGGTTTTCGTAATAATCATCAAAAAAAGAACAATTAAAATCTTTACATATTGGAACGGCCTTTCAGCCTTCCGGTCTTCATCAATCCGTCATAGTGACGCATCAGAAGATGGCTTTCTATCTGTTGCAATGTGTCCAGTATAACTCCTACAAGGATCAACAGCGAAGTTCCTCCGTAGAACTGGGCAAACTGCATATTCACCCCTATCATCTGCGCAAAAACAGGCATAATGGCCACGAGTCCCAAAAATATGGAACCGGGCAGGGTGATACGGGACATTATTGTATCTATATACTCGGCCGTTTTCTTTCCGGGTTTTACACCGGGAATGAAACCCCCGTTCTTTTTCATATCGTCCGCCATATTGGTGGGATTGACCGTTACGGCTGTATAAAAATATGTAAAGGCAACCACCAGAATGAAGAACACAAAATTATACCAAAATCCCTGCATATTGCTCATTACGGCTGCAAAGCCGCGGGTAGCGTCAAAACTTGCAAAGATCATGGGAAACAACATAAGTGCCTGCGCAAAAATGATGGGCATAACACCTGCTGCGTTGATCTTCAAAGGAATGTACTGACGCACACCACCGTATTGTTTGTTCCCTACAATGCGTTTCGCATATTGGACAGGGATCTTGCGGACACCCTGAACCAAAGCGATGGAAGCTACAAAGATAAAGAATAATACGATCAGTTCAACAACCAGCATAAGGATACCTCCGGACGACTGAGACCACCGGTCTCCCGCCTCGGCCACAAAGGCAAAAGGCAGACGGGCAACGATCCCAACCATAATGATCAGGGAAATACCGTTTCCAAGACCTCTGTCGGTGATTCTTTCACCCAGCCACATAATGAACATGGTTCCTCCAATAAGGACGGTAGTGGCAAAGAGATTGAACGAGAATCCGCTCAGCAGGAATGCCGTTTCCGGAAGCTGTGCATGCAAATTGGTCAAATAGGCAGGTCCCTGTAATGCCAGGATCAAGATGGTTAAATAGCGCGTCCACTGGTTCATTTTCCGGCGGCCGCTTTCTCCTTCCCGCTGCATCTTCTGGAAATACGGTATCATAATACCCAGTAGCTGGATTACGATCGAAGCCGAAATATAGGGCATAACGCCCAGGGCAAAAATGGAAGCATTTCCGAAGGCTCCGCCCGAAAACATGTTTAACAATCCTACCAGACCTCCGGAAGCCTGTGCCTGCAGATTGCTTAACTGCATGGGATCTATTCCGGGCAAAACCACGAAGCTGCCCAGCCTGTAGATCAGCAGAAGCAATATCGTGTACACGATCCGCTTGCGCAGTTCTTCAATCTTGAAAATGTTTTGTATGGTTTCTATCAGTTTTTTCATTGGTCAGGCTTATTCTGGGTTATTCAATGACAGCAACTTTCCCCTCTTTTGCCTCAATGGCTTCTTTTGCCTTTTTGGAAAAACCGTGGGCAGTAACGTTCAGTTTGACGTTAAGTTCACCGTTCCCCAATATTTTAATAAGGTCGTTCCTGGAAACCAATCCGGCTTCGCGCAATGTGTTTACGTCTATATCGGTAACGCCTGTTTTTTCGTGTAACGTCTGTAAAGTGGAAAGGTTGATGGCCTTATACTCTACCCGGTTGATATTCCTGAATCCGAATTTCGGAAGACGACGCTGCAAAGGCATCTGACCTCCTTCAAATCCGGGTTTGCGGGAATAACCCGAACGTGACTGGGCTCCCTTGTGTCCGCGTGTAGAGGTGCCTCCTCTTCCGGAACCTTCGCCGCGACCAATACGTTTTCTCTTGGAAACCGACCCTTCAGCGGGTTTTAAATTTGATAAATTCATATTGTTTCCTCCTTTACTTAACTTCTTCAACTGATACCAAATGACGTACTTTCTCTACCATGCCCCGGATAACCGGAGTGGCTTCCTTTTCTACCGAATGGTTCATCTTGTGGATCCCCAGGGCAGCCAATGTACCTATCTGGCGTTTTGTAGCGGAATTCTTACTTTTAACCTGTGTGATTTTCCAAATTTCCATAATCCTTCCTCCTTACCCGTTAAAGACTTTATCCATTTTAATGCCGCGTACGCCGGCCACCTGGTATGCATCGCGCATTTCCATGAGAGCATGTACGGTTGCCTTGACCAGGTTGTGAGGGTTGGAAGACCCTTTGGACTTGGCCAGTACGTCATGTATGCCCACCGATTCAAAAACAGCGCGCATGGCACCTCCTGCGATCACACCCGATCCGGGTGCGGCAGGTTTCATAAACACACGTGCTCCTCCGAATTTGGCTTCCATTTCGTGGGGGATCGTCTCCCTGTTCAAAGGAATGCGGTAAAGATTCTTTTTGGCATCCTCAATCCCTTTTGATATGGCCGAGGTAACCTCTCCCGCTTTGCCGAGTCCGTATCCTACAACTCCTTTCTCATCACCCACAACGACAATGGCGGCGAAACTGAAGTGACGTCCTCCCTTCGTTACTTTGGTAACACGTTGAATGGCCACCAGACGGTCTTTTAATTCAAGGTCCGTGGCTTTTACTTTTTTTGCTTTTATACTTGCCATATCCGTATTAGAATTTAAGACCACCTTCCCTGGCGGCGTCTGCTAAACTTTTTATCCTTCCGTGATAGAGGTATCCGCCACGGTCAAATGATACTGTGGTGATACCTTTTTCCAGAGCCCTTTCTGCAGCCAGTTTGCCTACAAGTGCGGATATCTGGACGGGATTCTTCCCTTTGAGTGCTTCCGCCAGGGAAGCATCTTTGGAAGAAGCCTGCACCAGGGTAATCCCCTTGGTGTCGTCTATCATCTGTACATATATCTGTTTATTACTCCTGTAAACGGCCAACCTGGGACGTTCGGGAGTTCCGGAGATCCGCTTGCGAATGCGGTATTTGATCCGTTGTCTTCTTGCTTGTTTTGTTAAAGGCATAATTTCATCTCCTACTATTTAGCTCCGGCCGATTTCCCGGCTTTACGGCGTATTTGTTCACCTACAAATTTAATACCCTTGCCTTTGTAAGGTTCGGGAATACGCAGTGACCGAATCTTGGCAGCCACTGTTCCCAGCAACTGCTTGTCATGACTCGTAAGTGTCAGGACCGGATTCGCGCCTTTCCGGGCAATTTCCACCGACGCCTTGATCTCTGTGGGTAACATGAAATGGATCTCATGAGAGTAACCCAGGTTGAATTCCAGCATTTGTCCTTTTGCCTCAACGCGGTAACCCACGCCGACCAATTCCTGCTTAGTGGTAAAACCCGTAGAAACGCCAACCACCATATTGTGGATCAGGGCACGGTACAAACCGTGCATTGACCGGTGGCGCGGCTGATCTGTAGGACGTTCCAGCTTAAGCTCAGTTCCCTCCACTGACACTTTAATGTCCGGATCTACTTTTTGTTGTAATTCTCCGAGAGGGCCTTTCACCGTCACCATATTGCCCGAGCCTATAGTTACGCTCACGCCTTTTGGCAGGTTTACAGGGAGTTTTCCTATTCGTGACATATTGTTTTGTTCATTAATATACGTAACACATGATTTCACCACCTACGTTAAGCGATTTGGCTTCTTTGTCGGTGATGATTCCTTTGGATGTAGAGACGATCGCAATCCCAAGTCCGTTCAAAACGCGGGGCATTTTATCCACACGTGCATAACGGCGTAAACCGGGACTGGAAACGCGGATAAGCTTCTTAATAGCCGGGCGTTTTGTCTCGGGATGGTACTTTAATGCGATCTTGATGGTGTTGGAGGGTGTTCCTTCCTCAATTTTATAACTGAGTATGTAACCCTTTTCGTGTAAAATACGGGTGAGTTCCGTTTTTACCTTTGATGCGGGTATTTCCACGACTTTGTGTCCTGCGGTCACCGCATTGCGAATCCTTGTCAGATAATCTGCTATTGGATCAGTCATAATAAAGGTTTTAAAAATTTGTTTTCGGCAATAAATTGCCCGATATCCAATAAATAATATGTATGGCAGGCCCACAGGGGCCCTTCGTCTACCAGCTTGATTTGCGCACGCCGGGGATCAAACCGTTACTTGCCATTTCGCGGAACTGTATGCGTGAAATCCCAAACTCGCGCATATATCCCTTGGGTCTGCCTGTAATGGAACAGCGATTGTGCAGACGAACGGGACTGGAGTTTTTGGGCAGCTTTGCCAACCCTTCCCAATCTCCCGCCTCTTTCAAAGCTTTCCTTTTTTCTGCATACCTGGCGCATAATCTGGCACGTTTGACCTCGCGCGCTTTCATTGACTCTTTTGCCATTTATTGTTGTTTTTTAATGTTTTTAAAAGGTAATCCAAATTCACGCAGCAGGGCGTAAGCTTCTTCGTCCTTACTGCTGGATGTAACAAAGGTGATCTCAACTCCCAGTATCTTTGTGATCTTGTCAATGTCAATCTCCGGGAAAATGATCTGTTCCCTGATGCCGAGTGTATAATTTCCGCGGCCGTCAAATTTTTCGGCGATCCCTTTAAAGTCCCTGATACGGGGAAGTGCTATAGAGATCAAACGATCCAGGAACTCATACATTTTAGCGGAACGCAGGGTCACTTTAACGCCAATGGGCATTCCACGGCGCAGTTTAAAGTTGGAAATGTCTTTGCGTGAAACGGTTTGCACCGCTTTCTGTCCGGCTATAAGCGTCAGTTCGTTCTGGGCTGTTTCAATCAGTTTTTTATCGGCAGTGGCAGAACCTACGCCTTCATTTAAAATGATTTTTTCCAGATGAGGTACCTGCATAATGGATTTGTACCCGAACTCTTTCATCAGCTTAGGAACAATTTCCTCTTTGTATTTCTTCTGTAGGGCGGGCACATAGCCTTTCACTACCACAGGTGCCGGTTGTTGTTTTTTTACTGCTTTTGCCATTACTTAATCTCCTCTCCCGATTTTTTAGCGTAACGTACCAATTTACCCTTGTCGTTCAGACGGCGTCCTATGCGTGTGGGACCTCCTTTTGAGGGATCCACCACCTGAAGATTGGATATATGTATGGCGGCTTCCTGTTTGATGATGCCTCCCTGTGGGTTTTTGGCAGAAGGTTTGGTGTGCTTGCTGACCATATTGATCCCTTCAACGATCGCGCGTTGTGTATTGGGACGGACTTCCAGCACTCTTCCGGTTTTCCCCTTGTCTTCACCGGTATTAACATATACCGTGTCGCCTTTTTTTATGTGCAATTTCGTACTCATAACTATAATCCTATAATACCTCCGGTGCCAGTGAGACAATTTTCATGTAACGTTCCCTGAGCTCACGAGCTACCGGGCCGAAAATGCGCGTTCCGCGCAATTCCCCGGTGTTACTAAGTAAAACACAGGCATTGTCGTCAAAACGGATGTAAGACCCGTCGGCACGACGTATTTCTTTCTTGGTCCTTACCACTACCGCTTTGGAGACAGATCCTTTTTTGGCATCTCCGCCGCCCGGAATGGCACTTTTGACCGTAACTACTATGGTGTCGCCGATACGTGCATACCTGCGTTTTGTTCCTCCCAAAACGCGGATACAAAGAACTACTTTTGCACCGCTGTTGTCAGCCACCAGTAAACGTGATTCTTGCTGTATCATGGCTATTTCACTTTTTCAACGATTTCTATTAAACGCCAGCATTTGGTTTTACTCAAAGGCCGGGTTTCCATAATGCGTACAGTATCACCCTCGTTGCACTCATTTTTTTCATCATGAGCTACAAACTTGGTGGTTTTATTTACGAATTTTCCGTAAACAGGGTGTTTTACCTTTCTTTTTACAGCAACCACAATGGATTTATCCATTTTATTGCTGACCACCAATCCTGTTCTTTCTTTTCTAAGATTTCTTTCCATGAATCAATTATTCTAGATTCTGTTTGGCTTTCGTTTCACTCAAAATAGTAAGCATCCGTGCTATATTGCGGCGTGCTTTCTTTATTTGTGACAAATCATCTACAGGAGAGATGGCGTGGTTCATTTTAAGACGAAGCAAGTTGGCTTTTTCCGCCTCAATACGATCGCTTAAATCTTTCACAGATAACTCGCGTATTTCAGGTGCTTTCATTGTTGTTAAACTAATTTTGTTCTACATAATCCCTGCGTACCACAAATTTTGTGATAACAGGCAACTTCTGGGCGCCTAACCTGAGGGCTTCCTTGGCGACTTCCATGGGTACACCTTCTACTTCAATCAGGAGTCTGCCTGGAGTAACGGGGCAGACAAAACCTTCCGGAGCACCTTTCCCTTTACCCATACGAACCTCGGCAGGCTTCTTTGTAAAAGGCTTGTCGGGAAATACACGGATCCATATTTGTCCTTCACGTTTCATATAACGTGTAACTGCCTGACGGGCGGCCTCAATCTGATGACCGGTCAACCAGCATGATTCAGTGGTTTTGATCCCGAACGACCCAAAGGCAAGTTGGTTTCCTCTCTGGGCGATCCCCTTCATACGGCCTTTCTGTTGCCTTCTGAACTTGGTTTTTTTAGGTTGTAACATTGCTTTTTTCTAGACGTTTAACGTAACGTAAAATATAGTTTGTTGCTTCGGTGCACATTTTGTGGGGTTCACTTTGTAACCCTTTGTCCTGCAATTTGTTAGATACAATCTACTCTAAAATTGCGGGTTGCAAAGATAGAACTTAATTTCTGATTTACAAAAATTTATGAACAAAAGGAAGCGAAAAATGTTAGAAACTGCGGGCATTTGCACGCACCGCATCCATCACGCGCATGACATTACCTCCCCAGATCTTGGCAATATCATCTGCAGTATACCCCTCTTCCAGGAGTACCCGGGTAATGGCTTTCATTTTTCCCATGTTTTCAACCCCTACGATCCCGCCGCCGCCGTCAAAATCACTTCCGATACCCACATGATCCACGCCCGCCAGGTTTACCACATAATTAATATGTTCAACCAGGTGTGACAAATCTACTTGCTCTTTGGGAAGGAACGACAGAAAATACCTGCCAATGGATATCTGCACCACCCCTCCTTTTGCAGCGATGGCCAGGATCTCCTGGTCTGTCAGGTTCCTGGGTATCTCTTTCAGATTGTACACGCACGAATGACTTGCCATTATTGGAGCCCTGCTCGCTTCCACGGCCTGCAGGCATGCTTTGCGGGATGCATGCGAAACATCCACTACCATTCCCAAACGGTTCATTTCCTGAATTACCCTGAATCCGAAAGGCGAAAGCCCCCCATGACGTTCCAGGCTGTCCATGGCAGAGTCGGCAACATTGTTGTTGCCGTTGTGGGTAAGTCCAATCATACGTACACCCATATTATAATAGTGTTCCACAAGCGACAGGTCTTCTCCCAGGCAATATGCGTTTTCTATAGACAAAAGCATGACAGCTTTTCCCTTTTTCTTTAGTTTTCGAATATCTTCCGGGCAATACGCAATTTCACCCAGTTCATGATTTTCCAACGCATACCTGTGTAAAGCACGCAGCATGCTGTCGGCAAGGAATTTTGCTTTTTCATGTCCGGCTTCCGTACAAGGCCCCTGTCCTTGATAGGCGGCATAAAAAGCAGCATCCAGCCGGCCTTCTTTCATCAGCTCAAAAGAAACCTGACCTTTGGCTACCGTAGACCGGCGCCCGGGAAAGGCCAGGGACATGGCAAAATCATTGTGTGTATCTATTGAAATAATGGTATCGTGCAATTGTTCCACACGTTCATCCAGGCTGTCGGCAGAAAAAGACTGAACAGCCAGGCAGATCAAAAATAACAGTTTCATACAGTAAAGATAATCCCTTTCTCTCATTTTTCTTACATTTGTCAGGACAATCAAGCTTTTCGGGCTCATGAAACGAATACTGCCTCTTTTTCTATTGATATTAATAACGGCCCTGCCCGTTAATTCCCAGAACAAAACATACCGCCTGTTGCTTCACTGGTATCCGCAGGCTCAGTTTGCAGGCTATTACTACGCACGGGAAAAGGGGTATTACCAGGAAGAAGACCTGAACATAGACATCATACACGGAACGGTGAGCATCCCCTCTACCCGTATCCTAAAAACCGGTGATTTCGATTTTGCCATATTGTGGCTATCCACTGCCGTACAGTTAAGAGCAGAAAAAGTGCCTATACAGCTCCTGGCCCAGACAAACCAAAACTCGGCTTTGCTTTTGGTCAGTCACAAGGGCAAGGGAGTAGACCGCCTGGAAGATTTTCAGGGAAAAAAGATCGGGATCTGGAGCGGAGATTTTGAATTGCAGCCTTTGAGCCTGCTCAAAAGGAACAATATTGATATGCAGGTCATTACCATTAATAATTCCATCAACCTGTTTCTGAAAGGAGGTCTGGACGTATGTACCGCCATGTGGTACAACGAATACCATGAAATGTTGAGTGCAGGTCTGCGGGAAGAGGATCTGAACATTTTTCGCATGAGTGAATACGGCATGAATTTTCCTGAAGACGGCATTTATGTCCATGAAAAGCTGGCCTGGAACCGGCCTCGTGTATGCGAGAAATTCGTAAAGGCTTCCATAAGGGGCTGGATGGATGCTTTTCAGGATGTAGAAGGCACACTTAATATACTGGAAAAAGCCTGTGCAGAAGCGGGGGTTCCCTTCAGCCGGGCGCATCAGAGATGGATGCTCAATTGTTTCCGGGAACTGCTCATTCACCCGCGTTCCGGAGAAATTGAAACAAAACTTACCCCGCAGTCATATAATTTTGTGGGATCCGTTCTCCTGGAGCGGGATTTCATTCAATCCATTCCTCCCTATGAAAAATTCATCGTTCCCTTATAAAAGAAGGAAAAGCATTTCCTACACCATTGCCCGCTATGTATTTGCCGGCACTGCCATAATCCTGGTCATCATCCTGGGACTCAATTACAGTTCCTCCAAAAAACACATGACCGCGGTAATCCTTGAAAAAGCCCAGCACCAGACGGAAGAATACGCCGGCAGGATCAACGAAATCTTTGCCGCAACCCAGCGCATTCCTACCGTTATGGCCTCTCAGCTGAACCAGTGTACTGACTGGACCAAACTGAATCTTGGGCGGATGCTGGAATCCCTTTTGCAGGAAAATCCGGATGTGTTCGGAGCTGCTATTGCCTTTGAACCGGGTATGTATGCAAACCTGCCTCACATGGCCCCTTATGCCTTCAGGACAGAAACAGGCGTTGAATCCACCTTGCTCTTTGACGGACAAGACAATTATTTTATGGAAGACTGGTATATCATCCCCGTACAACTTCAGGAACCTTACTGGTCAGATCCTTACTATGAAACTTCTGCCGGGCGGGACAACGTGCTGATGATCACCTATTCTGTTCCTTTCTATACACAAAGGGACGGCAAACGTGTTATTGCCGGGGTCACCACTGTTGATATATCACTCCAATGGATCAACAACCTCATGGAAAACCTGGATGTTTATGAATCGGGATACGGTTTCTTGATCACCAACGGCGGACGGTTCGTATACCATCGTGACGAACGGCTGAGAATGAACGAAACCGTCTTCTCGGCAATGGAAGACTGGATTGTCAGCAACAGGGAGCTTGATTCCCTGGAAGCAGCAACGATCAAAGAGCAGCAATTTGGAGTATTTCGCAAAATGTTGGACGGAGAGAGCGGTTTGTTCATGGAATCCTTTATGTTCCCCAACCGGGATGAAAAAGCCTGGTTCGCTTACGCCCCCATCCGTGCCAACGACTGGTCCCTGGCGTTGATCTATCCTCAAAAAGAAGCCCTTGCCGAGTTGTACAGCCTGAACACCATCCTGATCATTGTGGGTTTGTTTTCACTTTTCGTGCTTTTTGGATTTGTGTTCATCGTTGCCCGGGTACTGACCCTGCCTGTGGTAAAACTGACCCGCTATGCCAAGAGCGTTGCCGAGACAGGCGACTATACCACCGAAGTCCCTGAACTGGCATCAAAAGACGAGATCGGGGAGCTGGCCCAATCCTTCTCGGTTATGATGCAGGAAATTGAAGAAGCGCACCAGACACTTGAAGATCGCGTTGTTGAACGTACCGCCCAGTTGGTCGAAACCCAGGAACAGCTTGTCCAGTCGGAAAAAATGGCCTCCCTGGGACAATTGACCGCCGGAGTAGCCCATGAGATCAAGAACCCCCTGAATTTCATAAACAATTTTTCGGAACTGTCCATTGACCTGACAAAAGAACTGAACGAAGCCCTGGAACCCATAGAAATGAGTGAAGACGACCGGTCTTACGTAGGAGAGATCCTGGGAGATCTTTCCATGAACGCTTCCAAGATTCTGGAACACGGCAAACGCGCCGACAGCATTGTCAAAGGTATGTTGCTACATTCCAGGGGAAAAAGCGGAGAATTCCAGCTGTCAGACATCAACAATATGTTGTCCGAGGATATTGCCCTGGGATACCACGGTATGAGAGCCCAGGACAACTCGTTCAACATCACCATAGAAGAAGACTTTGACAAAGACCTGCCACAGATCAGTGTCGTTCCGCAGGACCTGAGCCGGGTATTCCTGAACCTGATCAACAATGCCTGCTACTCGGTAAAAGACTCGGCTCCCTCCAAACCTTCAGGCTGGGTTCCCACGCTTCGCGTCAGCAGCCGTAAGAACGAAGGTATGCTGGAAGTACGCATACGGGACAACGGGAAAGGCATTTCGCAGGAAAACATCAAAAAGATATTTGATCCTTTCTTTACCACAAAGCCGGCCGGCAAAGGCACCGGACTGGGCCTGTCCCTGAGCTACGACATCGTTGTGAAAGTGCACAACGGACAAATACGCGTAGAATCGGAGCCGGGACAATACGCAGAATTTATAGTAACCATACCCATAAAACAACAACAATAAACATGGCATCAGAAAAGATACTGGTAGTTGACGACGAAACGGATCTTCAATTTGTGATTAACCAAAAATTCCGGAGGCAAATACGTAACGGTCAATATGAATTTCATTTTGCTTTCAACGGGCTGGAAGCCTTGGCAAAACTTATTGAAGTCCCCGACATAGCAATAATCCTAAGTGACATCAACATGCCCGAGATGGACGGGCTGACGCTTCTGAGCAAAGTCAGGGAGTTGAAAAATCCGTTGCTCAAAACAGTCATCTGTTCGGCTTACGGAGACATGGAGAACATCCGTACCGCCATGAACCGCGGAGCGTTCGACTTCGTCACCAAACCCGTAGATTTTAACGACCTGGAAGTGACGCTGGAAAAAACCATTGCCGAGTTGAACGTCGTCCGGGAAGGCCTGGCATACCATGACAAACTGTTGTCCATAGAACACGACCTGCTGGTGGCCCGTGAAATCCAGCGTGCCATCCTTCCCAAAAGGATCCCTGACCTGGGCTGGGCAGACATTTACGGCTCCATGGATGCGGCCAAACAGATTGGAGGTGATTTCTACGATTATTTCCTGATGGATAATCACCGGATGGGTTTTGTGATAGGAGACGTTTCAGGTAAAGGGATCCCGGCAGCCATCTTTATGGCCGTGAGCCGTACCCTGATCCGGGCCACCGGATTGAAAGGCATGTCACCGACCGAATGTATGAATTACGTCAACCACCTGTTATGTACGGAAAGCGTAAATTCCATGTTCGTGACTGTTTTTTACGGGATGATGGACAAGGAAAACGACACCCTGCATTTTGTAAACGCCGGCCACAATCCGCCCATTTTACTGAGAAAGGACGGAACCATGGAAGTCTTTCCGATGACATGCAACATAGTCCTGGGCATATTGGACGGTTTTAATTTTACTTCACACAGCATACCGTTCCGGGAAGGCGACGTGCTGGTACTTTACACAGACGGGGTTACAGAAGCCTTTAACTCAAACCAGGAAGAATACGGTTTTGAAACGCTTCAGGAACTGCTTCGGGAAAAAGTGCTCAATGATCCGGAAGTAATGACTGCCGGGAACACTACGGAGATTACCTGCCGTACCATAACCGGGGATGTTACCCGCTTTGCCGGCGACGAAGAGCAAAGCGATGATATTACCGTGCTGGTCGTAAAAAGAACTTAACTGTTGTCGTTATGAAACGCACATTGGAACTGGAGAACAAATTGTCTGAACTGACCCGGCTGCTGGATGTCACAGAAGAATTCCTTGAATCCGGCCGGGTACCCGTTCCCGTGCAATACAAGATCAAGTTGGTCCTGGACGAAATGTTCAGCAACATTGTCTCTTATGGATACCGTCCGGAAGATCCGCCGGACCGGATCCGAGTTGAAATAAGCCTGACAGATAAGAAATTCACCGGAATACTGGATGACGGGGGCGTCCCTTTCAATCCGCTGGAGCAGGACCAGGCGGACACCAGTCTTCCAGCCGAAGAAAGGCCTATAGGCGGCCTGGGCATTCATCTGGTCAGAAACCTCACTCACGAACTATCTTACAAACGGGAAAAAAACAGGAACGTTTTTTGCTTCTCCATGGAGATTGAATGAAAACTACGTTCAACATTTTTCTCTGGGGTCTGTTTATGCTGACCCCGTGGATCCTGCCGGCACAAACCGATTCTTTGCGCCGTGGTCATCTTATGGGCTATATCATTGAAAACGGAGACACCCTCTTTGTGGAATCATTGCCTCCCGTATACGTATACAACAAGGACAAAAAGAAATCAGACAAAAACTGGCGGGAATTTTACAGGACCGTTCACAATTTTGCCCGTGCTTATCCTTATGCCCTTCAGGCACGCGCAAGGATGGACACGGCAGACAGCATTATGGCAGCCAGTAATTTTTCGGCCATGGAACGGGAACGTTTTCTTGCGCAAACGGAAAAAGACCTTTTTGCCGAGTTTGAAGCACCATTGAAAAAACTCACCTTCTCCCAGGGGAGGATGCTCTTACGCCTGATTGACCGTGAAATCGGGCAGACATCCTTTGCTGTAGTTAAAAGCTACCGGGGAGGCCTTACTGCCTCTTTCTGGCAAGGTGTCGCGCGAATATTCGGGGCCGATATGAAAAAACCGTATGATAAATACGGAGAAGACAAGGTCCTGGAAGAACTAGTCCTTATGTACCACGACGGGCGCTTTTATTATCTCTACGCCTCCCTTTTCGGCCCCCCGAAAGATACCAACATCTCCCCTTACGGGACCCGCAGGGTCAATTGACAGCCAATCCTCCAGAACGATCAATTCCCCTCCTGCCGGCAAAGGGCAACGTCCGGAAGTATGCAGGTGGCCCGCTATGCAATAATCCACAGGAAGCTCATAGCCAGAGGCATATTTGTAGACAGGGGTTTCCTGGCAACCAACCCGGTATCGCGTTTTATGATTGTTCCGGTTGTGGTCAGACCATTTGAGCCCCAGAGCAAAAGCCCACCTTGGGTGAAGACCGCTAAAGAGTACCTGTAAAAAACGGCTGTGGAACATGTTGTGTAAAACCCTGGTCTTTAAAGGGTAACGCCCCATCCGGTGACCGTGACCCAAAAGGAAGTTTTTCCCCTCCAGTTGTATATAAAGCTCCCGGCGATGTACTTGTATTCCCAATTCTTCTTCCATATAACCGAACGTCCACAGATCGTGATTCCCCACAAAGAAATGCACCGGGATCCCCCGGTCCCTCACACGTGCAAGTGCTCCCAGTGTGCGTGTATAACCACGTGGTATCACGTATTTGTAATCATACCAGAAATCAAAAATGTCTCCCAGCAAAAAAAGGCCGGCTGTATCTTCATCCAGGTTTTCCAGAAATTGAACAAAACGACGCTCCCTTTCGGCAGGATCCCCCTTTTTCAAACCCAGGTGGACATCGGCAGTAAAAACATATTTACTCATAACACAGGCACTATTAGACAAGCCAACCCTACCAGCAGACAATATGCCGCAAACCAGGTAAATTTCACTTTACGGACAATGGCTATCATAAGTTTACAGGCAAGCAAACCCGCAACAAAAGCAGCAATAAATCCTATGGCCATTGCATGAAATGGCAATCCGGTAACGCCCGGCGCAAATCCTCCGGAAGCAATTTCCAGGAATGTTTCTCCCAATACCGGGATCAACACCATCATAAATGAGAACGGAGCTATTTTATCTTTATGTCCTCCCAGGGATAATCCCGTAGCGATGGTCGCTCCCGAACGGGACAAACCGGGAAGTACAGCAAACGCCTGTGCTATACCCATTAAAAAAGCATCCCGGTAGCCAATGGGATGGGTGTTCCCCTGTTTTTGCCTGATCCCGGAAAGCCATTGAGCCAGCATCAAAAGAACGGCCGTGAGCAACAACATCCACCCCACAATGGAAAGCCCGCCGGTAAAGAGGGATTCAATCCTGTCTTTAAAAAACAAACCCACTACAAGGACAGGTAATGTAGACAAAAGGATCCGGAGCGTCGTACCGGTAGCCTCGGTTTTTTTAAAACCAAGCGTATCCCGGATCATTTCCCACAAAGGTTTCCAAAACACCACCACCGTACTTAAAACCGTTGCGGCATGTACTATGATCTCGAAAGAAGCATCCGTTGTTTCTATTCCAAAAAGGTGTTTGACAATGACCAGGTGTCCGCTGCTGCTCACCGGAAGAAATTCGGTTAACCCCTGGATAAGCCCCAACACCAAAGCTTCAAACCCGTTCATCTTCTTTCCGTTTCCTTACTTTCATAATGGCTATGATCTCAAAGACAAAGCCACCGCATATGAGCAGAGGAGCCAGGACCATCCGGCGAAAACTGAACATGGCTTCCTCCCTGAAAACCTGCGGATCATCAGACCCTCCCCCTGCAAGTAAAACAAACCCCAGGGCGATCACGGCCAAGCCGGTCAACAATAAGTATACATTCTTCAGAGGCATGGCAAATGCGGCTTCTGGTTCTTTCTTATTTCCGTTGTTTTTTTTCATTTACACATCAATAATAAAAAGCGGAAGCCTTCAGCTTCACGACACGGTTAACTACAAAAAAGGTTGATATCCGGCATAACAGTATCCCTGTGAGCAGAATGGCTCCGGCCACTACAAGAAACATATGCGGTGAAATAAGCATCAGAATACCCGGGAATTCGCGTTGCAGAAAATAGAGTATCCCAATAAGCAATAAGATCGCAATCAGAGAGGCAATAAATCCCTGTATAAAAGCTTGCAACATAAAAGGTTTCCTGATAAAACGCTTGGTAGCACCCACAAGTCTCATGGTATAGATGGTAAAACGACGGGCGAACACAGAGAGTCTTATGGTGTTGTGGATCAACGCAAAAGATATAATCAACAAGACCAGTATGATCACTCCCAATACCATACCAATATTCCTCAGATTTTTATTTATCAGGGAGATCAGCGGTGCCTGGTAAGAGACTTCTTCAATTTGCCGGAATTTGGCCAGGTGGGTTTCCAGACGCGCAATGCTGTCGTTTTGCACATACGGAGCATTAAGTCTTAATTCTATGGAAGCAGGCAATGGATTGTATTCAAAAATGTCAAGGAACCCGGACCCGAGTAATTCTGCCATTTCCTTCGCACCCTGTTCACGCGATACAAAAGCAGCTTCGCGAACCGCATCACGTATATACTCCTGCGCCAGCATCTGTTTGATGATCAGCGTAGAATCCGCATCTTTTGTTTCCTTTGACAAAATTACGGACACACCAATGTGTTCCTTAAAATAATCAGACACCGTCCGGGCATTGACAGCCAACAACCCGGTTATGCCCATCAACAACAACACCAGGGCAATACTAATGACCGATGATAAATAGGATTGAACAAGTTGCTGGTTGATAATATTTTTCTCCTGCTGTGCCATAATTTAGAATCTCAAAGATAATGAAAGTATAAGAATTTTTGCTATCTTTGTGTGTTTTAACTGGGTAAAAGCCTTATGTCCAAAGCCAAAAAGATCCTGTATGTGAGTTCGGAGATATTCCCGTTTCTACCGCAGACAGATATGTCTTGTATAGGAAGGCATTTACCCCAGGCTATCCAGGAATCCGGCGGCGAGATCCGTTCGTTCATGCCTAAATACGGTTGCATAAACGAACGCCGTAACCAGCTACACGAAGTCATTCGCTTGTCCGGAATGAACATCATCATCAAAGACATAGACCGTCCCCTTATCATAAAGGTAGCTTCCATTTCCGCAGCCCGTATGCAGGTCTATTTCATTGACAACGAAGATTATTTCCAGAGAAAATTCATATACAGAGACGAAAACGAACGGTTTTTTGCCGATAACGATGAACGGGGCATATTTTTTGCTCGGGGAGTGTTGGAAACCGTGAAGAAACTGCGTTGGAAGCCTACTATTGTACATTGTCACGGATGGCTCAGCTACCTGTTGCCCCTGTACCTTAAAAAAACTTACCGCAACGACCCGCTCTTCACCAATGCCAAAGTGGTCCTTTCTTTATACAACGATCTGACCACTGAAACTTTTAACGAGAATATGCGTTCCAAGGTTCTTACAAGCGGCATGAAACCCAAGGACGTGGAATTTCTGGCAGAACCCGACGCCGTAAATCTGGCAAAAACAGCCATACAGTATGCAGACGGCGTTATACTGGCCAACCCGGATGTTGACCCTTTGCTTACCGAATATGCAGAAAGCCTGGAACTTCCCGTTCTCCCGTTCATAGATCCGCAAGACCCTGAAAGCACATATATTACGGAGTACAACCGTTTTTACGACAAAATTTTAGAAACCAAATGACAATCAGGGCTCGCAGTATTTTTCTTCCTGCCATATTTTTTTTCATCATAACTTCCTGTGTCCCGGTGGATAACCGCATGGGATCCGGATTCATTCCTTCCAACCAGGTCGTTTACATACATACCCAGGATTTTGAAGCTCCCATCTTTACCACGATAGCCGACAGTATGAATATGGCGGCGCCCTCATACCTTGAATTCGGTTCTGTCAACTCTCCTCTTTTTGGCAACACAACGTCCTCGGGACTTGTCCAGTTTGCTCCCTATGCTTACAAAGAAGAATACGGAGAAGATCCCGTGGTTGACAATATGTTCGTGAACATTCCCATGAGCGGTTTTACGGTCTTTGAGGAAAAAGACCGTTACATGCCCCAAAATGTATATGTATACAGACTGATCAAAGACCTGAACCATTTGGAAATCTATCCGGATTCTTTTTCTGAAGAATACATAGACCCCATCCCGGTCAGCAAACCGGGCCTTATATACCTGGGACGCGATACCCTCAGGATAGATTTTAAAGAATCTTTTGCCTACGAACTGCTTCAGGCAGATTCCACAGAACGCGACAGTACAGAAGCGTTCACGGCAAAATACAAAGGATTGTACTTTTCCACTGAAAAATACAATGCATCCACAAAAGGAGGCAGGATCAACTACATGAACATAGCCGATGCTATCATTTACCTGAATTACAAATCAGCCGGTGGCGACAGCCTGATCTCCTATTACTTTAACACTTATGGCACCTATTACAACATAGCATCTCATGAATCCGCAGCCCTGGCCAGCGAGCAACCCGCTGAAACCGTTTATTATGAAGGACTTGCGGGCGTTAAGCCCTGCCTGGACGTGGCTGCCCTGGTGAACGACATCAAGGCCTGGGGCCTGGCACAATCACCGCCCATTGATGCCGGGAGGATCCTGATTTCCCGTGCCGAGTTGATCATGCCGGTAGAAATTCCGACTGACGGTGATTACACGATGGCTGACAATGCTCCCGCCACCTTGTATCCATGCAAACTCATGTCCAACGACTCACTTAGGTATTACAGCCCGGTAGTGGACATATACAATGAAAATGCCGGCGGTTCCATGAACCGTTCCCACTGGCACTACTCCTTTGAGATCACCTCTTACCTGCAGGAAGTTCTACAAAGCGATACCCTGGATGCAAAAGACAACCTGTGGATCATGCCTGTCTATGCTGTCTCTTCTTCCAATAGCAGCAACTATTATGTAGACAATTTTACATACCGTAATACCGTACTTTGCGGAAATCTTTCAGACAGGTCTCCCTACGTACGCATAACGTATGCCGTATTGCTACAATAAAAAAAAACATTACCTTTGCACCCCTTCCGGTTATTTATTAAGACTTCGTAGCTCAGTTGGTAGAGCAAATGACTCTTAATCATTGGGTCGAGGGTTCGAGCCCCTCCGAGGTCACAAATGAGAAATTTTCTCTTAGCCTTATTACTGGTTTTTCCTGTCCTGCCGCTGACATCACAGGTTCATCATATAAAACCGGAAGATTTTCTGAAAAAGATAACGGAAAATCAACAGGCGCAAATTCTTGATTTGAGGGATTCACAAGAATACGAATTAAGGCACATTCCCGGAGCCGTAAATATTCAACCCACTGATCTGTTCTTTCTGGAGGACGTTCGTACTCAACTCTCCGCCTCGGATACCTTATATATATACTGCCGTATTGGAAAGGTCAAAGACGTGGCTGCGCTTTTATTGAAAAACGGTTACCGTGTGATCTACAACCTCAAAGGAGGCTCGGTTGCCTGGGATGAATATCTTGACAAAGAAAAACGAAAAAAGAAAAGATTGATTACTGAAGATCCGTCCCGCGATTGAACTCTCGCATCCAGGCTTTGCGTGAAGCTTCCTGCTCGGCATCTTTTTTGGAATATCCCGGTCCGGTTCCCAAAACGGTCCCGTCCACAACGACCTCGGCCTGAAACATGGTCTGCTTCCCGTTTTCCTGTGGAAGCGTATGGACCCGGAAGGAAAGTTGCTTGCCTTTCTTCTGGAACCGTTCCACCATGCGGGATTTATAGTCTGTTTCTGTACATTCCAGCTCCTGCCAGTCTACCTGTGAAAAAACATAATCCAACAATACTTTCTTGCATTTTTTAAACCCGATATCCAGAAAGATCGCCCCGGCCAACGCTTCCAGCATATTGCCCCCGATATTTCTGAAATGGGCATCGTTGCCTTTAATTTCCATCCATTCACGTAAATCCGAGTGTTCAGCCATCCGGTTCAGTGAATCACGGCTTACGATCCTGGAACGCATCTGTGTCAGGTAACCCTCGTCACCGCTTGGGTAACGCAAGTATACGGCTTCACCTACAACCGCCCCTAAAATAGCATCTCCCAGAAACTCCAATCTCTCATTGGAATCCTCATCCTTTGAAACGGCGGAACGGTGAGTAAGTGCTTTTTTATAAAGTTCCAGGTCTTTTGGATAAAAGCCAAAACAATCGTATAAGGCTTTTCTTAAAGCTCTGTCTTTAGGATCTTTATCCGCTTTGCGGAATTTCATTTTCAGATTTTTTTGATCAGCAGGCTGGAATTGTGCCCTCCAAAACCAAAGGTGTTGGAAAGAGCAACCCGGACTTTGCGCTGCTGTGACTCGTTGAACGTGAAATTCAACTTGTAGTCTATAGCCGGATCTTCCTCTTTAAAATTGATGGTAGGAGGTACTATATCCCGTTCCATGGCACAGATACAGGCCATTATCTCTATGGCACCCGTTGCCCCCAGGGCATGTCCTGCCATGGATTTGGTAGAACTCATATTCATTTTGTAGGCATGTTCTCCAAACAGATCCTTAATGGCTTTTACTTCCACAATATCTCCCAGAGGTGTAGCAGTGCCGTGCAGATTGATATAATCTACATCTTCCGGTATCAGACCGGATTCCCGAATAGCTTCTTCCATTACCCGGCGTGCACCGTCTCCATCGGGATGCGGGGCAGTAATATGGTAGGCATCGGCAGTCATTCCCGCTCCCCCTATCTCGGCATAAATTTTTGCGCCCCTGGCCCGTGCATGTTCGTATTCTTCAAAAATGAGAATACCGGCACCTTCTCCCATAACAAAACCGTCACGTGTCCTGTCCAAAGGACGTGAAGCAGTCATAAATTCTTCATTGTTTGTGGAAATGGCCCTGGATGCATTGAATCCTCCTATGCTGGCTACGTTGATAGGTGCTTCACTGCCTCCGGTAATAATGACATCTGCCTTTCCCATACGAATAAGGGTAAAAGCATCGCTCATAGCGTGATTGGATGTGGAACAGGCTGAAACCGTCGCGTAATTAGGTCCGCGGAATCCGTATTTCATGGAGATCATCCCGGAAGCAATGTCGGGGATCATCATTGGAACCAGGAAAGGGCTGAAACGGGGAACTTCCCCTCCTTCATAAAACGCTTTCATTTCTTTGACAAGCGTTTCAATTCCGCCGATCCCCGATCCTACCACAACACCGGCCTTGTTTTTGTCTATTGCATCCAGGTCCAGACCGCTGTCTTTAACAGCTTCTTCTGTTGCTATAAAGGCATACTGTGTAAAAGGATCGTTTCTGCGGACGTCCCGTTTGTCCAGACCGAATTTTTCCGGATCGTAATCTTTGATCTCGCAGGCAAAACGGGTCTTAAACAGTGAAGCGTCAAAACGGGTAATCCATCCGGCTCCGGACTTCCCGGCCACCAGGTTATCAAAATATTCCTGAACATTATGACCAAGGGAGTTGATTGTCCCTATTCCGGTAATGACTACCCGTCTGAGCTCCATGTGAAAAAATTATTCGGCTTTAGTGTTTTCTTCTATGTATTTGATGGCGTCGCCTACTGTGGATATCTTTTCAGCGGCCTCATCAGGAATGTTGATGCCGAAAGCTTCTTCAAATTCCATAATCAGTTCTACGGTATCCAAAGAATCCGCACCCAAATCATTTGTAAAGTTAGCAGTGGGGGTTACTTCATTCTCATCTGCACCCAATTTGTCCACGATGATTTGCTTAACTTTTTCTTCAATGTTAACTGCCATAATTCAGTGATTAGTTAATAAATATGTAGTTTTTTAGCAAAATTCAACGAACTTTGCAGCGAACAAAGTAAAATAATTTATTCCAAATAACGAAATCCAACCCGAATTTTGCCGGATCATGAAAAGTATCACCCACTATAAAGCCGTTTTGTTATCAGCCGTAATTTCCCTTATTACCCCCGTCTCCCTGCTCACCCAGGTATCACGCGGAGAGTGTCCTTTTTATGAATCATTTCGCACTTTATCCCTGCAGGATCGTGAATTGCTTACCGTTCGGGAAATCCTGGCAGACAACGTGCCGGACTATATGAAAGGTTTCATTCGCATAAAGACAGTTCAAAAAGACGCACAAGGGCGTAAACACCGTTTGACATTATGGGCAAAACCGCATTACCTGACTGTTTTAAGCGGCGACGTGCCCTTTATCGTTCCGATGACTCCCATGACAGCGCAAATAATAGCCGATTCGCTGGACTGTTCCCTACCCACTCCAAAGATCGTTGATATCATATACCAAAACGCTCAAGCCACTCCGGAACCTTTCAATTATATCCCCCGGGGAGAAAGGAATCTGGATCCGGATTTGTTATTTGATCATTCGCAGGTCATCTTTGCCCAATTAAAGGCTGCCGGGAAAAAGCCGGGAATGTTGGTAGCCGGCACAAAAAAAGATGTGGTGATCACCCGCATTCCACCCCATCCCGAACGAACACATCACGTTATCATTTACGGATGGCACAGACCGGACGGAACTCCCATCCAGCCTGTCTACGACGGCCATATCAACACGTATGTGGATTACAGCCACGGCATCCGTCTTATCCGGAACAGAATCCTTGTTGACGGAAAAGAATATACCATCAATCAATTGTTGGCAGACCCTGTCCTATGGCCGTTGATCTGTTATTAAGGAACAGAAGTAATCCTGGTGCTGATCTCCATGGTCACGGCCATTGACTGGCTTTGACCTCCCTGTTCCACCACCAGATCTCCCTTCAATGACTGCGAAGCATTATTTTCTATTATCCAGCCTGTATCGGCATCTACCACCAAATTGGCTTCCCCGTTCCCGGAAATGTTTTCCATCCGTTGGGCTGCATCAGGTTTTTGGGCATTGGGATCAGGCATAATAATCGATTTTTGCTCCAGGGTGGCCCGGTTACCGTTCAATTCCTGCAAACGGCTCTGTAAGGTAATGATTGCGGCTAATTCCGCGCTGTTTTCCTCTTTGGTCCATACGGCCGGAATTTTAAGTGTCTGATCCGGGAACTGCGTCAGTCCGGCCTGAACGATACTTTTTATAGTGGATTCGCTAAATATTGATTTAATTTGCTGCAGGGCCGTTTCACGGCGGCGGCGTGCATATTGCGTAGCAAGAGTTTCGTCCACTGCGTTAAAGAGGGTATCTTCAATAGGCATTTGTTCCACGATCTCTCCCAGCGGGGACACGATCATACGAAAAGGTTTGTTCAACATAGTTCTTATTGCCTCACTCATAATATCTTCCCCTTCCGAGTCAAACACTTGTGATTGTCCCTGGCCGGTGGCTTTAACGGTCATTCGCCTCAGGCGGGCTTCCATCAGGTAGCCTTTTTCAGTTTCCTCTACCAATGTAACAACAGCACCCAGGATTTGGTCTGATTGCGAGGTCATATCTCCCATCATGGGCACGCGAATGACAGTAGTCTGGTTGATCTCCATGGAAATAGGGTATTCCGCTCCCTTTACGGGTTTAAATTCAAGTTTAACGCTTTGTGCCTGTGCAGTTATTGCTGCAAACACAACTAATAAGGTAACGATACGTTTCATTGCTGTTTTCTTTTATTTATCGCAAACTTACAATTAATTCCTTAATTTTGTACGATACAATCATGGTTTGAAATTTGCAACATTATTCGTAATATTGTATAATACAGAGCATGCCTTTGACTATGAAAATGTTAAAACTGTTTCTCTTTTTTGCTTTCCTGACCGGATTTTCTGCTCTTTCCCTGGCTCAGAATTCTTCTTCCATGGACGCAGAAGCTTCCATTACGTTGGGAGCGGAAATGAGGATAGAAAAATTAAGCGATCTGCATTTCGGAGATATTACAAGTAATTCCACCGGAGGATCCGTCTTACTGAATCCCTCCGACGGGAGCGTATCCAATCTTTCCGGTAATTTTTTCCTCCTGGGGAACAGTACTGCAGCGCGATTTCAGATTTCCGGAGCTATCAACCAGTGTTTTGAAATTGCCACCGGCAGTTACCCTTCCCAGATCACGCTGACAAACGAATACGGAAATACTATGACTGTTAATAATTTTCAAATTCTGCCTTCCAGCGGGACCCTTGGCAGTACAGGGATTATCGAGATAAAAGTAGGTGGCACATTGAATATCAACGCAAACCAACCCAGCGGAAATTATTCCAACGACTCAGACCTGACAATAACGATTTCTTATCAATAACTCTTTATGTTATGAACAAGACAATCCTGATCATTATGATGCTTAGCAGTGCCATGATCCATACCGGCTGCCGGAAAAATGCCGGTGACAAAGTCCCGGTTATCGGGAAATATACAGGTATTCCGGAAAACGACCTTCTGGATGCCGGGATATTAAATCACTTTGGCCGCGTTTCGGACCCGCAGGTCTCGCCAGACGGAAACAAGATCGTATACGGAGTCACTTATACTTCCATTGAACAAAACAAACGCAACAGGGAACTGTTTGTTATGAATATTGACGGGAGCAACAACCTGTGCATTACCAACACCGCAAAAAGCGAATCCAATGCCCGCTGGCTGGATAACGACCGCATTCTTTTCCTGTCGGAAGGAAAATTATGGGTAATGCAAGGTGACGGTTCGCGTCGCAAGCAGATCCCGGGAACGGAAAAACAGATCATGGAATTCAGCCTGTCTCCCGCCGGAGATAAAATACTGTTTACTTCTACCGTAAAATCGGCCGTAAAACCCACAGACATTGATCCGGCTCTGGACAAGGCCACCGGAAGAATCATTGACGATCTGATGTACCGTCACTGGGACTGTTTTGTAGAAGAGATCCCCCACGCTTTCGTTGCGGACTTTGACGGGAAAACCCTGTCAGGAGAAATCGATCTGCTGGAAGGGCTGCCTTACGAGCTTCCCACCCTGCCTTTCGGGGACATAGGCGAACTGGCATGGAGTCCGGACGGGAAAAGCATTGCTTATTCCTGCCGGAAACTTACCGGAGTGGAGTATGCCGTTTCCACAAACTCGGACATTTACCTGCACAACCTGGAAACCGGACAGGAAGTCAACCTGAGCCGGGATATGAAAGGATACGATACGGCTCCCCGGTTTTCCCCTTGCGGAAAATTCCTGGTATGGAACAGCATGGAACGAGACGGATACGAAGCCGATAAGAACCGCCTGATGTTGTATTCGTTCCAGGACGGATCTGTCAAAGACCTTACTGCCGGTTTCCGTTACAACGTCGAAAGCGTCACGTGGATGCAGGACAGCAAAGGCCTTTTCTTCACTTCATGTGCCGAGGGTATTACGCAGGTGTTCGCCCTGGATCTTGAAACGGAAAAAATCCGCCAGATCACTTCCGGGTGGTACAATTGCGGCCCGGTTCAACTGACGGGCAGTTCTGCCGAAGGACAGCAGCTCATTGGAACATATGTCTCCATGTCCATGCCGGCCGAGGTTGTTTCCATAGATCCCGTATCCGGTGCATACACGCAGCTTTCCTTTGAAAACAAACATTTGCTGGATCAGTTGACTTTGGGACAAGTGGAAGAGCGGTGGGTAACTACGACCGATAACAAAAAGATGCTCACGTGGGTGGTATATCCGCCTCACTTTGACCCGGAAAAGAAATACCCTGCCGTATTGTTTTGCGCAGGAGGTCCGCAATCCACCCTGTCACAGGGATGGTCTTACCGCTGGTGCCACCAGCTCATTGCCGCCAACGGCTACATAGTAATCCTTCCCAACCGCAGGGGCACTACCGCTTTCGGGCAGGAGTGGACCGAACAGATTAGCGGAGATTACGCCGGACAGAACATGCAGGATTACCTGAGTGCCGTAGATCACATGAGACGTGAACCTTTTGTGGACGGCAAACGTATTGCGGCTGTCGGTGCCAGTTACGGAGGATATTCCGTTTTTTACCTGGCAGGAAATCACAGCGGACGTTTTGCCGCTTTCATAGCTCACGCCGGTATCTTCAATACCGAACATATGTATATGGAAACCGAGGAAATCTGGTTCCCGCACTGGGACAACGGAGGCGCTCCCTGGGATACGAATCCCACTGCCGTTAGGCATTATGCCCAATCGCCCCACAAGAAGGTTCAGTACTGGAACAAACCCATCCTGATAACGCACGGAGAACTGGATTACCGCGTTCCCGTTGACCAGGCCATGGCTGCTTTCAATGCCGCCAAATTGAACGGTGTCCCTGCTAAAATGGTATTGTTCCCCGATGAAAATCACTGGATCCTAAAACCGCAAAATAACATTCTTTGGAACCGTGTCTTCTTTGAATTTCTGGACAAATACCTGAAATGATCGTTAATAAAACGAAGAAAACCCGGCAAACTAAAAAACATCACAGGACAATTTCAGTTTTTTAGTTTCCGGGATCTTTTTTTTGTGAGGGAGTGTTATGTTTGTTTCGTATAACCTTAAAAAAAACGTTATGGAACAATCTGTAAACAAAGTGGAATTGATGGGACGTGTAGGTGCAGATCCCAGGATCGGGCAATCCGAAGAAGGACGTAAGGTCATGAATTTTAACCTGGCTACAGGAGAAGTGGTAAAGACCGCTTCCGGAGAGCTAAAAGAAGAGACTACCTGGCACCGGATCGTAGCCTGGGAAGGAAAAGACATTGCCCCGTTTGAAAACGTAAAAAAGGGTAAACGACTTCAAATTACCGGGAAGGTCAGGACCAAAACCTATGAAAAAGACGGGCAGGCCCGGTATATCCAGGAAATAATGGCACAGACACTTAAGGAGGTGGTATCGGGCTGAAAAATTACGTACATTTGCACCTGTTGAAAATGTAAATGTACCATTATGCCCAGAGATCTTTTTATCTACAATACCCTGACCAGGGAAAAGGAAAAATTTCAACCGCTTATTCCGGATCATGTGGGACTTTACGTATGCGGTCCCACGGTTTACGGGGATCCGCACCTGGGACATGCCCGTCCCGGTGTGGTCTACGATGTATTTGTAAGGCTGCTCAGGAATATTGGATACAAAGTACGTTACGTTCGTAACATTACCGATGTGGGACACCTGGAAAACGATTCCGACGCAGGCGAAGACAAGATCGCCAAAAAGGCACGCCTGGAGGAACTGGAACCCATGGAAGTGGTGCAATATTACACCATCCGTTACCACCGGGCCATGGCAGCACTTAATACCCTGCCGCCCAGTATCGAACCCCGGGCTTCCGGGCACATTACTGAACAAATTGCCCTTATCCAACAGATCCTGGATGCCGGTATGGGATACCAGATAAACGGATCTGTCTATTTTGACGTAGAAAAATACAACCGGGAACACCATTACGGGATTTTGTCCCGGCGTGTTCTGGAAGACCTCCAGGCCAACACCCGGACCCTGGACGGTCAGGATGACAAACGGTCTCCGTTTGATTTTGCGCTATGGAAAAAAGCCTCTCCCGAACATATCATGCACTGGCCCTCGCCCTGGAGCGAAGGCTTTCCCGGGTGGCATCTGGAATGCTCGGTAATGAGTTCCAAATACCTGGGTCAGGTTTTTGACATTCACGGCGGCGGTATGGATCTTTTATTCCCTCATCACGAATGTGAACTGGCACAGAATACGGTTACCCGTGGAGAAAAAAGCGTCAGGTACTGGATGCACAACAATTTGATCACCATCAACGGCCAGAAGATGGGCAAATCACTGGGCAACTTCATCACGCTTGAAGAGCTTTTTGAAGGAACTCATTCACTGTTGTCCCAGCCGTTCAACCCCACGACCATCCGTTTTTTCATTCTCCAGGCACATTACCGCGGGCCCCTGGACTTCAGCAACGATGCCTTGCTGGCTGCGGAAAAAGGCTTGCAACGTCTGCTCAGGGGCAGGAACGTGATCAAAAAACTGGTGATATCGGAAAAAGAATCTCCCTCAGCCTTTGTTCAGGAGACCCGGGAAAA
>JAEAME010000220.1_pt1 | contig 71430 bp, 73 predicted proteins | sample 8958731 | NCBI WGS metagenome assembly JAEAME01 (sample SAMN16933194, study PRJNA681113) | bioreactor sludge metagenome | isolation source: anerobic bioreactor sludge (Control) | place: India:Bengaluru | collected 2018-10-24
CTGGAGCCGTTGGCCGGAATTGAACCGGCGACCTACTCCTTACCATGGAGTTGCTCTACCAGCTGAGCTACAACGGCAAAACAATTATTTATTTCCTCCTTTTTCCAGTTCTTTTATCTGTTCTTCAAATAATGGCAATTTATTGTTATCCGGATTAACCTGTTTTAACCGGTCAAAAGACTCCCAGGCAAGCAACTTATCACCGGCAATTATACTGGTTTCCAATAAAATATCAAGATTACGGGGATTATTCGATTCAAGCTGGCAGGCTTTTTCCATCATTATTAACGCTTCGGATAATCGATTTGCGCCCCTTAACGCCAGGCCATCATTAATGTAATGGGCGGCCAGTTCCGCATTTTGTGTTCCGTTTATGACTTCCGAACTTTGTATTCTATTTTTAGTTAATGTTATAGCAAAGTCAAAAGTCTCATGAGCGTGCTCGTAATCTTTCATTCTCATGTATATTTCGCCTAAATATACGTAAAAATCGACGTTTTTAGGATCGACGGATATCATCTCAATCAATTTTTTTTCAGCACCGCTAAAATCCTCCTTTTCAACAAGCTCATCAACATCTTTAACCTGCTGGAATGTAATAATCTGCTGATGGTCGTCGCTTCCACCACTGGCCTGCATTTCTTTTTGTCGGTATTTGAATTCAAGATGTTTTACCTTTTGAAAAGCGTCTTTTGCGATTATTAATCCTTTGTTTATCGTCGGTCTGAATAGTCGGGCGGCGGACGAGCTTAATTTGTTGAATTTTCTTTCCAATCTCTGCGCTATGATGTCGTTTTTTGTTACGATATCACGTTCTCTCTTGATAGTTTTATTATCAAATTTAGATAACTGCGATGATTTTCTCGAAACTAAGACGATTATCGCGCCGATGCTTATGATGGTAATTATTATTAATGCTACATCGAACATAATTTATTCTTTTAAATCTACTTCAATTATATTACCCTGATCTACCTGAACATTAAAGGTTTGCTTAATAAGATTCAAGCTATGGACTTTGCCCATGCCTTTTTTAGTTCTGTATGAGCTACCTAATTTAGGCATCTTACTCATCAATTCCTTATAAATATCAGCTTCAAAAGCCAGGCAGCACTTTAACCGGCCGCAGGCACCAGATAACCTTTCGCAACCACGATGCTCGACTCCCTGAATTTTCGCATAATCCGACGTAACGCTCTCCAGTTGTCTTAAAAATTTCCGGCAACAGAGTTCAGCGCCGCAGGGGCCGATATCACCGTTTATTCTTGCCTCATCCCTTATGCCCATTTGTTGCAGCCTAATATTTTTTTTAAAGCGATGGTTCAAATCCTTTACCAAATTTCTGAAATCAACCCGGCCATCTGCTATGAATCCAAAAACCAGACGATTGGTATCAAGCGATATATGGCAATCCACCAGTTTCATGGGCAATTTATTTTTCTGTATCATTTTGCGGCATGTTTTCAAGCAGTCGCTTCTTTTGCTGTTTATTTCATCTAGCTTTTTTAAATCGCTCTCATTAGCTAACCTAACAATTGTTTTAAGCGGATTTTTGGGGTCGTTATTATTAACTTCAATCTCATCAATTACTATTCCGACATCTAGGCCGTTATCTATCCTGAATACGACTTGATCCCCGTTTTTTAACGACAGGTCATCGCTTACAGCGTAGTACAGCTGGTCCCAGTTATTTATGCTTAGGCTATAAGCCTTCATTAATTTTAGATTACGATATAGCTAAATTCTTTTATTTTTATATTCTCGCCTAGTTTGGAAATTATTTCATTCAGCATGTCTTCGATTGTTTTTTGGTCGTCTTTAATATATCTCTGTCTTAGCAGGCAATTTTCCTCATAATATTTATCCAATTTGCCGTTAATAATCTTTTTTTTAACCGCCTCTGATTTTGATTTATCGATTTGAGCCAGCCATATTTTCACTTCATCGTCTATAACGCTGTCGGGTACATCTTCAGGCGACAAGTATTTTGGTTTGGTTGCTGCCACTTGTAAAGCCAGCTCGTGTGCAAATTTTTTGAAATCTTCTGTCCGCTCTACAAAATCAGTCTCACACAGGACCGCTACCAGACTCGCCACTTTATTATTACTGTGCACATAAGCTTCGACTATCCCCTGGCCAGTCGTGCGGTCAGCTTTTTCCTGAGTAATTTTTTCACCCTTCTTTCTCAGCTCATCCAACGCTTTGTTCATATCGCCATCGTTGTTGACAAGTGCCTTTTTGGCGGACATCAGCCCGATGCCTGTTTTTCGTCTTAATTCATTTATTTTATCCGTTGTAATGTCTTTCATGCTCTATTGCTTTTTATTGTTTAGATTACTACCCTTTAATTCCTTGGCCTCTATTTTCACCTTGTCTCTGCCCTCGATCACTTTTTCTGCAATGCAATTAGTAATAAACTCAATTGATTTTGTGGCATCATCATTTGCCGGTATCGGATATTTAATTCCGGTTGGATCGCAATTAGTATCCAACATAGCGATAATAGGAATTTTTTTCTTTTTTGCTTCCGTCAGCGCGGTTTTCTCGATTTTCATGTCAACCAAAAATATCGCATCAGGAATCTTATTAAGTTCAGTAATACCGCCCACTAATCCGTCTAATTTTGACATTTTTTTCAAAAATGAGACTTTTTCTTTTTTTGTGTATTTTTCTAGCTCGCCACTTTTTTGCTGTCTTCTTAAATCAGTCAGTTTGTTTATGAGTCTCTTAACAACCGTAAAATTAGTAAACAAACCGCCAATCCATCTATTTATTATGTAGGGCATTTGGCATTTAGTGGCCGCATTTTTTATAATGGTTTGGGCTTGCTTTTTAGTGCCAATAAAGAGTATGACTCCTCCCCGGCTGGCAATGGTTTCTACAAAATCCATCGTTTTGATCAATAAATCTCTGGTCTTTTCCAAATCAATAATATGAACACCGCTTCTTTCCGTGTAGATGAAGGGTTTCATTTTTGGATGCCAGCGAGATTTCTGATGCCCAAAATGCACTCCGCATTTAAGCATCTCCAAAAGAGATATTTCTTTCATTTTTTTCCTTCTTTAATCCTCTATCCCATATTTATTCCCGTTTACCCGACATCGGGCAAGGCTAGGAAATTCCCAAAATCTCAGGAAATGGGATATGTGTGTTAATTAATTAACTTGATAATATCAGATATACACCATATTTACAAGTGTTGCAATATTAGCTAAATGTTGCTATATTTTATACTGAAATGTCAAATAAACATAATAAATATCAAAAGAATACTTTCTGGAAATGGCTGACTAATATCTGGACTATTGTTGCCCTTTTTGTTTATACGATTGACTTCTTTTCCGGAAATAAATATAATGCTTCAGTTGGCGTAGTAAGCATCGTTTATATTAGCGTCTTGAGCATCTATGTCGGAACAAAAGAATTTGATCGCTGGACGCGCGAATACCGTTCCCTTTCTAAAGGTGAATTATACGTAGTTCTCTGGTCCGCATTGATCATTACTATGACAATATTAAAAACATTCAATGAAGATTACCGCATAGTTTCGGAGGTGCTGACCACCTATATAGCCGTGCTGGGAGTGTTTGCCATCAGTCAGAAATCTAAATTGCTAAAAAAAGCTAAAAACAGCAAATAATCATATGAAAAAAAATATTCATCCTCAGTATTACAAACAAGCAAAAATTAAATGCGCCTGCGGCAATGAACTGACCACCGGTTCGACTGTTGAAACTATTGATGTTGAAATCTGTTCTGCCTGTCATCCTTTTTACACTGGCAAGCAAAAACTTGTTGACACGGCGAGACGAGTCGATCGTTTCAAACGTATTGCCGGAAAAAAATCAGATTACCGCACGAAAAAAGAAAAGCGTTTAAACAGCAAGCGCCCAAAACAAGATAAATAACATTTATCGAATCCACCGTCAGCTGACGGTGTGATTTATTAACTATGAAAAGTTACGAAGAAATTAAAAATAAATGTGACCAGCTAGAACAACAGCTTCAGGATCCTGAAATAGCCAAAAACCACGCCCAACTAAAAAATATCTCACGGGAGTACTCTAGCCTGCATGATCTTTTGGCTAAAATAGATTCTCTTGAAAAAATGAAGGCTACTGTCAGCAATCTTGAAAAAACCATTAATGAAGAAAAGGATAGTGAATTGATAAATATGGCCGAGGAGGAATTAAAAAAAATACGTCTAGAGCAGGCCAAGCTGACCCAGATTATTAATAGTAAACTGCAACCAAGCGATTCATTGGACAATAAAAACATAATTATCGAAATACGCGCTGGTACCGGAGGCGATGAAGCTACTTTATTTGCGGCTGAACTTTTTAGAATGTATTCGCGCTATGCCGAGCAAAAAAACTGGAGTTATCATTTGATTACAGCCAATCGGACCGGTCTCGGCGGTTTTAAAGAAGTTATATTTGAAATTAGCGGTTATCGCGTCTACAGCCATCTCAAATACGAAAGCGGCGTACATCGCGTTCAAAGGATACCGGAAACCGAGAAATCAGGCCGGGTCCACACTTCGGCCGCTACCGTCGCCATATTACCCGAAGCCGAAACCACTGATATTGAGATTAAACCCGAGGACGTGGAAATACAGACATCAACTTCAAGCGGACACGGCGGCCAAAGTGTAAATACGACTTATTCGGCCATCAGAATAACCCATAAACCATCGGGACTGGTCGTCCAATGCCAAGATGAGCGTTCGCAGATACAAAATCGGGAACGGGCTTTACAAGTACTGCGTTCCAGATTATTCGACATCGAAGAACAAAAAAAAAGAAAATCTAGATCAGCCGACAGAAAAAAACAAATTGGCAGCGGCGACCGATCTGAAAAAATCAGAACTTACAATTACCCGCAGGATCGCTTGACTGACCACCGGGTCAAAAAAAGCTGGCACAATTTGTCCAGTATTTTGGACGGCAACCTTGAGCCAATTATTACCTCATTAAAAACCTACAGCAGTGACAATTGACGAACAACTTAAACGGGCTTATAGGCTTCTAAAAAATAAAACGAGAACCAGTCACAAAGACTCTGAGTATCTTTTGGCGGAAGCCATAAATAAACCGTTGTCTTTTATTTTCGCCCATCCGAATTACCAGCTTTCTGAAAAAGACAGTCATTGTTACAGCGCTTTTATTAAAAAAAGGCAATCCCGAATGCCTTTGGCTTATATAGTCCAAAAAAAGTATTTTTTCGGTTTAAAATTTTACGTGGACAATAGCGTATTGATTCCCCGCCCGGAGACTGAAATTCTCGTGGAAAGTATTATAAAATTATGTCAAAAGGATAAAAAAATTACTCGGCTTGCCGATATTGGAACAGGTTGCGGCAACATCGCTATTTCATTGGCGTATATACTAAAAAAATGCAGAATAGACGCGACTGATATTTCAAAAGACGCCCTGCTCGTCGCATTGAAGAACGCAAAAAATTACAAAGTTTCAAACAGAGTTAAATTTTATCAAGGTTCACTGCTTGAGCCATTAATCGGCAAAAAATACCATCTGATTACCGCAAACTTACCTTATTTGGAGCCCAACGAAGTATCCAAGCCTTACCAAAATAATCAAGTTGATCTTTGGGAATCAGAAATTGAAGGATTAAAATATGAGCCAAGGGTTTCATTAGTCGGCGGTTACCGAGGGATTGAGCTTTATTCCGAGTTAATTAAACAGCTATCTAAATTTGATTCGCAACCCAAGTATATTTTTTTTGAAATTGGGTATAAACAAAAATTGTTAATAACTAAGCTTATCAAAAAGCATCTTCCGGGCTATTCCTGGAGATTTATTAAGGATTTCAGTGGTTACAACCGGATTATAGCGCTTGAAAAACGATTATATTCCAGATTCCTGATATAGCACTTCCTTATCAGCCGGTACTACAGACACCCAAGTTGTGCCCCGGTTAAGGGATATTTCAGTCTCGCTTTCGTCATAAAACAAAGTCCGGTCCAATCGTCCTGGCTTTTTCCATTTACCAACGATTTTCTCGCCATCACGAAATATGAATGCTCTGCCTTCTCCGGTTACATCAAGAGTTATTCTCCCTTTTTCGCCGTAGTCAGTTATTTCTGGTACAACAATTACGATCACGTTTTTGGCCAATAATTGATTGCCTGTTTCATCGTCAATATGAGGCTGTCCAGCCTGAAATTTTTTATAGCTATTCAGCTGGTAGTCATAACGGTAATTTGATACCCAAGTTTGGCCCGATGAAAATCTTATTTCTATATCAGCCTCCAGCCTGGGCCTTTCTTCAAGAGGCTTTTCATCTTTATATTTCCATGTTTGATATTCTGGCTGTATGGTATCGTAGCCATTATCCCTCAAGGCTAAATCAATAAGCTCGCTGCTGGTATAAACATTATGCGGCGCGTATCTGGCTTGATCTCGCCAAAAATACTGACCGTTATAAAACTGGCTAAAGTCTTTAATGCCCAATCCGTCAATAGCGGCCAACGCTTCTGGCGATCCACCAACGTGACCGTAAAAAGCGTCGTATTCCGAAACCCACTCTAAATAATAAGGCCTAGCTGACCTAATCGGACCAATCTTATCAGATTTCCCGCCCGCGAAAACAGCCATGATTCTTGTCGCGCCGCCTTCAACCAATGCTTCGTAGAAAATAGAAGCCGCCTCTAAACCGCTATGCGGCCAGGCCGGAGGAATATTGTCAATCATAATGGCTACCGGAAAGGCGTTCGTAGCATCTTCCGGCGATACTATCACGCCGTCTACCCGTCTCACCGCCAAATCACCAACTAAGTCGTTTACAACCTCATCGGTGCTGATGGTTGTAGCTTTACGAGTTTCAGTATACTCGTCAGACAGTGCCCAGACCAATGGTTTAAAATAACGGTCACTAAACAAAAAAACTAATAACCAGGCAAGCACTGTCCCGGTTATGAAAAATACCAGTAATATGTAATACCGGCTCTTATTGTGATTGTCGCTTGTTTGTATTTTATTTTTATTTTTTTGAGACATTATTTATTCAAAAATCACTGCTCTGTCAGACGGCACAAGCTCAACCCAGGTATTTCCCTTGTTAAATACTATTTCTTTTCCATTTGAATCGTAATATTTTGTCCGCTGTTCACGAGTTGGCTTTTTCCAAGTTGCTTCGGTTTCTTCACCGTCCATAAATATTTTTGCCGCGCCTTCGCCGATGGTATCGATAGCTAATCTATTTTCATTATCGGTTATTCTGGTTTTTACAAATTGAACAATTACATTTTTTACTTTTATAGTCACGCCATTGTCCATTTTGTGTGGTTCATCGGCTTGATGCCTGACAAAAACATTTTCTTTATTATCATAGACATATTTTACCTGATAACTGTAGCTTGAGAAATTTATAGTCAGGGTTTGACCAGTGCCAGAGCTCGGATCTTCTGAATTTGAGTATTTCCACATATCATAATCACCAAACTCAGGAATAGCCTTGTCTCTGGCGGCAAAAGCTAATAGAGCCGATGACGTATACAGGTTATGCGGCGCAGAACGTTCGGTCGATCTCCAAAAATACTGGCTGTTATAAAATTGATTTAAATCCCTGATATCATATTGTGGTATTAACTGAAACGATTCCGGACTGCCGCCAATATGCGCGTAAAGCGCGTCTAATTCCTTAACCCAGTCTAAATAATAAGTCCTGGCTGATCTGACCGGTCCGATCCTTTCTATTTCATCACCCGAAGCATAGATAGCCATAAATCGAGTTATCCCGCCCTCAACCAATGCTTCATAAACCAGATTTGCGCGATCCAAACCAGCTTGCGGCCTTGAAGATACCATGTTTTCAACCATGACCGCGACGGGAAAATAATTGTCTCGGCCGCTCGGCACCAATACGCCGTCTATAGACCTGACATAACTTGGTTCGTCCGATGAAGAATTTTTATCATTGGCCGCTATTCCGCTGTCTGAAACAATTTCTTCACCGTTAAAAACAATGGCTCCAACAACTATAACCGCCGCTGCCAAGACAACAACGGCTAAAATAATTTGAACCTTTTTATTCTTTTTTATCTGCCATAATATGTTTTTCATAGAATCGGAAATTCCCATAAATTTATATTATTCTTCTTTTTTTTCTTTTTCCGTTTCAGGCGTCACTACTTCTTCTTCCGCTTCCGCTTCCGCTTTCTTTTCTTTTACCACTTCGACGTCTTCTACTTTTTCTTCTACTTCTTCATTCAGTTTTTCCAGCTCTTCATCTGATCTGGGCGGCGAAACCAGGGCTACTGGTTCATCCGGATTTTCTTTTACCTCGATGCCCGACGGTATATTTAAATCTTTCACGTGAATAATATCCTCAAAAGTTTTTAAACCGCTGATATCCACTTTAATTTCATGAACCAGATATTGCGGTAAACACTCAACCGTAATCTTATCAAGGCTTCTGACCAGAACGCCGTTGAGCTCCTTGATTGCCGGCGATTCGCCCCAAAAAGACAATGATATCTCAGTGGTGATTTTTTTAGTTAAATCAACCTGATAAAGATCTGCGTGTTCCAATTCATCATTAAGTGGATTTCTCTCCACCGACTGTATGATAACCTTTACCGGAGCCAATTTATCAACGGACAAATCAACCAGGCTCGATTCTCCCGCTTGTTCATATATTTTCTCAAACTGCTTGCAGTCTAGCTGTATTGGCTGAGTTTTTGTATTAATACCGTATAAAACCGCGGGTAGGATTCCGCTGTTTCTGAGGGTTTTTACCTTTTTTCCTAAAACCGTTCTCTTTTTTGCTAAGAGGTTCAATTCTGACATTGTTGATAATTAAATAGTAGACCTGATATATTTAAGCAGATTTTGGGTGTTATGCAAGCTTTCATATATATCCAATATGTCATTGGCACTTATTCGAAAGCCTTTTTTAAATCTTATCGCATCATCATCAGTTAAATCCGTCAGCAAACCAATCGAGCTTATCCCCAGGCCGCTGGCCAGAACCAAAGCGACTATAGACGAGCCGCATTTTTTACACTGAATATGAAGCAAATGGGCGTCTTCTTTTTCATCAAGTATTTTGGCTGATAAAGGATTATAGGGAGTATTACAAACCGGGCAGTAAGATACCACCCTGATGCTTTCGTTTGAGAATATTGGTTGTTTGCTCTCTGATTTCATGTTGATTGTCTGTTTTAGCAAGCTTATTATATCAGATTTTTATAAAATGTCAAATATTATTTTCTGTGGATTATCAGACTCTGCGTCAAACCAATCATAACCAAGCTCGATAATAATGAACTTCCTCCGGCACTTACGAATGGCAGTGGTATGCCAATAACCGGTGCTAATCCCAGATTCATTCCAATATTAATCATTAACTGGAAAAATATTACAATTATAATACCGCTTGTTAAAAACACGGAAAAATCGTCTTTTGCCTGTCGAGCCACTCTGATCAGTCTAAAAAACAAAACGCCAAACAGCACGATTAACAAACTAGCGCCAATAAACCCTAATTCTTCGGCAATAACCGCAAAAATAAAATCTGTTTGATGTTCCGGCAAAAATTTCAATTGACTTTGCGAACCTAATCCCAATCCTCTTCCCCAGATTTGGCCAGAACCCACGGCCACTATTGATTGCGTTATATTATAACCCGTTTCCAGCGGGTCATGCGATGGATTGAGAAAATTTGTTATCCTTTCTTTTTGATAATCTTTCAATGCGAAAGCCCAGCCTAGGCTGACAACAATGATTATGATCAGCAGTATTGTCAGGATATAGCTGCGTTTTATATTTAACAAAAAAAGCGAGCCAAACCAAACTACGAAATAAACTAAGGCCGATCCAACGTCCGGTTGCATAAATACAAAACCGATATAGATCACGGTCAAAACCGCGCTAATTAGTATATGTCTTACTCGATGCAATTCATTGCCGATATGAGAATAATATTTAGCCAAAACCAATAATAAAAATATTTTGACTATTTCCACCGGCTGAAATCCATAATTACCAACGAATATCCAACCAGTAGTGCCTCTTATTTCAGTACCGATGATTAACACGGCCGACAATAATATAATCCCGCCTAAATATAATATATTGGCGTATGCCCGATAAAATCTAAAATCAATAAAACTCAAAATCAGCATAATAGCTAGGCCAATGACAGCAAAAATAACTTGTTTATAAAATACGTCCGAGTTTTGTTCGGCCGAATAAAAGGAGGTGCTGTAAATAGCCAGCAGTCCGAGGCTGATTATTAAAACCACGGTACAAAAGATTATCCAGTCTGTTCTTTTTAAGTAATATAAATATCGGTCGAACATTACTCCGCTCTAGGTTTAATAACTAGTTAGCCAATATATTGCTATTATTCAAATTATCTGTAAAAGCATACAGTTCCACTTCGGCTGTTTCAGAAAATGATTTTATAAATCTTATGTCAATCTGTCTAGTCTCGTTTAACCGCAGATCCGGCGTGGTCGTGCTGTTTATGGCGATCGGCAGACCGCCTTCTCTGACCACGGCAATAACGGAAACATTACGGTAACCGGAAAGACTTCGGTTAGTGATATCGGCCGTAATCCTTGTTTTGGTGATTTGATTAGTTAAGGCCTCAATTTTTGTATTGCTGAACGCGAAATCCGGTAGCTGATAATTTTGAGCCTCTTTTACCAGCTGCCAGTCAATATCTTCAAATACAATATGCACTTTTTCTGTCGCCGCGTCTATATCAGTGCTCGACAGATTTTGTTCAAATAAAAGACTTTTTTCGCCGGGTAGCAGATAAACGTTTTTTTTGGCAGTAATATTACCGGCAAATCTAAGAGTATAACTGGCGCTGGACACGTACCATTGTTCATTCGGATTTTCTATCCAGGTTAATACATCAAATATGCCGGGACTAACAATTATGGCCTCGGACTCTTTTATTAAAATATTATCGGGTTTAATAAGCTGGTGGACGGATTTCCAGTCCACGCTCCCAGTTATCGTTTTGGACGGCCAAGAATCATATTTGTTCAGATTAGCCAGGTAATTGATTAAAAAAACAATTGTATAAACATAGAGAACCACGTTTATTCCCAATAACACAAAAACGATTATTTTTCTCAATAGTTTTTTGTGGCTAAACCACCAGTAGCTAAAAGATAATTGCCGATCGCTAAATTGTTTAGTTTCTTCTATTTTATTAACCATAACTGTTGTTATTCTATCAAACATCACATTTTTCAACAACTGGCCTTTGTGTTATAATATCAACTGGCTGTTAAATGCGATTTAATTTTTTTGGCAATCTGGTCTATTATTAATATAAATATTATGTTTGAAACATCAAATGATCTACTGAATATCGTTATTGCGGCGGCAGTAGCGGTTTTCACAGTTTTTATCTGTTGGATAATGTATTACTTTATCTCAATTTTAAGGACGGTAAAAAAATCAGTTAATGAAATCAAAACTAAAATCGAAGCGCTTGATGTCATACTTAATTCGCTAAAAGAAAAAATATCCCATTCAAGCAATTATCTTGGTTTGCTTGTCAAAAGTGTGATCTCGCTGCTGGAATTTTTTCGGGAGCGCAAAGATAAAAAATCAAACCCGGTTAAGAAAAAATAATCGATACCATTAATGGACTTTGTCCATCTACACGTACACAGTCATTACAGTTTGCTTGACGGTCTGCCAAAGATTGATGAACTGATTGCTAAAGTTAAGTCGGAGGGTATGTCGGCGGTGGCTTTAACTGACCATGGCGTTATGCATGGAGCGGTTGAGTTTTATCAGAAAGCTAAAGCCCGTGGCATAAAGCCGATTATCGGCATTGAAGCATACGTAGCCCGACAGAGCAGACTGCAAAAAAGGCCAAAATTAGACGAACGGCCCTACCATCTTGTATTACTGGCAAAGGATGAAACTGGTTATAAAAATTTAATCAAATTAACTACTCGGGCACACCTGGAGGGTTTTTACAGAAAACCCAGAATTGATTTTGAATTATTAAGTAAATATCACCACGGGCTGATTGCTTTAACCGCCTGTCTCCAGGGAGAATTGGCCAATCACATTATTAATAAAAATCTCAATAAGGCCGAGGAGATGATATTGAAATATCAAGAGCTTTTTGGCCGAGATAACTTTTACCTTGAAGTTCAACATCATCCAAACTTGAGGCATCAGTCAGAAGTAAATGAAAGGATTTTTCATTTCAGCAAAAAATTAGGAGTGCCAACGGTGGCAACAAATGACGTTCACTATCTTGAACCTAGTGATTCCCTGGCGCAGGATATATTACTATGCATACAAACCAAAAAAAAATTATCTGACACTGATCGCATGTCCTACAGCGATACTGACGTCTCCTTTAGAACCGCCACGCAAATGTCAGAGGCTTTTTCTACCCACCACGAAGCTATATCAAACAGTGTAAAAATAGCCGAGCGATGCAATTTTGAATTAGCGCTCGGCAAAATATCACTGCCTCATTTTCCGGTGCCAGAAAATAAAACCGCTGATCAGTATCTTCGCGAATTGTGCCTCAATGGCTTAAATAAAAGATATAAAACATCCGCCGAAAAAATAAGCAATGAGATCACCGAAAGAATGGATTTTGAACTTTCGGTAATAATAAAAACAGGCTTTGCGCCGTATTTTCTTATCGTTCAGGATTTTATAAACTGGGCGAAAGAAAATGTGATTGTAGTCGGCCCGGGTCGCGGTTCGGCGGCCGGATCCATTGTTTCGTATCTCACCAATATTACCAATATTGATCCTTTAAAATACGAGCTGCTCTTCGAAAGATTTCTCAATCCAGAAAGAATATCTATGCCGGATATTGACGTTGATTTCGCCGACGACCGCCGCGATGAAGTAATACGCTATGTCGAGAATAAATACGGCAAAGATCATGTCGCTCAGATTATTACTTTTGGTACTATGGCGGCCAGGGCCGCGGTCAGGGATGTCGGCCGCGTTCTGGGGCTAAGTTATTCTTATTGCGATCGAGTCGCAAAGCTTATCCCCATGTTTACAACGCTTACTGACGCCATCAGCACGGTTTCTGAACTAAAAGAAATCTATGACAACGACGAGGACGGCAAGAATCTTTTAGAAAACGCTAAAAAGTTAGAGGGGGTGGCCCGTCACGCTTCTACCCATGCTTGCGGCGTGGTTATCACGGACAAACCGTTAGAAAATTACGTGCCGGTGCAATACGCCAGTCAGGATGATAAAACTATTGTTACGCAATATTCATTGCACGCGATTGAAGATCTAGGTTTGTTGAAAATGGATTTTTTAGGCTTAAAAAACCTGACTATCTTGCAGAATGCTATCAAAATAATCGAAAAAACCAGAAATATTTTTATTAAACTTGACGACCTGCGATTAAATGACAAAAAAACTTTTCAACTTCTTCAAAAAAGCATGACTACCGGGGTCTTCCAACTGGAAAGCTCGGGCATGAAAAGATATCTTAAGCAACTGCAGCCAACTGATCTTGAGGATATTATAGCAATGGTTTCTCTCTATCGTCCGGGGCCGATGGAACTGATACCCGATTTCATTGCTGGTAAACACGGCCGCAAAAAGACCGAGTATTTGCATCCAAAGTTAAAGCCGATTCTCGAAAAAACATATGGCGTAGCTGTTTATCAAGAACAAATCATGCAAATTGCGCAGTCGCTGGCCGGCTTCACGCTGGCCGAAGCTGATGTCTTGAGAAAAGCGGTTGGCAAAAAGATTGCCAAGCTTTTAAATGAACAGAAGCAAAAATTCATAGAGGGTTGCGTGAAAAATAAAGTACCTCGAACATCCGCTGAAAACGTTTTTAAATTTATTGAACCATTTGCCCGTTATGGTTTCAATCGTTCACATGGCGCTTGTTACGCCTTGATTGCTTATCAAACCGCTTATTTTAAAGCAAACTACCCTGAAGAATTTATGGCATCTCTTTTGACATCAGACCAGGAAAACACCGATCGTATCGCGATTGAAGTTGAAGAATGCGAAAGAATGGGGATTCAGGTTCTGCCGCCCGATATCAATGAAAGCTACGCCACTTTCACGGTGGTACCAAAACATAAGAGCAAAAAACCGACGATCCGTTTCGGCCTCAGAGCCATAAAAAATGTCGGCTCAAATATCGTACAAACCATAATTCATGAACGCAAAATTAACGGTCCTTACAAAAGCCTTGAGGATTTTTTAAGCCGCGTACACACGAAAGATTTAAACAAAAAATCGCTTGAAAGCCTGATTAAATCAGGCTCACTTAATGGCTTTGGCGAACGCAACCAGCTACTATCAAATCTGGACCACTTGCTAAGCTTTGCAAAATCAGCTGAAAAAGAAAGTTCAAACGGACAAATAAACTTTTTCCGTTTCGCCCCGATCCAAAACAGCCCAAAATTAAAATTACACGCGGCTGATCCGGCCACCAAGCAACAGCGCCTGGCCTGGGAAAAGGAATTACTTGGATTGTATATTACGGAACATCCTTTTACTGATTTTAAAAAAATAATCAGCGACCTAACCACGCACCTAAAAGACATTGAACACATACCGCTTAAGAACAGAATTGTTGTTTCAGGCATAATTACACAGATTAAAAAAATCCTGACAAAAAATAACGACCCCATGCTTTTTGTCAGATTGGAGGATACGACCAGTTCAACGGAAATGATAGTTTTTCCTTCAATTCTTGAACAAAAACCAGAACCCTGGCAGGAGGAAAAAATAGTCGCCATTTACGGACGCCCCTCTGAAAAGGATGATGAAAGAAAACTGATAGTTGAAGACGTTGTTGAACTGACCAAAGAAAATGCTCGTGAAAAAATAAAAATTTTATCTAAAACAACGCCAAATCGTCCTCAAACCGGTTCGGCTGAGAAAAACCTATATATTAACGTCCCGGCTAGAGCTCAACGCGACATTTATGATAAACTAAAATCAATATTGAATAAATACCCCGGAGACAAGCCTGTTTTTCTGCTGGTAAACACTGGCTCTGATCGTCGCGTTATACGCACCTCGCTAACGGTGAATCCAAGCACTGATTTAAAAACGGAAATTAATAAGCTGATAGGGGAAAATAACATAAGGATTAATTAGATGCCGTCAAAAAACAATCTCCGACGAATAAGAATTCACAGTTTTTACAAAAAAATAATAATTGGCTTTGGCCTTGTGGCAACCATAATAATAGTTTTTATTATTTATTTTTCATTCTCAAACACAATAATATATATCACACCGGTTAACGAAGAATATTCGGCCAGCACTTTTGTCGATATTATAGATACAAATAAAGCCGATGGAGCTAATACCGGCTTAATCACGGGAATCATATTGGAGAAAAGCGAGGTGGTTTCTAACACCTATACAAACGTTACTTCAGAAACGGAAGTGCCGGCCAAAGCCACAGGCAAGGTTACAATATACAATAAATACAGCAGCACTCAGCCGCTAATAGCCAGCACCAGATTACTCTCAAGCAGCGGCATTCTGTTCAGAACAAATGACCGGGTTGATGTGCCGCCCGGCGGACAGGTTGAGGTTGCGGTCACCGCGGACGAGCCTGGCAAGCAAGGAGAAATTGCGCCCACGAGATTCACCATACCAGGTCTTTGGCCCGGATTGCAAGATAAGATATATGCCGAAAGCCATGAACAAATGACTGGCGGCACGTCTGTTAAAACGGTCGCTACTCTTAATAATATCAACGAATCAAAAAATATAAACTTCGAAACCGCCTATAATCAAATTCTTGACCATCTGGAAACAGAATTAAAATCAATTAACGCTGATTTTGAAATTAAAGCTACGAAAAAGGAATTAATCGCTGAGGAAGCGTCAGTTGAACCAGACGCTGTGACAAATTCGTTTAACGTAACCACCGAAATGCACGTTGCGGCTATCAGCTACGACGAAAATGAACTGAAAGCCAAAGCAATGGTACAAATCAGAGAATCTATGCCCGAACATTATCAAATGACTCTCTCTGAAATTGAACCTTTTATCTATACAATAGATCAAATCAACACCGATACCGGCGCCGCCAGGATAAAAATCACCATTAATGGAATAAAATCAGTGACTATCTCGCATCCGATATTCAACCGCCAGCATTTGCTTAACAAAGACCGCAACGACATACAAAGATATTTTGCTCAATATTCATTTGTCAGCAAGGCTGAAGTCAATTTCTCGCCTTTCTGGGTATTTAAAACCCCGTCGCTCGTAGATCATATCGAAATAAGATTCCGCTGAAATATTTGACTTTTTTTCAAAATTTATCTAACCTTTATATAACCTTAATCGATTGACCGGCCTACCAAGCCGATTCCCTGTTCGGAGCTTTAATTAGCCTAAACTTAAGGATCAAACAAGCGCCATATTCTTGGCAAAAAAGGATATGGAATTTGGGTGGAACCGCCTATGAGTTAATAGGTCCCAAGCAAAATATTTGATTGGGATTTTTATAAAATTATATGCATCAACAACAGCTTGAAAAAATTAGGCACTCGCTTTCCCACTTAATGGCAATGGCGGTATTAGAAATGTATCCAGATGCAAAACTGGGCATTGGCCCGACTAGTGATAATGGATTTTATTACGATTTTGCCGCTGACAATAAAATAACTGCTAGCGACTTGCCAAAATTGCAGAAAAAGATGATTCAGTTGATTAAAGAGAATATTTCATTCAATAAATTCACTTATCAAAATGGCGAGGCGCTTAAAATAGTAGAAAACCAGCCGTTTAAAAAAGAACTGGTAAATGAGCTGATCAAAGAGGGCAAATTGATCACCTTTTACCGTTCAGCAAATTTTATCGACCTATGCAGCGGCCCACATGTAGCCAATACCAAAGAAATCGATCCTGATTCATTTAAATTAATCTCGGTGGCTGGAGCCTATTGGCGCGGCGACGAAAAAAAACCGCAACTTCAGAGAATATACGGAGTGGCTTTGGCTGGCAAATCAGAACTTAACGAATATCTGGAACGTTTGGCCGAAGCCGAAAAAAGAGACCATCGCAAGATTGGACAGCTTTTGGACCTCTTTACCTTTTCCGAACTGGTCGGCTCTGGCCTTCCCCTATATACGCCAAAAGGCACAGTTTTGATAAGAGAAATCAGTAAATTACTGGATCAGCTGAAAACTGATAAGGATTATCAATTCGTCGACATCCCGCATCTAGCCAAAGAAGAACTATATAAAAAATCCGGACATTTAGCCAAATTTAAAGACGGCATTTTCCGGGTTAAAAGCGGCTCAGAATCATTTATCCTAAAACCCATGAATTGCCCTCACCACGTGCAAATTTTCGCCTCTCAGCCTAGGAGCTATCGTGACTTGCCCCACCGTTATGCCGAAATAACCAAGCAGTATCGGGACGAGCAAAGCGGCGAATTACACGGTTTATCCAGAGTTCGATCGATCACCATAGACGATACTCATATTTTTTGCCGTCCTGACCAGGTATTAGAAGAGGCAAAAAATGCCTATGACATAATTATGTCATTCAGCCAGGCATTTGATCTTAGTTTAAGGGCGACTTTATCAATCAGGGATCCTAAAAACAAAAATTCGTATCTAGGCGATGACCTGGTCTGGAATAAATCTGAAAAAATATTATCTCAAGTTTTAAAAAACAAAAAACAGGCATATACCGTGGCTGAAGGCGAAGCGGCCTTTTACGGGCCAAAAATTGATTTTATAGCCAAAGACTCTATTGGCCGGGAATGGCAGCTCTCAACCATTCAAATGGATTTCAATCTGCCGGCGCGCTTCGATCTTAATTATACCGACGATCGTGGTAATAAAATCAGACCAGCAATGATCCATATTGCCGTAGCTGGGTCAATGGAACGATTTTTATCGGTGATAATCGAACACTATGCCGGAGCTTTCCCGCTCTGGCTGTCACCCGAACAAATACGAATTATCCCCGTTGGTTCGGCCCACGTAGATTTTTGTCAGAAACTTGTCAATGAATTCAAACAGCTGGGCTTAAGGGCCGCCGCCGATAGTTTAAATGAAACAGTCGGCAACAAAATCCGCAAAGCAATCAACATTAAAATCCCCTACCTTCTTGTCATCGGCGACAAAGAGATTAAATCCAATAAACTGCATGTCAGAATACGCGGTTCTGATAAAATTGTTGCTATTGCCAAAAAAGCTTTTATTTCTAAAATTACTGAAGAAATAGCGGCCCGATCACCCTTTCTGCTCGATACTCGATAAGATTATTATTTGACAAATAGCAAAGCCTTGCTAGATTTTATATACGTACTTTATTTAGCTTACTCTTGCCGTCAAAGGAAGGGGGGTGACAAACATGTCTGAGGCGAAATCAAGGGTTTACTACTTCACGCTTCTGCGTCGGCAACTCGATCAGCTCGGAATCAATGTCCAATTGTTCTATCAAAATGGCACAGTCGAGCCCGGTACTCAGTCTATTATTTACTACCTGCTTAACAGCCCAACATTCGAACAACCTGAACTACTTTCATCACTGGGCTATCCACAACCAGCAATCAGAGAAGCTGAAAGGGTAGCGATGGCGGAAGTCCAGAGATCAGTCACGCGTATCAAAAAAATGTATTTTGAGGTGGCTAGCGCGCTAGAAGAATCAGACCAGGAGGGTTTGGCTCATGAGACTTCCAAGGAAAAGGCGGTCTAGGCAAGACAGACCAGACAAGGGTAAGCTGACCCCTCGGTCTGAATTAATCAACCGAGGGGTATTTATTTTGCGCAAACTATGAATTACTTCATACAGACATTCGGATGCCAGATGAATTACTCCGATAGTGAACGAATAGAAACAATTTTCAAGCATTTTAATTTTAAAAAAACTGATGATGAAAAATCGGCCGATGTTATTATCGTTATTGCTTGCGCGGTCAGACAGTCGGCGGTCGACCGTTTATACGGTCGGGCAGTCAACTGGCAACGTCTAAAAAAACGTAAAAAGATAACAACTATTTTATCAGGCTGCGTATTAGAGAGCGATAAAATTAAATTGTCAAAAAAATTTGATTACATTATCACAACAAAAAATATAAAAAAGCTACCTCAAATTATCCATGACCAGTTGGTGCAAAAAACAAGTAATCAATTAGCAATAAATGATTTTTTCGACGTTAAGCCGTCATATAATTCAAAATTTCAGGCGTATGTTCCGATTTCAACCGGCTGTAACAAAAAATGCAGCTACTGCGCCGTACCTTATACCCGCGGTCCAGAAATATCCCGTCCGCCGCTAGAAATAATAAGCGAGGTTAAATCATTAATTCAATCCGGCCGCAAAGAAATTACCTTGTTGGGCCAGAACGTAAATTCATACGGCTGGGATTTTCAGGGCGTGGCGATTAATCTGCCGACTGGAAAAGTGTATCGTTTTAAACAATCTACCGGCGGCGATATAAAAATTTTAAAGCGCCACGTCCAGTCGCCAATGAATTTTCCTCAACTGTTAAGGTCAATATCAGCCCTGACTGGAGATTTTTGGATTAGATTCGTTTCCAGCCATCCTTATGATCTGAGCCAAGATTTGATCAATGTTGTCGCTTCTAGCCCAAACCTTACGCCTTATTTTCATTTAGCCGTTCAATCAGGCAGCAATAAAATATTAAAGAAGATGAATCGTCAATATAAGTCTTCGGATTATAAACAATTAATAAAAAATATCAGGCAGTCTATTCCTCAAGCCACTATCTCAACCGATATTATTGTCGGCTTCTGCGATGAAACCGAGCATGATTTTCGTCAAACTTGCGACTTAGTTAAAGAAATAAAATTTGATATGGCTTATATTGCGCAATATTCACCCAGACCAGGCACGCCAGCCGCGTTGTTTAAAGACACGGTCAAAAAGAAAAACAAAAAAAACAGAGAGAAAATAATTAATAACTTGATAGAAAAATACGCTTTATTAAATAACCAGCGGCTAATCGGCAGCCGGCAAAGAGTACTGATTGAAAAAAATAAGTCAGGCTATGCTTACGGCAAGACCTATGGTTTTAAAAACATCCGCCTAAAAACCAACAAAAAACTGGTTGGGAAATTTGTTAATGCAATTGTAACATCAGTTAGCCACTGGCATTTATCCGGGAGACTGATCAATGACTGAAAATCATAAAATAATAGCCATTGTCGGACCAACCGCCTCCGGTAAAACGAGACTTTCAGTAAAACTGGCTAAGAAATACAACGGCGAAATAATCTCGGCTGATTCCAGACAGATTTACGCTGAAATGAACATCGGCACAGCCAAACCCAACAAAATAGAAATGTCTTCAGTAAAACACCACCTGATTGGGCACGTAAAACCTAACGCTGATTACAACGTGGCTGATTATCAAAAAGCGGCCAATCGCCTGATCTCTAAAATCGTTACAAGAAATAAGGTACCTTTCTTGGTCGGCGGTACCGGCCTTTACGTTTCATCGGTTATTCATGGTTATAATCTGCCGGCGGCCAAACCCGATCCGAAATTACGTTCGCAGCTGGAAAAGAAATCAGCTGGCCAGCTTTTCTTAATGCTCAATAAATTGGCGCCACGGACATGTAAATTAATTGATAAAAAAAATAAACGGCATCTGATCCGTTCAATCGAAATAGCCCGCGCTACTGGTCAAGAACCAGCGAATTTAAAAACCACGTCAATGCCTTATGATGTCCTGCAAATCGGCATTGATATGCCGAGAGATGTTTTATTTCAAATGATTAACAAACGCGTCGATATGATGATCAACGACGGATTAATAAACGAGGTAAAATTCTTAGTAAATAAATACGGTCCGCACATAAGGTCACTATCGGGCATCGGTTACTCCCAAGTAATTTTGTATTTGAATAATAAAATTAACAAAGAGCGAGCGATTGAATTAATTAAACGGGATACCCGACATTACGCCAAGCGTCAATTGACTTGGTTTCGTCGCGATAAAACAATCAATTGGGTTAAAAACTTCCGCCAAGCTGAAGCATTAATTAAAAAATTTTATTAAAAAAACGGGAGAGGTCGCATGACTTCTCCCTTGGTTGAAAGATCAATTATTTGATCACTTCCCGGCGATGGAAGTGTTTTTCGCAGTAGTGGCAGACTAGTCTGGTATGGCCGCCGTCCTCGATGACAACACCGAAACGCGGGTAGAGGGCAGCTTCGATATCGCGATTGGTTACGCAATCAGTGTTCGGACAGCGCCCAATCATGATTTCGCTGACCTTAGTCACTTTCTGCTTTCTGATTACTCCGTCATTAATCTCATTGAAAGTCACACTCGGCGACAATACCGAAATCGTTGCTTTTTCCCGGTCTGTCAGGAAGACTTTTTCGAGAAGAATGGTGTCCTTGCCACCGGCCAAGCTAGTTTCCTGCAAACCGTCCACCAGCTGCCAAGCGCCGTTCTTCCGCCGGCCGTGGTTGGCCTTGACGAGAAACCAGATCAGCTCGCCCGTACCGACCTTGATGTGATCGATGACCGTACCGCAGCTAATCGGCAAGAATCGCTTACCCAGAGCCTCTTTACGATTCCGTACATCAACGGCTGACCGTTCGCTGATAGTTTCGATCTCCGGCTTCGGCGGCTCTTGAAAACCACGCGTACTGATGAAAGCCAGCGACCACTCGATCAAAGCCATGCGCATCGGTATCCCCATTTTAGCTTGGAAATCCATGATTACTTGCGGATAGCGCCAAAGAGACGGATCAATGTCCCTGTCGGCAGCGTTGATCGGCTGGGGATGCATGATCAATGCTTCAGGTCCGATCATTTCAAGCTCCTCAGCCTTGATCGAATACAGACCACGGACGCGCTCATATTCAACCCGGTTGCCGCTAAAACGCTCTTCTTGCACGCGCGTAACATAGACTATATCGCAACCGCGCAATGCTTCAATGCTGTCAGATACCTTCACCTCCGTTCCCTCTATGTACCACTGTGGAAGTTTGACCGAGGGCGATGATACTAGAACAATCTCTATGCCGTCGAACAGCCTAAGGATGGTAACCAGTGAATGAACAGTTCGGCTGTACCTAAGATCACCGACAAAACCAATCCTCAAATCGCTCAGCCGTCTTAGTTTCTGCTGGATCGTCAAGAGGTCAAGCAAAGCCTGCGTTGGATGTTCATTGGAGCCGTCACCGCAATTATGGACTGCCGTAGGATAATCGTACCCCTCCAGCTCAAACATCTCAGCCAGCCACCTGGCACCGCCTTCAATCTTGGTCCGGATCGGCAGGATGGCCGTATTCTGGCCGCTAAGCATCCGGCCGGTAGCGCCCAACGTCTCGCCTTTGACCAACGAAGTCAGATCAGCGCCGGCAATTCCCTCCACCGGACAGCCAACCAGCCTGGCCGCTTCTCGATACGAACCGCTGGTTCTCGTGCTTGGTTCGGCAATGAAAACCGTTGCTTTGGAGCCGATCGCCTGCTTTGGCACACCTCTCCTATAGACATCAATGTTGCTGGCTGCACGCTCCAAGACTTCCACTACCCAATCAGCCGTGAAATCGCGAGCGCTGATGATGTGTTTCATCAAAAACCCCTCCTTGTTCTGAATGTTTGTTTGTCAATGAACCGGCATCCATCCGGTGCTTAAAAAAACACCCCGTTGCCGGGGGTACTACTCAGGCTTTTTTGCCTCCTTCTTTTTGCATTGATTGCTGTTTTCCATATCTGCGAAGAAATTTACATCATAGCATATAAATAGTCAACGTTTAGTTATCCACAAAGTTTATTACCTTTACTTACCTTTTTACGGCTCTGGTATAGTTATGCGGCCCTCGCTGTCACGTTTCAGCCTCTTGCTTCTCAGCTTATCATTAGCTTTCTTCAATTTTTCCTTATCAGTTTTTTCTCCATCGGCGCTAAAACTTTCTGAAAAATGCCCATCAAGGTATTTTTCAATATCTGGGTTTCTTTCGCTCATAAGATTATATTAAGGTTTATAATAAGTTTCCAGTACGGGATGATCTATTGTATTTATTGGAACAGCCTCGATTGTCTCCAAACTATTCTTTAAATCATCTTTGGTGCCATATTTATCAAACTCACTTAAATTTACTGCCAGCTGGCTGGCGACTAAAATATATGCGTTATTTTGTATAAAATCAACATGTTCAAATACTGCCCGCAGGGTGCCGATCAGGCTTTTCAAATATCTCGGATCTTCTGACTGATAACCCCAAAGAGCGATGCTGCCGTCATAGGCAAGTCGTTGCCTCGCGTACTCAAAATATTCATAGGTATAAAGGGGCGACGAATGCGCAATAGTAGGATTTTCTATATCAATAATAATTACATCGTATGTCTTTTTTCCCTCTTTTAATATTTTAGCGCCGTCTTCAATAATAATATCAACGCGTTCATCGGCCAAAGAATTATTATTGAATTCTGAAAAATATCTTTCAGCCGCGGCCGGAATGACTCTGTTAATTTCTGCAACGTCCACTGATTCCGTCTCGTACTCTAATATTTTTTGGAGAGTGAAACCGCAACCCAGACCGATATGAAGAACTTTGGCATCATTTTTGATATGACTCATCGCCGCTTCAGCAATCAGCATCTCTGAAGAATTGCTGGCAGACTGACATTGATCCCGATTGTTAATGCTCAAAACTCTGTTAATCTTACCATCCAACAGCTCTTCCCTGACTGTTATCAGGCCATAGGGCGAACTGCTTTGATATAATATGTCTTTTTTGTTAAACCACACGGTTACATTTTTATCATAAGCATCATCTCTGGCAAGCGTAAAATTTTTACTACGCGGCGCTATGATGAATAAACAGCAGACAAAAATAACAAATAATAAAAGCCAAACTAGCATAGTTTTCATTTGTCTTTTAATAAGTAGCGCAGTGCCCAGAAAATTAATAATTGAGGCGATTAACAAAGTGATTGTTATGCCGTAGTTGGGTATAAGCCAAAAACCGGCAACCGCCGCGCCAGCGACCGCGCCAATTATATCGGCGGTATAGAGCAGCCCGATTTTTTTAGAAATGTTTTTTGAAGACAAGCTTTCTATAATTACGGCGGCTAAAGGAAAAATTGAACCGATTAAAAAAGTCGGAATCAATAAAAAGCTAATTGACACTAGGGCTAAGCTCCATATTTGAATATCAATTATATTGTTCAGCCAGTTTAATATATCTGTCAAATAGCCGTATTGTGTCAGTAACAGGCCCGCATATAAAGCAATTGCGATCTGAATAACTATCAAAGCCGAAACACCAAAACCGTATTTCTTATTGACGGCTGACATCACCCCGGCTCCCAACCCGAGACCACCCAAAAATACTATCAGCACCGTGGTAATCGAATATAACGATCCATTGGTGTTTAGTTCAAGTATTCGCGCGGCTAAAACTTCATAAATTAATGAAGTCGCGCCAGTGAATGTAACAGCGATAATAATCGCCCACCAGGGGCTGTAATGGGCTTTGTTTTCGGTTATTCCGCCTTCAGAAATAATATCCAATTATTTGAGTTTATGCACTAAAATATGGTTTATTATTTCCGGATTGCCCCGACCGCAAGTTTCCTTCATCACCTGACCGATCAAATACTGCAGAACCTGAAGCTTGCCTTTTTTGTAATCGGCCACGGGTTTTGGATTGTCATTAATTACTTTTTCAACTATTAATTCTAAATCCTCTTCTGTGCCAAGCTGCCAAAGATTTTTTTCCTCAATTATATCCGATGGATCGCGGCCGGTCTTGAACATGACACTCATTATTTCTTGCGCATTGCGTGAATTAATCCGCTCTTCATAAATAAGCTTTATAAATTCTGCAAAGTTCTCTTGGCTGATTTTTAAATCCCTGGCCGATTTATTGGAATCATACAAAAGCTTGACTAATTTGTTTATAATCCAGCTTGAGGCTAAACGCGTTAATTTATCTTTTTCCAGATTAAATTCCTTGCCCCTTTCTCTTGGCTTTTCAGCAATAAACCAGGCTCTTAATTCTGAGATTACTCCCTCGACATAATTACCTAATATCGGGTTTTCAACCAGAAAATCAATTTCTCTCATTGAAAGAGAATAGTCTTCCAGGTATCTGATTTTTCTTTGTTCGGGTAACTCACATAATTCCGATTTCAATCTGTCAACAAGTTCTTTGGTTATCGCCAGCGGCGGTATGTCAGGCTCTGGAAAATACCTGTAATCAGCCTCGGCTTCCTTGACTCTCTGCTCTACAGTCTCGCCTTTTTGCTCATTCCAGCCGCGTGTTGTCTGAATATTTGGTATTTGATTCTTGAGCCATAAATCAGTTTGCCTTTCAATCTCGTAAGATAAAGCATTTTCTACCGCTTTAAACGAATTCATGTTTTTTATTTCTGTTTTTGTGTATAATTTAGTGTCACCAATCGGCCGAAGCGATATGTTGGCATCGCAACGTAAGTGACCTTTTTCCATGTCGGCGTCAGATATTTTTAAATACCTCATCAGCAGACGCAAAGACTGCAAAAATATTTTTGCCTCATGCGGCTGCCGGAAATCCGGTTCAGTCACGATTTCCAGCAAAGGCGTGCCGGAACGGTTAAAGTCAACCAAGCTGTATTTTTGCCCAGCTGGATGCGTCAGCTTAGCAGAATCTTCTTCCAAATGAACGCGGACGATACCAACCTTTATACTTTTTTCTCCTGCCTTAATTATATAAAAACCATTTTGGGCCAACGGCAGATCGTATTGAGATATTTGATACCCTTTGGGCAGATCCGGATAAAAATAGTTTTTACGGTCAAATTTTGATTTTGAAAGTATTTGGCAGTTCATGGCCAAGGCGGCTTTGATTCCCCAGCGCAGAGCTGTACTGTTCAGCACCGGCAAAGTGCCTGGCTGTCCAGTGCAAACGGGGCAAATATATTTATTCGGTTCAACGTCATCGGCATTATTGTTGCAACTACAAAACATCTTGCTCTTAGTTTTTAACTGAACGTGTATTTCAAGTCCGATTATTGTTTCTAATTCCATATTAACGCTCCTTTTGCCAAATATCTTTTGACCGCAAAAACCGAGACACAATCTCCAATACTTCCTGATGTACCCGTTCCACTGTCTGGTTCGCGTTGACTATCTGCCAATTATATATTTCAGCTAATTTTTGATGCCACTTCCGGCAACGCGCCATTAGAATATCGTCGTTTTCATGAATATGTTTTTTTTCCTTGCCGTCAGGAAATCTTTCACCGTCAAATAATATAGCCAGATCCTCGGGTCGGAGTGGTTTATTCAACTCGACTAGCCAGTCAAGGCTTGCCCCCTTGGTAGCTCCCCAAGCCAGGCCGGTACCGATATAATCTTCGGCAACAATAATTCTGCCTTGATTGATTTTCTTATCAATTACCGGCTGGTATTGAAAACGGTTCAAGACATACCACGTCTGAAACTCCTCTTCGGTGATTTTCTGAGCCTCGTTGCCGCGTAGAATTTGATTTATATATAAGCCGGTCGGCTTTTGTCTATAAACTGGATATTTAACATAATCCGCTTCCCACTTATTTCTATTTAAAAAATCAACCAACCGCTTGGCCTGGGTTGTTTTTCCTAAATTATTGACGCCGTAAATTGCTAATAAATAGCCATTTTTTTTCATAACCGTGGTTTATTTTATCACATTTCACCTTAAAAATAAAATATACAGAACTACGGCACCCACCAGGCTGATCGGATAGAAAAAGGGTATTTGAAATTTACCGATTTTTATCCAGGGAAACCACCAAACTTTTTCGGCTTTAAAATCTTTTAAAGGATAGACCGGATTAACCACGAACCATAGGAAATCTTCAACGACTATGCCGATTAAATAACCGATTATAACAGTCACCAGGAGCTTGGCGTCAAAACCGTACGCGATAAAAGGCAGCAGTAAAAATAGCGGTATGGTTACGCCAAAAAGCATTATATGATACCCGGTCATACGTAAACCAAATATTTTCCAAACCCAGCCAACTTGTTTCTCGGCTCCCCCGTGCCGGCCCTCTATGTATGCTTCCCAAAAGGATATGGAGGCAAAAGTGACAATTATCCAAATAAAAGTAGACAAATAATTCATAACCTTATTTTATCATAAAATTAAAAAGCTTTCACCAAAATCGGCAAAAGCTCGTGTCTTAGAAAACATGGTTGCCGGCCTGCTGTTGAGCCAGAACAAAACAACTGGGGCATACCGGCTCATACGTCGCCTCCCGGTTTTCGATCATGAAAGTCGGCGAGTTTTCCGGCGCCGGTTGCCCATTAATTAGCCGAAGCGAATAGACGGCTGCATTTCCGCACCGGGCGCAAGCGGCAGTTAGTTTGCAGACGCGCGTTACGGGAAGCATGACAACGCTAGTAGTCGCCTCAAAAGGCCGACCTAAGTGGTCAGTATCCAGACCGCCGACGTACACTCTCTTCCCTTGGAGATAAAGCTGCATTACGACACGGCCAATTTCCGGGCTGAAAAACTGAACTTCGTCAATCAGCACGACATTGGCCAGTACAATCTCCGGATGCTCCAGTATGCTCAGCGGCAATTCTGCAGGTATGACAACTGCCTTAACTCCAGGCAACTCGCTGTGATCGTGCGTTACGACTTGAAATGGATCTTCCTGCCGGTTGTCAATTGACGGCCTGATAAAGACCACACGACTGTTGTGGCCGTACTGATGGGCTTTAAGATGCTTCCTTCCTTTCATTACTAAGGCGCCTGTTTTGGACGAATACTTGGGGCCGATAAAGGCCCGCACTTTTCCAGACATCGGGCCTCCTTTCTATTGTTGTCTGATTTTTTGGAAAGATCTACCCTCCGACCAGATTTTATTTGTAAAAACAAAAACTGTCAATTGTGCATAACAAAGGCTTAATCGTTGGCTGGTCTTGCTAATTATTTATTTTTAATCTTCCTTTCCAATTCCTTCTCCCTGACTCTTTGCTTGGCTTCAGAATCGGCGCGCGACCATTTATAATCTTTGTAGTCTACATATTTCATGTTATCAGCCCGCCAGCCAGACTGCTCTTTGATCAATTTATGCATTTTTTGGGCAATCTTCCTGTAAGCCGGGTGCCCCTGCGGAGTGGTTCTTAACTCAAGTAAATGATATGCTTCGCGCTCATTGAAAGATATCAGCCACCTGACCCTTGACCCGTGCAGCGTGGCGTAGGATGCTTCGTCCGGAAAATCTACATACAACTTTTGATATAAATCAACTGACTGATCGTGGCAGTCTTTAAAATCTTTCTCATAGCCCGCCTCTTTAATGTCAGCCGGGACAATGAAACCCAGCTTGGGCGAAAATCTCTGTCTTAATTGAGAAGTCATCCGATGGCGCATCAAATCTTTATAGACGCCAAAGTCTGTAACCAAATCAAAGGTATACGGATAGCCCGATTCCATTGCACGATATGGACGATCACGTCTGGTCCGGCGATTGCCGATATAGGCGGCGATGACTCTTTGGCGGTTGTTGACTGAAAGACCCGGCACAATGTGATTGATGATTTGCTTTAAAGGATGTTTAATATAAGCGTAGAGCATCAAACCAATAGTCAGATTGTCCTGTCGATCCTGCATTGTTTGCCTGACTTTTTCTAATGTCAGGTAGCCATCACCTAACTTATGCGCTATATAATCTAAACCTGCGTCCAAAAGCCCGACTTCCTCACCCGGCATTATTTCAATATCACGCGTCAGCTCCTCGGCCAGCCGATACATATTCTTATCGTTTTGAATCTGATATTCATTGAGTTTTGCCCGTTTAACGTAAGCTGGGATAATTTTATTTAACTCGCGATGCGCCGACGCAGCCAGATTTCTGGCTTCGGCGAACGGACTTGAATATAAATTAGTTAGCAGGCTCTGATAAAAGCGGCCGTTCCCGAACCAGCCGACATTGGTCAGCGTCGCTATCGGCAAGATATACCTCAAAGCGTCGCAGGCGCGCGTCCTTATATCCATTGAGTAAGTCAGCTTAAATGCTTTTTGATCTTTCTGGTTTTTTAATTCTTCGTATTTTTGCTTTTTACCAGCCCCTTGTACGTCGTATTCCGCGTTTTTTAATGGCTTCAGTTTTTTATAAAAGCTTTTCATTGGCTCTATCAGTCGGCAATACTTATCAAAAAAATAATCCATAGTTTTAAGATAATCTTGCCTGTGTTTAGATTCCATAATCCTCGGCTCACGATAATACCGGTACTCACCTTTTTCATTTCTATGATCGTAAAATACATAGCGGGTTGACTGCTCTATCGGCGATCCGCCGATCCGGCATTCTTCCATTTCTTTGGTGCAAAGTATGGATACATTTTCAGTTGACAAATGGGCGCCCTCAAGCTCACCCACTGAATCGTCGCCAAAGGCAATTAAAACCCGTTGAATAAGTTCTTCGGCATGAACAGGGTCAATCACGCCCTCTTTGATGAATTCATTAAGCAGCGTTTCTCTGAAACCGCCTTTAGCCCGGCTATAACGCGCATAGGCGGCGCCGACCATTCCGGCCAAACTTTTTATACAAAAAACATCGCCGGTAGGATCGGTTACGTATTGCTTTAATAATTCTATTTCTTCAGGTGTGTATTTGGGCATATTATTTCCGACCGGTACTTCCAAATCCTCCGGTACCGCGCTCGGTTTCGCTTAATGTATCCGCATCTTCTATTTTAACCGATTCGATTGTTTGGATCAATAACTGGCCGATCTTGTCTCCCTTTTTCACCGCATAGGGATGTGGCGAGGTGTTAAACATAATTAATTGATATTCGCCACGATAGCCGGCTTCTATCACACCGCCCAAAAGAGTTAAGCCGTGTTTTCTAGCCAGGCCGCTTTTATCCCAAACCAAGGCAACGTAACCAGCCGGCAGTTCCAACGCAAAGCCCAAACCAAACACATGCCTTTCTCCAGGCTTAATTTCATAGTCCTCGCATGAGTACAAATCAAGCCCCGCGTCTCCAGCGTGCGCGTAACGCGGGATGATCATTTCCCGGCGAAGTCTTTTAATTTTTAACCGCAACGTTTTTATTTCCATGGTATTTTATGTAAAGCCAGGCAAAGAGAATCAAACCGATCGACCCGATTATTATATCCCCAGCAATATTAACGTAACTTTCATATTCAAAATACTCGCTTGGGATAAACTTAAGGAACTTTTCAGTCAATTGATAATCAACTATGTAAAAATATCTCAAAAAAGCCTCAAGCACCTCCCATAAAACAAGCAGTGTGAATCCGACCAAGAAAAATAGTGTTTTTTTGCTTTTATTCATTCTCAATATTAAATAAGCCAAAGCATAACCAATAACACACCCTGACAAGAAATGTATCAGCGCCCAGAGTGAATCAAATATGCTTTCATTCGGTATTCCGAATAATATATCCATATTTTTTTAAGTTGTATCTATAATCATAATTTTTATTTAACTAATATTAGCATTATTATTATATTTCTTTAATAATCATGGTTATTCTAGAATTACATATTCAAGGCCCTTTTCTATCTGACGACTGTAAGCAAGTTCTATTTTTATGCTCTCAGTAATTTTGTCAGCTAAAAAATCACGCACTGCCCGAAGATCCCGCTTATAAGTCATTTCCTCTTCCTCGGCTGATTTGAATGATCGGCTACCGCCATAACCTCCGCAATCCCAATGCCAAAGCAACATTAATCTGTTAACATTGTGCAACTTGTTAGACACGGATACTATTTTATTAATAAACATTTCTCGAAAATTCTCATCAGTTAAAACTTCTTTAGCTGACCCCGGCCAGGCGTAAAGATCAAAATCTTCAAGCCCCAGGCCTTTGACAATAAATTCCTGATCTGATTTCCGAAAACGAAAATCAACGCATTTTATAACAGCCAGCTGGCAATAATGCAAGCCAAGCTTATCGTTTTTAACGACATAACCCATAAATTTTTATAATTATTTTGTTATTTTTTTTACAATTCCGGTCCGTGCGTCAACTATTACTCGATCACCATTTTTAAAAAACCTGGTCGCTAGCCTGGTTCCTATTATGCAGGGCTTTTTAAGCTCGCGGGCAACAATGGCGGCGTGGCTAAGAACACCGCCTTCGTCAGTCACTATGGCGCCGGCTTTTTTTATAGCCGGCAGAAAACTGGGCTGCGTCATCGGTGATATTAATATTTGCCCGTGTTTAAAGCCGGCCATTTCATCATGATACTTTATTATTTTTGCTATCCCTATGACCTTCCCGGGCTGAGCTACCGTGCCTTTTAATCCGTCACTCGAAATAATCTTTTTTTGCAACCTGCTAATGATAGTTTTAAAGTACTTCTTTGCCCGACTGCCAATGTATAATTCGTATTTATCTGCAGGATATTGCCTAACGATAAATAGCTTTTGTCGTTTTTTGAGCTCTTGGACGCCAGGCAATTCACCATCGCCTAAAAGCCAATTTTCCATTTCTTTGCAAAAAACATTTTTTAATAATTCCGGCGGATAATCCGGCAGTTCATTTTTTGAAAGCCACTTAAGGTATCTCGGGATAAATTTCGATTCACCCTCTTTATAAATCAATTCTCCCTTGCGGCGTATTTTTTCCGCTATCATGGAAAACTTTTTCCTGAGCGAGGGTTTTACTTCATCAATGTATTCTACGGCATAGGCTCCCATATAAGCGGCACCTAACAGTTTTTCATAATAATCATAGAAATCCAGCAGCATATATTTTGAATATTTGCTGTCCGGCAGATTAATAAGCGAAGAATAATTATCAACCATAAAATCAAAACGGTTCCAGAGCTGGTCCAGATCTACTTTGTTTTTATTAAGTCTTGTTTTGACGAACGATCGGGCTATGTCAAGCAGAAAGTCTTTTTCCGTATAATAAGCGTATTTGCCGTCTTGGATAACACTGATAAACTCCGAGAATCCCCGGCCGCTAAATTCTTTCCACTCCTTTGTACAGTAATATTGCGATACCGCTGATATGCCAACCATTGTGTAGTCTCTGGGATGCGCTTCGTAAATGGTTTTTTTCTTTTTGGCCATATGTTGTCAATTTCTTAATTTTCCATACTGTTTCTATTATATCATATATGACGTTTTGGCATAGATAAAGTTGCAAAACATAAGCAGTATAAGCCTCGGACCGTTAAAGCGAACAATAATAGATGTATTCCTTTTCTTTTGTTTTCTGTTAAGAAAACTTGTTTTAAAAAATTTTCCAATTTCTTTTTCAATTTTGGACGCTTGCCTACCTCTGACTGAGAAAAAACGCCATATTCCTCTTTAAAAAAAGCCTGTCAAAATTCCTTATTAAAAGAAAAATATTTTTATAGTTTCCTGACTATCCCCTTATTAGCGTCAACCTCGACTTTATCGCCATCATTTAATACTTTGGTGGCGATTTTTGTGCCGATGACGCAAGGAATGTTCATCTCTCGTGATACTATTGCGGCATGAGATGTTACCCCGCCTTGTTCTGTTACTATAGCCGCCGCCTTTTTCATGGCCGGCACGATATCCGGATCCGTCGCGATTGAAACAAGTATATCGCCCTTTTTCATTTTTCCCATATCTTCGGGACGAAATATTTTTTTTACAACTCCAACGGCCTTACCCACACATCCGGTCTGTCCGGTTATTTCAATACTGGATGTTACTTTGGTTTCTGTGGTTTTAGCTAAAGCCTTGGCTTTTTCTCCGACGAATATTCTTTCATATCCTTTCTCCACATAATAAACACAGAATCTTTTTCTACTCTTCAAGCATTTCCGATCTGCCTGGTTACGCATTAAAGCTCTTTTGATCTCGGCCGGCAGCATAAACCTCGCCTCCATCAAGTCTAACTTTAATCGGCGCCCCAGTTCTTTGTATAAATATTCCATTTTATATACCGCGAATATTTGGGCAAAACGCCGATAGATTTTTGTTACCATAAAGTCGCCGAATCCATCAAATATAGTTAACCAACTTCCTTTTATATTAAGTTTTTTAATTAATTTCTGGCGATCTTTTAAGGTTCTTTGCTGCTTTTTTTGTTCTTGCTTAAGTTTATTCTCAAGATTAGCACCACTAGCTACTAATCTGACAAGTTCTTTCAGATAGAATTCAAAGCTAGATACCTGGCCTACCCACATATGAGCCACATAAAAATACTTCTCATAATGTTTCTGAATCTGTTTATATACTCTGTATTTTATCTTGTCTTTAATCGCGTTAACATTTTCTTCAAACAGATCCTCATATTCGCTGCTATGAGTTTTATATCCGTATTTTGCCACATCTTGTTCACGAAACTTCTCCCATAATGATAAAAACAAATTTCGGTGGTATTTATCTTTTTGAACCTTAATAGCTATTTTTAAAAGATCCTCCTGCTCTATTTGAATCAGCGACTTAGTTCTGGGCTGGGTTAACAGAACCAAGAATTCATTCAGTTTATCATCTAACACGCCGATACTCCTCAAATATCTCTTCAGTCTATCAGTCAGATTAGAATGAAACATATCAACTGCCACCGGGATCCAGCACCACTGGTAATATTTAGTATGCAGATGGAAATATTTCTCAAAATATTTCCATAACATTTTATTGCTTAATCTTTGTAAATTATCCTCGGGGATCGTGTTACAATACTCTCGTAATTTATCCGCCATTATCAAAATCTCTTTATTTACCTCATTTGCAAATGCGGATTGTTGGATGAACTTTTTAACCAAGAACTCCCCCACTTGATATGAATCGTTTTCACCAAAATAAAACCAAAGATGATAACCTTTATGGATTGATAAAACCTTTCTATATGGTTTACCGCCCGGCTGAGCAAATTCGTTGGCAAAGCAGGACAGCCAGATTTGTGCAAACGAAAAATCAATATCAGGAATATCTTCGGCCAACAGCCAGGGATCTTTGTCTTTGATAAATTTTAGATCAGGCATTAATTGCTATTACTATTTATCTTGCCCAAAGCCCACTTCTTCCAAAACAGCCTTTATCTTGGCGTAGAGATCTTCAAAACTGCCGTCATTGACCAGATTATAATCGGCCAGCTTGATACAGCTTAAAAGCTGTACCTGATGGCCCTGGCCAGAGATCTGTATTTCCTCCTGTTTCTGAAATTCTTCGTATGTTATTTTATCTTCGTCACGCTGCCTGGCCTGTATTCTTTCATATCTCAAGGCCAGAGGCGCATCAACGCTTAAAAGCAAAAAAGCGCCTGATTGCTTAAGCGCGGCTATTTCTTCTGGGTGCCTCAGGCTGTCCACTATTGATAGATTTTCATCTTGCGATTTAATTTTTTCAAGCAGTCTTTTGGCCAGAATTCCGGCGCCGTATTTTTCACGCAATTTGTTGCCCAGCGTGACCAGATTCTCAATCGTATTTAGCTGGCCAAGCTTCTTGTTTTCCTCGCGCAATATATCAGAACAGGAATGATAAACAAATCCTTTTTTCTTCAGGTACTCGGCAACCGTCCCCTTGCCGGCGCCGGTATAGCCGGTCAGCCCGATAATCATTTCTTTTGATCTTCAATTTTTACGTCGCCTTCAGCCGGCTTCATATCTTCTACTTCCTCGGAGAATATTTTCTTTACCATGTTATTCCATTGATCGTTTTCCTGATACAGATCAACCTGCAAACCCGCCTCTTTCAGATAATCAACGGCTTTTGAGTTTCGGTAGATTTTCGAATAGACTACCCGCTTAATGCCGACTGCTACCACGTATTTGCAGCAATGGATGCAGGGAATATATTTAGTATACAAGGTTGCCCCTTCAGTGCTGGCGCCGGGCATCATCGCGGCCTGCAAAATTGAATTATGCTCGCCGTGTATTGTTCTGACGCAGTGGCCTTCTTCCATCATGTGCCCGACATCATCACAGTGAGGCAAGCCCGGAGGCGAGCCGTTATAGCCGGTTGATATTATCCGGTTGCTTTTTACCAAAACAGCGCCGGCTCTCAATCGATCGCAGGTTGAACGCGTTGCAACTATCTTAGCCACCGCCATGAAATAGTCATCCCAGCTGGGACGAAACGCATTATTAGCCATAATGTATATTTTTAATTATGAACTAACTTTTATCCCCGGCCCCATGGTCGAGGTAAGTGTAATATTCTTTATATAAACTCCTTTTGATTCGTTGGGCTTGGTTTTCTTTATCGCCTCTAAAAAGGTCTTGTAATTCGCTTCCAGTATTTTTTTATCAAAAGATGCTTTGCCGATTATCTGGTGGACATTGCCGGAGTCGTCTGACCGAAAAGCTATTTTACCACTGGATAAATCAGCGATTGTTTTAGCGACGTCAGTAGTAATAGTTTCATTTTTCGGATTGGGCATCAGGCCTTTGGTGCCTAATATTTTGGCAATTTGGCCCAACAGCCTCATCATTTCAGGCGTGGCTAATACTATATCAGCGTTTACTTTTTGCGTGGTTTTAATTTCCTTTATTAGCTCTTCGCCGCCGACCTGAACAGCACCGGCCGCTAAGGCTTTTTTTTGGTCCGCTTCATTGGCAAAAACCAGTATTTTTCTTTTACGTCCGGTTGGATGGGGTAATTGGACGGTTGTTCTTACTTGCTGGTTGGCTTTTTTTACATCAATACCCAAACTGATATGCACCTCCACCGATGAATCAAATTTGATCGTGGCTGTTTTTTTTATTAAATCTAAAGCTTCAGCTATATCATAAACGCGCGCGGTGTCAATTTTGCTAGCTGACTCTTTATACCTTTTACTGCGTTTCATTGCCTGCTCCTTTCGTGGTATTAACGATAAGCCGACTAAGCCTATCTCCCACTGTCGGATTCATTATTAGCTATTTTTCAATGATGATACCCATATTTCTGGCGGTGCCCTCTATGATTTTCATAGCCGCCTCAACGTCATGAGCGTTTAGGTCGGGCATTTTTCGTTCGGCAATTTCTCTTACTTGCTGGCTGGTAATTTTTGCCACTTTGTCGCGCAGCGGATTGCCCGAGCCTTTTTGAATACCGGCCGCTTTTTTCAAAAGCTCTGAGGCCGGCGGCGTCTTCTTTATAAAAGTGAAAGTCCGATCCTCATAAATCGTTATTTCAACCGGAATAATATCGCCGCCCATATCTTTGGTTTCAGCGTTAAAACGCGTGCAAAAATCCTGGATGTTCAAGCCGTGCTGCCCCAAAGCCGGTCCGATAGGCGGCGCAGGCGTTGCCTTTCCCGCCACCACCTGTAATTTAACCACTGTTTTGATTTTTTTAGCCATGGGCTATAACTTCTTAATTTGTAAAAAATCCAATTCAATCGGCGTTTCCCGTCCGAACATAGAAACTAACACTTTTACCTTGCCGCGCGCTTCGTCAATCTCGTTAATTTTACCTTCAAAATCTTTAAACGGGCCGTCAATAATCCTAACCGGCGTGTTAATATTAACATCGATTTTGTATTTCGGCTCCTCGACTCCCATGCGTTTTTGCAGCGCTTTAACCTCATTGTCCGAAATCGGGGTCGGCGTCGTGCCGGAACCAATAAAGCCGGTCACGTTCGGCGTATTTCTGACCACGTACCATGAATCGTCAGTCACGACCATTTCAACCAGCACGTAACCGGGAAATATCTTTTCGGTTACCACGCGCCGCTTACCGTTCTTTATTTTAATCTTTTTCTCGGTCGGTATCAACACACTAAAAATTTTATCCTCCATATCCATGGATTCGATTCTTTGCTTCAAATTTCTAGAGACATTTTCCTCATAACCTGAATACGTATGAAGTACGTACCAGCGCCGCCCCTGGGCGGCTGTTTGCTTTGGCATATTTTTTAATTAAATTAATCTCTCAAGGCCTAGGTTCAGAAAAAAGTCAGCCACGCCCAGAAAAATGGCTACGGCTACGCTGATCCCGATAACGATTAACGTATTTTTTACTGTTTCTTTTCGAGTCGGCCAGATTACCTTTTTCAGCTCTTCCCGCGAGCCTTTTAAATAATTTGTCAGCTTGTTGTTTTTTAAATCCATCGCATTAGGTTTTTAAAATCCGCACTGGGCGCGGATTATTTAATATATCCCCAGTATATATCATTACTTAAAAATAATCAATAGTTTTATTTTGGCTAATATTAGCTGTTTACCAAAGTGAATCTTTTATTTTCAAAAAGTAACCAATATAGCTGACTACGATATGGAGGATAAATCCTGACAATATTACGGTCAAAGCTATCTGCCAAGTGATGGTTATATAGATTGATGCAAATAACAATCCGCCTATCGTGTAATCTATCTGATCAAGCGGCAGCCAAGCTTCGCCAGGCTTAATTTTAAGGCGCCTTTTAAAAAAAGCCCTGACTAAATCACCAAACAGAGCTCCAAAGCCAAGAACAAATCCAAACAAAGACGGAATAGCCGGATACTCGAACAGGCTGATATATTGAAATGACGGTATAGTATAAAGAGCCTGCTGCAAAATAAAAGTTAAACCGCCGCTAATCGTACCCAAGATAATTCCCCGCCATGTCTTATGATCTCCGAAAATCCTTTGGCCGAAAAAAAATTTATTGTTGTCAACTGGTCTGGCCAGTACTTTCAACTGGTTTTTAAAAACAACCGGGCTCATATTCGCCACGCCAAATGGCAATAGAAGCCACAAGCATTGAAGAAAGAATTGCCCCATCAGGTTATCATTTTAATCAAATAAAATATTATAAATATCTGTCGCGCGGGAATAATCAGTGTTTTATTGAAACGTACGCTGTAAAAAACCATCAAAGTATTGATTATAAAAAGTGAAAACCAAGGCTGGCCGACTATACCGAAAATTACTAATTCTGATGCGCGATCAGCCAGACTGTCAGTTATCCAGCCGCGCCGGCTTTCGCGCTGATGCCGTCTGGCTATCAATCCGTCAAGCCAATCAAAAATCAAGTTTAACAAAAGTAAACAAAAACCTGTTCTGGTATAATCTTGCCCATTTAAAAGAACAAAAAGTATTGCGGCCGCTACTGACAACATAGAGATGACGGTCGGATTAATGTTGGGCCAAGGTATATTTAAAAGATGCTTATCTGTGATCCGGCGGAACGAGTCCACCCAGCCCATTTTCTTTGGATATGACGGTGTAGCTTGCTTCATAATTATCAATTTGATAAACTAACCAGCTTTCAACAGCATCAGGTTAAAAAGATTTCACGGCTCTTTGACACCCCTATCATCCAGAGTGCTGTCACATTTTGGTTTAACCGGATTTTTTACTTATAACCCTTACCGCAGGTAAAAAACCATGTCTACAGACTATCTCCGCAAGAGGCTTGGACACTCTGGTTCAATCAAAGGACGGCATTATATCCGCTCACCAGAGGTTGGCAACTATCGCTTGCCGCCAGAAAGGAGAAATTCACCAACCAATCTCTCAATGATCGGTATCTACCACAAGGGCGATTCACTCGGGTATATAGAAAAGCTCGGTCTTGAATTACCAGTTAAGCTGGAATGCATCTGGCTGGATACAGGAGGACCAGCTGAACAGCGCTACCAATGTATCACCGAGTTTTACGGGATTTGCGTGATTAGGCTGATACTGCCCGACGGCACGCCAGTCGGCTGGGGTGATCCTCTCATGGAGGTAGCTTTTGTCAAAAGGCTTAAAGCATTGGTGTCACGCACCAAATAAAGCCCGATTTTCCGGAATGAATCTCGGGCTTTAAAAATCGAGATTTTTTACGTTCTTGGCATGGGTTTGAATATACTTCTTGCGCGGAGCTACTTCACCGCCCATCAGTATTGAAAATATTTCATCAGCCAGCTGGGCATCCTCTATCTTTACCTGTTTTAAAATCCTGTTGGCCGGATCCATAGTTGTCGACCAGAGCTGTCCGGGATTCATCTCGCCTAAACCTTTATATCTTTGTATCGACACATTGGCCACCGCTTCGATTTCTGGCGTTTCATTATCTTTCTCCTTTTTTGATTTCTTCTTCTGGCTCCTAGCTTTTTTTTCATTCAGCATTTCAGTCTGTACTTTTTTTAATTCAACATCAGAATAGGCATATCTTAAATCTTTTCCAATTTGGACGCTGTAAAGCGGCGGCTGGGCAATATAGAGATAACCCTTGTCTATAACTTCTTTAAAATACCTGTAGAACAAAGTCAACAACAGTGTCCGGATATGCGCGCCGTCTACGTCGGCATCCGTCATAATGATAATTCTCTGATACCTTATCTTGCTGATATCAAATTGATCGCCTATGTTAGTACCTAGAGCTATGATCAGCGACTTGATTTCATTATTGGCCAGCATTTTATCCAGACGGGCTTTTTCAACGTTTAATATTTTTCCCCGCAATGGCAGTATCGCCTGAAATTCCCGATTTCTCCCCTGTTTTGCCGAACCGCCCGCTGAATCGCCCTCAACAATATATAATTCGCTATCAGCCGGGTTGCGTGAAGAACAATCAGACAATTTCCCCGGCAACGTCAGTCCATCAAGTGCGCCTTTCCTCAAGACAGTGTCTCGGGCAGCTTTGGCCGCCACCCGAGCCTGCGCCGCTAAAATGCATTTGCCTAAAATCGCCTCGGCATCCTTTGGATTTTCCTCCATGAAAAAACTAAAATATTCCATGAAGACAGAGTCGACCGCCGTCTTTACCTCCGCATTTCCAAGCTTGGCTTTTGTCTGTCCTTCAAACTGCGGATTTTTTAATTTGACACTGATAATCGCAGTCAGACCCTCTCTGACATCATCGCCGGTCAAATTTTCATCCTTGTCTCGCAGCAATTCGTGTTTTCGGGCATAGCTATTCAATGACCGGGTTAGAGCGGTCCTGAATCCAATAAGATGCATGCCGCCCTCTGGATTATAAATATTATTGGCAAAACCAAATACGGTCTCCCTATAATCATCGGTGTACTGAAGAGCGATTTCCACATTGACATCATTCATCTGCTTTTCGACGTAAAATACCAGTTTGTTCTTCGCCTCTTTATTCTGGTTTAAATGCCTGACATACGAGGCGATACCGCCTTCAAAATGAAAATTATAAGGGATAACCAATCCCGACCGCCTCCGGTCTTCAACCTTGATGGTCAGACCTTTGGTCAAATAGGCCTGCTGCCTTAAATGTTCCAGAATTTTATCAAGATTAAAATCCAGAACAGTAAATATTTCCGGGTCTGGCTCAAAAGCTACCGTGGTACCAGTTTCTTTAGTTTTGCCTATCGGCCTGACTTTGCCCTGCGGTTTGCCACGTTTATATTCCTGTATCCAAATTTTGCCATCCCGTCTTACCTCAGCCTTCATCCACTGCGATAACGCATTAACAACCGACACCCCGACGCCATGAAGACCACCTGATACTTTATATCCGCTTTCGCCGAATTTACCGCCAGCGTGCAACATAGTCATAACTGTTTCAAGCGCTGATTTGCGCGTCTGCTTATGTTTTTCCACTGGAATGCCTCGGCCATTGTCAACCACTTCGACCCGCTGATTGCTTAGCAGCCTGACAACCACTTCAGTGCAATAGCCAGCCATGGCTTCATCAATGCCATTGTCAACCACTTCCCACAGCATGTGATGAAGTCCGTCTTCGGCGGTATTCCCGATATACATTCCAGGCCTTTTTCTGACCGGCGCTAAACCCTCCAATACTGTAATTTGTTTGGCTGTGTATTCTTTACTAGCCGATTCTCTTTTATCCGCCTCGGCCTTAGAATCAGCTTTGATTTTTCTAGCTTTCCGCTTGGACATATTTGTAGCTCTTTAATTATTCTTTATTTCAGCTCCCACCTCTCGCTGAAGTTTTGAAATTATATTGTTCTGTAATTTGTCTATCTCAGAATTCGTCAGGGTACGGATTGGTGATTGGTAAATTATTCTCAGCGGCACGCTTTTCTTCGATAAACCTAATTTTTGATTTCTGAATATTTTCCCAAAAAGATAAAAATTGCTTATCAGGCCATCGGGTTCATTTTGAGAAACGGTTTCTCTGTTTATCCGACAAATTACGTTGACTAACTGGGCAAATTTTATTTTTTCATTGACAATGACCGACAAGTCCCTTTCAATTGACGGATAGCTTGAAAAGCTTCTGTATTTTTTTTGATCAGTCATTTTAACAAACAAGTTGTTTAATCTGATTCCGCAAAGTCCGGCTGCGCCTTTTAACTTCAGGCTTGACAGCTCGCTGCTGGACATAATATAAATAAGTCCGATTTCATCGCCCGAGCTTAATTTAATTAAATATTTCGCATTACCGGCCAGCTGTAACTCTACGAGCTCATTAACGCCAAGTACATCGCAAATATTGTTAATAACTCCCTTAAATTCTGAAAATACCGATTGGTTGTCTTCTCTTTGTATATTTAAAGCTAAACCTAATACGGTATTTTCGTCTGGCAGCTCAGCGCCCGGCTGATAGGTTTTTCCTATTTCAAACAATCTCAAGTCGCTGCCCAAACCGGAGTTTTTCCTCAAATTTTCTTTTAGTCTCGGCATCAGGCTGACTCGCAAATATTCCTGTTCGGGACTGAGCGGATTGCTTATCTTATAATGACGCTCCGGCTCCACTTCGGTAGTCCGAGCATCACTAAGCCCGTAAAACGAATAATTTCTCACTTCTGAATATCCCAATCTGACCATCAAATCCGCCATTTTTTCACTGCCGGTTAATATCATGTCATTAACTGCCGGTTTAAGCAGTCCGGTCAGCAAAGTCGGCTTAAGATTATTATAACCATCCAGCCGGCCAACCTCCTCAGCTATATCAGCTCCGATATTTAAGTCACTTCGCCAGCTGGGCGGAACAACTCCCAGTTCTTTTGCCGAACCAGATACTTGACAACCAAGTTTTTTTAAAAAAACTTTCATCTTCTGCGCAGATATCGCCGAGCCAATCAGATTATTTATATAATCAGCGGCCACTGTTATTTTTTTTACGGACTGTAATTTTTTAGCAGTTTTTACAACCTTGTCTCGGCTGACTTCTCCGCCGGCCAGTTTGCTGATCAGACCAGCCGCCAGATCGAGAGCTATATCTGTGTAAGCCTGATCAATTCCTTTTTCAAAACGTGATGAGCTGTCGGTCCGCAACCCAAGCTGACGGCTAGAACGCCTAATTGATAAAGGGTTAAAGCGGGCGGATTCCAATATTATGTTTCTGGTTTCTTTTGTCACCTGAGATTCTTCACCGCCCATTATTCCGGCCAGGGCGACTGGTTTCTCACTGTCGGCGATTACCAAAATACTTCGATCAAGCTGTCTTATATGGCCATCTAGCGTTTTTACCTTCTCTTTTGACTCGGCGTTTCTGATTATTATCTGCATGGTATTTCCATTTTTATGAAGTTTGTCGGCATCAAACGCGTGCAACGGCTGACCGTTTTCTATCATCAAATAATTGGTACAATCAACAATATTGTTTTTCGGCCTGATACCGACCGCAATCAAGCGGGCTTTAAGCCAGTCCGGCGAGTCTGATACTTTTACATTGTTTACCAGACGCGCTGAATACTTTGGGCATAAATTAATATTTTTATTAAGTACTGACAGTTTTCGGGCGCCTTTTTTTGCGCTTTTTTTGACAAATGTATATTTAATATTTTTTAACGGCCGGCTTGTTTTAGCTGCGTACTCTCGAGCTAAACCAATGACTGACAGGCAATCCGGGCGATTGGGAGAGATTGCTATTTCAAAAACATAATCTGAGAGTTTCAGTGCTTTATCCAGTCCGAGTCCGATTTTACATTCGTTGCCCAGAATATAAATACCGGCATGGTCAGTGCCTAGATTCAGTTCTTTTTCAGAGCAGAGCATGCCCTCTGATTCAACGCCTCTGATCTTGACACGACTTATTTTTTTACCATTTGGCAATCGTGTTCCGACGCGAGCCAGCGGTACGCGCTGTCCCGCCTTGATATTCCAGGCACCGCAGACAATATTTAATTTTCTATTACCGTCAGTAACTTTGACCAATTGCAATTTGTCGGCATTCGGATGCTTTCTGATTTCCAATATTTGAGCGACGATGATTGATGACAAATTCTTGCCTAATTGCTCAATGGCCTCAACTTCAAAACCAAGCAGAGTCAAAATTTCAGCCACTTTTTCCGGCGATTCTTTGACGACTACAAATTCTTTAAGCCAATCAAGTGATAAACGCATTAGGTATTTATGATAATTAATACTAATAACGTAACAAACAGCAGCAGGCCAATCAGAACCTTGCCGATTAGTTCCACTTGCTCATTTCGCTTTTTGATCAATGCACTGCCCAATTTTTTGCCGGTCGGCCGGATCATGATTAAAAGGCCGAGCAGTAAGCTAAAAATCAGATCCAGCAGGAATGAATGAGTTGTTAAAATTTCGTCCGTGGCATAATCAAAAAATAAAGCGATAATTAAAAAGAATATGACTCCGACTAAGCCGTCAAAGATTTTAGATTCAAATATGGCCTTGAAATAAGCTTTCATTTTTATAAAAACCCTTGTATTAATTTATAAAGCAATAAAGCGTAAAGTACCACCGCTAAAACAATCTTTCCCAGAACGTCTTTTTTCCGGCTTATTTTCGATAAATGTTCACCGGCGCCCGGCTGCGGCGGTAAATTTCTGCTCCGGGCCAGCAACAGCATAACAAAAGCGGTATAGCTGACGACTCCGATGATTGACCAAATATCAATTATCTGATCACGCACAAAATCCCAGCCTAAACCGTAGATAAAAATTAAAATAGCATATATAACAATGTCATAGTTTTTCGCTTCGAAATTTTTCAAAAAATTATTCATATTTCAAAATTGACTAATAAACCTTAAATCGCCCGAGTTAATTAGACGAATATCTTTGATGCCGTAATAAAGCATCATCAGCCTGTCGATGCCCAGACCAAAGGCAAAACCGCTGTATTTTTTATAATTAATGCCCATGTTTTGCAGTACTTTCGGGTGGACCATGCCGGAACCAAGCATCTCCAACCAGCCGCGCTGGCTGCAGACAGAACAGCCTCTACCCCCGCATAATCTGCAGCTCATATCCAAATCTATGCCAGGCTCAACAAATGGATAATATTCAGGCCGAATCCTTATTTTAACCTCATTTCCGAAAATCTCCTGTAAAAACTTTTTGAGCGTGCCTATCAAATCGGTTAAGCTTACGTTTTCATCAATGACTAACCCTTCGCACTGGTGGAACTGCGCTTCATGCGATGCATCAGTTGCTTCATGTCGATAAACACGTCCCGGCGCAATCAATCTGACCGGTGGTTTTCTTTTGGCCATAGCCCTGATCTGAACCGATGACGTCTGCGCCCGCAGAAGCAGCTGGCTTTTGGCCGGTTTTAACTTTTGGCCGACGCTGACATAAAACGTGTCCCACATATCACGCGCTGGATGCTCAGCCGGGATGTTAAGCTGATCGAAATGGACTACCGTAGTCTCGACTTCCGGACCATCAACGATTTCAAAACCCATTGATGAAAAAATATCGTTTACTTTCCTCATGAACAAAGTAATCGGATGATAGTGTCCGCGGGATAAATCTTTTCCCGGCAATGTCTCATCTATGATTATTTGATTGCTTTCTGAACTGCTTTGCCGCAGCCGATGGATGATTGCTTTTTCAATTTCCTGTCTGACAGCATTGGCCAGCTGTCCAAACACCGGCCTCTGATCAGCCGGCAGTTCTTTGACGTTTCTTAAAAGCGAGTTAAGCTGCGATTTTCTGCCCAGGTAAATTATTTTTAAACTCTCCAGATCACCGGCTGACCGGGATGAATTTATGCGGCTAAGCGCTTCATCACGTATTTTTTTCAACTGATCCCTCATGGCTGGCTTGATTTACGCGTAAGAAAAAAAAGTTCCAGAATCGAAAGTGAAATAATAAATAATGCGGCATTCCACCAAGTCAGCGTTCGCATGCCCTGCAGGATCAGTGATCCAACCAAGAGTAAAGAAAAAAATAGCGATTGCCTTATGGCTATGCCGATATGCTGAAACAAAACATCAGTCTTGGAAAACCAAACTCGAAAAAAGAATCCCAGCAGTGAAAAAGTTCCGATTAACGCAAAAAATAGGCTGACATAAAAAAGCAGAAGCCCAATAAACGACGTTGCTACAGGATCAATATAGAAAATAACTGTAATCCAGCCTATCCAGCAGATAAGAGTAACAATGGTCATAAATACTAAAAATTTTTTCAATGACATATTTTAAAAGTTTCCCTCAACTTTTTGCTTTTTTTAGCCAAAATTATACAATTTTCCGTACGCTTATAATAACAAAAAAACGTGTTTTTTGCAAACATCAAATTAGTCTATGTGGGGATATCTTTTTGGCTTATATTAGCTATTGTTATTCAAATATTTACAATAAGCTATCACAAAATAAGCATGATCTCATCAATTTTATTTTCGACTTATTGTCCTAAAAATTTAAGTAGCTCGTAGACCACAAATACCGGCCAGACAACTGCTTTTAAAAAACCCAGCACCCCGATCCAAAACGATCCGGCCACGCTAATGTAATAAATTGCCGCGCCGATCAGCCCGAAGCCGTAAACCGCTCCGCCTGACGCGCCGCCATTAATCTTTGACATTTTACAAATTTTTAATTATAAATTTTTTCAGCATCATTTTATAAATTAATTATAACCGTTTATTCTTTATCATCCTATCATAATCAATGATTCTCTTTTGGCAATTGATCGCAAAATCCATTTTTTTGATTTCCCCTATGCCATACCAACCCCATTCTTCAAAATCATCTTTATTTGGTCTTGGCTCTTTCGCCAACTCTGTAATGTACACCTTAAAAACCCTGTTTTTAAACTGGTAATCACGAAAATATTTATACTCCTTGATATCAACTCCTAATTCCTCATTTACCTCTCTGCACAATCCTTGCACTTCTGTTTCTCCCGGCTCAAGATTACCTCCAATCAGCTCCCATTTACCGGGTGAATATTCTTTGTTTTTACTTCTTTTGGCTACAAAAAATTTATTATCCATGGATCTAATGATAATCGCGCTGGTTGAGACGGGCATTTGCCATGAATATAATTGTAATATCTATTTTTAGCATACCTCTTAGAACAAGCTAAATCAAGATTGTTTATTATTTCAACCGGAAAAATAACGATGTTCGACGTAGATTACCAATTATAAGCTTATCAAAAAACCCTCTGTCCAAGGGTTCCAATTTACTTCTGACGAGTATGGCGCGCATCCGATTAACCGCTCAATGATTTGGGTTAGATGCTTTGGCGCTGTTAAACTCTATTCTGAAAAACTGATACTGCCTGATTTCTATTCGCTTTATCTTCGCGACAGCGTATTTATCTACGTCTGCCTGTATAACTTTCTGAAGTGCTTCAAAAAACCAGCTAATACTTGATTAAGTTGCATGTTAGCACGCCCCTTTTAATTTGTCAAGAGTGTGTACAGTTAATCTCATTATTTTTCCGGTTCGCCCAACCATAATCAGTCTTAAGAATTTACTTTTAAACTTGGCGATACTCACAAATATCCCGAAAATCGCAGTATTGGCAATGATAGCCTGGTGTGGGACGAAATTTACTTGTCTTAATTTCCTTGATCGTGGACAAAATTTTCTCCTTTACTTTTTCCACCGCTTCTTCGCTAGCACTAAAGCTCACTTGGGCGTTGTCATCTAGATAATGGTAAGACAGTTTGATTGGTTTTTTCTTCATCGTATCAGTGGCGGCCAGAGCGTAAATTATCAGCTGTTCTGGGTTATCGACTTTTTTTGACTGGGGTTTTTTGCCAGTCTTATAATCAATTATTTCCACGTTGCCATCCGGTAATTCATCCACGCGGTCGATTACTCCCCTGACAGAATGCTCGCCAATTTTAATTACAAAGCCTTTTTCAAGATACAGCGGCTTGGGCAATTTCTGTGCGTACTTTTCATAATAAATTTTCAGCGATGCCAGACCCTGCTCCTTCCGCTCAGCCATATGGCTGGATGATTCATACCACTCGTCTATCCAGTTTTTTTCATATAACTGCTTTAATACATCCCAGTCGTGTTTATTGCCGCGCTGCACCAGGGTAAAAAAATCATACAGTGTTTTATGGATAGACTTACCGAAGCTGAATGTGTGTTTTGGCTCAGGCGGCACTTTCAGTATAAACATAAACCGATACTGGTACGGACAGGTCCAGAAAGCTTTAAGCTGGGTAAAACTAAAATAGCGCGGCAGCTCGTATTTAATTACTTGACTCTTGATTCTTTCATCTTCCTCGATATAGTTGACACCGCCGTCCGTCTTCGGTTTAACCAACTTAACATATTTGTCATAATCTATTTCTTTCATAAAACGAGATGTCTTTTTTTTGCGCTGACCGCCGTAATTATCCGCACTGGTAAAATATAGCCCGTGCTTGGCCCGAGTCATAGCCACATAGAATAACCGCCGCTCTTCCTGAAGATGGATATCGCCCGTCGGCACAATCTCTTTAACCAGCGCATCAGGAATTTCTATTTGTTCGCGCCGTTCAACTGTTGGAAATCTTTTATCAACCAAATTAACAATAAAAACATATGTAAATTCAAGCCCCTTAGCTGAATGCACGGTCATTATTTTAATCGCTTCCGGTCCTTCCAGCATGACGGCCGGCGATGGATCTTCTCCAATCTCAAGCATGATTTTAAGCTCAGCCATAAAATTCTTGACTGATTTTTCATCGTTCTGACTTTCAAATTCCGCGATTTTATTAAAAAATTTATTAAGATTAATTATTTTCTCGGCATTATCCAGCGTCTCTTTTTTTGTTAGTTTTTCTAAATAACCTGATTCTTTGACGAATCGGTAGAGAACCTGGCCGACTGATTTTGTCCGCGTTAATTCATAATGCCTGGTAATTAACGCCAGCAGCTTGTCAATTTTCTTTTTGGATTCCGGCTTCAATCCCAGCAACTGGGCCTGGCTTAGGCTTTCATAGAGCGATATGCTTTTTCTATTGGCGTAATGCAGGAGCTTAACAATATCCTCAATCGGTATATTAAATACTTTTAATGACAAAATCCGGTAGACGGCTGAACTTTCATGGTAATTATCCAACAGCCGCAGATAGGCTATCAGATCGACGATTTCCGGCTTCTGAAAAAGACCTTTGGCTGAAATAAACTGATACGGCAGACCCTGGGCGTTAAGCGCCGTCACAAACGGTTCGGCAGCGTCATTGGCCCTGACCAATATGGCAAAGTCGTTCCAGTTGAGCTTTTTCTCTTCCTTAAGTTTAACGATCTTTTTTACCACGGAAATCACTTCCCGATCCAGCGTTTCGCTGTGAATCTGGGCTATTTCAGCCATGCCCTTTGTCCGCGCCGAAAGTTTTTTGCTTATTTTGTCTTTTAATTGCGCTTCCAGCCGGTTGGGATTATTCAATTGTATAAAATCATGAGACAAATCCAGAATATTTTGCTGATTACGATAATTTTTCAGCAAAACTACTTCTTGCGTTTCTGGAAAATCATTTTTAAACATTAAAATGTTTGAGATTGAAGCGCCGCGGAATTTATAAATCGATTGGTCGTCATCGCCGCAGACTGTCAGATTATTCCCCGGGTGGGCCAAAAGCTTCAGTAGCTCATATTGGGCATGATTCGTATCTTGAAATTCATCGACCAACAGGTATTTGAACTGACGTCGGTATTTCTCCAGAACGGTCTGGCGGGTCTTAAAAAGTTTCAGGGTGTTTATTATTAAATCGCCAAAATCAAGATTACCCTGTTCAAGAAGGATTTTCTGATACAGGTCATAAGCCTGAGCAGCTTCAAGTATTTTTTCAGCCGATTCTTTTTTATCAGGTTCAGCTCCTGTATTCTCAGCCAGATTTTTTTCAGCGTAATTCAGATAATCTTGAGGCTCGACATTCTCGTCCTTGAGTCTAGAAAAATGCTGGACCAGCGCGTAGATAAAACGGGTCGGATTGCCAAGCGGCTTATAGTAATGAAGTTTGAACCGGTCTAAATTTTGCCTAACTAAAAACCACTGGTTCGGCGTTGTTAAAATTTTAAAGCCGGGATCCAGCCCTAGATCAAGCGCGTGGTCTTTCAGTACTCGTTCGCCAAATGAATGGAATGTTGATATCCATAAATCCAGATAACCGTAAGGCATTAATTTATCGACCCTTTCTTCCATTTCACTGGCTGTTTTTTCTGTAAATGTCAGCGCCAATATCTCATCGGGCGAAGCTTTCTTCTGTCTGATCAGCCAGCCGAGCCGTTCTGTAATAACCGTGGTCTTGCCTGTACCAGCTCCGGCCACTATTAACAGCGGACCGTCTCCAAACTCGACCGCCATTTTTTGTTCAGTGTTCAGCTGCCGAACGCTTTCCTCGGTCATCTTAAAAGCAATTGTTCACTATTTAGCTCCCCTGCCCGCCTGACTGGTATTATAAATATTTCAAGATCAACTGTCTTGCGTAAACGCCTTGCGATAATGGCGTTAATGCCGCTTACCTTTGTTCTGCTGATATCATGGTCGCATTCGACGGTTACATCAATCTGAACATTTTTTTGGCTTCTTTTCAGGGTCAGCTCGCGTATCTCAGCCTCCGGCAGGTTCTCTGAAACAATAGCGCTGACTATGTTTTTATGATTGTTTGTCTGGGTGATGTCTATGAAAAAAAATGTTAGCGGTATGGTGATCAAGACGAAGAAAATAACTGCCCAAACCGTATTTTGAATGACCCGTTGTGGCGCTTTATCCGATTTAATCGGACGGATTTTCATTAAGAAAAACAAAATTGCCGCGCCGAATGTTATCGCTATCAAGTTCGCCAAAAAAAGCAGAAACGCACCGACCATGCCTTCTATGTTCGAGAGAGCCAAAGCAATGCCCAGCACTCCCAGCGGCGGAGCCAGGGCGGCAGCCATCAGCACACCGCCCAGAGCAGACATAATTTTTGGCCAGAAGACGATAAATGCGCCGATGAAACCAGCGGCCAGAGCTATCACTAGCTCAGCCAGCGTCGGCTCAGTGCGCTGCTGTATTTCTTTGCCAATATCGAAGTGAGGCCAAGCAATAGTAATTAGATAGGATACAGCGACAAAAATTAAAATCGCCCTGAAAGAAGCGGACAACCCCTTTCTTAACGACGCCGGCTGCCCCCTAACTATCCCGAGGGCGATTTGAAGTATCGGCCAGATAAAAGGCGCTATCAGCATGCCGCCGATCACCACTGCCGTATTATCGCGAATCAGGCCAAGTGCTATGATTATACCGGAAAAAACACTCAACAGGTAAAAATCAACATCCGGCTTAGCCTGATCATTAATACTATCAATAACCGAAGCTTGGCGATCACTTTTTATCTTCAATATCTTCTGCACCTTTTTGATAGAAGTCTGCTGATTGTGATTTTCTGGCATGTTTTCATTTTATACTATTTTAATAATTATCACCAGCGTCGCCTTTGGTGTTTTAGATAATAAATAGGTAACGGATCTGCGCTTACCAAATGTGAGGTTTTATGATTACCTATTTGTGAGATTCTGCGTCAGTTTATATAAAAATAATAGCGCTAAGAATAATAATTTCAGTAGCTATTTTAACTTCCATCACCCAGACACTACCGCTTGCCATACACTATTTTCCACCAAAAATTGCCAAGCCAAAAACCTCCGATGATGGCGATAATCGGCAAACCGTATAGTATATACCACGGCAATGCGCAAAGGCCCACGCCCGGTAATAAAGTCCAGCTTACGTCGTAATTATTATCTTTAGCCCAACCTAAATACCAGATTTCCGCCACAGCGTGCAATAAAAAACTAAATACCAACATCAACAATATTACCAGCAATCGGTATATCCTTTTTTTCATCATTTACTTCTTAAATATGAGCGCCAGGCCGACAACTATCACGATTGATGGCACCAGCGTGTCGTCCGCCCAATTTAAGCCCAATCCTTTCAGCAGCCACACGATTCCGACAACCAGAATAATAACCCCGCCCAGCGGGAATTTTTTCCTTTTTTCCGGTTTGTCAGACAATTGTTTTTCTTCTTTTTTTTCGTCCATACTATTGACTATTTATAATTATTTCTTTAATCAGCTCGAGATCATTCAGGCTGTTTGATTTGAGATATTTTTCCGATATAGTATAAAGTACATCACCGATATACAAGCTTCTCTTGACAGTAGTATCATAATAACTGTACCCGTAAAAATAATCTTCGACCGACTCAGCCGCCTCGTCAATGTGGTCGATCCTGTCCCTGAATGTAAAGCCGTCTTTGGTGACAGTAAAAACCATCGCGCCAGTGGTGTAATTATATTTATAACTCTCATCGGTTAGCAGCTGACTCAGGGTAACCGGTATTACCAAAAGATTTTTACTTTTTGAAAAAAGAAATGCTTTGTGATCATTTAAAGCTATTGAATCGCTGCCCGCGTCGCCCATCTCATAAGTATCTATTTCTTTCATGTTAGCGACGTCAGTTATGTCAAACAAGGAGACTTTCAGCCCCTGAATCTGCCCTGAGTCAGTCGCCTGTTTACCAAAACCAATTAACGTAGTTTCGTCATAAGGGTGCAGATACGAAGAAAAGCCGGGTACTTTCAGCTCACCAAGCACTTTCGGATTTTTCGGCTCTGTCAAATCAATGGCATAAAGCGGATCAGACTGCCTGAATGTCACTAAATAAACACGACCTTGCATAAATCGGGCTGAATATATTTGTTCACCGGCGGCCAGATTTTTCACACTGCCAACTTCTTTAAGATCACCATCCAGCACATAAACATTATTATAAGAGTCAGAGGCCGCCTGTTCGATGTTTGACCAGTTACGGTTCTTGGTAGTGGCAATTCTGAAATAGCCGTTGTATTCATCCATTGAAAATTGATTAAGCACATGTCCAGTCACTTCGCCTGAACCACGATAATTAAGCTTGTCTTTATCGAGTTTAATTTTGTGAATTACCGTTTTTTCAAGCTCTTGGGCGATATCATCATATCTTGTCTGAAGTTCAGCCTCTAGCGCCAATCCCAACTCTGATTGCTTGTCCGTGGACAGAGTATCAACATATCCGGTTACAATCGTTCCAACCTTGGTCAGCTTTTCTACCAGACTCAATACATGAGAGGGTGAATTCTCAATATCCTGTATTTTGCTGACATTTTTCGAATCAAGTTCGGGCATAACCAGATCTTTTAATACTTCCAGTTGTAGCTGATTTTCGTTGATATATTTAGTATAAGCAATGTACATATTTTCCTCTGACACATAGACGTTCTCATTGCCACTCAGAAGATAAACTTGCGACTCAACATCCTGAGTGCTGTCTTTTATATTGATCGCGGCGACAGTCGTAAAATTATAATTATAGTAAGGCATATCGACATAATAAACATCAGGACAGCGATTGGTGCAACGACCCGTATCTACGGGCAGTAATTTCTCGTTTTCTACGACCATTGGAATCGGATACTCTTCGTAAACATAGCTGGTTGGATTAGTCGTAATAAAATAGACATAGTCGCCGATCATCCTTGAATTGGAATAAACGCCTTCAAATTCCAAATCTTTTACCTGTTTGGGGTTGGCGCGGTCTTTAATGTCAAATACCTTAAAAAAAGTATAGTTTGAATTCTGTCTGATCAAATCATAGAATGTTTTGTCAATCAAGCTGAATTCCTGTCCGAAAATAACCAAATAATCTCCGTTGACATAAATATTTTGTGGCGTTGAATTCAGCCCGATAGTAGAAACTATTCGTGCTTGGTCCGCTGACCGAGCATCAACAATCTGCACGTTATTTCCGGCAACTGCATAAATATATTCATCGTCATTTTTAACAATATCAGCTTCATCAACTCCGGTTACCTGAATATTGGTGGTGGAATAATCAATCGTTTCTTTGCCGCTGGCACTCATGGACTGGTCAAAACCGCTTGCTTCTTCAGCCAATCCCGCATCTCTTAAAACCATGTCACTTCCATAACCATAGTAATCAGAATATAGCGCGTGCTCTTCAATAAATTCGTTGAGTTGCGAGTAACTGTCAAACTTTTTCAGAGTTTTCTGGCCAGTCAGCTGAATATCAATATTGGTAATTTTGTTCACATAATTTTTTTTGACATCCTCGTCATCTTCAAACCAATTGGTATAATTAACTAAATACAGGGCACCGATGGCTACCAGCGAAGCGATTAGAAGAACAAAAATAATTTCGATTTTTGTCACTCCTTTATGATTACCGGCTGGTATTTTGTTTTTACGTTTATTATTCATGGTAATTATGTTTATAACTCTTACTTATTATGACTGGTTTTTTTTATTAAGTAAATACCGGCAATCATGACAGTAGAAATAACTAAAAGCCAAATAAAATCATAGACAGTAGAAATTTCCACTGCTAGTTGATTTGCATCGGCGTGGTTTTGATTATAATTTTGATCAATGTTCCCAGAAACATCGACTGTTGAATCGACAGTTTCAATATTTCCATCATACGCTTCGCCATTATTATTAAATTCTTCTGGGTCAGAACGATCAGCCGCCATATTTATATTTTCATTTTCTATTAATTGCACAGCCAAAACATCATAGCCTGGTATAGGTAAGCTGATTATAATCGCTATTATAACAAATGCTTTTTTCATAATGCTGATATAGTTATCATATCAAATAATCGTCAAAAATAAAACTTCCTAAAGGCCGGAATTTATTGATGAGATTAGAGTGAGATATTTGATTTCAATAAAAAACGACTCTCTTATTAAAAAGACCCCCGCCCTCAGGCATTGGGTCGTATTTCGATTGACGGCGGCCGATCTTCAACAATCGCCAGCCATGATTGATTTTGATCGTGATTGATAAGGCCTTCGACTGTTGCCCAGCGATCTGGTGACAGCTGAGCCTGTCCGATGAAGCCGGTGCCGCCGGACACGGGTCCAAGCTGACTCACGTTGATGCCAATCACCAAGTCCTGGCCAGGAATATCCGAGATCTCACCATCATCATCACACACTATGAATTGAGCATCTGACGCTTCAAGCAAAGAGGCCGTCAGCTCCTCATTGGTCGGAGCTCTTCTGATTTCGTATCTCTTTACCGTCATGGTTTTTCCCCCTGTTTGTCGAAATGAAAGAACGCAAAAAAACAACTCAATATTTTATCAAAATTGTCTTATTTGTCAATGCAATTTAATCTAATCCGAAATGATTTTTAATTGTCACGTTCACGGTCTAATTATTCTATTTTGGCACAATAATTACCAAGCGCGCCGAAATCTATTCCCAAATCATTTTTTGAAAATCTTTGCTCACCCAACGACACGGGTATTTCACACCTTGTATCTAAGACGCCGTCCCAATCAGGATTTTCAATTTCGCTGCCGTACGACATAACGCAAAAATCACCTTTTTTTTCCTTAATTTCAAATGTCGTTGAACCAAAGGCAACGCCAACTCTTTTCAGCATCGGGTCGCAAGCCTCGAAATTAATGATAATTTCATCTTCAGTCTCAAGATAACTGACAATCTGACCACTGTTGCTGTTTAAAATGGTAATATTGTCTTCTTCCTCGTCAGCCAGTAAAACAGCTATTAGCACCGTCAGCATTATTAAGATAACAATACTGGCGGCTATAATTATTTTTTTCATGATAATGTTTTAATAATCTGCCCCTTAAGTTTACCTTACGGGCTTTTCTTTGACAAATATTTGACTGAAAATATCGAAACAAGCGGACAGATTGCCGACTCGGCAAAAACCTATCATAACAGTCGTGCCGTGTATCAGGATCGGCTTTATTTATAGATTAAAAAAAGCGCTGGTTGCCCTGAATTGAGTTATTTTACGTTTATCCTAATTTTCCGTCTGTTGTTTTTTAAACTCCTCTTCTTGGATTGCCCGGTGAGCGCGACGAGAGCGATGTTTTTCTGCCACTTTCATCCGAGCCAGCTCTTTTTCTATTACACTCATGACTGCCGCAAATTCTTTTTGGTCAGTCCGCCTGGTTTTCAACAATTCTTCAGCCTTCTTCCTAGCTTTTTCCGCCCGGGCGATGTCTATCTCTTCCGCTCGTTCAGCCGTATCGGCCAATACTATTACTTTATTTGGCCTAACTTCCACATAGCCGCTGGATATCGCCATGATTATTTCTTCGTTGCCTTTAGCGACTTTTAATTCCCCGGCCGACAAAGCGCTGATTAGAGGAATATGATGCGGCAGTATAGTAATCTCGCCCTGCGGCGTAGGCAGGGAAACACGTTCAATCTCATCGCTGTAAACGACTCGTTCCGGAGTAACTATTTCAAAATCAATTTTTGCCATATTTTTTTCTTTTGCTAATTACGTCCTGAATCAACTTCATCAATCGCGCCTTTCATATAAAAATCCTGCTCTGACTTGCCATCGTGCTTTCCTTCCAATATTTCCTTGAAGCCTCGAATCGTGTCCTTAAGCGTTACATAGCGTCCGCTGGTCCCGGTAAATGTTTCAGCCACGAAAAAGGGTTGTGATAAAAATCTCTGTATTTTGCGAGCTCGGGTAACGGTCAGTTTATCCTCATCTGATAGCTCTTCCATGCCTAGAATTGCGATGATATCCTGCAAATCTTTGTATCGCTGGAGGACCTTTTGTACACCACGGGCCACACGGTAGTGCTCCTCTCCGATAATCTGGGGATCAAGAACCGTCGAAGTCGAGTCCAGTGGGTCGACGGCCGGATAAATACCGAGTTCAGACAGTCCCCGAGACAATACCACCGTTGAATCAAGGTGGCCAAATGTCGTGGCCGGAGCCGGATCAGTCAGGTCATCTGCCGGAACATAAATCGCCTGGACCGAAGTAATTGAACCTTTTTTGGTTGAAGTGATCCGTTCCTGCAATTCACCCATTTCTGTCGCCAATGTCGGCTGATAACCAACTGCTGATGGAATCCGTCCTAATAAAGCCGAAACCTCAGATCCAGCTTGTGTAAAACGAAAAATATTGTCTATAAACAAAAGTACGTCCTGATGTTCTTCGTCACGAAAATATTCAGCCACCGACAGGGCGGATAAGGCTACACGCAAACGGGAACCTGGCGGTTCATTCATCTGTCCGAAAATAAGCGAGGTTTTTGATAAAACACCCGACTCTTTCATTTCATTATACAATTGGTTGCCCTCGCGCGTCCGCTCACCAACGCCAGCAAAAACTGAATAGCCGCCATGCTCAGTAGCAATATTGCGTATTAGCTCCATAACCACTACTGTTTTACCGACGCCCGCGCCGCCAAATAACCCTACCTTGCCGCCTTTGACTATCGGGCAGATCAGGTCAATTACCTTAATGCCGGTCTCCAAAATTTCCGTTTTGGTTGACTGATCGGTGAAATTCGGAGCTGGACGATGAATAGGATAAAATTTCTTAGGCCGGACAACCGGTTTTTCATCAATCGGTTCACCTAAGACGTTAAACATCCGACCCAAGGTTTCTTTGCCGACCGGCATAGAAATCTGCTGACCGGTATCCAGCACCGCGGTACCTCGCTGCAGGCCGTCCGTCGAGCCCAAGGCGACCGTCCTGACCCGGTTTGAGCCCAGATCATACTGAGTTTCCAATATCAGCTCGCTACCGCCGCGGGTGACTTTCAACGCATTATAGATCGCCGGCAGTTCTTTTTCGAATTGAACGTCAACAACCGGCCCAATAATTTGCACAACTTTTCCTTTATTCATATTAGCCATTGCTTATGTTATTTATAAATAAATTACTAATTTGTCAGAACCGCCCGCGAAGCAGATATTTCGGCCAAATCACGCGTAATCGAGGCTTGGCGCGCCTGATTAAACGTCAATATCAAGTCATTAATATATTCCTCGGCGTTTTCACTGGCATTGCGCATAGCCATCATCCGGGCCGAATGTTCAGAAGCGTTTGATTCCAAAACCGCCTGATAAATCTGAATCTCAACTAATTTAGGTAGCATTGTTTCTAAAACCACGTCTGGCGACGGTTCAAACAAATACTCAAAAAATTCGTATTCGGCTTGGTCGCGGGCAGCTTTTATTTTTTTTTCAGACACGCCAAATTCCTCTATCTGTTTTTCAATTGGCAGTATCTGGCGCAAACGCGGTAACTGCTTAAGACTAGATACAAAATCCGTAAACGCGATTAGCACCCGGTCATACTTTTCAGAACGGAAATCGTCTATCACTAAACGTGAAAGCGAGGTAATTTCGGCAACTTGAGAGATTACGTCTGTTTTATCAAAATCAGCCATTATTTTGTAGCCGGATTTGAGAGCGGACTCGCGGGCGCGCTTGCCATGAGTGATTAAATCAATTGACAGGCCATCGTTTTGATTCTTCCGGCCGTTTATATAGTCCGAGACTAATCGGCTAATTTGCTGATTAAAACCTCCGCACAAGCCGCGATTAGAACTGATCACAATAATAGCCTCCTTTTTAATCAGCATTCTTTTTCGCAAAAGCGGATGTCGGTTGCGATCCGTTCGTTCAGCTAGATTCAACACGGTTTCCCAAGCCAAGTTGGCGTAAGCGCGACTGGCTTGAACTGAATTAATGGCCCGCCTCATTTTTGACGCCGAAACTAGCTCCATTGCTTTAGTGATCTGCTTGGTGTTAGTAACCGATTTTATTCGTCTTTTAATGTCGCGGGTATTGGTAGCCATAACAGGTTATTTTTAAGATTTGGGATCCAGTTTGAATGTTTGTTTATATTCTTCGATCGTTTTTTTCAGCGAAGTTTCTATAGATTCAGTCAATTCGGCTTTAGATCTGAGCTGATCGATCAGGGCCTTACCTTGAAGATTCAAATATTCATGGAAACTTTTTTCAAAATCATAGATCTGCCCCACCGCCAAGTCATCAAGATAGCCGTTAATTACCGCGTAGAGTATGGCAATCTGGTGGCTAACCGGAAGAGTCGAATATTGCTGCTGTTTCAGAATTTCAGTAATCCTTTTCCCCCGTTCCAACTTTTGTTTTGTGGCTTCATCCAGATCTGAGCCAAACTGAGCAAAAGCGGCTAACTCGCGATATTGAGCCAGTTCTAATCTTAACCGGCCGGCGACTTTTTTCATAGCCTTATTCTGGGCTGAAGAGCCAACGCGCGAAACTGACAGACCGATATTTAAAGCCGGTCGGATACCCTGATAGAACAAATCTGATTCCAAAAAAATCTGACCATCGGTTATGGAAATAACATTTGTCGGAATATAGGCTGAAATGTCGCCAGCCTGGGTTTCGATAATCGGCAGAGCGGTCAGTGACCCGCCAGCGTGTTTTTTATTCATTTTGGCAGCTCGCTCAAGCAATCGTGAGTGCAGATAAAAAATATCTCCAGGGAAGGCTTCCCGTCCGGGCGGTCGCCGAAGCAAAAGTGAAACCTGGCGGTAGGATACTGCGTGCTTGGACAGATCATCATAAACAACCAGTGCGTCTTTTCCTTGATCCATAAAGTATTCGCCCAAAGCGCAGCCGGCATAAGGCGCGATAAAACTCAAAGCGGCCGGCGAAGAAGCCGAAGTGGTAACCACGGTCGTATATTTCATAGCGCCCCGCTTTTCAAATTCGGCCACGATCCGAGCTACTTTTGATTCTTTCTGCCCGATAGCAACATAGATGCAAAATACGTTTTGATCGCGCTGATTGATTATTGCGTCAATCGCAATAGCAGTTTTGCCTGTCTGACGATCACCGATGATCAGCTCGCGCTGTCCGCGACCGATTGGAATCATCGAATCGATGGCTTTAAGTCCAGTCTGAAGCGGTTGATTAACGGCTTCTCTGGCAATAACGCCGGGTGCGATTTTTTCAACTGGGTAATAAGTTTCAGCCTTAATCCCGCTCTTGCCATCCAAGGGGCGACCCAGCGGATCAATTACCCGCCCAACCACGGCGTGGCCAACCGGCACCTGAAGTATTTTACCGGTACTGCGAACCGTGTCCCCTTCTTTCAGATGATTATATTCGCCAAGAATCATCGCACCAACCGAATCTTCTTCTAGATTTAGAGCTACGCCCATTGTTCCGCCAGGAAACTCAATCATTTCCTGAGATTTCACGTCGCTCAGCCCGGTAATCCTAGCTATTCCATCGCCTAATTCGACAATCTGCCCGACCTTTTCTATTTTAATTTTGTCGGAAAATTCCGCTATTTGTTTTTTTAGAGTTTCGATGACAAAATCTTTTTTGATACTCATAAGGCTATATTTTCTAATTATTTGATAATTATTTATGAACCGTTAACAATTTTACTTTTCAGCCTGTTTAATCTGCCTTTGATGCTTCCGTCAATTAAAATATCTTCTATCTTTATCTTAAACCCGCCAATCAAACGGTGGTCGATTTGTTCTTTAATCAGTATCTTTTTACCCAGCCGTTGAGCTAGTATTTCAACCAAGTTTTTTTTCTCGACTGCCTCTAACGGCTTGGCAGCCGTGACGCTGGCTTCAAATTCACCAGTTTGCTCCTGCCAATGTTTATTGAATTCATCGATAATCCTTTCGCGACTACTAAAATCCCGTTTTTTAATAAGCAACTGGAGAAACTTCTTTATTTCAGTTTTTATCTCTGTCTGACTCTTGCCCTGAACCATTACATAAAGCAACTGAGCGTAGTTTTTGGCGGTTATTCGCTTCATTGTCTTTGTTGACTTAATTCAGCCAAAGTTTTCTCAATTAAACCATTATGATTTTTTTTGTCCATCTTACTTTCAATTACTTTTTCCGCAGTTTCTATGACCAGACCGGCCACCTCAGCTTTTACATCCTGCATCATTTTTTCTTTGGACTGCGTGATTTCCAATTTAGCGGCTTCAATCATTTTTTCGACTTCCTGATTTGCTTCTTTGATTCTTTCTTGTCTTAGGCTATCAGCTCGCTGACTAGTTTCTCCAAGCAAATCCCGAGCTTCGCGACGCGCTTGATTAATTATCTCGGAGTGCTTTTTTTCAGAATCAATCAGATTTTCCTCGATTTTCTTGGCGTCCGACAAGCTCTTCTCAATTGTTTCCGTGCGTTTTTTCATCATTCTCAGGATTGGCTTGTAAGCAAATCTGTGCAATACAAAGATTAAAATTAAAAAATTGATGATTTGGGCGATTAATAAACGCCAGTCGATACCTAATTTTTCTATTAATTCCATATACCTTTTTCAGTTGTTAATAAATTCAGACTGGCCAGGCAAAAAAACGTTTCATCTGGCCAATCCAGTCTATCAGCAACTAAACGAATTTTATGATTAAAGCAACCACTAAGGCATAAATGGCGATAGCTTCCGCAAAAGCGATAGCGATCAGCATCGGCACCTGAATCTTTGACGCAGCTTCAGGATTTCGACCGATTGATTCCATGGCTTTGGCGGCTAGCTTACCGATCGCCAAGGCGGGTGAAAAACCGCCTAATGTGATCGTCAGCGCAGCGGCCCACAATTTAACTGATTCTGGATCCATTGTTTTAACTCCTTTATTAGCGCTATCCGGTATACGACAGGAGGCTGGTTGTTTAACGTCGGCCTGATAACGCGTTAATTAATATTTTTATTGTTTACTAATTCCAGTTTTTCTATAACCGGCTAATGCTGTTCCATAGTAGCGACTTTGAAAAATACTAGACTCAATATTGCGAAAATGAAAGCCTGAATAACTCCGACGAACATCTCCAGAAAATAAAAGGGTAACGGCACTATGTAGGGAATTAGGCTTGAGATAATCACTAATAACACTTCGCCTGCGAAAATATTTCCAAACAGCCGGAAGGAAAAAGAAACGATAGTCGCAAACTGATCGATAAATTCCAGCAGTCCAATAATCGGATTTTTTATATTAAAAAATCTTTTGCCGTACTTTAACAATCCGACGGCTAAAATTCCGAAAACCTGAACCATAACCACTGAAATAACAGCCAAAGCTAGTGTTACGTTTAAATCCGAATTAACTGTTCTAAAAAAAGGAATAAATAGAGCATGGCCGTTTTCCATTTCGTTCAAGCCGATGGTGCCGAAACCCGGAAATATGCCTAGCCAATTTGAAGTAACAATAAAAAGAAAAATCGTAGTTATCCATGGGAAAAATTTAATAGACTGCTGCCGGTCCTGTGTGATTCCGTCAATCAGCTTCAAAAATGATTCAATAATAAATTCAAAAATATTCTGTATTCCTCTCGGTACTTTTTTTACACCCTTTGATTTCATTATCCAAGACGAAACCACTAAAAAAACCACGCTAATCCAAGACGCGATCAGTGTGTTGGTAATCGGAAACCCTCCGATATTAAATACTGTTTCTGCCGCTAGCGAGATATGCATATAGATTGCTTATTCTTTCTTTTGATTATCTTTTTTTTGCGAGAGTCCGCCCTGGGCAATTACCTTCATGGCTTTGAAATACACGCCGATTGTGGAAACACCCATGGAAATTATAACGCCGCCTAATAGAAACCAAGGTTTGGTGCCAAGCCATCGATCTAATAGCGCTCCGCCTAAAGCTAAAATTATAAGCGGCAAAGCAATGGTATAACCAAGCTCCCAGGCAAAACGAAAGGCTGACCAAACTGCTTGCGACTCATTTTTCCGATTTAAATCTTGTTTCATTTATTAAAATAATTAAATCACAGTTATCCACTGCATTTCGACAGTATTCTAACTAAAGTAAGCTAAATAATCAAGAGTGGTAATTAAAAATACCTAACTTTAGCCAATATTTATCTAATAATAAATATTAATTATATGTGAATAATCGTTTTGTGAAGTTTCAAGGGCTAAGCAGTCTTCATAATTTTTTTCTTTAAAAAACATAGTTGTTAGCTAATACCTCTGTTTAAATTATTTTTTTATCACAATATCTTGTGCTTTGACAATCCACAGTTGACAACATTAAAAATTTGCGATAATATAATATTACTGCGTTGAAAAACGCATTTTAAAAACAAAAATAAAAATCAGGAGCAACCTTGAGCACTAAAACCAACGCTAGTTTTGTTACTATAAGAGAAAAAAACCAGCAAACAATGATTGAACTAAAAAACGCATTAAAAAAGTTCAAAGAAGCCAGCCGCAAATTAAAAAATGAAATAAGATAAAAAAGGCTCAGCTTAACGCAACAAGTCTTTTTTATTTATAGACATTTACTCTTCATCAATTTTTTCCGTTACTTCCCGGAAAATTGGTTTTTTATTAGTAATTTTGAATAAGTCCTTATCGATTTTATTAAATTCATTTGAAGCCGCGGTGTACGTTCTGACGGTTGTCGTCAGCTGATTTCCCAATTTGGAAAAATGTGTTTCATATGAGAGTAAGTGTCTGGCCAGCTGTTCCACGTTTTTTCTGATTTCCATGGCTGATTCCTCTATCTGCAGTGCTCTCAATCCCTGAAGCACGGTTTGAAGATAAGCAAAAAATGACGTAGGCGAAACAATGATTACATGTTTATCTTTGAAAGCATACTCAATCAGATCGCGCGTATTAAGTTTTACTGCGCCCACTTGATTGACCAGCAAATCATAATAAATTGCTTCGGCCGGTATGAACATGAAGGCGAAATCCATGGTTTTTTCTTCCGGACGTATATATTTTGCGGTTTCATCGATTCGATTCTTTAAATCCTGCTTGAATAATTTTTCTAATCTTTCTTTTTCAGCCGGGTCGCGTTCGACAGAAATCCGGTTATAATTTTCCAAAGAAAATTTCGCATCGATCGGAATTATTTTATCACCGACAAATATAGCCGCGTCAACCTTCTCACCGTTTTTAAAGGCGTACTGCAACTGGTAATTGCTGGGCGGCAAAACATTTTTAAGCACCGTCTCCAGAAAATATTCGCCTAGCACTCCGCGTTGTTTCGGATTTTTTAAAATATCCTGAAGCTGTCGCAGCTGTTCAGTGAAACCAATTACCTGACGATTAGTTTCATCCAGCCTAGTCAATCTTTCCGTCACGTCTTTTATAACATCCAGACTGTTTACTAACTGAGCCTGCATATCCTGGCGCACTCCTTGGATATTCTGATTAAGCATCAACAACGACTCTTTGTCCTGATTTGATGTTTGCAAATCACGGAATCTTTTGAACTGCCACAAAATAATCACAACAATTGCGCTGAAACCGATCAGCAGCAGAACTAAAAGACTAATTAACCAAACAATATTCATAATTATTTATTTATTCTTCTATATTTTAACCTATTATCGATTTATCCACAATACTTAATTTACGATATTGCGCGCAAAAAAACTTTGTTATATTATAAAACCTCCTACAAAGGAGAGTAGGAATGCGACGTCTTGCACCCTTACGGGAGCAGGAAGGGGTTGAGCGTATGCAAAAGGGGTTAACGACTTCGCTGGCTGGCGCCCTGATTCTCGTCATTGTGCTATTCGGCTTCAGCGGTCATCTCAGAGAGAATCAGACGCCTAACTTCGTTTTCCTGTCCGACGGTATCCTTTGGCTGGAAAGCAGCGAAAAAAACGTCTCAGACGACATCGAAAAAGCCAAAGACTACTTGTCCAAACGTAACCTCGAGCCCAATGCGATCTATTTCAAACAATCGCAAGTGGTAGCCGTTTGCTCCGCCCTGGAGCTCGACACGGCGACCAAACAAAAGGTTCTTTCCCATCGCGGCATTCTCTTTGACTGCCGCCGACAACCAGACTGACGCCACCCGTTTTCATCAAGACGGGTGTTTTTTTATCAAAAATTAAACAAGCGGCCGGCGTTCCGGGCCGTAGTAGCCACGACTTCTTTTACGGTTAAACCTTTTATTTCGGCAATAGTTTGAGCAACGTATTTTACATAAAGCGGTTCATTACGTTGGCCGCGAAAAGGTACTGGGGTAAGATAGGGGGAATCGGTTTCTATTAGCATCCGATCCAAACTCACTTTCTGGATTACTTCTAAAAGTTTCGGGTCGTCTGAAAACGTAATAATGCCGGTAAAACCCAGATAAAAACCCAAATTCATAAAAGCGTCAGCAATATCAATATCACCCAAGAAACAATGAACCACTCCGGATTGATTATTTCCGTATTGGGAGCATTCTTCGATTAAATCACTATAAGCGTCCCGGCAGTGAAGTATGGCCGGCAGCTTATTTTTAAGCGCTTGATTATATTGTCGCCGAAAGAGTTGCTTCTGGTTCTGTTTAACCACCTCAATATTCGAGGCGTTTATCCGGTAATAGTCCAAACCGATTTCACCAACCGCGACAATATTTTCACCAGCCCGATCAATTAGTTTTTGAAACTCGGTTTCTTCATAGTTTTGCTCCATTAAGTGGACCGGATGGAAACCGACGGCGGCAAACATATCTCCGGTATGAGCTTGGGCTATTTCCACAGCCAGCCGACTGGTCGACAGTTGCGAGCCGACATTTATTACTTTTACCTCATTGTTCAGACAGCGTTTAATTACTTCCAGCCGATCTTTATCATAGGCTTTGAAATTGATATGCGCGTGGCTATCGACTATCATTAAATTAAACTTTCCAATCCATTAAAGGCCGACGGCAGGATAAAATTCAAAATGCGGGCCGCGCCCAGCATAAGCTGGGCCAATTGAGATCTGGATATCTGTTCAGCCAAATTGGGGTTACGCAAAAATAAGTCGATTACCGACAAAATAATTCCCAGAACGAACAATCCTTCAATAAACCCCAGAACCGCGCCGCCTAATCTGTTGATAATGCCAAAAAACGGAACTAGTTTGATAAACTGAAAAGTTTTTGCTAAAAACCAAAAGACCAAGCCAACCAGATGATTGCATAAAATAAATATGATTATGAAAGCCACGACATTACTCAGACTTTCACGGCCCATCATTAGGGGCGAAAGGTATACGCCCAATGCTTCATAGAAACGGCTGGCGACAAAATATCCAAAAAAAATGCCCAGCACCGATCCTAATGCCTGGAACAGGCCGGTTATAAATCCCAGGACTATGAATCCGCCCAGCAATATGAGTAATACTAAATCGATTGTCAGCATATTATTTATAATTTATCAATACGGGGGAAAAAACTGTCAGACTTCGAAACCAGCGGCCCGGCGAATTGCTTGGTGATCCGACGGCTGGTTATCGGCATAAACGGATAAATATATCTGGCGATAAGCTTAAGCCAGTTGGCCGTGACCTGCAATACCTCCTGACGTTTTTCAGACTGGTCGCCTCCCATTTTCCAAGGAGCGTTTTCGTCCAAATATTTATTCGCTTTATAAACAATACCAAAAATGTTCTTTAAAGCCGCATCAAAAAAATAATTTTTAATGCTTACTTCTATATTATCGGTGTCAATGCCGTCATTTCTCACTATTGCGTCATCGGTTTTTACGTTAAACTTTTCCATCAGGTTCGACGTACGGCTGACCAGATTACCCAAGCCGTTGGCTAAATCAGAATTATATTTTTCCGTAAACAACGACTCCTTGACATCACCGTCCTGACCAAACGGAAATTGCGACAGTATCAAATAACGCGTCGCGTCAGAACCGTAAACATCAACCAGCTCATTGGGATTAATTACGTTGCCCAACGTTTTGCTCATTTTCTGGCCATCGATTGTAAAAAAACCATGTATAAACTGTTCTTTTGGGGTTTCTAATCCGACGGCCATTAAAAGTGCCGGCCAGTAAATAGCGTGAAATTTTAATATGTCTTTCGCCATCAGATGCAGATTGGCCGGCCACCAATAATTAAATCTTTTTTCATCAGCGCCATAGCCAATGGCCGAGATATAATTCTGAAGCGCTTCCACCCAGACATAGATCACCTGTTTTTCGTCAAACACCAGCGGTATCCCCCACTTTACTTTTTCCCTGGATACGGAAAAATCCTTCAGTCCCTGCTTAAATAAACCGAGTACTTCTTTTTTTCTCTCGGCCGGTCGAATCCTTATCTGATCGCTTATTATCCGCTCCTCGACTCTATCTAAATATTTAGTCAGTCTAAAAAAATAATTTTTTTCTTTAATCTTTTTAGGTTTCCTTTTGTGATCCGGGCACTTGCCCTCGACCAGCTCTTTTTCTGTCATAAACTTCTCACAACCAGTGCAATACAAACCTTCATATTTGTCTTCGTAGATATCGCCGTTTTCTTTCAGCCTGGCCATAAATTTGTTCACGGCATCGACGTGGAATTGATCAGTCGTTCTGATAAAATCATCATACTTTATATTTAAGTTCTTCCAGGTTAAGCGAAACAGCTCAGACATCTGGTCGACAAACTCCTGCGGTTTCAAGCCGGCGGCTTTGGCGCTTTCGGCATTTTTTGCTCCATGTTCATCGGTTCCGGTCAAGAAAAAAACATCGTATCGTTTCTGCCTATAAAAACGAGCGATGACATCCGCCGCGATCGTGGTATAGGCATGTCCGATATGCGGTTTATCATTAACGTAGTAAATAGGCGTGGTGATATAAAATTTCATAATTTTTTTCCGCTCACTAAAATGACAAATTCGCCCTTTATTTTATCCTGATTATTATAAAAAAAATCATAACAGTGTTTAATCGTGCCTTCGGCGCGCTGTTCAAATTTCTTGGTTAATTCACGCAGTATGATTATTTTTCTGTCTGCCTCTAAAAACCCGCTTAGCTGGCCTAAAGTTTTGATTATTCGATGCGGCGATTCATAAAATATCGTCGTATTACGACTGTCCGCAATTTTTTCGCAGAGAGTTTTCCGACCTTTCTTATGCGGCATAAATCCAAGGAAAATAAAACTATCGCAAGGCAATCCAGAAACACTGGCTGCGCAAGTCAGCGCAGACGGTCCCGGAACTGGTATGATGGCCACTTGAATACCGCTGTCAATAATCTGTCTAACTAATAAATTTCCGGGATCGGAAATGCCCGGAGTACCAGCGTCAGTTACTAAAGCTAGATTCTGTCCTCGCTCCAGCTTTTGTATTATTTCCTGAACCCGGCTAAAGCGGCTGTGCTGATGATAACTAATTAATGGTTTTTTAATACCGTAATGCTGGAGTAACTTTTGCGTTACCCGAGTATCTTCGCAAATTACAGCTGCCACATCCCCGAGGATTCTGACTGCCCGAAAAGAAATATCCTCCAGGTTACCAATGGGTGTGGCGACTACGTATAAATTTGCCATGTTATTTGTGTCAGTCACTCTGTTCCAGCTGATTTTCCTTATCCTTTTTTTGTCCAAAAAAGTCGCTGCTCAAAACCTGGATAATAGCCGCGATCGGTATGGCCAGAATCATTCCCATGATTCCGCCCAGCTTACCGCCAATCAGTAAGGCAACTATTACAATTACCGGATTCAAACCGACAGAACGTTGCATGACTTTGGGCACAACTATCTGATTTTCCAGCTGTTGAATAACTATATACAATATCAGCACCAAAAGGGCTTTAAGCGGCGACTCGGCAAAACTTATAAATAATGCTGGTATTGCTCCGACGATCGGACCGATAATCGGAATAAATTCCGTCAAACCGGCTATCAGCGCCAGAACTAACGCGTACTTGACGCCCAGTAAAAGCAAGCCGATGTAGGATATTAGAAATATAATAAAGCACAGAAGCAGCTGTCCCCTAAGCCAAGAGCCTAGCTTGGTTGTAATCCGGTTGCCAAGGTGAGTCATGTATGGCTGATATTGAATCGGCGAAATTGAATTTATTATTTTCTTAAGACCGTTACGCTCGAGGGTCAGATAAAAAGTTATAACCATAACACTGACAAAAGAAGCCAAACCGCCGAAGACAGAAACCAGGCTTGAAAAAACCCCTGACGCCGCGTTGCTTAACCCTTCATTAATTTTTCCCAAACCGCTCTGGATGCTAGAAACTACGGCGCTTTCGCCGGCCGATTCCTGAAGCGCTTCGAATCCCCGAACAATTTTTTCATAATATTCAGGAAAAACTGAAATAATTTGCCCAACTTGTTCTGACAACGGCGGTATAATCAATACGACAATCAGGCTAAAAACGCTAAGTATAACAATATATAAAACTGCCGTACCAATGACGCGCGGCACCTTTTTATTCTCCAGCCAGTCCACCCAAGGCGTGATGCCCGCTGTAAATATCAACGAAACAAATAAAATGGCTATAATACCCTTAATAAGAAAGATGAACCAGATGGCCAGCAGAATGATTATTACTTTTAATATACTGCCCGTGGAAATGGTAACTGTTGAATTATGTTTTTCGGCCATATTAATAGTTTTATTATGATTTCAGTATACTGAAAATTACCTAGTTTGGCAAAATCTACCAGTTTTTATTAAGCATGTCTCTTATTTCTTTGGGGTTTTTCACAGATCCAATCATGGCCAGATTTGCCCGACTCCGCCTAAATATGTATTTAGCCATCTTTTGGACATCCGACCGTTTCACTTTCTCAAGCTTTTTAAAAGTTTCTTCTGGCGTCTCTGTTCTGTTTTCCAGAACCTCTTGGCGTCCGAACCAGCTGGCCAAACTGCTTGAGTCTTCCAAATCAAGCAGCATTTTCCCCCTAAGAAATTCTTTGGCCTTTCTCAATTCGTCGGCTGTAACACCCTGTTTCTTCACGCGATTTAACTCTGATAAGATGGCTTGAACGGCAAATGTCAAACGTCGTTTATCAAGCCCGGCCTGTATATAAAAAAGCCCGGTGTCTTCATACAGATTCACGTCAGCTTTAATGTAATAAGCCAGTCCCCGCCTTTCCCGGACTGAGATAAAAAGTCTGGAACTCATATTACCGCCGAGAATCACCCTTAAAATTGCCAGCGCCGGACGCCGCTGGTCTGAATAAGAAACAGCTGGAAAACCGAGACACAGCTGTATCTGCTCGGTTTTTTTATAATTATATTCTATTCTCGGCTTATTCTGACTGATTTTCCGCTGTTTATAATTCTCCGGCTTTCGGCCAGAGTTTAAGCCGGAAAAAAGTTTTTCAATTCGGCCAGTTATTTTTGAATCAATCGCGCCAGCCGCTACTACCACCCCTTTGTTGGCTGAATAATGCCGTGAAAAATACTTAATCAGATTGTCACGAGTCAAACTCCGGACAGTCTTTCTAGACCCGGCGATTAAACGCCCCAGATAATTATTTTGGCCGAAAGCCAGCTGCTCCAACAATTCTTCCACGTACATTAACGGGTTATCTTCATACATATTGATTTCTTCAACAATCACGCTCTTTTCTCTTTCAAGTTCCTGCTGGTCAAATTTTGAACGCAAAACCATGTCAGACAGGATATCAAGCGCCAGGTTTACCTTATTTTTGCTGATTTTAATATAATAACCGGTATGATCCTTGGATGTAAACGCGTTATACTCGGCTCCATATTCATCCAAGGCTTTAGATATATCCAATGTTGTTGGCCGTCTGGCCGTGCCTTTGAACATCATATGTTCGACAAAATGCGAGATACCGTTTAGATCGGCGGATTCGTGGCGTGAACCGACTTTAAAGATCGCCAGTATGGTTACGGCGGTCGACTCCTTTTTTGGCACGGTTATTATCCTTAAACCATTCGGGGCTGTGGTTTTTTTATATAACATCGAATTTATTGTTTAAATAATCCATTAACTCTTCTATTTTAATCCTGGCCTGCTCCATCGTATCGCGGTCCCTGACGGTTACCTTTTTGTCGTCCAGGCTTTCAAAATCAACTGTTACGCAATAAGGTGTGCCGATTTCATCCTGCCGGCGGTAACGGCGGCCGATTGAACCCACCTCATCATAAACGCAGGCATATTTGTATTTTAAGGTGTCATATACGCCAACAGCGACCTTTTTCAGATTATCTTTTTTCGATAGCGGCAGAATGGCCACTTTAACCGGAGACAGACTCTTATGAAGACGCAGAACTATTTCTTGCTCTTTGTTGCTTTTGGTCGTAGTGGTCCGGCCGCCGCTGATTTCTTCATAGGCATCCAGTAAAAAAGCCAGGGCCGGACGCTCAACGCCGAAGGAAGGTTCGATGACATAGGGAACGAAACTGCCGGCCTCGCCCTTATAATCAAGGCCGTGGGCTTTCAGATCATAATCAGTTCTGTTGGCCACGCCGACCAGTTCGGCCCAACCCTTATCAAAAGGCCATTTGTATTCGATATCCACCGTCTCTTTGGCGTAATGGGCCAATTCATCTTTTTTCTGCGGATGCTTCCGAATATTTTTTTCATTAATGCCCAGATCTAGAAACCAGCGCAGCGACATATCAGTCCAGTAATCAAACCATTTTTTATCCTCGTTCGGCGTTACAAAAAATTCTATTTCCATCTGCTCAAATTCTCTCGACCGATATATAAAATTACCGGGCGTAATTTCATTTCTGAATGCCTTGCCGATCTGGGCGATGCCAAACGGTATTTTCAGCCGAGACGATTGAACAACATTTTCAAAATTAACAAAGATATTCTGGGCTGTTTCGGGCCTCAAATAAGCAATCGAAGCAGTATCATCAGCTGGTCCGACATGCGTTTTGAGCATAAGATTAAATTCTCTGGCCGGCTGAAAATCATTTTGGCCGCAGTCAGGACAACTCTTTTCGATATCTATCTCGTCTGCCTTGAAGCGATGATGGCATTTTTTGCACTCGGCTAACTTGTCAGAAAAACCTTTTAAATGACCGCTTTTTTCCCAGACTGACGGATTAGTAATTATCGCGCTATCCAGACCGACAACGTCATTTCTCATCTGCACGAAACTACGCCACCAGGCTTTTTTAATATTATTTTTAAGCTCTACTCCCAGCGGCCCCCAATCCCAAAAACCGGCCAAGCCGCCATACTTTTCAGCTGTTGGAAATATAAAACCGCGGCGTTTGGCCAGTGAGATTATTTTATCCATTTTTTGATCAGGACTTGACATAAAAATTTTTTTGATATATGCTTCTTACTCTCATTACATAATTCCGGCTTTCTCGCGAATAATCCCGGGCGCATCAGCCGGCCGAGGCAGTCTGAACTGCCTCACCACCCAGACTCTATTGCTGATACGGATACCCCTCCTGCGGCAATGGGTCTGGGCTTTTTTTACTTACAAAGTATACCAATTTTAGCTTTTTTTTGCAAAGAAAAATCCAATTGATAACTTCTTAGTTATTACGGAATCAATTCTAAACCAGCCAAGATTAAATTGTGAGGCTGGCTGATTAGGTAGGAGGCCTCAAAATAATTAAACTTTAAAAAAACACCCGGCGGTATTTAACCGTAGGGTGTAAATGCGGCTCTAACTCGTTAAGCGGCCGGCTTGATCAATACTTAATGTGCCGGGGACGGCTGTCTTAATTCCGTTGCGTCGCCAGTCAACTCGTCAGTCGCCTGCTTCAGAAAATCCCGAGCGTCGCCAATAAATGACAGGTTCTGCAATTCAAGCAGTTCTCTGGCTGACTGCAGCAGGCTGAGCGCCTTCTGGACAGCCGGCCGGACAAAACCGCTCTCATCAATTGATTTCAGCCGACCTTCAACAGCTGATAACACGTCGATCTCCCGCTGGTAAGTAACCGGCTCATTCGGACGCAAAAGCGCCATGAGCAAGCGGTTAATTACCCGTTCGATCGCTATCTGATTTTCCTTCAGCCT